>Ga0209798_10002411_pt1 | contig 11029 bp, 10 predicted proteins | sample DOMMetBare3Fresh_FD_187475 | JGI IMG/M metagenome (GOLD analysis project Ga0209798, IMG submission 187475) | Wetland sediment microbial communities from St. Louis River estuary, USA, under dissolved organic matter induced mercury methylation -... | ecosystem: Environmental > Aquatic >...
AGAACATCCGAAATTATATAACTAAAACGAATAATGCAACCGGTTTGTATGCCTGATAGGGAATAGTTATATGAAATTGAGGGAAACCCTTATTATTTTACCGTAATTCCCTCAGTTTGAATAATCATTCTCCTCAAAAAAATTCTTCAGATTGAATTAGTTAAATGAAATAAATTGGCAAAAGCAATTGCACTGAAAAATATGCCCAAAAAAAGCCACAATAATTATGATTGTGGCTTTCTCACTTTTTTTCAATTCAATTATACATTCGCCATATCTGGAATGGACTCAACTTTATATGTACCTGCATCTAATTTTGCTTTTGTTTCTGTAAAAGCTTTTAAAGTAATTTCAATATCCTCATCTGTATGAGCTGCAGAAGGTATTAAACGATAAATAATATGTCCTTTTGGAATAACAGGATATACAACTATGGATGCAAAAATGTTATAGTTCTCTCTTAAGTCCATCACCATGGCAGTAGCTTCTTCAACCCCACCTTTCATATAAACAGGAGTAACTGGGCTGTCAGTTTTGCCAATATCAAACCCTCTTTCTTTTAAGCCTGCTTGTAATTTTTTTGCGTTAGCCCAAAGTTTATCTTTTAACTCGGGCATAGTTTTAAGCATATCCAATCGTTTCAGGTTACCAATTACAATTGGCATTGGTAAACTCTTTGCAAAAATCTGAGAACGGATGTTATAACGTATAAAATCAATTATGATTCTTGGCCCTGCTAAAAATGCACCAATAGAAGCCATTGATTTTGCAAATGTGCTGAAGTATAAATCAATATCATCCTGGCAATTTTGTTCTTCACCTGCACCGGCACCGGTTTTACCAAGTGTTCCAAATCCATGAGCATCATCAACAAGTAAACGGAAATCATATTGCTTTTTTAATAAACATATTTCTTTCAATTTACCCTGGTCACCTGCCATTCCAAAAACACCTTCAGTAATAACTAATATGCCGCCAGCTCCCTGTTTTTCAACAAGAGCAGTTGCCCGTTGTAATTGCTTTTCACAATCATCAACATCGTTGTGTTTAAATACATATCGGTGACCCGGATGCAATCGCAAACCATCAATAATACAGGCATGACTTTCGGCATCATAAACAATTACATCATGGCGGCCGCAAATAGCATCGATGGCGCTCATAATTCCCTGGTAACCGAAGTTCATTAAAATAGCATCTTCTTTATGTTCAAACTCAGCGAGTTCTTTTTCCAGTTGCTCATGTTGATTAGAATTGCCACTCATCATACGTGCACCCATTGGGTACGCAAGCCCAAATTCTTTTGCAGCATCAGCATCAACTTTTCTGATTTCCGGATGGTTGGCCAGGCCCAGGTAATTATTCAGGCTCCAAACAATTTTCTCTTTTCCACGAAAGAACATACGGCTGCCAATTTCACCTTCAAGTTTCGGAAATGCAAAGTAGCCATGGGCTCTTTCTCTGTGTTGGCCAAGGGGCCCCTGATTCTTAATCAGCTTCTCAAAAATATCTGCCATAATCAGAATTTAAAGATTCAAAATTGCGGCAAAGGTAAGGTATTGGGCTAAAATTGAAGGCATAAAGCTGAGTGTTTTAGCCTGATAAAAAACAAGTTTACCTCCAATTTCAGCTGGTATCTTTGCTTCAAATTTTTTCATTATGAGATTATTTGTTCTTCTTTCTTTCTTTTTATGTTTTAATGTAACCTATAGCCAGAAAGTAACTCCAAAACCGGTTGTAAAACCAGTAGTAATTTCCGCTAAACCGAAACTGGTTATTGGCATTATGGTAGACCAGATGCGTTGGGATTATTTATACCGCTACAGCAATCGTTATGCGGCAAACGGAGGCTTTAAACGATTAATGAATAATGGGTTTAGCTGTGAAAATACATATATTAACTATATACCTACTGTTACTGCATGTGGCCATTCAAGTGTGTATACAGGAAGTGTTCCGGCAATTAATGGAATTACAGGAAATAACTGGTGGGATTATGAAAAAAACAGAATGGTTTATTGCAGTGAAGATAAAACAGTAAAAACAGTTGGCAGTACTTCAAGAGCGGGTGAAATGAGTCCACGTAATTTATTAACAACAACTATTTGTGATGAGTTGAAACTGGCCAATAATTTCAGAAGCAAAGTAATTGGTATTGCAATTAAAGATCGAGGTGGAATTTTACCGGCAGGCCATAGTGCCAATGCAGCTTATTGGTATGATGGTACTACAGGTAACTGGATTACATCTACTTATTATATGAACGATTTACCTCAATGGGTTCAGGAATTTAATAAGAAAAAATATGTTGATGGATTTTATCAGAACGGATGGAATACGCTTTACCCCCTTTCAACCTATACACAAAGCAGTAAAGATGAAAATGAATTTGAATCTAAACCATTTGGAAATGATCAGAAAGGATTTCCCTATGACCTGAAGCGTTTTACAGGAAAGAATTATGGAAGTATTTCATCAACTCCTTATGGCAACACAATGACAATGATGATGGCAAAAGATGCCATTAGTAATGAAGCTATGGGAAAAGATTCTATTACAGATTTTTTAGCTCTGAGTTTTTCCAGTCCTGATTATATGGGTCACTCATTTGGTCCAAATTCAATTGAAGCAGAAGATACTTATCTGCGGCTGGATAAAGATCTTGCAGAGCTTTTTGATTTTCTTGATAAAACAGTTGGGAAAAATCAATATCTCTGTTTTCTTACCGCAGATCATGGCGTAGCACCCGTTCCCGCATATGCAAATGAAAATAAAATTCCTGCCGGCGTTTTAGATGATAATAAAATGATTGAAGATCTCAATACATTATTACTCAAAAAATATGGAGCTCCAAATATCGTATCGGGTTCATATAATTATCAGGTTAGTTTAAACCATGATTTAATTGACAGTGCAAAACTCAACAGAAGCGGAATTGTTGATGATATTATTCGTTATGTAAGTAAGATAAAAGGAGTAGACAGGGCTTTTGATATTCAACATTTAACTGAGCAAACATTACCTTCTGTAATAAAAAACCGAATTACAAATGGATGGCATCCAAAACGCAGTGGTGATGTTCAGATATTATTAGCACCGGGTTGGATTGATGGGCTTAATACAGGTACAACTCATGGTTTATGGAATCCATACGACAGTCATATTCCACTCATCTGGTATGGTTGGAATATTAAACAAGGAAAAACTGTTGAGGAAGTATATATGACCGACATTGCTGCAACACTGGCAGCTTTATTAAAAATTCAAATGCCTAATGGATGTGTAGGAAAACCAATCCTTTCTATTTTTCAATAAAGAGAATTTGTTGATTGAAAAGTAAAGGTATTTGTGCAAAATGAAATGAAGAAAAGATTTGTTGAATATTATATTTGATATGAAGATTTTGCAGATAAGAGCCTTGTGGCATTAATATTGGCATTATAGTCCATTCCATAAATAGCCCCTTCAAAAGGGGCTTATCTGTCAAATTGGCTAAAGAAAAAAAACCATGAAAGAGAAGAATTTATTTTTAAGACCATCAGATGACGACGTTGATTTTTTACCCATTATTCCCCTCAATGAAGGAGATGGTGACGATGACGAAGTATTGGTAATTCCTGATGAGTTACCCATTCTGCCATTAAGAAATACAGTTTTGTTTCCTGGTGTTGTATTGCCCATAACTGTGGGAAGAGATAAAAGTATACAGGCAGTGAATGAAGCCTATAAATTAAATAAACTGGTTGGTGTAGTTGCACAAAAAGACAGCAATGTTGAAGATCCTGCTGTTACCGATCTTGAAGTAATTGGAACCATTGCAAAAGTGGTAAAGCTCATTAAAATGCCCGATGGTGGCACAACTGTGATCATCCAGGGTAAAAGACGTTTTAAAATTAAAGCTATCACTTCTGAGGATCCGTTCTTTAAAGCTCAGATAGAAGAATTGAAAGAAGAACTGATAACAAAAGATGATGATTTTAATGCATTAGCCGGTTCAATTAAAGATCTGGCATCACACATCATTCAGCTTTCACCAAATATTCCAAGCGAAGCATCTATCATTCTAAAGAACATTGAGAACCCTTCTTTTCTTATTCATTTTGTAAGTAATAACCTCAATAGTGAAATTAAAGAAAAACAACGCCTGCTTGAAACTGAAAATATTAAAGAACGGGCAGAATTGTTACTAACGTTGTTACAAAAAGAATTGCAGTATACAGAACTGAAAAATAAAGTAACCAATAAAACACGTACAGAGTTAGATAAACAACAACGGGATTATTTTCTTCATCAGCAATTAAAAAGCATTAAGGAAGAATTAGGTGGTGATGCCAACGACCTGGAAATCCAGGAAATGAAGAAAAAAGCAGAAACTAAAAAGTGGAACAATACTGCTAAAGAACTGTTTAAAAAAGGAATTGAAAAACTGGAGCGGATGCATCCCTCAACTCCCGATTATTCAGTGGTATACAATCATCTTGATTTAATGCTTGATTTACCATGGGAAGAATTCACTATTGACCAGTATGATTTAAAAAAAGCAAAGAAAGTTTTAGATCATGATCATTATGGTATACATAAAGTAAAAGAGCGGATTCTGGAATACCTGGCTGTATTAAAATTAAAAGGGGACATGAAAAGCCCCATCCTCTGTTTATTAGGCCCTCCCGGTATAGGAAAAACATCACTCGGAAAAAGTATTGCATCAGCATTGGGAAGAAAATATGTTCGTATCAGTTTAGGTGGGTTACATGATGAAAGTGAAATCAGAGGTCATCGTAAAACATATATTGGTGCAATGCCGGGAAGAATTTTACAATCTATCAGAAAAGTAAAATCATCAAACCCCGTCATGATTTTAGATGAAATTGATAAACTGGGAACAGACTTTCGTGGAGACCCATCTAGTGCCTTACTTGAATTATTAGATCCGGAGCAAAATCATACATTCTATGATAATTATTTGGAAATGGAATATGATCTCAGCAAAGTATTATTTGTTGCTACTGCAAACAGCCTTTCAACTATTCAACCGGCACTGAGAGACAGGCTTGAAATTATTGAACTGAGTGGATATGCAGTTGAAGAAAAAATTGAGATTGCAAAAAATTACCTGGTGCCAAAGCAAAAAGAAGCACACGGTCTTTTAAAATTGCCATTTAAAATAAGTGAAAATGTTTTAAGAAAGGTAATTGAAGATTATACCCGTGAAAGCGGTGTAAGAGAATTAGACAGGCAGCTTGCGTCTCTTATGCGTTCACAGGCAAAGGAGTTTGCAATGAAAGGGAAATTGAAAGCAACACTTACTGCAAATGATATTGAAAAAATATTAGGTAAACCACGCTATAGCAATGAAATATATAAAACGGCAAACATGCCCGGTGTATCAGTTGGTTTAGCTTGGACTTCAGTAGGTGGCGATATCCTTTTTATTGAAACTAGTCTTGCAGATGGAAAAGGAGAATTGCGTTTAACAGGTAACCTGGGTAATGTTATGAAGGAAAGCGCTTCAACAGCATTAAGTTTATTACAGGCAAATGCAAAGAAATTCAACATTAACCCTGAAGACTTTCAAAAGAAAAATATTCATTTACATGTTCCGGAAGGTGCAGTACCTAAAGATGGGCCAAGTGCCGGTATAACCATGCTCGCATCTATCTGCAGCGCATTCACTGGTCGAAGGGTAAAACCTTTTCTTGCAATGACGGGTGAAATTACATTACGTGGACAAGTATTGCCTGTTGGAGGAATAAAAGAAAAAATTCTGGCAGCAAAACGAGCAGGAATTAAAGAAGTGATCATGTGCTGGCAAAATGAAAAAGATGTACAGGAAATCAATTCATCTTTTATTAAAGGCATGAAATTTCATTATGTTAAAACCATGCAACAAGTTATAGATTTGGCTCTGGTATAATTAAAAAAAACTGTTTAAATACATTAATTACCGCTTATAAAAAGGGATGTATTAAAATTAGTTTAATATAAAATTGGCCGTATCTTACTCTTATAAAAGAACCATTTGTTGGTTGTTTTAAGGGTTAAAAAATTTCCCCCATTTCAATGGGGGAATTTTTTTGCCAAAAGCAATGAAAGAACAGAAAGCAGATTTACTTAATTTACATTCAATCACAAAGAGAACAAATGCTTCGAATTGTTATTTTAGTCTGCTTATTGCTTTTTTTAATCAACTCGTTTTCACAAACATTAGGAGGAAGGTCTGCTTATAATTTTTTGCGTTTTCCGGCATCAGCACAATTAGCAGCTCTTGGAGGAATTAATATTACCAATCAATCCAATGATCTATCGCTTGCATTTCAAAATCCCGCTCAGCTCGATTCTTTCATGAGCACACAAATGGTTGCTAATTTTAATTCGTTATATGCCGGTGTAAAAAATGTGCATTGGATGCTGGCATACAGGCATCCTGGTTTAAAAACAAATTTTGCAGCTTCTGTTTTTTATTTTGATTATGGCAATACTGTACAAACCGATGCTTCGGGCAATGTGCTTGGAAATTATAAACCGAACGATTATGTTTTACAAATTACAGCCAGTCGTGAATATCTTGAGAAATGGAAATATGGAATAGCTCTCAAGTTTTTGGGAAGTAATTATGGCATTTATCGTTCAAGTGCTTTTGCGGCAGATGTAGGAATATTATTCAGAGATACATCAAATCTTTTACAGGCGAGTGTTGTTGCAATAAACATGGGCTCACAATTAAAACGTTATAATCCGTCAGAACCGGAAGAGTTGCCCTTTGATTTGCAAATAGGCATTTCTAAACGGCTAACTAAAGCGCCTATTCAGTTTTCATTTACTGCACATCATCTTCATCGCTTTAATAATTTTTATAACGATACACTCTTTAATAATGATAACGGCATTTCAAATGACAGTAAAAAATTTACGATAGATAAACTATTCAGGCATTTTGTTTTTTCAACACAAATTATTATTGGTAAAAGGGTTGAATTAACTGCAGGTTATAATTATTTAAGAGGAAAAGAATTAAGCATTAATAATTCAGCAAATGGTTTAACCGGTTTTTCTTTAGGTGTAGGTATGTTGTTACCCAAGCTGCAACTACGTTATGCAAGAACTTATTTTCAAAATAATATAGCCTATAATCAGTTGGGTTTAAATATACCTCTCAACAAATATTTTGGTTTGGGTGATTGGGGCGAAAAGATTGGGTGGTAGGTTAAGTAAGATGTATGATTTAAGATGTGTGATTTAAGATGTATGATTTATGAAGTAAGGTGAATGATGTAAGAAGTAAGATGTAAGAAGTTTGATGTAAGATGTAAGATGTATGAAGTAAGATGTATGAAGTAAGATATAAGAATTAAGAAATAAAATGTAAGAAGTATACTTAAAGTGATTGTAAAATAAACCACAAACTAAAAACTAAATACTATAAACTACTAAACTAACCCTCTGCATCACTTTTAATCTTAGCACCAAACAACAACTCAACAAGAATATTATAAATAAAATGTGCAATCATTGGTAAAAGCAGTCCACCACTCAACCAAACAAGGAACTGAAATCCAATAGCAAATGGAATGATTTGTATAATCGCCTTTTCGCCTTGTGTACCATGGCCAAATGCAAAAACAATAGCGCTAAGTAATGCAGCAACAATCCAGATGTTGTTTACATACGATGAAATCATTTGAAATAAAACTCCACGGTAAATAAATTCTTCACAAAAAGCTGCAACAACACAGGCTAATACCCAAACAATACGTTCCAGTGCGGTATCTGGTAAAATATGATGAAGTGTGCTTTCATCTTTTGTTTTTGAAAACTTCTGAGATATCCAGGCAAGAGATAATGCAACAACTACAAGGGCAACAGCAGCAGTAATTGAAACAAGCGTAATTTTTCCTTTAAAAGAAATGGTTAATTCATCACCCTTTGCTGCAAAAAAAGCCAGTACACAAATAACAAACTGCATAACCATTGATTGCAGGTAAACCGGGATTTTTGCAATTTGCATTCCTTCCAGTTCACTTTCCATCTTCTTAATGTTTTTATAACTGAGTGCAGTTAAAAAAGGAAGACCAGCCGCAACAAGTATCATAAAGAGTAAACTCATATTTTTATTACTGCTTTGAGCGAATTATTAATTCTTCGTGAATTTTTAATACTTGTGGTAAAATCATTTCCTGTTCATCATTGTAAATCACAAAATTGCTGAGGCGGTTTTTAATTGATTCGTCTATCTGATTCATCATTCTTTTTTTTACTTCTTCTGCAGTAACTGAATCCCTTTCCATCACTCTTTTTATACGTAAAGTTTCAGGTGCAGTAATTGCAATAATGTAATCTAAACCTTCAGCAGCGCCGCTTTCAAACAAAAGTGCAGCTTCTTTTATTACATACGGAGATGTTTGCCTGCCAAACCAGTCATCCGCATCAGCTATTGTAACCGGATGTACAAGACTGTTTAGTAATTCAAGTTTTGCTTTATCATTAAATACAATAGATGCAAGATGTGTGCGGTTCAGTTTACCATCAATATAAACAGCTTCTCCAAAATGAAAAATGAGCTGTTGTTTTAACAGCTCATTTGTTTGCATTAATTTTTTTGCTGAATCATCAGCATAATAAACCGGAATACCCAGCACAGCAAATACTTTAGCTATAGTACTTTTTCCGCTTCCAATACCACCTGTTAATCCTACTTTCAGCATATGTTTTAAAGCTAAAAGCTATTAGCTAAAGCCAGCAGCTTTTTATTTTTTTGCTTCTACAGCAGGTTTGTTCAACTGTGTTGTCCAATCCATGCTAATAGAACTTCTTTCAATTTTAATATAACTGCCGGGGTTAATTTCAAGCGACAAAGTATTGTCATCATTTACTTTGTTTACAATGCCATGAATGCCGGCAATGGTTACTACTTTATCACCTTTTTGCAAATCATCAATAAATTTCTTTTGATCTTTTGCTTTTTTTGCCTGTGGGCGTATCATAAAAAACCAGAATACAACAATCATTAATGCTAAAAAGATTAATTGAAATGAGCCGGCTCCTGATTTTGGATCTGAAGCTAAAAGAATAAATAAATTCATGTTTTATTGTTTATTTGAAATGATCAGGTTCAATATTTTAAATTGAAATCCTGTTGTTTTATTTTTTTGCTAATACTTCACCTTCAAACAAAAGATTCACCGTTTGTTCTTTTGTATTACATATTACAGTTAAATTTTTTGAAGCTTTACCAACACGGCCAGCGCTGTTAAATTCGCCGGTAATGACTCCTTCCTTGCCAGGAGCAATTGGTTCTTCAGGTTTTGATGGAACAGTACAACCACAACTTGCCTGTACGTTTGAAATAATTAACGGTTTGTTGCCAGTGTTTTTAAAATGGAAACTGATCATTACTTTTTCTCCATCTGTCACTTTTCCAAAATTCTGAACAGAATCCAGCCATTGAACTGTTGTCCAGTTGGTTGAATCGTTCAAGATCGCCGCCTGTTCTTTTGCCTGTGCTTCAGGATCAACGGGTTCTTTTGGATTTTTAGTCACATTTTTACAGGCACTGATTAATGCAATTGATAACAAAATGAACAATATCCGTTTCATGTTTTTCTGGCGTTTTTTGTTTGTGAAATGCAAATGTAATGCAAAGCTTTTTTATGATTTTTTAAAAGAAATTTTGTGCAATTTATTTTCGGCCAGTAAATCTTTATGAATACTATCGAGTATGCCATTTACAAAATGCCCGCTTTGGGGAGTGCTGTAATCTTTTGCCAGTTCAATATATTCGTTAATAGTTACTTTAGTTGGGATGGTTTCAAAATAAAGGAATTCACAAATACCCATCCGCATTAATATCATATCTATTACAGCTGTACGTTCCGGATCCCAGTTTTGAAGTTTACTTTTAATATACTCATTACAAACGTCTTCTTTTTCAATAACACTGATTAAAAGATCTTTAGCAAATTTTAGTTTTTCTGTACTTACAAATTGGCGAAAGTTGTTGGTATTTGGTTTTTGTAAAAAGTTGAGTAATAATAAATTCATCATTTCACAATCATCTTCCCAATGAACAAAATATTCTTCCAGGTAGGCTACAAAATCATCATTGGGGAGCATCAGATCAGTAAATATAAATTCAAGAATTTCTTTCTCATCTTTTTTGTCTCTGCCGGGTAAACTAATGTATTTTTTATAAAAATCAGTTTCACATAATTCTAAATATAATTTTCTAATCCAGTCCTGGTCACTCTTTAACTCAATTTTAAACGTTTTAATGGCTTCATTATACGTGGGGTGTTCCAGTATTTGCCAAAGCAGTAAGTTGCCTGCAATTTTGGTATTAACAACTAAATCCTGTTGAGTTGGTAAATGCTTTGAGGCTTTTTGCCTTGCGTCAAATTCGGAATAACGGGCAATTTCTGTAAGGTTGTAGATTAAAAAAACAAACAATTGAAGGCTTTGTTCAAGATGCTTATCAAGCGTTTTAATGGCATCTTCTTTCTTCATTTTGCCTTCTGCTGTATAACCAGCATACAATGTTTGCATTACCTTAACCCGTATATTTCTTCTGCTGATCATTTCTGAAAGAACTTTTTTTTAAGAAGCGGCAAAGATAAGAATTGCTTTGCCTTAATTTTGGTATTTTTATTGCCTATTTGACTAAAATTACTTTTTCAGAAAAAAATATTTTTTTTATTCGTATCAATTTAAAATCTGTTTTCAATATGTTTATGAATAAACTGCTCAGTTTGCTTGCTTTATTATGTTGTTCTTTTTTCTTGATCCAATGTTCAACAAGTAATAAGCAATTTCCTGTTACTGAGGAATCTTCACAAATAAATGTTCAAGAAGAAAGTGATGAAAAAGAAGATGGCATTAAAGAGGCCATGGAGATGGAGTTTGAGCGTACAAAAGATGTTAAGCTGGGTTATGTTCCCAAAGAAAGATTAGTAAATGCTTATAATAAGTTAGTTGCTGAAAGAAGATCAGGCATTTCTAACCGCATCTCTGCACTTGTATGGAACGAACGTGGACC
>Ga0209798_10002412_pt1 | contig 11028 bp, 8 predicted proteins | sample DOMMetBare3Fresh_FD_187475 | JGI IMG/M metagenome (GOLD analysis project Ga0209798, IMG submission 187475) | Wetland sediment microbial communities from St. Louis River estuary, USA, under dissolved organic matter induced mercury methylation -... | ecosystem: Environmental > Aquatic > Freshwater...
TCCTTGACCTCCAGGCGCTCGTTGAACAGCGGCTCCAGCCATTCGAAATGCTCGACCCAGGGTTCGGTCGGATAGGTGGCCGCCAGGTGGACGTGCAGCTCCATCGCAAAATGCGGGGCGATCATCAGGCCGGCATGGCTGGCCAGGGTTTGCACCTTCAGGTAAGGGGTGATGCCGCCGACGCGTGGGCCATCCGGCATCAGGTAATCGGCGGCGCGGTGGCGGATCAGCTCGCCATGCTCGGCGGCACTGGTCAGCATTTCCCCGGTGGCGATTGGCGTGTCGAACTGTGCCGCCAGCGCGGCATGGCCTTCGTAGTCGTAGCAATCGAGCGGCTCTTCAATCCAGATCAGGTTGAATTGCTCGAAGGTCCGGCACATGCGCTGGGCGGTGGGGCGGTCCCATTGCTGGTTGGCGTCCACCATCAGCGGGAAATCGCCCAGGTGTTCGCGGACGGTGGCGACGCGCTTGATGTCGAGGGCGCAGTCGGGTTGCCCGACCTTGAGCTTGATGCCGCCGATGCCCTTGGCGCGCGAGGCGTCGGTATTGACCAGCAGTTGTTCGAGCGGCGTGTGCAGGAAGCCGCCGGAGGTGTTGTAGCAGCGGACCGAATCGCGTTCCGAACCGAGCAGCTTGGCCAGCGACAGGTTGGCGCGCTTGGCCTTCATGTCCCACAGCGCGACGTCGAAAGCGCCGATGGCCTGGGTGGACAGTCCGCTACGGCCGACCGAGGCGCCAGCCCAGCACAGCTTGACCCAGGCCTTGGAGATATCGTTCGGGTCTTCGCCGATCAGGGCCGGGGCGATTTCCTTGGCATGGGCGAACTGGCCCGGTCCGCCGGCCCGCTTGGAGTAGCTGAAGCCGAGGCCCTTGTGGCCGTCGACGGTTTCGATTTCGACGAACAGCATGGCGATTTCGGTCATCGGCTTCTGCCGTCCGGTCAGCACCTTGGCATCGCTGATCGGGTTGGCCAGCGGTAGATAGCATGAGGAAATCTTGATCCAGGCAATGCGGTCGTTGGAGGCGTTTTGTGACATGTGAAACTCCTTTTTCATTCGGGTATTGATCGTGCGGGCCGGCTTGCGCCGGGCTCGCAATGGTTTTCTCTGTTGTTTAAGGTCGGGGTTACGCCGATGTGGTGGGTGAATTGACTTCAAGGCGCTCCAGCTTGCCGACGACAAACAGGTACGAACAGGCGCCCAGTGCGCCCATCGCGGCGACGTAGGTCAGCGCGGCTTCGAACGAGCCGGTGGTGGAGACGAAGTAGCCGATGGCCAGTGGGGTGACGATGCTAGCCAGGTTGCCGAACAGGTTGAACATGCCGCCGCTGATCCCCATGCTTTCCTTGGGCGAGACGTCACCGACGATGCACCAGCCGAGGTTGCCGACGCCCTTGGCAAAGAAGGCCAGCGACATGACGCCGATCACGACGACGTCGGAGGAAACGTAATTGGCGACGACGATGGTGCTGGATAGGAACAGGCCGACGATGATCGGCGTCTTGCGGGCCACCGTCAGGCTGAAGCCGCGGCGCAGGAACCAGTCCGACCAGAGGCCGCCGAACATGCCGCCGGCAAAGCCGCAAATGGCCGGTACGGCGGCGACGAAACCGACCTTGAGGATGGACATCCCCTTGGCTTCGATCAGGTAGGTCGGGAACCAGGTCAGGAAGAACCAGGTGATCGAGGTCAGGCAAAACTGCCCGATGTAGATGCCGACCATCATCCGGTTGGCCGAGATCGATTTCAACTGTGCCCAACTGAACGGCGTCTTGACGTCGCCGATCTGGGGCAGGCCGCCGCCGGCTTCGATATAGTCGATTTCCGCCTGGTTGGCCCGTTTGTGCTTTTTCGGCTCATGTACCACCTTGAACCAGAGCAGGCCGAGCACGATGCCGGCCGCGCCGGTCAGGAAAAAGATCTGCTGCCAGCCCCAGTAATGCAGGGTCATGGTCATCACCGGGGTGAAAACGGCCAGCGCGAAATACTGGGCCGACTGGAAGATGGCCGTCGCCAGCCCGCGCTCGTGACGCGGAAACCACATCACGGTCAGCCGGTTGTTGGCCGGGAATGCCGGCGATTCGGCGATCCCCATCAGGAAGCGCAGCGTGAACAGCGCCATCAGTGCCGACGAGAAGAGGTCGACGAAGCCCTGCAGAAAGGTGAAGACCGACCAGATGATCAGGCTGAAACCGTAAACCAGGCGCGAACCGAAGCGGTCGAGGATGATGCCGCCGGGAATCTGCATCGCCGTGTAGGCCCAGCCGAAAGCCGAAAAGGCGATGCCCATGGTGATCGCATCGAAGCCCAGGTCCTTGCGCATGGCTGGTGCGGCAATCGATAGCGTGGCGCGATCGACATAGTTGAAGACCGTGACCAGAAAAACCATGGCCAGGATCAAAAAGCGAACATTACTTTTTTTCGGTAAACCTTCCCTCGGTTGATTCATTTTTTAGCCCTCCGTAGAAGTGATTGGGCTGTCATGCAGGCGATCCGCGAACCTTTCGCGAAGGTGGGCAACCGGCTGCTCGGACAGGATATCCATGCCTCGTTTTCATGTTCGAATGATTGCTTCGGAATGAAATGATAGCGCTATCATGCTTGCACGAAAAAATTGAAAAGGCAAAAAATATTCGTGCTTGGTGCTGGTGTTGTTGGGGTGTGATTTATTTTGTATTTTTAATTCAATGGCTTGTATTTTTGATCTGTTGGTCTGGATCGATCGGTGAGGTCTGGTGTGTGATTTTTTTGGCTAAAAATGATAGCTCTAGCATTTGGCGGCGGAGAACGCGTCCGGCAGTGAGGCGCGCGACCCGCGCTTGTGGCGGATCAACGGTAGATAGGCGACCTGTTAAGATTCGCCGCACCCCTGTCCAGCCCATTCCACGCCCGTACTCACCATGTCTGACCCCATCAAGCCCAAATCAGGCAAGCGATCGTCACCGGCCCGCCAAAGTGCGCCGACCCTCGATGACGTGGCGCGGATTACCGGTTTGTCGCCGATCACCATTTCGCGGGCGCTGAACAATCCCAAGCTGGTTCGGCCGCAGACCATCGAAAAGGTCATGGAAGCGGTCGCCAGGACCGGCTATATCCCGAACATGCAGGCCGGCAGCCTGGCCTCGCGGCGCAGCCGGCTGGTCGCGGCCATCGTGCCGCAACTGACCAACGCCATGTTCGTCGATACCGTTCAGGGCTTGAGCGATCAGCTGGCCGCTCATGGCTATCAACTGCTGCTCTGCCTCACCGGCTATTCGCAAAAGCACGAAGAGGAACTGGTTTCGGCCATCCTGTCGCGGCGGCCGGACGGTATCGTGCTGACCGGCATCAACCATTCCCAGGAACTCCGGAAGACCTTGCTGTCGGCGGCCATTCCCGTCGTCGAGACGTGGGATCTGACGCCGACGCCGATCGATCTGCTGGTCGGCTTCTCGCACGAAAAAATCGGCACCCGGATCGGCGAGTACCTGGTCGGCAAGGGCTATCGCCGCTTCGGCTTCGTCTGGGCGGACGACGAGCGGGCGGCGATCCGGCGTAAAAGCATTCTCGAAGTCCTGGGCCGGCAGGGGATTGTCGATGCGCCGACGGCGTTGGTGCCGACGCCGGCTTCGCTGCAGCTGGGGCGCCTGGGATTCGCCGAGTTGTTTGCGGCGCGGCAGGATTTCGACGTCATCGTGTGCAGTTCCGATGCCTTGGCCCAGGGCGTCATTACCGAAGCCCAGGTGCGGGGAATGGCCATTCCCGGCCAACTGGCCGTCATGGGCTTTGGCGATCTCGACTTTTCGGCCCATACCTCGCCGGCCATTTCGACGATTCACATCGACAAGCGGGCGCTCGGCGTGCAGGCGGCCGATGCCCTGGTGGCGAAAATCCAGGGGCAGCCCTTGGCCGAGCGCATCATCGATGTCGGCTTCGAACTGATCGAGCGCGAAACCACCTGATTCACCACTTCATTTCGCCATCCCATCCGCCTGGTGCGGGCGGCTTCTGTCTGCGATCCATGGTGGGTATGGATTGATCGCCTTTCTGGATTGGACGAAGGCGGCCGGCCACGCCAAGATTGATCGAATCGAGACGCGTCAGCGGGCGGGCGTGGGCGATGCATCCGGGCAGGCGGCCTGCCGGGCCGGATCGTTCGCGGGAACGGCTGATTCCCGTCTGACAATGTGGATACGGAGGCGGTATGGCGGAAAAAGTGGCCTTGGTCACGGGGGCGGGGAGTGGCATCGGCAAGGCGTCGGCACTCGCCCTGGCTCGGGCGGGTTATCAGCTGGTCCTGGCCGGGCGCCGGGAAGAGGCCTTGCGGCAGACGGCCTGGGCTATCGATGGCGACTCGCTGGTCGTGCCAACCGATGTGACTCAAGTTGCTGAGGTCAATGCACTGTTTGCCGCCATCGAACGCCGTTTCTGTCGCCTCGACGTCCTGTTCAATAACGCCGGCGGCAATGTTCGCGGTGTCGCGTTCGAGGATTTGAGCTACGAGAACTGGTTGTCGGTGATCAACGTGAACCTTAACGGCATGTTCCTGGTTGCCCAGGGCGCCTTCCGGATGATGAAAGCGCAGCGCCCGCGGGGCGGGCGGATCATCAACAATGGTTCGATCTCTGCGCATGCGCCGCGCCCGGATTCGGCCCCCTATACCACCAGCAAGCACGCCGTCACCGGCCTGACCAAGTGCATCTCGCTCGATGGCCGCCAATACGATATTGCCTGCAGCCAGATCGATATCGGCAATGCCTATACCGAGTTCTCCGAACGCATGTCGAGAGGCGTCAAGCAGGCCAATGGCGAGATCGCGGTCGAGGCAATGATGGACGTCGCGCGGGTCGGCGAGGCCATCGTGCAGATGGCAAATCTGCCGCTCGATACCAATATCCAGTTCATGACCCTCATGGCGACCAAGATGCCGTTTATCGGACGCGGCTAGAGCCGGTCGTTGCGCTGCCGTCGGCGACCCCGCCAACCTGGGCGGGGCGGCGCCGGCGTCGAGCGGAAGCCGGGCAGGCTGGCCGATGGCTCAGCGCATCTCAAACAATTCCTGATGGAAGCATTCGCCCGGCAGGCCTCTCTGGCACAGCGCCTCGCGGATCTTCCGCCCGAGTTGCGCCGGGCCGCAGAACCAGATATCGGCATTTTTCCAGTCCGGTACGGTGCGCATGATGTAGTCCGGTTCTAGCCGGCCGTCGCGCTGATCCCACAAGACGTGCAGACGGACCTTGGCAGCCGTGGCATCGTCGGCCAAGCGGTCGATGATCGAGGCGTCGTAGGTGCCGGTGCAGTGGAAAAGGTCGATCGACTTGCCATCGGCCTGGCTGAGCAGCGATTTCAGCCGGGCAATGAACGGGGTGATGCCGATGCCGCCGCCGATCCAGATCTGGCGCGGCCGTTCGCCGGCGAAGTTGAAGCGGCCGTAGGGGCCTTCCAGGTGGACCGGGGCGCCGACCTGCAGGCGTTCGGGCAGGGTCCGGGTGTAGTCGCCCAGGGCCTTGATCATGAAACGAATCCGGCCGTCGCCCTGCCAGGCCGACGCGATGGTGAAGGGGTGCGGTCCTTCTTCGGCATGGAAGCTGACAAAGGCGAATTGCCCCGGCTCGTGGCCGGACCAGGCGCTTTTCAACGCGATGTCGACGCACAGGACGCCGAGTGCAGCCTGGTATTCCAGCCCGACCACCTCGCCCGCCGCTGATTTGGCGCCAACTCGCTGGCGGAACAGCGACATGACCGCGCCGATGCTGCCCAGCGTCATCAGTACGATCAGGACCGGGCCGATGGGGCCGTTCCAATAGTCGAACTTGACCAGGATGACGGCGTGGAAGACAAAAGCCAGGTAAGTGAGCGCCAGGATGCGGTGGGTCTGGAAAAACTGTTTGTACGGGAAACGCTTGACCAGGGCGAGCACCATCAGGACCAGGGCGAGATAGAAGGCCCATTCGCCGACCGTTTCGGCCAGGCCGCGCTGGCTGCTGAACCACTGTTGCCACGAACCGTCCGGGAAAGTCGGGCGCGGCTTCTTGCCGCGGCGTTCGAGCCAGCCGAGTGCGACCAGCCATTTCGGCCCTTTGGCGATCAGCCAGTGGCTGATCGAGAGGGCCAGGCCGGCGATGCCCAGCCATTTGTGCAGCCGGTACATCTTGTCCAGGCCGCCCAGGTAGGGCTCGATGAAGGTCGGGCGCAGAGCGAGCATCATTGCCAGGCTCATGACGCCGATGCCGAGAATGCCGGTGTACTGGTTGAGCAGGTTGCGCCAGTCGAAAAAGCCGTTAAGGCTGGCCAGCGGGGTCGAATCGGTCAGCCACCAGCCGAAACTGAGAAGAATCAGGTAGCCCCACAGGGTGTATTTGATCTTTTTCACGAAGATGTCCTGTTTGTCATGTCTGCAAGCAGGTTAGCCAGTGGTTATCTTCCAAGCAAGATAAATTACATCTCTTGCATCCTGTAACAAGTGGCGATTCCGTCAGCGCCGGCGTTGCGTCAATATGGGTAGCAGCCTATTCTCTTCCGGGAAAGATATTGTCCCCGAGTCCGCCAAAAGACGAGATTTTGCCGATGCCCATCACCCCGAGAATGCAGCACCATCAGTGGGACACTTCACTGGATCCGGAAATCGTTCCCTTGTTTCTGGCCTTGCAATGGGCCAAGGCGATGTCGCTCGACGCCATGCAAAAACCCTTGCTCAAGTTCGGCTTTACGCCGGCCGAGCTGGATGTTCTGGCGACCTTGCGCAATGCGCCGCCACCGCATCGAATGACGCCGTCGCAAATCCATGACCGGGTGGTGATTACCTCGGGCGGGCTGACCAAGGTCATGCTGCAACTCGAAGCCAAGGGCCTGGTCAGCCGCAGTCTTTCCGACGGCGATCTGCGGGTCAAGCCGGTGTGCCTGACTGCCGACGGTGTGCAACGGATCGAGTTGGCCATGGTCGAGATTGTTGCCGAGTCGCGGCGCTGGATCAGGACGCGGTTGGCTCCGGACGAGGTGGTGGCCTTGACCGGCCTGCTGAGCAAGCTGATTCCTCCCCAGCCCTGATCGCCAGCCGGCCGGGGTCAGGGAAGAATGCTTGCCAGCACTGGCGCCATGCGGGCCACTCCGTCGCCGATGCCGGCCGGGTCGAAGGCCGAAAAGCCGAGCACCAGGCCGGGGGGCGCGGCATGGCTGCGCCGGTAAAAGGAGATCGGCCGGGCTTCGATGCCTTGCCGGCCGAGCGCCGCTGCCACGGCGCGGTCGTCGCTACCGGCCGGCAGTAGCGCGGCGGCATCGAGGCCGGTGGTGATCGGCAGTACGTCGAGACGGCCGGCCAACTGCGTCGAGCATGCGTGCGTGAAAGCGGCGGCCCGCTCGCCGTAGCGCACGCGCATGTGGCGCAGGTGGCGGGCGAAATGGCCTTCCGAAATGAATGCGGCGAGCACTGCCTGCGGGAATATCGGGGCATGCCGGCAGGTCAGCGAGAGGGCCGAAGTGAAGGCTTCGGCCAGCCATTCCGGGACGACGACGTAAGCCAGGCGCAGCGAGGGAAACAGCAGTTTGCTGAAGGTGCCCATGTAGATGACGCGTTGGTTGCGATCGAGGCTTTTCAGGCAGGACAGGGGCGTGCCGTCGAAGCGGTATTCGCTGTCGTAGTCATCCTCGATGATGGTGGCGCCGCAGGTTTCGGCCCAGGCCAGAAGTGCCAGTCGCCGCTCGACCGACAAACTGCCGCCGAGCGGCGACTGGTGTGCCGCGGTGACGTAGGCCAGGCGGATGTCGGGGCCGACCGGTAGGGGCGGATCGATGCACAGGCCGCCGAGATCGACCGGTATGTCGATGACGCGGGCGCCGGTCAGTTCGAAAATGTTGGCGGCGCCCGGATAGCCGGGGTCTTCGACCAGTGCCGCATCGCCGGCATCGAGCAGCAGGCGGGCGCAGAGATCGAGCGCCTGCTGGGCGCTGCTCAGGATCATCACCTGATCGGCATGGCAGGCAATGCGCTGCGCGTAACGCAAATGGTCGGCGATGGCCTCGCGCAGCGGCCGATAACCGGTCGCCTCGCCGTAGTCCAAGGTGGCGGCGCCGCTCAGCTTGCTGCAGCGACTGCCCAGCTTGTTCCAGGTGGCAAGGGGGAAGGCCTGAAGATCTGGCTGGTTGGGGCGAAAGGGCCGGGCGGCGGTTTTGGCTTCGTGCAGCGGAAAGGGGCTGTTGGCCATCAACTCGCCCTGGCGCGACAGTCGCCGACGCGGCGGCTCGGCGGTCGTTTGCGGGCTGCCGGGTCGCTGCGGGTCGGGAATCTTCAGCGTGCTGGCCACTGCGGTACCGGCGCCGGTTGTTCCGCACAGATAGCCTTCGGCGATCAACTGTTCATAGACCGAGAGCACGGTGCTGCGCGAGATGCATTGTTGCCGTGCCAGATCGCGCGTCGAGGGCAGGCGCCGGCCCGGCGCGATGCGCCCGCTCAGGATGGCTGCCCGCAATTCGCCGTACAACCAGCGTTGCAGTGTCGTACCCGGTGGGCGGGGGCTGATCCCCAGTTCAAGTTCCTCGGCGCGTCGCATGTCAAAGTGGACTGATCAATATCGCAATAAATGGCTGTTTTAATCCTACCACCCGATGATTAGGATGCCTCATCCTGCAATCCGGCAGGGCCCTTCTTTTCGACACAAATACAGGACACCCCACATGGAACAACGTTTCGACGTCAGCAAACTTTTCCCCGAAGGCTACAAGGCGATGTACGGCGTGCATCAGGCCGTGCAGGCCTGCGGTCTCGATCTTGGCCTGCTCGAACTGGTCCGCCTGCGTATTTCGCAAATCAACGGCTGCGCTTTCTGCGTCGCGATGCATGTCCCGCTCGGCCGCAAGCACGGTCTGAGCGAAGACCAGATCAACCTGGCCGCCACCTGGAAAGAGGCGCCGGTCTTCGATGCCCGCCAACGCGCCGCCCTGGCCTGGGCCGAGGCGGTGACCGTGCTGACCGGCCAGGAAGTCCCGGATGCCGTCTATGCCCCGCTCAAGGCCGAATTCAGCGAGGTCGAGATCGCCCAGTTGACCCTCTGTATTGGTGAAATCAACACCTGGAATCGTTTGATGGTGGCCTCGCGGACGCCGCCCGTTCTCGGCTGATTGCGCCGTTCGCCACCGATCGGGTGGCGAAACCGGGCGGACTGTCGCCCGGTCTGGCCGGCCCGTTTTCAGCGATCGGGGCATTCGGCATTTTTCGGCGGCAGCGATTTTGTGTTACTACAACAACCCACGCTTGTCCGGGCTTCGCGGCTCAGGCAAACAGTACTGGACCAATCGGGTTGGAAATCATGGAACACAATATTTCGCTTATCACGACGCTGGCCGCCGGTTTCAGCATTGCCCTGGTACTCGGCTTCATTGCCGAACGTCTCAAGTTGCCGGCCCTGGTCGGCTACTTGGTGGCCGGAATCCTGATCGGCCCGGCGACGCCCGGGTTTGTTGCCGATATCCAGATCGCCTCGCAACTCTCCGAGATCGGCGTGATGTTGCTGATGTTCGGCGTCGGTCTGCACTTCTCGCTGGGCGACCTGCTTTCGGTCAAGCGCATTGCCGTGCCTGGCGCCGTTGTCCAGATGAGTTGTGCCACCTTGCTCGGCATGGCCGTATCGTGGTGGTGGGGCTGGCAGTGGGGGCATGGCTTGCTCTTCGGCTTGTCCTTGTCCTGCGCCAGTACCGTGGTGCTGCTCAAGGCCCTGGAAACCCGCGGTGTGCTGGAAAGCATGAACGGCCGGATTGCTGTCGGCTGGCTGGTGGTCGAGGATCTGGTGACAGTCCTCGTTCTCGTCCTGCTGCCGCCGCTGGCCGGCATCCTCGGTGGTGACGTGGCGCCGGTGAGCGGCAACGAGGCGGTCTGGATCACCATCGCCAAGACCTTGCTGCAGGTGGCCGCTTTCATTGGCCTGATGATGGTGGTCGGGCGCAAGGTCATTCCCTGGATGCTGTGGCATATCGCCGGCACCGGCTCGCGGGAGTTGTTCACCTTGTCCGTGGTGGCGGCGGCAATCGGCATCGCCTTTGGCGCCGCCAAGCTGTTCAGCGTCTCGTTCGCTCTGGGGGCTTTTTTCGCCGGCATGGTGATGCGGGAGTCCGAGTTCAGCCATCGCGCCGCCGAGGAGTCGCTGCCCTTGCGCGATGCCTTCTCGGTGCTGTTCTTCGTCTCGGTCGGCATGCTCTTTCAGCCGAGCATCCTGCTCGACAAGCCGCTGCAGGTGATCGGCGTGATCAGCATCATCATGATCGGCAAGACGCTGGCCGCCTTTGCCATCGTGCTGGCCTTCCGCTATCCCTTGAATACGGCCCTGACGGTGGCGGCCAGCCTGGCCCAGATCGGTGAATTCTCGTTCATCCTGGCCGGTCTCGGACAGGCCCTCGGCCTGATGTCCGAGGAGGGCATGAGCCTGATCCTGGCCGGCGCGCTGTTTTCGATCGCGCTCAATCCGCTGGTCTTCTCGGTCGTCGGGCCGCTACGCCGGTGGGCCTTGGCTAATTCGGCATTCGCCCGCGATCTGGAGCAACGGGTCGATCCCTATGCCGAATTGCCGATGTCGACCGAGCGCAAATATCTTGAGAAGCAGGTCGTACTGATCGGTTATGGCCGTGTTGGGCAACGCATTGCTGCCGCCATGAGCCGCGAAGCGATCCCCTTCGTCGTCGCCGAACAGAATCGCGAAATCGTCGAAAACTTGCGAAGCAAGGGCATTCCCGCCGTTTCGGGCGACGCCGCCGATCCGGCGGTGCTGATCCAGGCCCATATCGCCGATGCCGCTATGCTGGTCGTCGCCACCCCAGATCCGATCAATGTCCGGCAGATGATCGATACCGCCCGGACGCTCAACCCGGATATCGAAATCGTCCTCCGCACCCACAGCGAATCGGAGTCGGAAATGCTCAGGAAAGCCAACCTGGGTACGGTGTTCTTCGGCGAAGAAGAACTGGCCCGCGGGATGGCGGGGCATGTGGTCGAGCGCTTTGCGCCGCAGGCAAAGGCCGCCGCCGGTAGCTGAGATCGCCGGGGGGGGGCGTGCTGCGGGCGCAT
>Ga0209798_10002413_pt1 | contig 11026 bp, 12 predicted proteins | sample DOMMetBare3Fresh_FD_187475 | JGI IMG/M metagenome (GOLD analysis project Ga0209798, IMG submission 187475) | Wetland sediment microbial communities from St. Louis River estuary, USA, under dissolved organic matter induced mercury methylation -... | ecosystem: Environmental > Aquatic >...
GCTTATAGTTCCTCATGCGCTTTCTCGTCTTTGGTCGGATTGAAAAAAGCCTGTAACTATATCAGCTGGCCTTCTTTTTTCCGCTTATTTGCGATTGCCCTTATGAGTTGAATGTAAGGTTTGCTGGTTTTATCCCCCGATTGGTAATGTAAAAAAACAAGGTGCCCGTGAGATTTGGGAAAGTCATGAGGCCCAACAAAGTCGTCAAGAAACTACATCCTGTGACAAGCTTTGTCCAAGTACTTGTTTGTCGCAAAAGACCATTTTAGATAAAGTCAAAATGGGAATTACTTTATTAGCAGGGAGTCGTTAGGTGGGCTCTGTTGTGTTACCGTGAAAGCCTGTCTTGGGTGCATTTAAACAAACATCACTAAAATCCCATCAAGCCGCCTGCTCCATCGGCTTGTCCGACACTGTCGGGCATCAAGGTGCGAACGACCAAACCCAGTCGGCTTTCTGCAAATTCAATCATGATCGACAAGATGCGGTGTCAAGACGGCGGCCATCGAGGCGCTCAAGGAGGAAATCGGCCAGGCCAGGAGATCGGAATCTGCCAGATCAAGTATCTGAACAACTTGGTCGAGCAGGATCACCGCGCCATCAAACGGATCGTCTGACCGATGCTCGGATTCAAATCCTTTCGCTCGGCCAGGGCCACCCTGCAAGGCGTCGAACTCATGCTCATGATCAAGAAAGGCCAGATGCTCTCTGGCTGCAGTCAAGCTCTCTGTCCGCGCCGCAAGGATAGTTTTATTCATTGGCTGCCTAAAAGGCTGCAAGGGCAGTCCGCGTAGTGCGGAATAGCGTATTCCGTCGAATTATTCCTCGATACATACGGCGCATTACGCTAAATTGCTAATGCGCCCTACGGTTCTGAGCTATGGATTGCCTGTAATTCTCAGTAATATTCCAGCACACTTGGAAATAGAATCTGCTGGGCTATATTATGTCCAATTATCCAATGTCGATATGTTAGCTCAAAAATTGAAAGAAATTCTGAATATGGAGTTTGATGATGGGTATAGAAACAACATCAGGTCAATGTTGCGTGATCGATGCAACTGGAATCGGATTGCGAAAATGACACTAAATGTTTATCAACTTGTATATTCCGGGGTTAGTTAGCGAATGGAAAATAAAGCGGGGCTTATTAATCACGCAACTTAGAAGTTCGAACCACATCTACAGACTACGAGAATAGCAATGAGGTTAACCAATTTATCCAAAATGGCTTGGCAGCATATTCGTAATGATATGATGGAAGAGTTGTATCTAAAAACAGCAATAATTAGGGTCAGTAAGGTTGCTCATCACTTTTTGGTCTTCTTATGTGTGACTTTTAAATTTGGATAATTTAACAAGTCTATGGATTATATAGATGCCTTTGTTGATCAAGCTACATGGGCCTGCCTACCAATTAAGGCCGGCTCTTAGCTCATGCGTTGTTATGTCGCTTAATCAGATTAGGCCTCTATATTCACTGGGGCCCCGGTCAAATTAGGGTTGGGTGTCGCGAGTTGTCGATTGGCATCGTTGGAGTTTTTAAGATTGTGTAGCTGAATTTATCTAGCTACGGAGATGTTCGAGGGGGCGTGATATTTAAAAACCCGCGCTATTGCGTGTCAACACATAACTATGGTTAAACACACTGTCGGCGGGTTATTCAAGCCTCAACCCAGCCGACATGTGATTCAGGCTAAAGGAGTTAGCTTGAAGATTGATTGTTATCAACAATTACTTTTAGTTTTTGGCCTGGTTGAAGGCCTCTAACCAGTGTGGCAGCGTTGGATTTGCGCAAGTCAGCAACGGAAATATTAAACTTTCTGGAAATTTGTGTCAGTGAGTCGCCTTTGCCAACCGTGTAACTTATCAGGCGGATTGAAGGCGATGCGCTGGCAAGTTGTGGATTGATACTCTTGATAGTTAGTTTTCTGCCTGGAATTAATGCAGTTTTTAATGAGATATTGTTCCAATTGGCGACGTCTTTAGGGGCAACAGAAAAGCGTTGAGAAATATTAAAGAAGGTATCACCTTTTTTGATCGCATAGACTTGCGCATTTGCAGATTTATTTTTAGAAGCTCTGGCTAGCAACGGAATGTTGCTTGATTTTGATTTTGAAGGTGTCTGTAAACGCATTTCTGAACGGGTGGGGTTACTAGCTAGATAGGTAGTTCGGCGGACTGGCATGATCGTTGCGTTTTTTCTGTTGACGAAGGATGCCAGGTTCTCCACTGATTTAGCTTTGTATTGAGTGAGGATTGTTCTCTCTACATCCTCACGAATGGGTATATCTTTTTCTTGGTACTTTTCTTGCGGATAAATCTCAGCTACTTGCTCTTCAACAGGTTGTCTCATGGCTACTCTTTCTGAGTAGGGGAGCATAGCCAGATTTCTTTTGAATGCTTGTGCCTGGGCAACAGGAACTAATAAGCGATGTGGGCCTTGGGGCGCTGTGCTGGAACGGTTAAAGCCCGGATTTAATTTTAAAAACTTATATAAAGGTGTGTTAGCCAATTGTGCCGCTTTATTTAAATCTAAAGGGGATTTAATGTCAACAACTTCAAAGTAAGGTCTATTTGGAATGTGTTGTAAATGAACATTGTATTCGTCAGCATTGGCAAATAATTTAGCTATAGCCAGTAACCGGGGTACATAGCTTTCGGTTTCTTCAGGGAGGTTTAATGACCAATAATCGGTTGGCAAATTGAGATATTCATTTCTATCAATGGATTTTTGTACTCTGCCTTTGCCGCAATTATAGGAAGCTAGCGCGAGCAGCCAGTCGCCATCAAAATTTTCACTCAGTTGTTTTAGATAAGAGGTTGCGGCTTTTGTTGATGCATAAACATCGCGGCGACCGTCATACCAGCCATTTTGTTCAAGGCCAAATTCTTTCCCTGTAGACGGTATAAACTGCCAAAGCCCTGAAGCGTCAGCTTTCGAATAGGCATCGGGTACAAAAGCGCTTTCAACAACGGGTAATAAAGCCAGTTCGCCCGGAATATTTTTGGCTTCTATTTCATCGAGAATATGGTGAAGATAAGGCTCTGCACGTTGCTGAAGTATCGCAAGAGAAGCGGGATGCTCTAGGTACCAGTATAACTCACGGTCTATGCGTGGGTTTTTAATGTCGGGTAATGAATATAATGACAATAAGCGTTCCCAAACGGTATTTTTGTGCGTTGATGCGGTTTTGAATTTATGTTTTTGGAATGCGCGGTAAGGATGGAAGACAGAGTCGTTATTTTGACTGGATCTAATGGGCGCTTGATCATTAATGCTCAAAGGCTCTTTTGGTGTATCCGAGCAACCGGTAACAATTAAAGAAATTGAAATTAATAAGAGATTAACCGACCTTTTAAAGTTAGCACACATGATCTTTAAGCCTAAGTTATAGTTATTTTAGTTCTATTGTAGCATGACTTGTAAGTCAATGATATAGATACAGCAGGCAAAAAAAATGCGACTGATTAGGCCGCATTAAGAGAAGGATATAAAACTCTGATTTCCGAGGAGGAAGTTTGCATCTCAAGAGTTGTAGCTAGTGTAGCGGCAAAGACTAACGGATGGAATGTGACATATTGTCGCGGGTTCGGGTCAAAAAACAGCAGGCAAAAAAAATGCGGCTGATTAGGCCACATTAAGAGAAGGGTATAAAACTCTGGTTTCCGAGGAGGAAGTTTGCATCTCAAGAGTTGTATATATCATAATGATAAAGACTAATTGATGGAATGTGGCATATTGCCGCAGGGTTCAGGGTAGTTCTTGTAATAGATTGCTCAACTTTGCAAAATCACCAAGTGATAGCGCTTCAGCCCTTAATGTTGAATCTATGTCCAATGCGGTAATAGCGTCTTCGTCTATGAGTTTTTTTAATGAGTTACGTAAGGTTTTTCGGCGTTGCGAGAATGCCTGCGTTACGATTCTATTAAGAATCCCTATGTCATTAACCTTAACAGGCGGTTGTTGATGCGGTACTAGTCTGACTATGGCCGACATGACTTTAGGTGCCGGGTCAAAGCTTTCGGGGGGCACGTCAAATAACAGCTCTGTTGCGCAATAGTATTGCATCATAACACTGAGCCTGCCGTATTTTTTACTGCCGGGAGCTGCACAAATCCGGTCAACTACTTCTTTTTGCAGCATAAAGTGCATGTCTTCAATGCAAGAGGCGTTATCCAGCAAGTGGAACATTAATGGCGTGGAAATGTTATAGGGTAAATTGCCAATGATGCGCAGTTTTTCGTTATTTTCAGCCAGCGCCGAAAAGTCGAATTTTAATGCATCTGCGCTGTGAATCTGCAAATGGTCTTGCTGGCTGAATCTGTCTTTGAGCAACGCCACCAGATCTCTGTCGAGTTCGACCACATCAAGACGTAATCCCATTTTTAATAGAGGTTCGGTTAGTGCGCCCAGTCCAGGGCCTATTTCAACCCAGTGTTCGTCAGGTTTTGCCTGCAAGCTGGAGAGGATGTTGTAAATAATGTTGTGATCATGTAAAAAATTTTGACCAAAGCGTTTGCGCGGGGTGTGTGTCATGTTATCAGGAATTATTAGTTGCCATTGTTAATGCGGTTTGCAGAGCAAGCTGCAGGCTGCCGATGTCGGCTTTGCCGGTGCCCGCCAGGTCTAAAGCGGTGCCGTGGTCAACCGAGGTACGGATAATGGGGAGTCCTAGCGTGATGTTGACAGCCTGTCCAAAACCTATATATTTAAGTACGGGCAAACCCTGATCGTGATACATGGCTAACACGGCATCCGCAGAGGCCAGATATTTGGCGGTAAATAAAGTATCTGCCGGGAGCGGTCCTTGAAGATTCAAGCCCTGCTGGCGAAAGCCTTCCAGTACTGGTTCAATAATGTCGATTTCTTCACGACCCAGGTGACCGTTTTCGCCGGCATGAGGGTTAAGCCCGCACACTAGTATTCGTGGGCTATCAATATGAAATCGTGTACGCAAATCATGATCCAGTATACGAATGACAGCTCTCAGGCGCGTATGGGTGATAGCTGAACTGACTTCGGCGAGCGGTAAATGCGTTGTGACTAAGGCAACGCGCAAGCCAGGCGTTGCTAGCATCATTACTGGATGCCCGCCGGTAATCCCGGCAATATATTCAGTATGACCGCTAAAGGCGAGTCCCGCATCATTGATAATGCCTTTATGCACAGGGCCGGTGACCATCGCATCAAAAAGCCCATCCATACAGCCTTTTGTTGCTTTAGTAATGGTTTTTAATACATAGCGGCTGTTTAGCGGGTTTGTCTGTCCGCATTGGGTGGGTTCCGTGAGCTCAACCGGCAACACCGTTAAACTCCCTGCTTTCTGAGTTGTTGGCGGTAAAGAACTATCAAATTCGTTTATCCGGATAGATAAGCCTAACTGTTTGGCACGCTGCGCCAACAATTCAGGGCTGGCTATCGTGATGAGCTGGCAGGGTAAATCCTGTTGTGCAAGCTGGATACAAAGATCGGGGCCTATGCCGGCAGGTTCTCCGGGAGTTAATGCAATGCGCGGTATGGTATTGATAGCCATGTGCCATGAAGTCTAAAAAAGAGATAATTTTACAGCATAATGACGGGATGATTTTAAAAAACGCTTACTCAAGGATAAGTTTTAATGCCAGTAAAAACGAATTTTGGCAAAGATCAAATTTGGTCAGTCGATAGTGATTCTGGGCGATCACTTTATGTGGAGCTTAACAAACTATTAATGCGGGATAACTACCATCAAGTTAATTAGGGTTACAATAAACCTTTTTGAGAACATGTAAGGATTCCTTTTGGCTGAAAAAATTATTCGTATTGCCACGCGGCAGAGTCCTCTTGCGTTGTGGCAGGCAGAACACGTCGCAGAACGCTTGGAGCGAACATTTCCAGGGCTGAGGACAGAATTGGTTAAAATGGTGACGCGGGGCGATAAGATACTCGATGCGCCTTTGGCCAAGGTCGGCGGTAAAGGTTTGTTTGTTAAAGAGTTGGAGCAGGGTATGTTGGAGGGTTCTGCTGATATTGCCGTACACTCCATGAAAGATGTGCCGGTAGATTTCCCTGAAGGCTTGCATTTGGCGGCGATTTTATCTCGCGAAGATCCAACGGACGCCTTTGTATCAAACCGATATTCTTCGTTAAATGAGCTACTGACTAACGCCAGAATTGGCACATCCAGCCTGCGCAGACAATGCCAGATTAAAGGAAAATTTCCAGATGCTGAAGTAGTGCCGTTAAGAGGCAATGTCAATACCCGTTTAGCCAAGCTGGACGCAGGCGACTATGACGCGATTATCCTGGCTTCGGCCGGTTTAAAAAGGCTGGGTATGGCGGGGCGCATCACCCAGTCTCTGGATGCAAGTGTCAGTCTGCCGGCAATAGGGCAGGGAGCCATAGGCATAGAATGCCGCACCGATGAGGTGAAAATCAATGAAATTTTGAGCGTTTTGCATGATAGTGAAACAGGGCTATGCGTGACGGCTGAACGAGCGATGAATGCACGCTTGAATGGCGGCTGCCAGGTGCCGATTGGCGGTTTTGCGCAGTTGCAGGATGGGCAAATATTCATGCGGGGACTGGTCGGTAATCCCGATGGCAGTGTTCTTTATCGGGCTGAACGCACGGGTAGTTTCGATGAGGCGGAAGCTATTGGTCGGCTGATTGCTGAAGATTTGCTGACCCAGGGTGCAGATAAAATTCTGCAAGCGTTGTTTCTTGATTAAGTTATTGAGCGGGGCGCATGTATTGGTTACTCGCCCCGTACATCAAGCAGAAAACTTAAGTCGTTTAATTGAAGAGCGAGGCGGCGGGGTGGTTCGGTTTCCAACCTTGACTATAGCTGCGCTGGATGATGCTGGCACGATACAAAATACCCTGGCACATCTGGATAGGTATCAATGGCTTGTTTTTATTAGTGCCAATGCAGTAACAATGCACAGTTACTATTCAGATAGTGTTAAAATGGTGCAATTTAAGTCGGTGCAAATTGCCGCTATAGGAAAGGCAACGGCGCAAGCCTTGGTGCTGGCGGGGTTGCCAGTCGACTTAGTGCCTGAAAGTGGTTACAGCACTGAGGCCTTGCTGGCAATGCCGCAAATGCAGCAGATCAATGGTCAGCATTATTTAATCGTTCGGGGCGAAGGCGGGCGTGAAGAGCTGGCAACGACGCTACGCAGCAGAGGTGCAACCGTTGAGTATCTGGATGTCTATAAAAGGATAATTCCCGGCACTGATAGCTCGCAGGTCAGCTTGTTACTTGAACAAGATATGTTGGACATCATCACCATAACCAGTGGAGAAGCGTTGCAGAACTTATTAATCTTGCTGGAAGAAAAACATCATCAACGATTATTCGAAGTGCCTCTGGTGGTGGTTAGCAATAGAATCAGGCAAATAGCTGCCGATATGGGATTTAAACGAATTGCTGTGACGAATAGTCCATCGGATGCAGCAATTCTTGAGACAGTAACAATGTGTGTAACAGGGGGAATAGAGTGGCCGAATTGAGTGAACAACAAGAACAAGACCTGGGCGATACTAAACAAGCCCGCCGGTCGCGAAGCGGATTCTGGTTTGGCATTATTATTCTGCTCATTATAATTGGGCTTGCAGGTGCCGGTTTTTATCTTTTTACACAATTGCGGGATCAGCAGAAAGGTTTGGGCGGCGAAGTGAAAGGACAGATGTCAAAGCAGATCGCTGACTATCAGTCCCAGCTTACAGCCATTCAGTCCCAGCTTGCGACCGTAGAGGCTACTATTGCCAGTAAAGATACCCACTTTACTAAAACACTTGCCGACTTTTCTCAGCTACACAGCGAAAAATTGGAAAGCACTCGCAAAGAGCTGAATGAAGCTATTGAGCAAGTACAACGTCAACTGGGAAAGACGCGCGGTGATTGGTTGATTGCCGATGCCGAGTATTTATTAAGTGTCGCCAATGAGCGCTTGCACTTAATTGGTGATATTAACACCACCCGCGAAGCATTAGAAGCCGCCGATCAACGTTTAAGAGAAAGCGGTGATGCAGGAACATTTAAAGTGCGTGAAGAGATTGCCAAGGAAATTGCAGTTATCAAGAGTGTTATTGTTCCAGACATTGTCGGCATTTATGCTTCAATTCAAACACTGCAAGGCCGGGTTGATAAATTAGTGTTGTTATTGCCTTATACAGGTAAAACATTAACCCCACCTGCCAAAGTAAAAGAGCAGCCCAAGGAAACGACAGAAAATCAAGGCCTGCTTGATTCTGCTATGAACCAATTGGAAGGCATCGTCACTATCAGGCATACAGAACATGAAATTAAAGAAATACTGACACCCGAACAAGCGCAATTTATTCGCGAGCAATTAAGAGTGAAGCTGGAAATGGTGAAAATTTCGCTGGTTCAGCATAATGAAGCGCTTTTTCAATCCAGCCTGGCGGATGCAAAAAAATGGCTAGAGCAGAATTTTACCAAGAACACTGATGTTGATAGCTTTATTGTTGAGCTGGATCGGTTTAAAAACATTAAAATTCATAGCCAGTTTCCTGATATCAGTTCATCGTTAAAAATGCTCAGGGATATTACCAAGCTGAGAATAGAGACAGATAAAGCCATGCAGCCAGCAGAAACAGTTGCCCCCGTTGAATCGAAAAAACCGGCCGAAGCAGTGGCTCCAGCTGAAGCAGTACCTGCAACGCAATAATTAGAGAATACTTGATGAAAAAATTATTTTATTTTCTAGGCTCCCTGCTTACCACTGTTGCCGCCGCGTTTTTTGTCAATTACTGGTTGCAACAGTTTGGTAATCCAGGCTATGTGCTGATTGGTATCGGGCATTGGTCACTGGAAACATCGCTGGTAGTTTTTGCAGTGAGTCTGATTATTGGTTTTTTTGTATTTTATTTGTTTTTCAGATTATTGGGCTGGCTGTTCAGGCTACCCGGACAACTTAAAAGCCGTAGTAAAAATATCAAATTTAACCGATCTCAAGAAGCGTTGATTGCAGGTTTAGTCGACTCTGCAGAAGGTAACTGGGAAAAAGCGGAAAATGTGTTAATTAAGCATGCGTCTCACAGTGGTGCCCCATTAATTCATTATTTAACTGCGGCAAGAGCGGCGCAATCACGTGGAGCGTTTGATAAAAGGGATGAATATTTAAGAAAAGCCGCAGATCAAGCGCCTGATTCCAGTGTAGTGATAGGGCTCACCCAGGCAGAACTGAATTTGTCAGGCAACCAGTTTGAGCAAGCACTGGAAACGCTGACCCGATTGCATTCAATCGATCCGAGTCATGCCAGCGTTTTAAAATTATTACATCAAACCTATCAGCATGTAGGCGATTGGCAAGGTATCAGAAAACTGATTCCTTCGTTGCATACTCATAAAATTCTGATGGAGGCCGAAGTAAAACTGCTGGAAACTGAAGCATTCAGCCAATTGTTAAAGCAGTCTGCAGAAATTGGCAGCACTGAAGAAATTCAAGCGCTATGGTCGGAAATTCCCAATCACATAAAAACCATGCCGGGTATTTCGGCTATCTATTTTGCAGCGATGATTGACGCTGGCTCGGGTGCCGACATTGAAAATGAGCTGACTAACACCTTATCAGTCTTGTGGGATGAAACTTTAGTGGTATTGTTTGGCAGTATTCAGTCCAAGGATGTTTCAAAGCAGCTTGAAACTGCGGAGAAATGGTCTTATGTACATCAGGAAAATGCAGTGTTGTTAGCAGTCCTGGGCAAGCTGGCGGTTAAATGTGGTGATACCTTTAAGGCCGAAAGCTATCTGGCAAAAAGCATCGCTGCTGAACCTACCGTCCAGGCTTATCAATTACTGGGCGATTTATTATTTGCACAAGGCGATAAAGACAATGCCAGCAAGTGTTATAAGAATGGACTGGAGCTCGCATCCAGCGAGATTGTGAGCCGAATAGATACCCTGTCGTAAAGACATTCGTAGGATATCAGGGCAAACGCATATAAAAATATTCAAAAACAAGATGTTATGAGTTTATATTAACGTTTTTTGCAAAGAAAGCAGATGGATCCTTGTTTTGTAGAACATTTTTCAAAATTACCTGATCCCCGATAGAACGCAATAAGCTTCACGCGTTAATGGACATCATTGTTCTTACGATATGCGCAGTGATCAGTGGCGCCGAAGGGTGGGAAGATATTGCCGATTTTGGACGTAATCAGTCAGATTGGCTCAGGCGCTATATTCCGCTAAAAAATGGGGTTCCTTCTCATGATTGTATAGCCTATGTCATTTCAAGATTGTCGACCAAAGGCTTCCAGGACTTCTTTATCAGTTGGACAAAGAGCGTTTATAAACAAACTGAGGGTGAGCTGATCAGTGTGGATGGTGAAACAGCGCGTGGTTCGCGCGATCGAAAAAACACTAGAAACCCACTGCATAGGGTTAGTGCCTGGAGTTCGGCAAGCCGGTTGGTTTTAGGCCAGGAGGCGACCGAAGTTAAATCGAATGAAATCACCGCCATTCCGAAGTTATTGGCATTGCTTGAACTTAAAGGTTGCATCGTGACACTGGATGCAATGGGGTGTCAACGCGAAATCGCCAAACAGATCGTTGATCAGGACGGTGATTGTGTCCTGGGGCTAAAAGGAAACCAGGGCTCTTTGCATGAAGCCGTGGAGGATTTTTTCACGACGTCGCAAGCCGCTAAATTTAAACAGCTAAAACATGATTATATTGAGGAAGAGCTGATAACAGCCGCGGACGTTTAGAAACCCGGCGCTACTGGATTACTGACGATTTGCAGACGCTACCCAAAACGGAATGTTGGGCAGGGTTGCGTAGTATCGGTATGGTCGAGCGGGAATACGAAGAAGCGGGTAAGTTTTTCAAGGAAAAACGTTTTTTCATCAACTCTATTCCGCCTATTGCAAAAACTTTCCTGATTACGTATAAGACTCAGCAACTTTAAAGGTAAGTGAGTGTCAGAAAAGATAAGCAATAAAGGAGGCTGGCAAATGAGTAAAAATAAAGTGCAGTTTCAAATGGGCTATAGTTTGCTGGATTTATTCAAA
>Ga0209798_10002414_pt1 | contig 11023 bp, 9 predicted proteins | sample DOMMetBare3Fresh_FD_187475 | JGI IMG/M metagenome (GOLD analysis project Ga0209798, IMG submission 187475) | Wetland sediment microbial communities from St. Louis River estuary, USA, under dissolved organic matter induced mercury methylation -... | ecosystem: Environmental > Aquatic > Freshwater...
TTATCAACGCCTCGCCTCCTTCCTCGGCCTGCTCCTGCTCATGGTCACCGGGACATTGCTCGTCCTGCGCGCGACACCCGAAGGGCTTGGGCTCTCCGACGACTCGATTGCCTACGTTGCGGGGGCGCGCAGTCTGTTGGCGGGCGAGGGGTATCGCGAGGCCTGGCTGGCGACGAATCAGCCCGTCACGCATTTCCCGCCCGGATTTTCCTCCGCCCTGGCGGCCATCGGCTGGTTCGGGCTCGATCCCCTGCGCGGTGCGCGTCTGCTCAATGCACTGCTGTTCGGGTTGAATGCGGGCATGCTCGGCATCCTCGCCTGGCGGATGACTCCCTCGCTTACGGCGGGGCTTGTGATTGCGGCGTTGTTCGTGCTGAACGGGGAACTGCTGCAGGTGCACACGGTCGCGATGAGTGAGCCGTTGTACATCTTTTTCTCCCTGCTCTCGTTCTGGATGTTTGATCTCTATTTCGAGCTGCCGCCCTCCTCGGTGGGACGCGGTGTGGCAGGCGAGTGGTGGTGGCTGGTCGCGTGCGCCGTGTTTGCCGGGCTGGCCTACCTGACGCGCTACGCAGGACTCGCACTCGCCGTCACCTTCATCGTGGCGATCTGTATATTGCGCTCCAACTGGCGCAAACGTTTCACCAGCATCGGGATCTTCCTGGCCGGGTTTCTGCCGTGGGTGTTGCTCTGGGGATTGCGTAACCGGATCGTGGCAGATACCACCACGAATCGTGCCTTTGTGTGGCATCCCATCACGGATGAAAATCTGGAAATGGGCTTGCGTGTATTCACCAATTTCCTGGTGCCGGTTGCATCCCTGTACCGGGCGATCGTCAAACAGCCGGGGGTGGCCGAAGCCATGCTGATCACCGTCCTCGGCGCGATCCTTGTGTGGACCGGCGCGAAGGCGTGGAACACCCTTTCGAAGCCGCGCCAGGCCTCGGAGTTGAAACGCGGCGGCAAAGAGTCGCGCGAGGTGATCACCTTTACAACCGCCCTGTACCTGTTTGCCTATCTCGCCGCCATCGTCGCCTCCATGACGATGTTCGACGCCGCCACCAAATTCAGGTTGCGCATCCTTGCGCCGGTCTTCGTCTGCCTGTTGATCCTGCTGGTGTACGCGGGTATCTGGCTGCGTAAACGGAATCGCGCGGTCGTGATCGCGCTGACCCTTGTCTTCATCGGTTTTTCGTTTTTTGAACAGAACACCACCGTTGCCGCGTGGGCGAAGGGCGGGATCGGGTACGCCTCGTTCCAATGGTACGATTCGGAGGCGATGGCCTTCCTGCGAATGTCCCTGGCAGAGTCGACGGTGGCACCGCTGTCGGTGAGCCAGTGGTCGAGCAGCAGACGGTCGGCATGCACCATGACCGCCAGCACGTCGCCCTCGTTCGCCATCGCGACCAGAGCCTGCAGCCCCTCCAGCTCACCGGGATAGGAGTCGTTCTCCGCAACCCCGACCCTGGCCAGGCCTATCCGCAGCTGCGTCTCGAGGTCCGCCGCATCCCGACCCCGCAGGTAGCTCGCCTTGTGCACGACCGACACCCGGTCGGCCCGGCGGCCGGCCAGCTCGCCAAGGCCCTGAAGGATCTCGTCCGTGCGGTCTCCACCCGTGCCGAGCCCGAGATGGACCGCGGACCCGGGTGGTCGCAGGCCCCGCGCGACATCTAGCAGCCCCGCCAGGCCAGCCTCGTTGTGCGCGAAGTCGATGATCACCGTCGCCGTGCCACCACCGTTCAGCGGAAGGGAGTACACGTTCATCCGGCCAGGGTTGTGCCGCGGGTCCGGCGAGAAGGTGCGCAGGCCCTGGACGACCGCCTCCCTGGGCAGGCCCAGGCCGAGGGCGGCCGCGGTGGCGGCCAGGGCGTTGGCGATGTTGTGCTCCGAGAGGCCGGACAGCGTCATCGGGACGTCCGCGATCGGCACGAGGTGGTCAGGCTCGGCGTTCGGCGCCAGCACGACCACGTCGCCGTCCAGGACCGTGATCCCTCGCCCGCCGAGGTCAGCGGACTCACGCAGGGCCGGGGAGTCGGGGTCGAGGCTGAACACCCACGGCCGGGCCCTGATGCCCAGGCGCATCGCCCACACCCGGGGGTCGTCGCCGTTCAGGACCACCCACCCGGCCGGCCTGGTGATCTTGGTGACGATCGCCTTGACCTCGGCCAGCTGGTCGACGGTCTCGATGTCATGTTCGCCGAGGTGGTCGGCCGACACGTTGGTCACCACGCTGACGTCGTTGACCGCGATGCCCATGCCCTTGCGGAGCAGGCCGCCACGCGCCGTCTCCAGAATGCCGAGCTGGACCCCCGGGGCGGCCAGGACCTGACGGCCGCCGGCCGGGCCGGAGTAGTCGCCCGGCTCAACCAGCTCCCCCTGGGCGAACACGCCGTCGGTGGCACTCCACGCGGTCACCAGGCCGGCCGTCATACCGATGTGTCCGAGCAGGCGTGTCGTGGTCGTCTTGCCGTTGGTCCCGGTCACCGAAGCGACGGGGATCTTCGGCTTCGTCATCGTGAAGTGCGCGCCCGGTTCCGTCTCGCTGACCGCGTTGGCCGCCGAGCTGAGTGCGCGCTCGCAGGCCACCTCATCCGGGTCGAGCAACCCGGTGAGCGCCGGACCCAGACACTCCCCCAGTGCCAGGCCACGACCCCGCCAGCGCCACGGGAACGCCACGACCACCTCGTCACGCGACCCGCCTGTGCGCACGCGGACGCCCAGCCTGGTCGTGCCCGACTCGGCGGCGATCCGGTGCACGACCCGGGCCACCAGCCTCATGACTGCGCGCTGACGCTGCTCGGAGTCCGGAGCCCCCGGCCGGGCGACGCGCATCCCCAGCCGCCCGCTGATGGTGGCCAGCGTGCTCTCGGCGATGCTCAGGTACCCCGGACAGCCGACGATGACCTTGATCGCCGGCCGCGGGAAGTACAGGTTGGGGCCCTCCAGAACCCGGACCTCGCTGACGGTCACGCGAGGTGCGGTGCTCATCGGCCCGTTATTGACCCATCGCGTGGAAGCCGCCGTCGACATGGATGATCTCGCCGGTGGTCGCCGGGAACCAGTCGGAGAACAGCGCCACGCACGCCTTCGCCGCCGGCGTCGGGTCATCGACATCCCAGCCCAGAGGGGAACGGTCGCCCCAGACCCTTTCGAAGGCGAGGAACCCGGGAATCGACTTCGCCGCGGTCGTGCGGATGGGGCCCGCGGCCACGAGGTTCACCCGCACGCCCTTGGGACCGAGGTCCCTCGCGCAGTAGCGGCTGGTGGACTCGAACGCGGCCTTGGCCACTCCCATCCAGTCGTAGAGCGGCCACGCGTACTTTGCGTCGAACGTCAGGCCGACCACACTCCCGCCGGGGGACATCAGCGGAAGCGCGGCCACAGACAGGGCCTTGAGCGAGTACGCAGAGGTGTGGATCGCGGTCGAGACGTCATCCCAGCTGCCCTCCAGGAAGTTGAAGGCACCAGCGGGGGCGAAGCCGATCGAGTGAAGCACACCGTCCAGGTGGTCGACATGCTCGCCCACCCGCTCGGCCAGTGTGTCCAGATGCACCTGGTTGGTCACGTCCAGCTCGATGACAGCTGGCTTCGTCGGCAACCGCTTGGCGATTGCCCTGGTGATCTTCATGGCGCGCCCGAATGAGGTCAGCACGACCTCGGCGCCCTCGTCCTGTGCGAGCTTGGCCACGTGAAAAGCGATCGAGGAGTCCATCAGGACGCCGGTGATCAGCAGCTTCTTCCCGTGCAGCAGTCTCTTACCGTGGTGCAACATACGCAGTCCCCTTCCGGGTAGTCGAAGTTAGTGACCCATGCCGAGGCCGCCGTCGACCGGGAAGACGGCGCCGGTGATGTAGGCCGCCTCGTCGGAGGCGATCCACCTCACGACTCCGGCAACCTCCTCCGGGGAGGCGTAGCGGCCGGCCGGGATGCCCGCGAGGTAGGTCTTCCTGACGTCATCAGACAGCTCAGCGGTCATGGCCGTCTCGATGAAGCCCGGGGCCACGACGTTGGCGGTGATCCCACGGCCGCCCAGCTCGCGCGAGATCGACCGCGCCAACCCGACCAGCGCCGACTTGCTGGCAGCATAGTTCGTCTGCCCGGCCGACCCGTAGAGCCCAACCACGCTGGAGATGAACACGATCCTGCCCTTGCGAAGCTTGATCATGCCCTTGCTGGCGCGACGCGCCGAGCGGAAGGCTCCGCCGAGGTTGACAGCCAGCACCGTGTCGAAGTCCTCGTCGCTCATCCGCATCAACAGGCCGTCACGGGTGATGCCGGCGTTGGCCACGAGCACCTCGATGGGCCCGCCGAGCTTCTCCTCGGCCTCGGTGAAGGCGGCATCCACCGACGCGCTGTCGGTCACGTCGCAGGCCACACCCAGCATCCCCGGCGGGGGCTCGCCCGCACGGTCGACGACCACGACGTTGTCGCCGGCCTGCACGAACGCCTCGGCGATCGACAGACCGATGCCACGGTAGCCTCCGGTGATCAGCACATTGCGAGGGTCAGCCATCATTTCCTCCACTAGGGTCCGAAACCGGGCACATGCCCGATGAACGCCGCGCGCTCTGACTGCGGCGTTGCATGGACGCTAGCCGACTACCCGTGGGTACGCCGCATGGCCCCGGCATATCGTGGCGGTGTGAGGAAACACGAGCCCAGTTCCAGTGACAAGGTATACGCCGTCACCGGCCTTCCCGAGTCGCTGCGGGACGACCAGAAAGGGCGGATGCGACGCTACCTGTTGTCCATGGGGATCCGCACCGCATGCTTCGTCCTGGCGGTCGTCGCGCTCGGGGTGCTCCACTGGACGGTGGTAGGTTGGGTTCTTGTCATCGCCGCGGTAGTTCTCCCGTACCTCGCCGTTGTTGTTGCCAATGCCACGAAGCCGCGGGGGGGCACGCACCCCGGACCGGTGAGACCCAGTACGACGCCCAACAGCGGAGCGGCTCCTCAACGGCTCGCCCCCCGTCGTCCCGATGAGGAGCCACCGTCATGAGCATCGACACATCCAAGCGGCAGGACAGGCCCGTGGTCTGCAGCGCCAAGGGCTGCCGCGACCACGCGGCATACGGCTTGCTGTGGAACAACCCGAAGCTCCACAAGCCCGAGAGGCGCAAGGTCTGGCTGGCCTGCGACAAGCACGCTGACCCGCTCTCGGACTTCCTGTCCAAACGAGGGTTCCTGAAGGACGCCGTCACGGTGTCCGAGCTCACCGACGAGATGGGCTGACCGGCCCAGCCGCTCGTTGGCTGATGGCCCCGACCGGGGTGGGACGGTACGGTCGTCAGGTGCTCAAGGTGGTGATGTCGCGGCGGTGGCTCGTCGCGCTGCTGGTCGCCGCGCTCTTCGCGCTGGCGTGCGTCTTCCTGGGCCAGTGGCAGTGGGGCCGGCACGAGGCCAAAGCTGCCAGAGCTCAGCGCATCGAAAGCCACTACCTCGCCAGCCCGGTCCCGCTGCGCAGTGCGCTGCCCAGACCGGACGCCGAGCTACCCCGCGCCCACGAGTGGACACTGGTCACCGCCACCGGACGGTACAACATCGCGCACGTCATGCTCGTGCGGAACCGTCCCAACAACGGGATCTTCGGATACGAGGTCGTGGTTCCCCTGCAACTGGCCGAAGGCACCTCCCTGCTGGTCGACCGGGGGTGGATCCCCAACGGGAGATCGGCATCCGAGCCGTCCAGGACGCCGGACACCCCGACAGGAGAAGTCACCGTCACGGGCTGGCTCAGGGTTGGCGAGCCGAGTCTGGGACGAGAGACGCGCCGCGGCCAGCTGGCTTCGATCAACCTCACGCAGGCCCGGGAACAGGTGGGGGTCCCGCTGTACGGCGCATACCTGATCAGGCGTGGCGAGGCCGGGCAGCCCGGTGCGCGTATAGAACACCCCCAGGCGTTGGAGCAGCCCGACACCGGCCAGGGGCCGCACCTTGCCTATGCCCTCCAGTGGTGGCTCGCCGCCCCGGTCGGCTTCGTTCTGGTGCTCGTCGGTGCGAGGCGTGAACACCTCGAGGCTGTGGAGGTCCCCGCGTCAGCGACGGCCGGTGCCTCGCCACCAGCACCGCCCGTCAAGGCCAGGAAGACCCGGATCTGGGACGAGGAGGACGGGTAGCGACGGACCGATCCTCAGCGGAACGAACTGGCGAAGCCGATCAGGGCGGCCATGTAGTTGGCCCGTTCGAAGGCGGACGGGTCCGTGACGTTGCGCTGGCTGACGCTGCCCCGCAGCTGTTCCACCGACTCGAAGCCCGACTCCGCGGCCCAGGCGACGAGCTCGCGCTCGACCGCGGCGACATGCCCGGGGCCGTTGACCAGCAGCGCCGAGGTCATCATCGCCACGTCGGCCCCGGCCAGCAGGCAGCGCGCGACGTCGGCTCCGGTGTGGACACCGGTCGTCACGGCGAGCGACGCCTCCACCCGCCCGGCGAGGATGGCGGTCCAGCGCAGCGGCAGCCGAAGCTCCGCCGAGGACGACAGCTCCAGAGCCGGTGTGACCTTCCGGGTGCGAGGGTCGATGTCCGGCTGGTAGAAGCGGTTGAACAGCACCAGGCCGTCCGCGCCCGCATCGATGATCCGCGCGGCCTGGTTGCCCAGAGCGGTGTAGTGGGGGCCGATCTTGACGGCGAGCGGGATCGAGAGGGACGCCTTGACCAGGGCGACGAGCTCAACCTGGTCGTCCTCGATGTCGCGCCCGCCCACGTTGATGTCGGCAGCCACCCCGTAGAGGTTGAGCTCGAGCGCGTCGGCGCCGGCGAGCTCTAGCAGCCGCGCGTACCTCACCCAGCCGCCCGAGGTGACCCCGTTCAGGCTGGCGATCACCGGGATCGACAGCGCCTTCTTGGCCTGCTCGACGTGGCGCAGATAGCGGTCGGCGACAGACTCGTGGTCCCCCAGATCCGGGAAGTAGCTGCTGGCCTCCGGATTGCTGTCCGTGGAGAGGTAGTCCAGCCGTTCGGCCTCCATGTCGTCGTGCTCGACCTGCTCCTCGAACAGGGAGGGCAGCACGACGGCGGCGATGCCCGCCTGCTCCAGGGCGCGCAGCGAGTCGATCCGGGAGGTCAGCGGCCCGGACGAGGCGACCAGCGGGCTGCGCAGCGATAGACCCAGATACGTCGTGGACAGGTCACAGTCCGGCAGGACACTCGGCTCGGCAGTCACTTCGGAACCTCCTCTTCGGCAACACCCTCGGGGTCGACGACCGCCCCGGGCTCGTGCGGCACGCTGCGTTCGACTCCGGCGAGCTGCTCGTAGTAGCGCCAGCGCTCGTCGACGTCGGCCTGGGCCAGGGCCATCAGGTGGTTTGCCCGGTCGGGGTCGGAGCGTTCCAGCATGGCGAAGCGGGCCTCCTCGTGGGCGAAGTCGCGCAAGGCCAGCGCCGGCTTGCGGGAGTCGAGCCGGAACGGCTTGGTGTGCTCCTCGGGCCCGGGGGCGAACCGGTAGAGAGGCCAGTGGCCGCTCTTGACCGCGTTGCGCTGGTGCGTCATGGAGAACTTCATGTCGATGCCGTGGGCGATGCACGTGGAGTACGCCAGCACCAGCGACGGGCCGGGCCACGCGGCAGCCTCCACCAGGGCGCGCACCGTCTGCACCTCGTTGGCTCCCATGGCGATCTGGGCGACATAGACGTTGCCGTACTGCATCGCCAGGGCACCAAGATCCTTCTTCGGGGTGTCCTTGCCGGAGGTGGCGAACTTCGCCACCGCGCCCCTGGGGGTGGCCTTGGAAGCCTGGCCGCCGGTGTTGGAGTAGACCTCGGTGTCGAGCACCAGCACGTTGACGTTCTCCCCGGAGGCGAGCACGTGGTCGAGCCCGCCGTACCCGATGTCGTAGGCCCACCCATCCCCCCCGATGATCCAGACGTCGCTGCGGACCAGCTCGTCGGCCAGGCTCGAGAGGTGGCGCGCTGCCGGGTCCGCCCCGAGGTCGTCCAGCCGCTCGCGCAGGCGCAGGACCCGATCCCGCTGCGCGCCCACCCCCGCCTCGTCGGACTGGTCCGCGCCGAGGATCTCGGCGGCCAGCTCGGGACCGACCGTGTCGGCCATGGCGGCCACCAGTGCCCGCGCGCTGGCCATGCCCTGCTCCTTGCCCAGGCGCATGCCCAGGCCGAACTCGGCGTTGTCCTCGAACAGGCTGTTGGACCAGGCCGGACCCCTGCCCTGGTCGTTGCGGCTCCACGGCGTGGTTGGCAGGTTCCCGCCATAGATCGAGGAGCATCCCGTGGCGTTCGCCACGATCATCCGGTCGCCGAAGAGCTGGGTGAGCAGGCGCAGGTATGGCGTCTCGCCGCACCCCTCGCAGGCGCTCGAGAACTCGAACAGCGGCTGGAGCACCTGCGATCCCTTGACCGTGTCGTGCGGGAGCAGCCCGCGGTCCAGCAGCGGGATGGTGTCGAAGAACGCGTAGTTGGCACGCTCCTCCTCGCGGTGCTCAGCGACCGGCTCCATGTTGATCGCCTTGTGCCCGACCACGCTCTTGCTGACCGCCGGGCACTGCTCCACGCACACCCCGCACCCGGTGCAGTCGTCGGGGGAGACCTGGATGCTCAGCAGGTGCGGGGTCTGCAGCTCCCGGGACTTGAACGACTTGGTCGCGAAGGTGTCCGGGGCACCGTCCAGGCTCTCGGGTGGGAGCACCTTCATCCCCATCGCGTTGTGCGGGCAGACAATCGCGCACTTGCCGCAGTCGATGCAGATGTCGGCGTCCCAGATCGGGATCTCCTTGGCCAGTGCCCGCTTCTCGTATCGCGTGGTGCCGGTCGGGAACGTTCCGTCCACCGGCATGGCGCTGACCGGAAGCAGGTCACCCTCGCCCGCGAGCATGCGGGCGGTCACCCTGGTCACGAAGTCCGGCGCCGCTGCCGGGATCAGCTCCCGCAGCGGGGTGGACGAGGTCACCGTCTGCGGCACGGTGAGCTCGTGCATCTGCGACAGGGACTGGTCGACCGCGGCGAGGTTGCGCTCGACCACCTTCTGGCCGCGCCTGCCGTAGCTCTTCTCAATCGAGCGCCGGACCGCATCGATGGCCTGCTCCTGGGGCAGGATCGCGGAGAGGGCGAAGAAGCACGGCTGCATGACGGTGTTGATCCGCCCACGCAGGCCGAGCTCGCCGGCCACCTTGTGCGCGTCGATCACGTGGACCTTCAGCTTCTTGCCGATGATGGTCCGCTGAACCTTCTCGGGCAGCACGTCCCACACCTCCTGCGGCGGGTACGGCGCGTTGAGCAGCACGGTCGCGCCGGGCTTGGCCACGGCGAGGACGTCCTGGGTGAACAGGAAACCGAACTGGTGGCAGGCGACCAGATCGGCCTGGTCGATGAGGTACGTGGAGCGGATGGGCTGGCGGGAGAACCTCAGGTGCGAGACGGTCATCGCCCCGGCCTTCTTCGAGTCGTAGACGAAGTAGCCCTGGGTGTACAGGTCGCTGTTCTCACTCACGATCTTGACCGTGTTCTTGTTGGCGCCGACGGTGCCGTCCGAACCAAGCCCGTAGAACACCGCCTGAACATCTCCGGCCGGGGTGGGCAGCTCGAAGTCGTGGTCAGGGGCCACCGACAGATGGGTCACGTCGTCGACGATGCCGACCGTGAACCGCGGCCGCGGCGTCGGCGACTGCAGCTCGTCGAACACCCCCTTGACCATGGCCGGGGTGAACTCCTTGGACGAGAGCCCGTATCGGCCACCGGTCACCCGCGGCAGGGCGCCCGGGTCACGCTGCCCGCTGGTGACGGCCTCGGCCAGGGTCGCGACGACGTCCAGGAACAGCGGCTCGCCATACGCGCCCGGTTCCTTGGTGCGGTCGAGCACCGCGACCCGGCCCACCGACAGGGGCATCGCGGCGAGCAGCTCGGCGGCCGGGAAGGGCCGGTACAGCCGCACGGTGAGCACCCCGACACGCTCGCCGCGGCGGTTGAGCTCCTCGACGGTCTCCTGGACCGCGCCAGTGCCTGAGCCCATGATCACGATGACCCGGTCGGCCTCCGGGTGCCCGTCATACTCCACCAGCCGGTATCCGCGCCCGGTGAGCTCGGCCAGCCGGTTCATCGCATCCTGCACCGCAGACGGCACCGCGTCGTAGAAGGGGTTGACCGCCTCGCGGGACTGGAAGAAGACGTCCGGGTTCTGCGCCGATCCGCGCAGCACGGGGTGTTGCGGGCTCAGCCCCCGTTCGCGGTGCGCCACCACGTCGGTGTCGTCGACCAGGGCCCGCAGGTCCTCCCGCTCGAGCATGGCCACCCGGTTCAGCTCGTGCGAGGTGCGGAACCCGTCGAAGAAGTGAAGGAACGGCACCCGGGTCTGCAACGAGGCGAGGTGGGCGACGACGGCGAGGTCCTGCGCCTCCTGCACCGAGCTGGAGGCCAACATGGCGAAGCCGGTGCTTCGGGCGGCCATGACGTCAGAGTGGTCGCCGAAGATCGAGAGGGCGTGCGTGGCGACCGCGCGGGCGGCGACGTGGATGACCGCCGGGGTCAGCTCACCGGCGATCTTGAACATGTTGGGCAGCATGAGCAGCAGGCCCTGGGACGAGGTGAACGTCGTCGCCAGCGCCCCGGTCTGCAGTGCGCCGTGCAGGGCGCCGGCGGCTCCACCTTCGCTCTGCATCTGGGCCACCCGGGGCACCATGCCCCACAGGTTGGTCCGGCCGCTCGATGCCCAGGCATCGGCGGACTCCCCCATCGGCGACGAGGGTGTGATCGGGTAGAGGGTCACCAGCTCGCTCAGGGCATAAGCGACCCCGGCAGCAGCCTGGTTCCCGTCGATGCATTCATACCGCATGTCGTATCTCCCCGCAGTCTCGACGCCTGACGCGAACACGGTAGCGCGCCGTGGAAGAAATGGGGATCCAACGTCCCCTGTCAAGTCACTGGCAGGAGGTTCGGCCGCTTGCAGGTGGCACCGTCCCCCGAGGACTGCCCGCGCACGTGTTCCCAGGCCCAAGGGAGCAGGTGCGAGCCAACCCAGGCCGCCTCGCCAAGGGCGACGCGCACGGGACCCGGCGTCGTCGCCGTCGGCGGCGCCGCCC
>Ga0209798_10002415_pt1 | contig 11023 bp, 9 predicted proteins | sample DOMMetBare3Fresh_FD_187475 | JGI IMG/M metagenome (GOLD analysis project Ga0209798, IMG submission 187475) | Wetland sediment microbial communities from St. Louis River estuary, USA, under dissolved organic matter induced mercury methylation -... | ecosystem: Environmental > Aquatic > Freshwater...
GACGACGCCGTTCGTCCTGCCGCCGGGCACGCCGAAGGATCGCGTCGAGATTTTGCAAGACGCCATGCGCAAGGTTTTCAAAGATGCCGAGTTCCGCGCCGAGTTCAAGAAAGTCGCCAACGACGACGCCTCGCCGTTGATGCCGGAGGAGTTGGCGAAAATTATTCACGATATGCCGCGGGATGCCGAGATCGTTGATTTGCTGCGGAAATTCTCCGGCGTGGAGGCGCTGCCCAGTCGTTGATCGTGCGCTCGCGGCGCTGGGGAACGAGGTTGTGTCGCGATTCGGCGTAATCCAATGGGTGTCGTGTTGAGCGAAGCGAAACATCGAGTGCGTCTCCTCCCCCGCCTCGGGGGAGGACCAAGGTGGGGGCAAAGCTCGTACCGCAATATCCACGAACCCCCATCCTAACCTTCCCCCGAGACGAGGGAAGGAATCGGACCGATCGACGAATTTCAGACCAACATAGTGTCGGATTAGGGTTGCGGGATCGGAAATATCTAGTGCGAATAAACGACACGGCGATCGAAAAAGGAGTTGGGGATGAAGACTCATTCATGGCGACTCTATTGGTTGGCGATCGGCTCATTCCTCGCCTGGGCGGCCTCAAGTGGCGCCGCCGAAAAGCCTTTCTACGAGGGCAAGACCCTCACGGTGTTAATCAATTATGCCGCGGGCGGGCCGACCGACGTCGAGGGGCGGCTATTGGCGCGTCATCTTGGCCGGCATGTGGCGGGACAACCCAACGTCATCGTGCAAAATATTTCCGGCGCCGGCGGCATTATTGGCACAAACTACTTGGGGCAAGTGGCCAAGGCCGATGGACTGACGATGGGGTACTTCACCGGCGCGCTGTTTCACCAGCAGGTGAAGAATCCGGCGCTGCGCACCGATCTTTCGAAGTACGCTTTCATTTCGGGCATCCAGGGCGTCACGGTGTCTTACATTCGTTCCGATGTCACCCCCGGCATTAAACGGCCCGCGGACCTTCTCAAGGCCCAGCGATTTAGAGCCGGCGGGCTGAGCAACGATAGTTTCAAAGATGTCGCGTTCCGCCTGTCCTTCGATCTGCTCGGGCTGCAGTACGACTATGTGACCGGTTACAATTCCAGCGCCGACGCCAGACTGGCGGTGCAGCGCAATGAAGTTCAGTACCACGACGAGACTTTGCCGGGATACCGCTCGCAGGTAGAACCCAGCATGGTTAAGCCGGGCTTGGTGACGCCGCTCTACTACGCCGATCTCATCGACGCCGATGGTGGTGTCGCCGACAGTCCGGATGTGCCCGAGCTCCAATCGTTCACGAAATTCTACACTCAGGTTGTCGGTAAACCGCCGTCGGGCATCAAGTACGAAGCGTTGAAAGTGGCCAACATCGCCGGCACCAATATGACGCGGGCGATGTTACTGCCGCCGGGGGCACCGAAGGTAGCGGTGGCGGCGCTGAAACAAGCCGCAGCTTCGCTATCAAAGGATGAGGAATATCTTGGCGATGCCGTGAAGGTGATGCGCTTTCGTCCGAGATTTGAAATGGGCGCCAGTGGCGAACGGCTTTATCAAAGAGCCACGGGAATTTCTCCCGACTTGGCAAAATTCATCAGGCAATTCATCGAGCAGGAGAGGAAATAGGCTGGGACCTACGCACTTAGGAGATTTATGCGAAACGCTTTCGGAGTCCTTCGACGGTGCTCAGGACGAACGGGTTGACTTGCAACGATTCCGTTCATGCTGAGCCCGTCGAAGCACGTCCGAGGTTTTTCCAACAAAGCGAAAGGTTTATTTCACCGGCTGAAATTTCGGCAGCGTGAAATCCGGCGTGTCCTCGAAGATCACCTCGACGTTCATGCCGATCTTCACATCTTCAGGCGCACAGCCGACTACGTTGGTCACCAGCCGGCCACCTTCTTCCAGGTCCACTAACGAGACGTTGTAGGGAACTTTGTCCTGGTACGCCGGATGCCAAGCGCGGTGGTAGGCGATGTGGGAGTAGACTTTTCCCTTGCCGCTGAGCTCCACCCATTTGAATTCGTTGGACAGACAGTGCGGGCAGTGGGACTGCGGCGGGAAGCCGAATATTTTCTGGCATGACGAGCACCGTTGTGCCGTCAGTTTGTGTTCGCGCAGATTGGCCCAAAATGGTTTCGCCTCTGGCTCTTCGAGAAAGGGTTGTCCTCGGCGCGTCGCGCGCCCGCGTTCATCTTTGCTCATAATGCCCCCAGGATCATCGTTGCGTGCATCGCCAAGCTGCCGCCGTGGCCGCTGACGATGCCGACTTTAGCGTTCGGTACTTGCCGTTCCGGTTCCACTTCGTTGCCGCGCAATTGCTTGACCGCCTCGGTGATATGCAGCTGGCCTTCGAGATGGGCCTGCGACAACAGTCCGCCGTGAGTGTTGAGCGGCAGCTGGCCACCGAGAGTGATGCGGCCGTTTTTGACGAAGTCTTTGCCTTCGCCTTTTTTGCAAAAGCCGTAATCTTCCAGCGTGATCATCGCGGTGATCGTGAAGCAGTCGTAGATCTGCGCGAACTGCATGTCTTTGGGTGTCAATCCGGCCATGCGATAGGCGGTCTCGGAAGATTTCTTGCCACCTAATGTTGTCAGCGTCGGCGCGTCGAGCAGGCTCCAGTGCGGATGATGCTGGCCCATGCCCAAGATCGACACCGCCCTCTTGGGAAAATCCCGCGCCCGCTCGGCGCTGGTGACGAGCACCGCGCCGCCGCCGTCGGATTCCAGAGAGCAATCGAACAAGCGCAGCGGCGCGACGATCATGCGCGAATTCTGATGATCCTCCATGGTCATCGGTTTGCGCAATGTCGCGTTCTTGTTGAGGCTCGCGTGGTAGCGCGTCGAGATCGCCACATGGGCGAGGTCTTCACTTGTCGTGCCGAACTCGTACATGTGACGCTGTGCCGCAAAGGCGTGGCCGCCGGCTGCGGCGAAGTGGCCCCAAGGTTCTTCCCAATGCTCGTCGCCGCGCCGGATCGGATGGCCGGGCGAGGGATCGACGGTGGAGCGCTTGCGCGCGTGAACGCAGACCACGGTGGTTGCCATGCCCGCTTCGATGGCCATCACCGCGCTCTGCACCATGGCGATGGGAGTGGCGCCACCGAGGGCTAAGTCGGTGGCGAACAGCGGATCGATGCCGGCCATATGCGAAAGTTTGGTCGCGTAGCTGCGGTGCGCGTCGTTGAGCGGTTGATTGGTTAACAGGCCGTCGACCTGGGACGCCTTGATGCCGGCGTCGTCGAGACAAGCCTTGATCGCTTCGAGATGGAGCGAGTTGGTGGTCGCGTCGGGCCGTTTCCCCACCACCGTCTCGCCCATGCCGACGATGGCGCATTTGCCACTGAGGTTGGTCATGTTTTCCCTTTCGTCAAGTTTTTAGAAATGCGAATTTGCTAACGTCTTCATTTGCCGCGATCTTATATGGGAGGTTTTTCCGCTGTCAAGGCGATGTGCGAATGATTTCGCAGTTCGTCGATCATGCGGGTGGTGTCGTTGCATGATTTTATTTGCAGTGTAGTTCTACGGTTTGCTAAAGAAGTTGAAGTGGATTCGGCGAAGTTCCGAATTATTATACCCGCGAAAAAAAGTATCCAGGCTAAACCCCGCTCCGCCACACCTGGATACCGGCCTTCGCCGGTATAGCGGACTTTGTCCGCCACCTGGATTCCCGCCTGCGCGGGAATGACGGAAATAAAGAAAGTCGCGGTCGATTTATTTTTTTCGGAGGTGACATGATTTCGTTGGTGATGAAGTCTTTTTTGATCTTCACTTTATTGTTCGGGTTATCCCACGACTCCTCGGCGCGTGACGCGGTGATCGGCTATTCCGGGCGGACCATCGCTGAGATGCCGTTCGCTTGGGCGAGCCGCAAGGGATTTTTCAAAGAAGCCAACTTGGATGTGAAGATGATTTACATGTCGACTAGCATCGCCGCCAAGGGTTTGATGAGCGGCGACGTGGATTACTCGGCGGCCATGGGCGGCACGCTGCGCGCCGCCATCGCCGGCGCGCCGGTGATCGGCATTTACTCCATGTTCAAAGCGCAGATGTATTTGGTCTCCCAGACCAAGTACAAACAGGTCGCCGATCTCAAGGGCAAGACCGTTGGCATCAGTGTGTTCGGCGGCGCCTACGATCTCGCCGCGCGGACGATCCTCAAGCATCATGGGCTCGAAGCCGAAAAGCAGGTGACGCTGTTGCAGATCGGCGACAGCCGGACGCTCTATTCCGCGCTCATGTCGGGCACCATCGACAGCGCGATCCTGGGACCGCCCTATGACATCAAGGCTGAGTTGGAAGGGGCAAACCGCCTGTTCGATTCATCGGATATTTTCGACATGCCGTTCTCCGGCTTGGCGACCAGCAAGAAAAAACTCCAGCAGGATCGGGCTGAAGTGAAAGCGATCGTGCGCGGCCTGGAACGCATGCGCCGTTACATTGTGGCCAACCGCGCCGAGGCCGAAGCGTTTGCCAAACAGTTTCTAAACTTAACGGAAAAAGAAGCGCGTCTGTCGATCGCCCAGATGGTGAAATCCTTCCGTGATACCGGACGGACGACGGATGAAGCGGTGGTGGATTTCATCGAGACCACACTGCGCAGCACCAAGCAGAAAGCTGGCAGCGTCAAGCCCAGCGACATCGTCGACTGGAGCGTGACGACGGAAGTGGTTAGGGAGCTGAATCAAGGCTAGTAAGTAGTGAGGAGTAAGTAGTGAGGAGATTTCGATCCGGAACTCCTTACTCCTAACTACTCACTCCTTACTTCCCAGCGACCGGAGGGAGCGCAGAATGATAATCGATGCCGATGGCCACACGCATATTCCCAATATCGTGTTCGACGACTATCTCGATCCGGCGTTTCGCGCCAAGCGGCCGCGCTATGTCGAGCTCGACGACGGGCGCGGGGTTTACATCATCGAAGGGCGGGTGATCATCAAGCCGTCGGGTTGGGGGCCCGGCACACCGCTCTCCATCGGCAGCCGCCGTCTCGCAGGCTGCCAATCTTTCGGTATGGAAAACATCGCCGGCCGCTTGGCCGATCTCGATAAAGAAGGCATCGACGTGCAGGTGATCTATCCCAACGTCTTGATGTCGATCAATAGTTTCGACGACGCCGCGCTGGCCGCGGCGGTGGCGCGCGCTTACAACCGCTGGATGTCGGAGCGCTGCGCCGAGTCGAAGGGGCGCTTGAAATACGCCGCGGTGGTCGCGCTGCAAGATCCGCAGGCGGCGGCCGACGAAGTCGAATACGCCGCCACCAACTTAGGCGCCGTCGGCGTCATGGTGCCCGGCACCATCGGCACGCGCACCCTCGATCATCCCGAGCTCTATCCGTTTTGGGAACGTGTGCAGAAATTCGACGTCGGCGTCGGCATTCACACGGTGACCGGCATGTATCCGACCGTGGGCGCGGATCTGTTCGATCATTTTTTTGGATCCAAGGCCGTCGCTATGCCCATGACGCTGACGGTGGCGTTGGTGTCGCTCATCGCCGGCGGTATCGCCGATCTGTTTCCCAAGTTGCGCTTTGGCTTGTTGGAAACTGGCTGCGGCTGGCTGCCCTATTGGCTCGAACGGCTCGACGACCTGCACGAACGCGGCGAACATGAGCCGGCCATCTACGACGGCTTGCTGCGCCGAAAAATCTCCGGCAAAAGAACCAAGCCCAGCGATTTATTTACCTCTGGCCGCATGATCGTCTCCTGCGAGCCCGGCGAAAAAACTCTGCCCTACGTCGTCAACGCCGTCGGCGACCAATGCATCATGTACGCCTCCGACTATCCGCACCCCGACAGCAAATGGCCCAACACCGTCGCACCGATTCAGAAGGCGGAGATGTCTGCGGTCGCGAAGAAGCGGATACTTGGGGAGAATGCGGCGCGGTTGTATAAGTTGGGGGAGTAGCGGCAGAAGGGTATTGTGCTAGTTGCAGATCAATTAGCGAAAGTCAAAATCAAAGAATCAAATTCTACCACAACTCTATTCGACTAAAATTGTTGCAAGATATCCAGCGGGCGAGTGCTCCGGTTTGAAAGCCGGTTCGCACTCGCCCGTTGGTCTATGTAGTAGTGACTACTTATCCGGCTGTGAAACCAGGCGCAGATAAGGTTTGAGGGTCTTGAATCCCTGCGGGTATTTTTTCTTGGCGTCTTCATCCGACACCGCGGTGGGGATGATGACGTCTTGGCCGGGCTTCCAGTTCACCGGGGTAGCGACCAAGTGCTTGGCGGTGAGTTGTACCGAATCGAGCAAGCGCAATACTTCGTCGAAGTTGCGCCCGGTGCTCATCGGATAGACGAGCATCGCTTTCACCTTCTTGTCCGGGCCGATGACGAAAACCGAACGCACCGTCTGGTTGTCCGCCGCGGTGCGCTGGCCCGGCGTCTCGCTGGCCGGCAGCATGTCGTAGAGTTTGGCGACGTTCAGGTCGGCGTCGCCGATGATCGGGTAATTGGGCGCGGTGCCCTGGGTCTCTTGTATATCCTTGGCCCACTTCGCGTGGTCGGTCACAGGATCGGCGCTCAAGCCGATAATCTTGCAGTTGCGCTTGTCGAACTCCGGTTTGAGCTTGGCCATGTAGCCGAGTTCCGTGGTGCAAACCGGAGTGAAATCCTTGGGATGGGAAAAGAGAATAGCAAAGCTGTTACCGATCCAGTCGTGAAATTTGATTTTCCCATCTGTGGTCTCCGCCGAAAAATCCGGCGCGATATCGCCAATTCGTACAGCCATAAGTGTTCTCCTCTCAAATTTCTTTACTGCATCTAACGGCTAACTCTTTATCGCCATCGGGTCAACATGGGATTAAGCAAACTTCCAATGTCCGATTCGGGCTGTCCGATGCGTGCGGTGCGCACGGCGCAACCTACGAAATTGTCGGACTCGGATATTCCTCTCGCCAAGTCGCAAAGACGCCAAGTTCGGATTAATTGTCATTTCGACCGAAGGGAGAAATCTGTCTTAGATCCCTCGCATTCGCTCGGGATGCCGGGCATCGCCCTTCATCTTTGCGCCTTAGCGCCTTTGCGAGAGATATTCCGAATGTTGGTTGTGGCTCTGCCGCGCTGGATTCTTTGCGGTGAATCATCCGGATCCTCTGCGGCGATCATTACATGTTGTAAAATCGCAGCGCATTGCCGCCGAGTATTGCGGCCTTGTCCTCGTCACTGAGCCCTTCGTATTCTTCCACTTCTTCGATCTCGTGCAGAATATCTTGCGGGCCGATTTCGTGGGGGAAGTCGCTTGCGAACAGGAAGTGGTTGTTGCCGCTACGCTTCACTTGATAATCCAGGCCGACCTCGCCGCCTTCGCAGCCGATGTAGACGTTGGGCAGTTTCAAATAGTCGCTGGGCTTTTTCTGCATGGACGGGCCTTTGTAGCGCTCGCTCAGGTTCAACTCGCCGAAGTAGTGGTGCGAGCGGTCCATGCGATCCATCCAGAAAGTTGCCCAGCTGGCGCCGCCTTCTAAGAAACCAATCCGCAGTTTGGGGAATTGATCGAAGACGCCGTGATAGACCATGCCGGAGAAGGCGATGATGAGCGACAGTGGATGGCCGAGTCCATGAATCGGCACGAAGTTTTCAAAGCTGTCGAGGCTCATGCCGTGATGGCAGCCGCCGTGGACGGCAAGTGCGCAGCCGAGTTTTTCCGCTTCGGCGTAAATCGGCCAGTAAGTCCGGTGGCCGAGATCGAAGGGCAAGCCGCGTGACGGCAACATGGCGCCGGGCATGCCCAACTCTTTCACCGTGCGGCGCAGTTCGTTTACCGCTTCGGTGACATCCTGCATGGGAATCAGCGCCATGCCTTTCAACTTGGGGCTGCGCTTCATGTAGCGGTCGTGCAGCCAGTTGTTATACGCGCGAGCGACGACACAGGCCCAGTCGGGGTGAACGATGTTGCCCATGGCGAGCCCAGTCGTGGGGTAGAGAAAGGCGTATTCGAACTTCGAGACTTCGAGGAAGTTAACCCATTCCTCCGGGCCGACGCGCTTGCCGCCGCCGAAGGCGCGGTCGCTGCGCTTGAAGGTTGCCAGGTGCAGAAAATCTAAGGTTGGAAAGACGTTGCCGAGGACATTGCGGATCGGGCCGATGATGCCGCCTTGAGCGCGGCTGCTGCGATAGGGCTCTTCGAGAAAGTCTAAGAGGGTTTCGTCCTCAAGCACATGGCCGTCGGCGTCGATGAGTCTCGTTTCCATGGTACCTCCGGTAATTGTTTTTTTGCTTTTGTTCGCTACGCGGAACTCGGCTTATATCTCGCAAAGGCGCTAAGGCCGCAAAGGTCGGAAATCAGAATAACTGAGAAGGCCGCATGAGCCTAAATAACTCTCTGGCAGCCAGCGAACGCTTTAACCTTTCACCCGCTGATATAGCGTACCAGCTGCTCGATCATGAACTGCTGGTCGGCGATGATCGACTTGACGATATCGCCGATGGAGATCATACCGACGAGTTTTCCGTTCTCGATGACGGGAAGGTGGCGGGTGCGTTTTTCGGTCATGAGCGCCATGCATTCTTCGATCGGTTGGTCGAGGTGAATATATACGACGGGGCTGGTCATGATTTCCCTGACCAGCGTGGTTGGAGAAGTGCGGCCGAGGAGCACGATTTTGCGCGCGTATTCGCGCTCGGAGATGAGGCCCACCACCTGCGTGCCCTCCGTGACCACTAGGGCGCCGACTTCCTTTTCAGCCATGCGTTGGAGTGCCTGGAATACCGTTGCATCGGGCTCGACGCACCAAACCTCGTTTCCTTTTAGCTTCAGAATGTCTCGGACGGATTTCATTGGAGACCTCCATTCGATGGCACGGTTCTTACGGCACGAGCACACTTTTCAGCTTGGCGACCATCGCCGCATCGAGTTTGAATAGACCTGACACGATAGCTTCGATTGCCTCACCGCCCACCGGCGTGACGGCGAGGTTCGCTTTGTTCATCTCGGCGAGGAATTCGGGATCTTTCAGCGTGTCGAGAAAACTCTTGCGCAGGGTGCGGAGGATTTCTTTGTTGGTCGCCGGCGGCAGGAAGTAGAGGTACTGCAAGACTGCGACATCCTGCACCGCGTATTTTAGGATTTGCTTGGCTTCATCGGTCTTCGCGAAATCGATAGCTAACGGCACGTTGGGCAGCTCGGGATGTTTTTTCGGCGCGATCTGCAGGACGACCGAGACATCGCCGCTGTCGATGGATTTTCTCCACAACAGTTTGATGCCCTCCCACGCGGCGCAGAAGCCGGCGAGCTCACCAGCGTCAGCCGCCAAGCGCACATCCGCCGCGCCTTTGTAACCGTCGATCACACGGGCTGGCAATGTCGGTAGTGCGGCCTTAACCGCGCGCGCGACATCCGACGGGCCGGTGCCGGGGCCGATGCCGCCCAGCTTTGCCGGCTCCTTTGCGGCAAACCAACGCTCCATGCTGGTGAGGCCGCTCGCCTTGGTGAGCGCGCAGACAGGGTGAAATTCGGTGGGCACGCCGATGAATTCAAATTTCCGGCTGTCGAACTCGATGCCGCGGGCGCCCAGGATTTGCTGCAAGATGAAACTGCCCTGGTTGTTGCCGATGGTCAGACCGTCGGGCTTGGCGCGCTGGTACATGAAGTTGGCCTGGATGAAGCCGCCGGCGCCGGTCATGTTCTCGACGACGATGGTCGGATTGCCCGGCACATGCTTGCCGAAGTGGCGCGCGATGACGCGCGTGTACGCGTCGAAAGTTCCGCCGGGGCTAAACGCGACGATGAAGCGGATGGTTTTGCCTTTGTAGTAGTCGTGGGTTGTTGACGTTGCCGTGCCGGAAAGCGGCGGTAGGCCGGCGGCGAGCAGTCCGAAGAGAATTAACCGCAAAAAGCGCAAAGGGCGCAAAATTGGATTTCGGAATTTCTCTCGCAAAGGCGCCAAGGCCGCAAAGGTCGGAGAATCATGGTTAAGAATGTTTACCGGCCCTAACATTGTTCCCCTCCGAACTTTGCGCGCTTTGCGCCTTTGCGAGAGTAATTTCCGAATCTCGAATTTATCCGAGGATCACTTACCGAGTTTCTTTTCCTCCGCTAACCATTTGGCGAACACGCGCAGGGCGATCGGGTTCGATAGGCCACCGTCGGGTGGGCCGTTGAAGACGGTGATCTTCACCGTGCGGTCACCGTAGATGCCGGGGTGTTGCTCTGGGCCGGGGTAGTTGAACCGATGTGGGGTTGCGCGACTGACCGCGCTTGCAGGCACGCGGGCTTTCAGCGTTCTAATATCGACAAATGTCGTCGGCACCGGCAGGTCGTCGACGCGGACAATTGAATTTGTCACAAAGCCGACGCCTTCGACGGTGATCTCAAACGCCGGACTGCCCTCGGCGACGGTGTGCGGCGTGATTGCGCTCAACTCCGGCACCGCGGTGCTCGGGATCGCGCCGCCGACTACGACTTGGCTAGTGTAGTGTGGCGAGTAGCCTAACTCCATGAAGCGGCCGCCTTTCATCACGCGCTCGATTTTGCGGGTGTTCTCGATGTTTACCAGCGGGTTGGCCGAGAGTATCACGAGATCGGCATTGGCGCCCTCGCTGATATGACCCACCGACGGTTTGGTCGGAATTTTCTTTCTCACCGTCTGCATTTCCGCGCCCCAGAGAGACAAGGATTGAATTGCTTGCATCGGCGTCAGGCCCGCTTCAACCAGCATGGCCATCTCCATGTGCACGCTCAAGCCGCAGGTGCCAACCGACGGGTCGTCGGTGCCACCTATGATCTTGCCGCCAAGATCGACCCAGCGCTTGGTGAATTCCTGGGACAAGCGGAAGGCGTCTTTGAATTCCGCCAAGTCCTTGGGCGCAAGGTTAGCCAGCGGCACTGGATTTTCATAGCGGTTGGAGAAGGTCCGCACGGCGCGGAATTTAAGCAGCAAGCTATCGGCGAGATTGCGCGGATAGTAGGTCATCAGCGCGGCGTTGCGGTAGACCTCGTAGACGTCGTTTTCATGCTTGCGTGCCAGAGTGCTTTGGGAGCCCAGCTCGTAGACCAACGTCGGATTTAGATAAGCGCC
>Ga0209798_10002416_pt1 | contig 11014 bp, 10 predicted proteins | sample DOMMetBare3Fresh_FD_187475 | JGI IMG/M metagenome (GOLD analysis project Ga0209798, IMG submission 187475) | Wetland sediment microbial communities from St. Louis River estuary, USA, under dissolved organic matter induced mercury methylation -... | ecosystem: Environmental > Aquatic >...
GCCCGGCCTGGTCGAGGCTGGAGGCGAAGGCCACCATGCCCCAGCGCGAGCACACGCCGTAGGTTGGTTTGACACCGGTGATGCCCGAGAAGCTGGCGGGTTGGCGGATCGATCCGCCGGTGTCGGTGCCGGTGGCGGCAGGCAGCAGCCGCGCTGCCACCGCCGCCGCGGACCCCCCCGAGGAGCCGCCCGGCACGCGCGCGGTGTCCCAGGGGTTGCGCACCGGGCCGAAAGCCGAATTCTCGTTGGACGAGCCCATCGCGAACTCGTCACAGTTGAGCTTGCCCAGGCTGACGGCGCCGGCCGCCGCCAGTCGTGCGACGACGGTCGCATCGAACGGGCTGCGGTAGCCGGCCAGCATCTTCGAGCCGGCGCTGCTCGGATGGGCCTGGGTGACGAAGATGTCCTTGTGGGCAATCGGCACGCCGGCCAGCGGGCCCAGCGTTTCGCCCCGGGCACGACGGTCGTCGACCGCCCGGGCGCTCGCCAGCGCACCCTCGGGGTCCAGGTGCAGGTAGGCCCCGAGCGCACGATGGGAGTGCGCCCGATCCAGCAGCGCGCTGACCGCCTCGACGCTGGACACCTGGCGCGCCGTCAAGGCACGGCCCAGGGCGGCCACGCCCATTGCATGCAGTGGCACGCTCACTCGATCACCTTCGGCACCAGGAACAGACCGTCCTCCACCGCAGGCGCACTGGCCTGATTGAGCGCCCGCTGGTCGCTCTCGGTGACCACGTCGTCACGCAAGCGCAGCTGCGCCGGATGTACCGCGGCAAGCGGCGTGTACAGCGGCTCGACGCCGCGCGTGTCGACGGCGCTCATCTGCTCGACGATGCGAAAGAAGCCGTTGAGCTGACCGAGCATCGCCTCGGACTCAGTGCTGCGCAGTTCGAGGCGCGCCAGGTGCGCGATGCGGCTCACGTCGGCCGGGGTCAGTGGCATGTTGAAACCGGGTGCAAGCAAGGGCCCAGGTGGGCAATCCTGCAAGGAGTACAAGAGGGCTTGAGTTATTATCGCCGCCCATCGCCGGACCCTCTGTCGCGCAATGCGGCCGGGGGTTTTCTTGCAAGTGCGGCCTCACCCCCAGCCGCTCGACCCGATTGCCCATGTTCGCCTTCCTGCGCCGCCACTTTTCCACCGACCTGGCCATCGACCTCGGCACGGCCAACACCCTGATCTACGTTCGCGGCAAGGGCATCGTGCTCGACGAGCCCTCGGTGGTGGCGATCCGCCATGAGGGCGGCCCGAACGGCAAGAAGACGATCCAGGCCGTGGGCGCCGAAGCCAAGGCGATGCTCGGCAAGGTACCCGGCAACATCGAGGCCATCCGGCCGATGAAGGACGGCGTGATCGCCGACTTCACCGTCACCGAGCAGATGTTGAAGCAGTTCATCAAGATGGTCCATCCGCGCTCGATGTTCAGGCCGAGCCCGCGCATCATCATCTGTGTGCCCTGCGGCTCGACCCAGGTTGAGCGGCGCGCGATCCGCGAGTCGGCGCTCGGTGCCGGTGCATCCGAGGTCTACCTGATCGAGGAGCCGATGGCCGCCGCGATCGGTGCCGGGCTGCCGGTGGCGGAGGCGTCGGGCTCGATGGTGGTGGACATCGGCGGCGGCACGACCGAGGTGGGCGTCATCAGCCTGGGCGGCATGGTCTACAAGGGCAGCGTGCGTGTCGGCGGCGACAAGTTCGACGAAGCCATCATCAACTACATCCGCCGCAACTACGGCATGCTGATCGGTGAGCCGACGGCCGAGGCGATCAAGAAAGAGATCGGCTCGGCCTTCCCCGGCAGCGAAGTGCGCGAGATGGAGGTCAAGGGCCGCAACCTGTCCGAGGGCGTGCCGCGCAGTTTCACGATCTCGAGCAACGAGATCCTCGAGGCGCTCACCGACCCGTTGAACCAGATCGTCTCGTCGGTCAAGAACGCGCTCGAGCAGACCCCGCCCGAACTCGGCGCCGACATCGCCGAGCGCGGCATGATGCTGACCGGCGGCGGCGCGCTGTTGCGCGACCTGGACCGATTGCTGGCCGAAGAGACCGGCTTGCCGGTGCTGGTGGCCGAAGACCCACTGACCTGCGTGGTGCGCGGCTGCGGCATGGCGCTCGAGCGCATGGAGCGGCTGGGCTCGATCTTCACCTCGGAATGATCCAAGGGGCCTGACGTGCCCCTCGGCACCATCGACCGCACGCCTCCGCCCTTTTTCCGCCAGGGCTACTCGGCATTCACCAAGCTGGTCGTCTTCGCCGCACTGTCGGTGTTCCTGATGGTGGCCGACACGCGCCTGCAGGCGATCGCGACCTTCCGGGCCACGATTGCGGCACCGCTGGCCTATGCGCAACGCGCGTTGCTCGTGCCGGTGGATCTGGTGGTCGGCGGCAGCGACTACCTGCAGGGCCTGGCCCGGGCCATTGCCAATGAAGACGCGGCCCGCAAGTTGCTGGCCCAGCAGTCGGAGCGCGCGCAGACCGCGGCGCGCCTGGAGGCCGAGAACCGCCAGCTGCGAGCCCTGCTCGAGCTCAAGCCCGCGCTCGCGGTCCGGTCGCAGGCGGCCGAGGTGATGTATGAGGCGGCGGACCCGTTCTCGCGCAAGCTCTACATCGACCGTGGCATGGCGCAGAGCGTGTTGCTGGGCGCGCCTGTCATCACCGAGGCGGGCGTGATCGGTCAGGTCACGCGTGTCTACCCGCTGTCGTCGGAGGTCACGCTGCTGACCGACCGTGACGCCGCCATTCCGTTGCTCAACGCGCGCACTGCGCAGCGCGCAGCCGCCTTCGGCGGAACCGCGCAGGGCAGCGCGATGGAGCTGCGTTTCGTCGCCGCCAACGCCGACGTCAAGGAGGGCGACCTGTTACAGACCTCGGGTGTCGACGGCATCTACCCTGCCGGACTGGCGGTGGCCCGGGTGAAATCGGTCGAACGCCAGGCCGAAGGCAGCTTCGCCCGCATCGTGTTGACTCCGGTGGCCGCGGTCGACGGCGTGCGTCACGTGCTGGTGCTCGAGCCACTGCGCGCGCAGCTGCCGCCGCCGCCTGCACCCGAAGCGGCGCCAACGGTCAAGTCGCCGCCGAGGGCCAGAAAGTGAAGGGGCTCGCATGACGATCATGCCCAAGGGCGAAGCGCTGCTGTTGCCCGCCAACCCGTTCTTCATCCTGCTCACGCTGCTGCTGGCACTGGCCTTCAACATGCTGCCGCTGGGCCGCAGCCCCTGGCTGCCCGACATGCTGGCCGTGACGCTGGCGTTCTGGGCTGTGCACCAGCCCAGACGGGTTGGCGTGGGGATCTCGTTCTTCTTCGGTCTGGCGATGGATGTCCACCAGGGTTCCCTGCTCGGGCAGCACGGCCTGGCCTACGCCTTGCTCGCGTTTGCCGCGATCGCACTGCATCGCCGGCTGTTGTGGTTCCCGCCGTGGCAGCAGACGGTGCACGTGCTGCCGCTGTTCATCGCGACCCACCTGGTGTCGCTGATCGTGCGCATGTTGGCAGGTGACCTGTTTCCGGGCTGGGCTTACTTCATCGCGCCTTGCTTCGAGACGGTCCTGTGGCCTATCGTGACGTTCGTGCTGCTGGCGCCGCAACGCCGAGCACCCGACCCTGACGAGAACCGACCGTTGTGACAGAGATCCGTGACGTCGAACGCGACCTCGACAATTTTCGAGGGCGACTTCTTGCAGCCGCGCTGTTCGTGCTCTTCTGCTTCGGCCTGGTCGCCGCGCGCCTGGTCTACCTGCAGGTGGTCCAGCACGATGAGCTGCTGACGCAGGCGGAGGCCAACCGCATCGCCGTGGTGCCGGTGGTGCCCAACCGCGGCCTGATCGTCGACCGCAACGGCGTCGTGCTGGCCAACAACTACTCGGCCTACACGCTCGAGATCTCGCCGGCGCGCCTGACGCAGCCGCTGGATGCGACGATCGACACGCTGGCCGAAATCGTCGAGATCACGCCGCGCGATCGACGCCGTTTCAAGCGCCTGCAGGATGACAGCAAGAGTGTCGAGTCGCTGCCGATCCGCACCAAGCTCAGCGACGAGGAGGTGGCGCGCTTTGTCGCGCAGCGCTTCCGGTTCGCCGGCGTCGAGGTCAAGGCCCGGTTGTTCCGCCATTACCCGCTGGGCGAGACCGGCAGCCATCTGCTGGGCTACATCGGCCGCATCAACCAGGCCGAGAAACAGGCGCAGGAGGAGTGGGAGGAGGACGACGTCGCCAACTACCGTGGCACCGAGTACATCGGCAAGCTCGGCATCGAGCAGGCCTACGAGCGCGAGCTGCACGGCAAGACCGGGGTCGAGCAGGTGGAAACGAGCGCCGGCGGACGGGCGATGAGGCGCCTCGCGCAGCAGCCCGCGACGCCCGGCAACGCGCTGGTGCTGTCGATCGACATCCGCTTGCAGGCGCTGGTCGAGCAGCTGTTCGGCGAGCGCCGTGGTGCACTGGTGGCAATCGACCCGCGCAACGGCGAGGTGCTGGCCTTTGTCAGCAAGCCGACCTTCGATCCCAACCTGTTCGTCGACGGCATCGATACCGACAGCTGGCGCGAACTCAACGAAGACATCGACAAGCCGCTGCTCAACCGCGCGCTGCGGGGCACCTATCCACCAGGGTCGAGCTACAAGCCGTTCATGGCCATGGCGGCCCTGAACAGCGGCAAGCGCTCGCCCAGCACGATCATCCAGGACAACCTGACCTTCAGCTTCGGCGGGCGAGTCTTCGGCAGCCCTGAGAGCGACCGGCCTGGGCCGAAGGACATGCGCATGGCGATCGTCGGCTCGTCCAACGTCTATTTCTATTCCCTGGCCAACGAAATGGGCGTGGACCTGATCCACGACGAGTTGATGCCCTTCGGCTTCGGCCGCAAGACCGACATCGACGTGCAAGGCGAAGTGACCGGAGATTTGCCGTCGACCGAATGGAAGCGCAAGAAGTTTTCCAAACCCGAGCAGCAGAAGTGGTACCCCGGTGAAACCATCTCGCTGGGCATCGGGCAGGGCTACAACAACTTCACGATGCTGCAGATGGCCACGGCCACTGCCACGTTGGCCAGTGGCGGGCTGCGCTTCAAGCCCCGCCTGGTCAGTCGCATCGACGATGTGGTGACGCAGCAGCAGCGCCGCATCGCCAGCGACGCCTTGTCCCCTCTGCCGCTCAAGCCCGAACACGTGGCGGTGATCCGCGATGCGATGGGCGGCGTGCCCAAGGAAGGCACGTCACGCGCGGCCTTTGCCAACGCGGCCTACCCGAGTGGCGGCAAGACCGGCACCGCCCAGGCGATCGGCCTGAAGGCGGGCGAGCGCTACAGCCAGATCAAGGCCGACGAACGCAAGCGCGACCACTCCCTGTACGTCGCCTTCGCGCCGCTCGAGGCCCCGCAGGTGGCCGTGGCAGTGATCGTCGAGAACGCAGGATTTGGTTCGACATCGGCCGCGCCGATCGCGCGCCGCGTGTTCGACTACCTGCTGTTGGGGGCCTACCCGAGCGAAGAAGACATCGCGCTGACGCAGCAGGGCAAGTCGACCGCACCGGTCGGTGCGCCGCGCCGGGCCAGCGACATTCCGCTGCCGTCGAGCAGGGGCACGGCGCCCCAATGAGCGCGGTCTTTGAGCAGCCCTCGCTTTGGCAACGGGTCAAACCCGTGCTGTTCGGCTTTGACGGGCCGCTGTCGGTGGCGATCGTGATCCTGGCCGCCTTCGGGCTGGTGACGATGTACTCCGCCGGCTTCGACCATGGCACGCGCTTCGTCGACCATGGCCGCAACATGTTGATCGCACTCGTGGTGCTCTGGTTTGCCTCGCAGGTACCGCCGCAACGCCTGATGCAACTGGCGGCGCCGATCTACTGCCTGGGTATCGCCTTGCTGGTGGCCACGCTGATGTTCGGCATCACCAGGAAGGGCGCGACGCGCTGGCTGAACGTCGGCGTGACCGTGATCCAACCCAGCGAGATCCTCAAGCTCGCCACGCCGCTGATGATGGCCTGGTGGTTCCAGCGCTGCGAAGGCCGCCTCGGGCCGTTGCAGTGGGCCGCGGCGGCGCTGATCCTGCTCGTACCGTTCCTGCTGGTGGCCAAACAGCCCGACCTGGGCACCGGCATCCTGATCCTCTCGGCCGGCCTGTACGTGCTGTTCTTCGCCGGCCTGTCGTGGAAGCTGATCCTCCCGGTGATGCTGGCCGGCGCGGCGGCGATCGTCACGCTGATCGTCACCGAGCCGACGATCTGCCAGCCGGGCGTGAACTGGCCATTGCTGAAGGACTATCAGCAGCACCGTATCTGCACGCTGCTAGACCCGACCAAGGACCCGCTGGGCAAGGGCTTCCACATCATCCAGGGCATGATCGCCATCGGGTCGGGCGGCGTTACCGGCAAGGGCTTCATGCAGGGCACGCAGACGCACCTGGAGTTCATTCCCGAGCGCACCACCGACTTCATCTTCGCCGCCTTTTCCGAGGAGTTCGGCCTGGCGGGAACGATCGGCCTGCTGCTCGGATTCACATTCCTGCTGATGCGCGGGCTGTTCATCGCGGCGCTGGCCCCCACGCTGTTCACGCGACTGCTGGCCGGTTCGATCACGCTGTCGATCTTCACCTACGTGTTCGTCAACATGGGCATGGTCAGCGGCATCCTGCCGGTGGTGGGCATCCCGCTGCCCTTCGTGAGCTACGGAGGCACGGCGATGGTGACGATGGGGCTGGCGCTGGGCATGCTGATGTCGATCTCGCGCAGCCGTCGCCTGATGCAGAGCTGACCCGTTGCAGCCAGGGCTGGGCCGCTCCCGAGCGACCGCATTCCTCTCGGGGGCTCGAGCGAACCCGCGTAGGGCGTCAGTTCGTCGGCAAGCGCACCGTGAAACGTGCGCCAGGCGACGCGGCGCGCGGGTTCAGGGCCTCGACCTCGACCGTGCCGCCATGGCGCTCGACGATCTCGTGCACGATCGCCAGACCCAACCCGGAACCGTCGACGTCCGTGCCGAGCACCCTGTAGAAGGCCTGGAACACCTTCTCGCGCTCGGTCTCGGGAATGCCCGGTCCGTTGTCCTCGACCTGCAGCACCACCACCTGACCGTAGGGGTCGGGCAGCAGGCGCACCGTCACCGTGCCACCCCCGGGCGTGTACTGCACCGCGTTGTCCACCAGGTTGCGGATCAGCTCGCGCACCAGCAGCGCCTCGCCCACCAGGTGGGGCGCGTCGGCCCGGTTGGCGGCGGGGCCTTCGTAGCCGAGGTCCAGTCCCTTGGCCAGCGCGCGCGGCACGAAGTCGCGCACCACCTCGGCCGCCAGCGCGGCCAGGTTGAAACGCTGCACCCGCCGCCCTTCGCCGGCATCCTCGGCCCTGGCCATCGCAAGCAACTGGTTGACCATGTGCGCGGCCTGTTGCGAAGCGCGCGCGATCTGGTGCAGCGAGCGCTTGACGGCCTTCGCGTCGCTGCTGTCGGCGTCACGCTGCGCGAGCTCGGCCTGCATCCGCAGACCCGCCAGCGGCGTCTTCAGCTGATGAGCCGCGTCGGCCAGGAAGTGCTTCTGCGCGCCGATCGACCGATCCAGCCGGGCCAGCAGGTCGTTGATCGCCCCCACCAGGGGATGCACTTCCTCCGGAACGGCGCTGTCGTCGATCGGCGACAGGTCGTCGGCCGCGCGCTGGCGGATACGTCGCTGCAACTGGTCGAGCGGGCGCAGCCCGCGCATGAGCGCAAACCAGACCAGGATCACGGCCAACGGCAGGATCGCGAATTGCGACAGCATCACGCCGCGGGCGATCTCGGTGGCCAGCTGCGAGCGCTTGTCCAGTGTCTCGGCCACCTGCACCAGCGGCGGTATCGCACCGCCCGAGCGTGCGGTGGGAATCCACAGGTAGGCCACCCGCACGTCGCGGTCCTCGAGTTGCTCGTCTCGAAAGCGCACCTCGCCGTCGGGCGCCGGTGCTTCATCGGGCACCGGCAGCACGCGGTCGCCCGCGATGCGTTCGCCGCGCGTGCCCAGGATCTGGAAGTAGAAACTCTCGGGCTGGTCCCCGCGCAGGATGGACACCGACGTCTCCGGCAGATTGATCTGCGCGCGCGGCGCCGAACCGGCGGCACCGGTGACCACGGCCACTCGGCGCGCCAGCGTGCGTGCGGTCTCGCCCAGGTCGCGATCGAACGGCCGATTGGCGATCGCCTGGGCCGAAAACCAGATGACCACGACCGACAGCGGCCACAGCAGCAGCAGCGGCACGAGCATCCAGTCGAGGATGTCGCCGAACAGTGAGCTCTGCCGCGTCGCCGCAGCGTCGTCTTGATCGCGCTCAGTGGCCTGTCGCGCTGCCTTGGCCGGCACGGGTCAGGCCGCGATCTTTTCCAGGCAGTACCCCAATCCGCGCACGGTGGCGATACGGATCGGCCCCTGCTCGATCTTCTTGCGCAGGCGGTGGATGTAGACCTCGATCGCGTTGTTGCTCACTTCCTCACCCCACTCGCACAGACGCTCGACCAGCTGGTCCTTGCTGACCAGGCGGCCGGCGCGCTGCAGGAGCACCTCGAGCAGCGAGATCTCGCGCGCCGACAGCTCGATCATCTGCTCGTTGATGTAGCACACACGCCCGGTCGCGTCGAACGTCAGCGGGCCGTGCTTCAACACGCTGCTGGCGGTGCCCAGGCCGCGCCGCATCAGTGCGCGCACGCGGGCCTCGAGTTCCTGCAGCGAGAACGGCTTGGCCATGTAGTCGTCAGCGCCCAGATCGAGCCCCTTGACGCGCTGCTCCACGCTGTCGGACGCGGTGAGGATCAGCACCGGCGTGCTGGCGCCGCGCGCGCGGAACTTGCGCAGCACTTCCAGGCCATGCAACTTGGGCAGCCCCAGGTCGAGGATCACGAGGTCGAACTCGTGCGACGCAAGTGCCGCGTCGGCCTCGTTGCCCGATGCGACATGGTCGGCAGCATAGCCGGCCGCACGCAACGAGCGCAGCAGTCCATCGGCCAGCACCTGGTCGTCTTCGGCGATCAGCACACGCATGTCCGTCTCCTCGTTGCGCCGCGCACGGACATTCTAGGGAGCCACTGCAGCAACGGCTTGACGTGCCGCGGGAACTGTACGAATATCCAGTTGTCGCGCATAATGCGTTCCGCCCTCACTGCCCACCTGGAGACCCCCGCATGGACGCCCCCGTCAAAGCCCTCAACACCGAAAAAGCCAAGGCCCTGCAAGCGGCGCTGGCGCAGATCGAGAAGCAGTTCGGCAAGGGCTCGATCATGCGCCTGGGCGACGGCGAGGTGGTCGAGGCCATCGAGGCGGTCTCCACCGGCTCGCTCGGACTGGACATCGCACTGGGCATCGGCGGCCTGCCGCGCGGCCGGGTAGTCGAGATCTACGGCCCGGAATCCAGCGGCAAGACCACGCTGACGCTGCAGGTCATCTCCGAGATGCAGAAAACCGGCGGCACCTGCGCCTTCATCGACGCCGAGCATGCGCTGGACGCGCAATACGCGCAGAAGCTCGGCGTCAACCTGCAGGAGCTCCTGATCTCGCAGCCCGACACCGGCGAGCAGGCGCTGGAGATCGTCGATGCGCTGGTGCGCTCGGGCTCGATCGACCTGATCGTCATCGACTCGGTGGCCGCACTCACCCCCAAGGCCGAACTCGAAGGCGAGATGGGCGACAGCCTGCCCGGCCTGCAGGCGCGCCTGATGAGCCAGGCGCTGCGCAAGCTCACCGCGACGATCAAGAAGACCAACACGATGGTCATCTTCATCAACCAGATCCGCATGAAGATCGGCGTGATGTTCGGCAACCCCGAGACCACCACCGGCGGCAATGCGCTCAAGTTCTACGCCTCGGTGCGCCTCGACATCCGCCGCACCGGCAGCATCAAGAAGGGTGAAGAGGTGATCGGCAGCGAGACCAAGGTCAAGGTGGTCAAGAACAAGGTCGCGCCGCCCTTCAAGACCGCCGAGTTCGACATCCTCTACGGCGAAGGGATCAGTCGCGAGGGCGAGATCATCGACATGGGCGTCAACGCCAAGATCCTCGAAAAGAGCGGTGCCTGGTACGCCTACAACGGCGAGAAGATCGGCCAGGGCAAGGACAACGCACGCGAGTTCCTGCGCGAGAACCCGCAACTCGCCGTCGAGATCGAGAACAAGGTGCGCGAGTCGATGGGTATCCCGGTGTTGCCCACGGCCACCGAAGCCTGAACATGGCGGCCCCAAGCTCGCCGCGCTCGCGTCCCCCAGGGGGAGCTCAGGCCGCTTGGCGCGGCCCGGCGCTGTCCTGATGCGGGGCGATGACGCCGCCCCTGTCGTTGAAAGCGCGTGCGCTGCAGTGGCTGGCGCTGCGCGAGCACAGTCGCATCGAATTGCGGCGCAAGCTGCTCCATGCGTCGCGGCTGAGTGACGCCGAAGCGCAGGCGGCGGTCGATCCTGCGCTCGAAGTCGATGCGCTGCTCGATTGGCTGGTCGCCAACCGCTATCTGAGCGAAACGCGGTTTGTCGAGTCGCGCGTCCACGCCCGCGCGGCGCGCTTCGGCAACCGGCGCATCACACACGAGTTGGCTCAGCACGGCACTGCGCTCGACAACGCCACGGCCGAGCACTTGAAGGCAACCGAGTTCGACCGCGCCCGCGCTCTCTGGCAGCGCAAGTTCGCGGCGGCGCCGCCCGCCGACGCGGCCACGCGCGCCAAGCAGATGCGATTCCTGGCGGGTCGCGGCTTCTCGGCCGAGGTGATCCGACGAGTGGTGCGCGGCGGCGACGAAGATTGAGTCCACGCCGCCTCGTCGGTTTGGCGTCAGTCTTGATGCAGCGCACCATGCTAAATTCGCCGCGCCCCGTAACCGCGTGAAACCTGCGGCGCGCCCGGCGCTGCGCCATCCCCATGAAGATCCACGAATACCAAGGCAAGGAAGTCCTGCGCCAATACGGCGTGCCCGTCCCACGCGGGTATCCGGCTTTCTCGGTACGCGAAGCCACCGAGGCGGCGCAAAAGCTGGGCGGCAGCGTCTGGGTCGTCAAGGCCCAGATCCATGCCGGCGGCCGCGGCAAGGGCGGCGG
>Ga0209798_10002417_pt1 | contig 11012 bp, 8 predicted proteins | sample DOMMetBare3Fresh_FD_187475 | JGI IMG/M metagenome (GOLD analysis project Ga0209798, IMG submission 187475) | Wetland sediment microbial communities from St. Louis River estuary, USA, under dissolved organic matter induced mercury methylation -... | ecosystem: Environmental > Aquatic > Freshwater...
CTGAGCATGCTGGAGGAGATAAATGATATCTCGCGTATCCCGCTTTATATCAACAAAGCCAAGGATAAAAACGATCCGTTTAGGCTGATGGGCTTCGGTCACCGCGTTTATAAAAATCACGATCCACGCGCTAAGCTGATGCGGGCCACCTGCCATGAGGTCCTTACGGAACTTGGCTTGCATGATGATAAATTATTCAAACTGGCCCTTGAACTGGAGCGCATCGCTTTGGAGGATGAATACTTTATCGACAAAAAACTTTATCCCAATGTCGATTTTTATTCCGGCATCGTTTTGCATGCACTGGGTATTCCCAGCAATATGTTTACCGCCATGTTTGCGATGGGCAGAACGGTTGGCTGGATTGCTCATTGGGATGAAATGATAGCAGACCCTGAACAAAAGATAGGACGGCCCAGACAGCTTTATACCGGTGCAACAAGGCGCGATATACCCGCGCAGCATGGAAAAACCGTGTGAGACTTCTTGCCAGGATAGTTGATGGGACAGATAAAAAACTGGCTGATGGTGAAGGTATAATCCGGTGAACGATAAAACTGCGCAATATCTCAGGCCTGTTGCGCCTTACGCGCTATTGCTGCAATTGGCGGCCTTGGTGCTGGTCATGCTGGGTGTTCATTTGTTCACTTTAACGTTAACGCCGATGGTATTTGCCTTAGCCTGCGGCCTGGCTGCTGCCGGTCTTAGTTATATTGCCGATCTGGCGCGCTGGTGGTTGCTATTACAATTCCTGTTTGCGCCTGCGTTAGTGGCAGCGCTTGCACTCAACATCCCGCCCATTTTTTTTCTAGGCGCATTTCTAGTAATGCTGCTGGTGTTTTGGAACACCTTTCGCAACCGGGTGCCGCTCTATTTGTCAAGCGATAAGGTGTGGCGCGCTTTGGAAAATTTTCTTCCGCAACCAAAAACCGGTATGAGCTTCAACTTCATCGACATTGGCTCCGGTTTAGGCGGCGTTTTGACACATCTTGCCGGGGTCAGGCCTGATGGCAACTATAGTGGCGTAGAATCCGCGCCACTGCCATTTCTATGGAGTTGGTTACGTATTCGTTTGGGAGGTTATCGCCAATGCCAGGTGCACTGGGGTGATCTATGGAACTTCAATCTGGCGCCTTATGATCTGGTGTTCGCTTATCTTTCCCCGGCGCCGATGGAACGGCTATGGAACAAAGCCCGAGCCGAAATGCGCCCGGGTACGCTTTTTATCAGCAGTACATTTACCGTGCCCGGTCAGCTGCCTTTCAAGACCCTTCAGGTGGATGACCTGCATCAATCCACCTTGCTGGTGTGGCGTATGTAAGTTTGGGCATGTAGTTGAGATGTTGCGTATATCGGGATTGTTGAAACAGAGAAACGCAAGCTGCAGCTCCCTTGCCAAGTCAGCGTTACGGCAGCATCAATCAGACGGTGGTAAAGGTGAGCAAATGATGAAGCTGTTGATCACTTTTTTGAAGTCATCAATAGTTCGCCGTCAAGCTCATCCTAAAGCTGATGGGTTCAACCGGATGGAAATGAATATCGTTGACTGGTGCGAGCTCATTACGTAACCGAGATTCGTAATAGTAATCAATTCCACTGTCTTTCCGGTCAAGTAAATTGAATATTTCGGCCTGAACGGCCCAGGTTTTGTTGAACTTATAACCCAGCATCGCCGACACCAGGATAGTTGAATCTGAGCGTACGCTATTGTCTTCGATCAGCGGGCGCGGGCCGAAGAAACGCAGCCGGGGCCCTCCGAAAAAGCCGCCATAGACTTCATGAAACGTCGCGCCTGCGGCGATGACAGATTCGATAGAACCGGGAATAAAATTACCGGCAGTAGCATCGCCCCGAAAACGCGATTTAGAAAAGCTCAAATCGGCATCAAAGGTTAACCAATCGGTTGGTGAATAGTAATTAGCGAATTCCAGGCCATAACGCCGGCTTGGACGGCTCGCTTCGGTTGTGCCTGCATCGCCAACGAACAGCAATTCAGAGTCGATATCCAGCCACCAGATGGCTAGCGTGCTTTGCAAACCTTTGATCCAGGTCGTGCGTGCTCCGACTTCCGCGCCGTAAGTCCGAACCAAGGGAACTGCGCGGTCAACTGTATCGCCTGATTTAGGGTCAATTTTCGTGTTTACACCGCGTGCATCATTACTGTGGAAACCGAGCCCGCCGTTCAGATAAAATTCAGTATCCGCCCAAGGCCCAAAGATGATGCCGGCCTTTGGACTAATCAAACCATCGTACCGTTCTCCGTTGTTATCGGCAATAGTGCTGTTAGCCACAGCAAAGCGAAAGCCATCGAAACGAACGCCAACATTGGTACGCAACCAATCATTCCAGCGGGTTTTGTTTTCCACGTATGGACTGATACTGGTCACCCAGACGTCATCTTCACGCACCGTGTCATAGACTTGCCGGGCTTGAGTTAAAAGCAAACCGTTATGGATGTTATCGTTACGAACCTGTAGCCCGGCAGTGCTCTCGGATTCCGCATTGCCGATCTGATGAAAAAAAGTGTGCGTGGCTTTCAGACCCGAGGTCCAGCGTTTATCGGGCTGGGCAAACTGATCGCCACGAACGGGATTATCGAGAAAAAAGGTAAAATTCGAAAACAAATCCAGTTGAGAATAAAGCCCATAAGCCATGATCTTGGTTTCGCCGGCGGCCGTGCGGCGATGCCATTCGGTAGTCAGGCTGTAACGATGGCTTTCACCGCCGTCGGTCGGGTCAATATTGCCGAATCGGTCAATCAACCCCTGAGCTACTGCGCGCTTGGGAATCTGGTCGGTTGAATTCCAATCGGCTTTATAGGCCATGGCAGTTAGGCTCCAGCCGGAATCACCGTGTTCTTCGCTATAACGGAGTACGCCGTTGAACTTCAGGTATTCGTTGCCAACCGTCCAAGGACCGTTATTGTGGACGGTTTCACCGGCATACAGAATATTGCCGCCGCCCAGCCTGTGCGATCCGGTAACCAGTCCGCGATAGTAATCGAAGCTGCCGCCGGTAAATTTGATCAGGTTGCCTGGCAGGTCATTGAAATATTGAATATTGGCCGAGCCGGTACTGGAAAAGTCTCCATTCTCTGCATAGTACCCCCCTTTTTTATAACTGACCGTTTGAATCAGCTCAGGAATCAGGAAGTTGGTGTCCGTCCAGCCCTGTCCGTGGGCGTGGGAGAGCATATTGACAGGCACGCCGTCTATCTGAGTCAAGAAATCGGTGCCGTGATCGAGATTGAAGCCGCGCAGATAATACTGGTTAGCCTTGCCTTCGCCGCTGTGCTGAGAGGCGATGAGGCCAGGTACGGTTTCGAGAATTTCGCCGGGGCGGCTGATCGGCCTGTATTTCAGTTGAGGCTGTCCGACATTGCCTTGTGATGCGCTATCGGCGATGCCTAATTGGGTATCAGCGCGTTCGGTAATAACTATTGTTTCAAGTTCTAACGATTGATCGTCTTTCGATTGGGGTTTTGATTTAGCAGCCGATCTGGCTTTAATGTAAATATCGTTAGCGGGTTGCTCAGCATAGGCGTTGCCGCTAAGAAAAAAAGCCATCACTAATACAATCAAGCGTGCCGTTAATATGCCGGCCCCATGTAATAGCAGCGTTGCAACCACAAAACCCAAAATGTACGAGAATAGGCTCGCTGAAGCCGATATTTCGTAGCCATGCGCATAACCGTGAAAAAAAGCGAAAAATGCCACAATGAGTACATTAATCTTTACGCTAAATTGGGCTCTACTAACTATGAATACGCCGAAGACAGCGCCAGATAACAAAATAATTATTTCCACGCTGGGAATCGACAGTCCCGCTGCACCTGCCATACCGCCGAGGCTCATTACCCCGACGAACGCAAGCGGTAATAGCCATATTGCTTGCCCTCGCAATTGCACTGCCCAAATTCCGACTGCAAGCATGCTTAACAGATGATCCCAACCTTGCAAGGGATGATTGAAGCCATTATTCCAGTCGCCCAGGACAATTCCCGATGCTGTGCTCAAGTTTAAAGAAACCGGCAGTAGACCCATTAAGCCAATGGATAGTAACAACCGCTGCAAATCCAGAGTTGATAAGATCGATTGATCAGTCTGAGTTTTCTTAGTTTTCCACATGACAAACAATACCTTAGATTTTAAAGTAACCTCACGCTTCTCAAAAAAATTTTAGTCCTAATTCTACTTTGTCAGATTACATGGAGCATATTTTCAGAGATCGTCATTCCGGGATTGCCGGAATCCAGGCTCCATGGAAGGGTTTAAGCTTGCCATCCATGGCACTGGATACCCGCTTCCGGGCGGGTATGACGAGCTTATGCATAATCTGACAAAGTAGAACTAACCGAATTTTAAATCGTTCAGCAACTCCTGCTGCCCCAGCAATCCAGCCCTTATTATTACGCGCAATAAGCGTAAACGGATGCAGCATATCGTCAGCTTAACCCTTACCCCTAGGCCGCGCTGCCATGTGGAAGGGGCAATTTATGTTTGAAGAAAGCAAACATCGGGTGGGGGGTGTTTTTTCAAAAACCTCAGCCAACCATTCATCCAGCAAAGCCTGTACTATTGTGCATGTACCAGCAGATGGGCTTGCCGAACCGCAGCATGCTATCTGCTCTCAGGTACAGGTATAATTTTTAGGTCAGGCGCTAGCTGATGCAGTTTAAAAGCCCCTTGTTCCTCGCGCATGACATATTTCAACGAACAAGGCGTAGCTGGAAAGACTGATTCGGCCGACGGCTTCAATTTAGCCATCAGATCTGAAGCGTAACGGATTTAAATTGACTCATATCGATCATTTTGTTTGTGAATTCAGCTTGCTGGCATTCTTGTAGCTGGTTAACGCAGCCGCTGGCAAATGTCACAATCGCATCCAAATCCAGTTCAGCGAATGCTTTAACATTGATTGCGGTCAGTTTTTTTGCATGGTGGGGTCGGCAACGTCGTTTTGGCGGTCAATGACTCGCAAATACGGGCATATTCGTCCGGTTTGGGGCGGTATAAAAACAGGCCTAAGACCGACAGGCCAATAAATATGTAAAGGGTATTGTAACCGTCACCCAGCAAAAACATGATCAGACCCAAAACACCGACACCTTCGATCAGAGTCATGGATACGATTATGGTAAACAAATACCGGCTTTTTGCTGGTTTATCACCCGTCATGGTTTCATTTAACCGTAGCTGAATATGCCGGATCAGGTTTGTAACAGGAAATATAACGATAGCACCGGCATAAAACAGCGTCCGGATCAACACTCGCTTCTCTTCTGGCCATTGCTGTTGCAACTGGTCGCCCATCACCAGGCAGACTCCAATAATCAATAGCAGCACCAACAACATCAGTCCTGTAACCAGCCAGGACAAAACAAGATCAGACTTTAATGTTGGCGCTTCGTTGTTCATGTGGACTTCCATGGTGTCACGCCTTGCGCATTGGGTTTATTCTGCATGGGTGATTTGTTTTGCACGATACGCGCGGATCAGTGCGATAAATGCCAAAAAATCATAAAGCCCGTGAATAATCACCGGCGTCAACAAATTTCTTTCACCGCCGAAATCCAAAGACAGGCCCAAATAAATTCCGACAAATGCGGCCAAAACGGCATAAAGGGGTGTCAAGGCATGAGCCAGTCCGAAAACAATATTGCTGCCAATCAATGCTGCCATTATTCCCCAGGATGATTCCATCCAGGGCTGGATCACCCCGCGGAATACAATTTCCTCTGAAATACCGGCAATGGCCGCCAGAATAAACAGATCGGTCCAGTGATATGGTTGTAAACCGGGGCCTAGCGTTTCCAGCAATAATTTTCTGATTTTTACGACCGATTCCACCTGGATATGCTGCAGCGCCAGGTACATTAAAAACAAGGGCGCCGTACCCAGGAGGCCATAAGCAATGGCGGTTTCTGAAAAATGCAGGTTTCCGAAAGGATTGACACCGGAAAACCAGCCTAAAATCATCGCAACCAAAATAAGCGAGGCCTCGAAATAACAGGCTTTTTTAAAAAAATCATCAGGATTTAAAACGCTCTTATTCATACAGGCACTTGGAAAAATTTTCGGGACACAACATTCTAAACAAAATTAGTTAAAATAGCTTTGTTGATTCGTGATGGTGCATGACTATGCAATGTTTTATCTATAAAAGTCTGAGAAAAGAAGCCCTTTATTTGTACATAGAAAAAAAAGACGACTTTTCAAGGGTTCCGGAAGCGCTTTTTAGCAGTTTTGGTAAAGTCGAATTTGTCATGGCCCTGGAGCTTACCCCGGAACGGAAACTTGCCAGGGAAGATGCCGGAAAAGTGATCGATAGCCTTAAGGAGAAAGGCTTCTTCGTACAAATGCCGCCAGTTAAAGTAGAAGCGCCATTAAAAATTCAATAGTAGTCCATTGCGGCGGCTGCATTTAGCTACTCAAATGCCAATAACGTTTTCTTAGTTCGCCTGTCAGGTTCTCGGGAGAGGCCTCACGCCTTCGGCAAGGTTACGCCAGTTTGCCCCTGATACTTGCCGCCCCGGTCTTTGTATGAGGTCTCGCAGACTTCGTCGCTGCCAAAAAACAGCATTTGGGCCACGCCCTCATTGGCATAAATTTTGGCGGGCAGGGTCGTCGTATTGGAAAACTCCAGCGTCACATGGCCTTCCCATTCCGGTTCAAGTGGCGTGACATTGACTATAATTCCGCATCTGGCATAGGTCGATTTGCCCAAACATACGGTCAGCACATCGCGGGGAATACGAAAATACTCAACCGTGCGCGCCAAAGCAAATGAATTTGGAGGAATTATGCAAACATCGGACTTCACATCGACAAAGCTGTCCGAATCGAAGTTTTTGGGATCAACGATGGCCGAATTAATGTTGGTGAAAATCTTGAATTCATCGGAGCAACGGACGTCATAGCCATAACTCGAAGTGCCAAATGAAATCACTCGCCCCTGGCCGGAATCCCGAACCTGGCCGCTTTCAAAGGGATCAATCATGCCGTGTTGTTCAGCCATACGGCGTATCCACTTGTCCGATTTAATACTCATGTAATAGTAAACGCTAGGGTAATTAGAATCTGCCAATTTTCACACAGAGCCAAGACATTCACAAGGGCGTTTGATGCTTTCGTAAGTCATTATTTTTTATATTCTAAAAAGTTATGTGGATGCCTATTGCCAAAAAGCCGTCCCTGCTGATGGTTCGGAGCAGGGACGGCTTTTTGGGAATTCCAGCTGCTCTTGTCAGGATTATTCCTGCTATTACCAATGGTCCACTTTTTTTACGGCTATAAATACCGGTTACTTGAATGCAATGCGTTGAGCATAACCATAGGGCTTTAAGACTTGTTGCTTGAAAACGATCATATTCCTCCCCATATCAGCAATAACGTAAATTCCCTATTGAGGTAGCTAAAATGCGGATGGATAAATTAACCAGCAAGTTCCAGGCGGCGCTGGCAGATGCGCAAAGTCTTGCTCTGGGCAAAGACCATCAATTTATTGAACCGGTTCATCTAATGACAGCCTTACTGGATCAGGAGGGTGGCAGCATCAAACCACTGCTGACTCAACTTGGCGTTAACACCGGATCGCTTCGGGTTGAACTGGCTAAAGAATTGGCGCGTGCCGCCACGGTCTCGGGATCTGGCGGCGATGTCCAGATTTCCCACGAACTATCAAGGTTGCTTAATTTAACCGATAAACTGGCGCAAAAACGCAACGATAAGTTTATTTCCAGTGAGCTTTTTTTATTGGCCGCTTTGGAGGAAAAAGGCTTCTTGCAGGAAGCGCTTAAAAAAGCCGGCGTCACCAAGGTGGGCGTTGAAAAAGCGATCGATGCACTGCGCGGCGGACAGGCTGTCGATGACGCCAATGCCGAAGATCAGCGCCAGGCCCTGAAAAAATATACGATCAACCTCACCGAACGGGCCGAAGCCGGCAAGCTTGATCCGGTCATTGGACGTGATGATGAAATCCGCCGGACGATTCAGGTCTTGCAGCGGCGCACCAAAAACAATCCGGTGCTGATCGGCGAACCCGGTGTCGGTAAAACTGCCATAGTTGAAGGGTTGGCGCAACGCATCGTCAATGGCGAAGTTCCCGAGGGTATAAAAGGCAAGCAGGTGCTGGCACTGGACATGGCAGCACTGATTGCCGGCGCCAAATATCGCGGCGAATTTGAAGAGCGTCTGAAAGCCGTATTAAACGATCTAGCTAAGCAGGAAGGCCAAATTATTCTATTTATCGACGAACTGCACACCATGGTTGGCGCCGGAAAGGCTGAAGGCGCAATGGACGCCGGAAATATGTTAAAACCGGCTCTGGCACGCGGCGAATTGCATTGCGTGGGTGCAACTACGCTGGATGAATATCGAAAATATGTCGAGAAAGATGCCGCATTGGAGCGCCGCTTCCAGAAAGTATTGGTTGATCAGCCGTCAGTCGAAGATACGATCGCTATCTTACGTGGCTTAAAAGAAAAATACGAAGTCCATCATGGCGTCGAAATTACCGATCCTGCCATAGTAGCTGCAGCAGGCCTTTCTTACCGCTATATAGCGGACCGTCAATTGCCCGATAAAGCTATCGACCTGGTTGATGAGGCAGCCAGCCGCATCCGCATGGAAATGGATTCCAAGCCAGAGGAGATGGATAAGTTATACCGGCGATTGATTCAATTGAAAATCGAGCAAGTCGCTCTTAAAAAGGAAGAAGATGTCGCTTCAAAAAAACGTTTAAGCATATTGGAAGAAGATATTGCCGAATTGGAAAAAGAATATTCCGATCTCGAAGAAATCTGGAAAGCCGAGAAGGCGTCGTTACAGGGTTCGGCTTCCATTAAGGAAAAATTGGAACAAGCCAGAATTGATCTGGACGAAGCCCGCCGGAAAAATAATCTGGAACGGATGTCGGAACTGCAATATGGCATTATTCCTGCACTGGAAAAGCAACTGGCAAGCCCGTCAGCTGCTGGCACGCAAAAAATGACCCTATTGCGCAACAAAGTGACGGAAGAGGAAATCGCCGAAGTCGTATCGAAATGGACCGGCATTCCGGTATCCAAAATGTTGGAAGGCGAGAGAGATAAGTTATTACGCATGGAGGAGCAACTGAGCAAACGGGTGGTCGGTCAGGAAGAAGCGCTGAAAGCCGTCAGCAACGCCATTCGCCGGGCCAGGGCGGGATTATCCGACCCCAATCGCCCTAACGGATCATTTTTATTTCTGGGCCCGACCGGTGTCGGTAAAACCGAATTGTGCAAGGCCTTGGCGGAATTCCTGTTCGATACCGTCGATGCGATGGTGCGCATTGATATGTCGGAATTTATGGAAAAGCATTCGGTCGCCCGATTGATCGGCGCACCTCCCGGCTATGTCGGCTATGAAGAAGGCGGTTACTTGACCGAGGCTGTGCGGCGCAAACCGTATTCGGTCATTCTGATGGATGAAATCGAAAAAGCGCACCCCGATGTCTTTAATGTGTTGCTCCAGGTGCTGGATGACGGTCGCCTGACCGACGGTCAGGGCAGAACCGTCGATTTCAGAAATACGGTGGTTGTCATGACATCAAATCTGGGATCTGATCGTATTCAGGAACTGGCGGGTGAAGCAAATTATCAAGCCATGAAAGCGGCTGTTATGGAGATTGTCGGGCTGAACTTCAGACCGGAGTTTATCAACCGCATTGACGAAGCCGTGGTTTTCCATCCGTTGGGCCGCGACCAGATCAGGGCTATTTGCATCATTCAGATCGGCAATTTGCGCAAGCGTCTGCAGAATCGCGAAATCGGTTTTGAAATCACCGATGACGCGTTGGATTTGCTCGGTGAAGCAGGCTTCGATCCGGTTTACGGAGCACGGCCGTTAAAACGCGCGATTCAGCAACAGCTGGAAAATCCACTGGCGCAGGAAATCCTGGCCGGCAAATTTATGGCCGACGATGTGATCAAGGTCGATGTGGATAAGGGGGCGCTGAGATTTTTGAAGGGCTAGGCTGTTCGGGCCTCAACAAAAATTTCACCGTCGACCGGAGCCTTCCGTGGACGGCAAACCGAACGGCGGCGAATATTATTCGGGCCAGGCGGGATAAGGCGAAATAAAAAAGATAGGGCTATCAGTCAGATTCGATTAGGAAAAATTAAGCATCGGATCTGGCTATTAGTCAATCAAATCTCTTCCTGTTCAGTCTGTTCGGCTTGTAACAGCTCGGCGATCAGTTCAATTTCGGCCGCCAGTTGCGGTATAACAGGAATTTTCCACGCTTTGCCGACGATACGGGCGAGAATATTATTCAACCAGGGTTTGTTTGATTGTGCCTGATGGATGACGAATCGGTTGCCGTCCTCATCGCTAACGACGGCAAAACCGTCCAGCCAAACCTCAATTGCTTCCGCTTCACCGTAAAGCGTTGTTTGTATGTAAGCTTTGCGCGTATCGAGGTCGAAACTGAAATCGGTCAGCTCTGCAATGCCTTTGAGCATTATATTGGCCACCCATACAACCAGCACATCGGGTGTCAATTTGATTGCCATTTTTATTAAAGCGGATTTAAAACTCATGATTAGCCTTCATCGGGTTACAAGAATATGATCAATTTTAACCGTTCTTTGCCTTGTCCACTAAGCGCATCCTAAAAAATTTAACCTAGAGCGCGTAAACTCACTTTTGTCGGATTAACCGGCTGAGCCGATGCACCGCGAATAACCCACGTTAACACTTTAAGCGCATGCTAACGCACGGTGCTTGAAATTCCCGGATTTGTTTCTTACCGCCTGTCGTTGAACCAGACTGTCATGCAATTTAGATTATCAGCTAATTTCGGCTGAAATAACAGCGTGACGATAGTCAGATAGAAATTGCGATTAATGTCAACAATTTATTGCAGCTAAGGCTTAAAATTGGGATGATATGCGGAAACTATATAATTACTTGCTAGACCTTACAAAGAAGTACGGTAGATACCGTCATAAAAGTCAATCTTAAAAAGGAATAATTTGCTTGAAAAGGGTG
>Ga0209798_10002418_pt1 | contig 11012 bp, 13 predicted proteins | sample DOMMetBare3Fresh_FD_187475 | JGI IMG/M metagenome (GOLD analysis project Ga0209798, IMG submission 187475) | Wetland sediment microbial communities from St. Louis River estuary, USA, under dissolved organic matter induced mercury methylation -... | ecosystem: Environmental > Aquatic >...
GCGATCGACGAGAAGGCGAACAACGTCGACCTGCTCGACAAGGGCCGCGAGTTCCTGTCGCCGAACGACCACACGCAGTTCGTCATGCCGGACATCTCGGTCGACGTGGCCGCCCTCGAACGATGAAAGAACATAGGGGAGGTGCGCACTGTCGAGTGCACGGGTGAGCACCGCCACGCCGGCTGCAACGCTCGCGAGATGATCCTCGAGCCCGAACTCGAGGAAGATCGCCGGTGGCCGATGCCTGGAGCGTTTGAGCGCCGGAATGAGGCCAATCGGCATCCGGCTCCGCCAGCGGTCGAGGGTGGCCGGCCGGGGATGCAGCCGGCCGCTGGAGTCCGGCTCGAAAGGCAGCTCACCGTAACGCCGGGGACGGTCGGGGGCCGGCGAGAGCGCGGCGGCGAGTGCCACGACCAGCCGGAGCCCCGGCGGGGTACGCGGCACCTCCCAGGTGGATGCCGCCGCAGCCGCGGCCCACGCCTCGCTGGTCGGAGAGAACTCGCCGGCAAAGGTGATGCAGCAGGGGCTCATGGCGTAGAGCAGGCCGAACAGCTCGGGGTGTTGAAAGCCGAGCACCAGCGTGCCGTAGCCGCCCATGGAATGTCCGGCGAGGGCGCGATGGGTGCGATTGGCCCGGGTCCGGTAGTGACCATCGATAAGGCCAACGAGGTCGCGAACCACGAAGTCCGCCCACCCGCCCGTCACCGGCGAATTGGTGTAGAAGCCGCCACCGAGCCGGCTGTTCGCATCCGGCATCACGACCAGGAACTCAGCACCTGGGTTCCCGGCGAGCAGGCTGTCCATCGTCATCTGGAGATTGAGGCCCGGATAACTCCCGTCGAGCCATTCGTTCGGCAGGGACGTGAATCCGTGGAGCAGATACAGCACGGGAAAGCGGCGCTTCGGCTCCCGGTCATAGGAGGGCGGCAGATACACCAGCACCTCACGGGTCGTGCGGTCCCCGAAGAGGTTCCCCTCGAGCGCGCCTGCGCGCACCGAGTCGTGCACCACCCTGCTCTGCCCCGCTGCCTGACTCGGCGCGGCCAGGAGGAGGAGGGCGACGCTGCAGAGACGCGAGATGGACATCGATCTCATGCAGTCGCTCGCGCGCGGCTCAGCCAGAGATAGATCGGCACCCCGGTGGTGGCGAGCGCGGTACCGATGAGGGTATCCAGGGGGCGGGCAACGATCGCGCTGATGAGCAGCCCCGCCATGACGACGATATAGACCAGCGGCGTCCAGGGGTAGCCCGGTGTGCGGTAACCAGCGTCGCGGGGGACCTTGGGCCGGAGCCGAAAGATCGCGGCCACCATCAGGATGTTCATGAGCTGGAAGGGAACCACGAAGAAGTTGACCAGTCGAGAGAACGACCCGAAGAAGGCCAGCGCCGCGATCGCCGTTCCCGCGGTGAAGAGGATCGCCCCGTTCGGTGTCGCGGTCCGCGGCGAAACCCGTCCCAGCCTCGCGAAGAACCAGCGCAGCGGGCCTGTCGCCTCCTCGACATGCGCGGCGGCGAGCGTGTAGAAGAGCCGCGGCAGCGTCATCACCAGTCCGCCGAGCGCCCCGAAGATGGAGATCAGCATGAGGATGTTGAGGAGTGACCCGCCGACCGGTCCGTAGGCGGCGGTGGCCACGGTGGTCGCGATTGTCGTCGGGGATTCCCGCATGGCGGCGAGCGGCACCACCCGCAGGTAGGCGACGTTCACCACCAGGTAGAGCAGCGTCAGCAGGGTCACGCCGAGGGTAAGCCCGAGCGGAAGGTCCCGCTCGGGGCGGCGGACCTCCCCCGCGACATGGGAGACGTCGATCCATCCATCATAGGTGAACAGCACCGCCGCGACGCCGAGCCCGGCGAAGCGGAAGAATGGGAGGAAGTTCTCCCCCGCGACTTGGACCGGCTCGGCCACGACGGCCGCCGGTGCGGCAAACAGAAACGCGCCGCCGATCAGCGCCACGATGCCGGCGATCTTCACCGTCGTGACGAGTACCTGCACCCATCCGCCCCAGGTGACGCCGGCGAGATTGATCGCCGCGAAGAACGCGATCGCGGCGATGCCCCACCAGACCGGCGAGAGCACCGCCTGGGCCCCGAGTGCCCGGTGCATGAATTCACCGAAGACGATGGCGACCCCGGCCACCGATCCGGGTCCGCTGATCCAGAGCTCCATCCATACCAGGAGAAAACCCCAGAGCGGACCGAAGCCCTCGCGCAGGATGTGGTAGCTCGCGCCCGCATGCGGCAGCAGGCGGCACAGTTCGGCGAGGGTGAGCGCGCCGCAGAGGGTGATCAGCCCGCAGAGCGCCCAGATGAAGTGCACCTGCCATGGGTGCTGTGCCACCGCCGCGAGTTCGCCCGGGGTGAAGAACACGCCGGACCCGAGCATGTTGCCCGCCACGAGCGCCACGACGGCGGCAAGGCCAAGCTGCCGTTTGAGCGCCGGCGTTGCAGTCACGCCGAGCGCACCGCCTGCACCAGCCGGGTTACCTGATCGGCGACGACGCGATCGGTCGCGTTGCGGCCGCTGCGGAGCGAGGTGCCGACGATCGCCCCGTCGGCGAGCGGCATGAGCATGCGCGCATTCTCCGGCGTGAGTCCGCTGCCGATCAGGATCGGGAGCGCGCCGACCCGTGCGGCGCGGAGATCATCGGGATCGGGGCCGATCCCGGTTTCGCTGCTGGTCACGATGACCGCGTCGGCGCCGGCGAGTTCCGCTTCCCGCGCCGACTGCGCCAGCGGCTTGGGACCGCCGATCGGCGCGCTGTACTTCACCTGCAGGTCGGCAAATATCTGCACCGATTCGGCACGGATCGCCTTCCGATAGGCGAGCACGGCGTCGGTCTCCGGTTCGAACGGGCCGCACTTGGTCATCACCCGGTCCACGAAGAAGTCCATCCGGATGAACCGGGCGCCGGTGGCGGCCGCGATCGCGAGTGAGGCGCGCCAGTCGTTGAGCAGGACCTCGACACCGATCGGCACCCGCGCGCGGGCGACGACCTCGCGGGTCACCCGGGTCATGGCTGCGTGAATCTCGGCGCCACCCACCATCGTGTGCGGCTGATCGAAGTCGTTCTCGATCAGCGCGCCATCGACCCCGCCGCGCTCGAGTTTCTCGAGATCGCTTAGGGCCGCCTCGATTAATGCCTCGATGCTCGTGAACGCGGGATACCCCGGCATCGGCGGCAGCGCGATCATGCCGATGACCGGTCGAGCGCTCGGGAAGAGTGTACGGAAGCGGCTCATGCCCTAGCTCGCATCTGCTGTCGCTCCGAGATGCCGGATGACCTGGGCCGCGCGTGCGGCGCCGGCCCGGAGCGCCGCCGGGACATCACGGTGACGAAAGTACTCCACGACGAACGCGGCCTGGAACGCATCGCCGCATCCGGTGGTGTCCACCCGCTCCTCGCTCGGCACCAGCACCGCCGGCTCGGCGTTGCGGTATCCGTTGAGCAGCGCCGTACTGCCCTCCGCCCCGTGGGTGATCACGAGCATCGTGCCGCTCCGTTCGGAGCGGGGAAAGAGTCGTTCGACGGTCGCGAGATCCCCGCTCAGGAAGAGCAGATCGTAGGCGCCGAGCAGCGGATCGATCCCGCGCAGGTCGGGGCCGAGATCCGCGCCGTCGAGCAGGTCGCCGACGAGCAGACCGCGCCGGGCGGAATCGTACCCCACCGCGTCGACGAGGTGGGCGAGTTCCTTGAACACCGGCACCGCCACCACGTCGGCGTCCCGGATGCATGCGAGGTCATTTTCATCCAGCCGGAACTCGGCGAGTACCCCCGGATCGTAGCCACCCGGGGGAAAGATCCGCTCACCTCCTGCGGCGAGGTGAATGATCTGTGAGGCGGTCCGGCCGGGGAGCTGGTGCAGCTGCGCGGTGCAGACGCCGGCACGGGTGAGCCACCCCGGGATCAGCTCGCCACCGGCATCGGTGCCGGTACAGCTGATGAGGGCGACTTCCTCGGCGCCGGCACGGCGGGCGTTGACCGCAAAATTGAGCGAAATGCCGCCGACCCGCTCCGCCCCCTGTTCGGGATAGTGATCGAGGGTGCACTCCCCCATCGCGACGAGCTTCACGGTTGTTCCGGATGGCGGCGGAGGGCGCGGATCAGGATCCAGACTACGAGCAGATTTACCGCGATGACGATCGCCTTGATCATGTGGGGCCGGTGCACCACCTCATAGACCTCGATCGGCACGAACGACGACGTCGCGATGACGGTGAGCCACTCCGCCCAGCGCAGCTCGCGCCAGAGCCCGATCGCCTCGACAAGAAAGAGCAGGCCGTAGGCCAGCGAGCCCGCCGCGATCGTCTCCGCATGCCCGCGGGGCAGGTTGAGCATCCAGCTCACTGCCCGGCGCGCCAGGTCCTGCTGGGTGTCGAGTGGCATGTCGCCCACCCACTCCCGCACGTCGGCGGCGACTTCCGGCCGAAGCAGGTTGAGGGTCGCCAGCGCCACTCCGATCATGAGGAGCGACTGCAGGAGCTTGAAGGCGGCAATCAGGCGAAGGGAGCGCGTGCCTTGCGGACGCGGCGGCCGATTGTCGATGGTAGGGTCGCCGGCGGTGCCGGGCATAGCGCTCGAGCTGGATCCTGAGGGGGCGGTCGGTCTGCCGGGTATCGGCAACCGCGCGAAAGCTGGCGGCCGAGGGTCGTATGCGCCAGTCCGGACACCCACCTCCGGCAAGCTCCTGCCGTCTCTCGCGCGTCATTGGACGGGGAGTGGCCGCACTCCTACTATTCCCGCCGCGATGGCCGCCGCACCCTCGGGCGGACCCGGCGTATCGCGCGGACCCGTACGAGTGACCCCGGTGACCCAGCGACGGGCGTGGATCGGCTTCTGGATTCTGGCGTTCGTCTGGGGCTCCTCCTTTCTGTTCATCCGGATCGGCGTGGAGCAGCTCTCGACCTTCCAGGTCGTCTTCGTCCGCACCGGCATCGCCGCACTGGGGCTCAACCTGATCGTCCACCTCCGGGGCAAGCGCCTCCCCACCGATGCCGCCGGCCTCCGCGATCTCCTCGTCGTCGCCATCGTCAACACCGTCCTGCCCTTCGCGCTGATCACCTGGGGAGAGAAGACGGTCGAGAGCGGGCTGGCGGCGGTGCTGCAGGGGACGGCCGCGCTCTTCACGATGGTCGTGGCGCACTACGCCTTTCACGACGAGCGGATCACGGCGCGCAAGATCGGCGGGCTGGTGGTGGGATTTCTCGGGCTGGTTGTGCTGGCGAGCCGCAGCACCACAGGCGAGGTCGCCGGCGCGGATCCGGCCAGCCACCTGCTCGGTCAGCTGGCGATCGTCGTCGCCTGTTTCTGCTACGCGCTGGGCTCCAACTACAGTCGCAAGGCGATCCAGAACCGGCTGGACCCGATCGTCCTCTCCGCCGGCGCGATGACCGTGACCGCGATCATCAGCGGTGCCATCTGTTACGCGCTGCCCCTCGTCGGCGGCCCGGCCCCCGCACCGTGGGGCAGTCTGACACCGCGGGTCGCGGGGGCCATGCTCGCCCTCGGCCTGCTGAACACCTTCGTCGCCTACCTGATCTTCTACTCGATCGTCAGCACGCTGGGCGCGGGCCGTGCATCGATGGTGACTTACGTGATTCCCGCGGTGGGACTCGCGCTCGGCGCGCTCTTCCTCAACGAGCGGGTGGATCTCAGGCTGCTCATCGGCGCCACGATGATCGTCGCGAGCATCGGGATCGTGAATCTCAGGCTGGACCTGCTGTTCCGGCGGCCGGTGCCACCCGTCTAGCCCGCGGCGCCCGTACCCTTCAGGTCCTCGAAGCGGGTGTTCCCGATCGGATAGACCTTCCAGTCCTTGTAGTCGAAGTGCCACCACTCATGTTCGTACACGGTGAACCCCTCCGCCTCCATCGCCGTGCGGAGGAAGTCCCGCATCCGACGTTGTTCCGCCGAGCCTCCGGTGTAGTCGGGGTTGGCGCGCGGGGAGAATTCGTCGTAGAGACTCGGCATCGGCACCGGCTTGCCGGTGCGCAGATCGAATAGAGTCAGATCGACGGCGCAGCCCCGGTTGTGACGGGAGCCGTGCGCCGGATCAGCGACGAAGTCGTGCTGGCTGGGCGGCGTCGCGTCCCAGAAGACCTTGGTGATGTACCAGGGCCGGTAGGCGTCGTGGATCAGCAGCCCGTACCCCTGCGCCCGGAGGGCCCGATGCACCCGCACCACCGCCTCGGCCGCGGGGCGCTGCAGAAAGGCCCGCGCCTGACTGTAGAGCGGCGTGCTGAGGAAGTTCCGCGTGGTGGCGTAGCGAATGTCGAGATGAATCGTCGAGTCGAGCATGACGACCTCGACCAGATCCGACGGCCGGAAGGGACCGGCCTCCACGGGTGGCGTCGCGCGGAGCGCCTCCTCCCGCAGTTCGGCCACCGGCCGCACCGGCGTGACATGAAAGACCGGCGCGGAGTGGCAGGCGAGTGCCGCAACAACGAGGAACAGTGCCGGGCGGCGCATGAGGTCTCCGGTTATGCGAACAGTTGAGTGGATCGGCACATCCGCCGTGCCGACTCTCAGGGCCAGGTCGTCAGGCCCGAGCCCCCCTCGGTCCGGCTCCCCTGCTGGCCGGCGAGCAGCGGTTTCGAGGTCAGGATGGAGAAGCCGTCGAATGGGAACTCGAGCTGGTTGTTGCCCCGGTCGATGCCATGCACCGCCCTGGAACGGACCCGGGCGATGGCCCGCTGTGCGGCGAGCAGCCTGCCGGGATCGGCGACCGCCTGATTGTGCGCGGAGAGCAGCTTCCTGAGAGAGGGCACCAAAGGCACCAGGCGGGCGAGCGACTGTTGATAGGCGTCGAGATCGGTCTCGGGGACGTAGAGCCAGATCGGCCCTTCGTAGTAGGTGTCCCCTGTCCACAGCAGGCCGGCAGCGCGGTCGAGCAGCGCTACCGCATCCGGGGTGTGGCCCGGCACGGCGATGACCTCGAGTGAGCGGCCCCCGAGTTCGATCCGGTCGCCATCGGCGATCCAGGTGGTCGGCGTCCACGCCCGGGTATGGAACGACGCCGAATCAGCCGTCACCGGCAGCGAGCGGCAGAGTGCTCCCTGGGACACCTCACCGGCCAGGATCTCGTGCGGAAAGCCGGCGCTGTTCTTCCGCGTGAATGGCGTGTCCAGTGCCAGGATCTGCGCGAACTCGGCGTTGCCTCCCACATGATCGTAGTGGGTGTGGGAGTTGAGCACCGTCACAGGGAGCGGGGTGAGTTCGCCGACCACGTCACTGATTTCCCCGATCCCGAGTCCGGTGTCGAAGAGCAGCGCGCGGTCGGTGCCGAGGATGAGGTAGGAGATGACCTCCTGGAACTGAAACGGCTCGTAGATCGCGAAGACCCCGGGATCGACCCGGTACGCTTCGAACCAGTCGGAGCGCACGGCCACCCGCTCGAGGGCCCTGAAGCCTGGCCGTGGCAGCAGATCGCACCAGCGCCCGGGTGTGGCTGCGGCCGGCGGAGCGGCGGCAACCTCCGGTCGGGGCGAGCCACAGCCCGCCACGGCGAACGTTCCGGTCGCGAAGGCGAACAGCGCGCGCAGGTTCATCTGATCCGCTTCATTCAGTCAAGGCGCCTCACACCCGCAGGTGGTCGGGCCGCCATTCCCTGATCAGCTCCTTGATCGCCTGACGTGAGGTCAGCTTCTCGGCGACGACTTTCCGGACCAGCGCTGGAAGCTCCGCGTCGGAGGCGAACCGCAGCGCCGCGAGTTGCCCGACGCTCAACGACTCGATATGCGGCTGGAGATCGGCCGGCAGCAGCCGCGCGAGCCGCAGCCGCTCCTCGAGCCGGATCACCCGGTCCTGCACCACGAGAGGGAAGAGCCGGACATACCAGGTCAGCACGATGAAGATGAGGGCGATGAGGACGCCCCCGACGGCGCTGAGCCCCGGCTGGCGAACAAGCTGGACGATCGCCAGCGCGAGATAGCCCAGGACGAGCGCGAACCCGAGCTGGTGAAAGCCGGGGACAATGCGCTTGTGATTCGCCAGCGACTGCGGTTCTGCCGATGCCATGGTATGCCTTGGGTGATGTGAGACTGTGGGAGAGTAGAAGCTCAGGAGCCGGTGGCGATCGTGTACGCGAACTCGTAGGAGTGCTGTTTCCCCTCGATGACGATCGTCATCGCGCCGGCGAGTCCGGCAAGTTCTTCGGTTCCGGAATCGGGCACCACCGTAACGCTGAGTGCCGGAGCGCCGCGGTGCATCGTGCCGCTGTGCTGCAGCACGAAGGTGCCCCTCCTGCCATGCAGGACCCCGGTCACCCGCTCCATCGCGACGTAGCCGGCCGAGCCTTTCACGCTCGACATCGCGGCCAGCATCTGCCCCTGGCTGGTCGCCTCGAGGTCGCCGTGGAACTGTTTGTCGATCGTCATGCGGCCGAGCGCTGAAGTATCGGTACTCTCGTCGGCCGCACGCGGCGTGAGTTTCACGTCGAAGGTTCCGGTGGCCTGCAGAGTCATGCGCTTCCCCTGATCGGAGATGGTTGGACCGGTCTACGACGTGGCCACGGAAAAGCGGGCCCGCACGTCGTCGCCCACCTTGGTCGGGCGTCCGGTCTTGCGCGAGATCGGACACCAGAGGGTCCGGGCCCGCGCCAGCAGCCGGCGATCGGACTGGCGCAGGATCTCGGTGTGGCGTTCAAAGGCGCGGCCATCGCTGGTCCCGACCCAGGTCCGCGCCAGGAGCTGGTCACCGGGCATGGCGGGGTGCTTGTAGTCGATCTCGTGGCGGACCGCGACCCAGGCGAGCTCCGCCTGCTGCGCTTCGGTCGCCGCCGCCTGCCAGTGCGCCACCGCCGCGGCCTGCACCCAGCGCAGATACACCACGTTGTTCACGTGACCGAGTTCGTCGATGTCCTCGGGGAGCACCGGGATGGCAAGCTCGTAGCGTTCGGTCGACGGATCAACGGGCATCGACACTCTCGGCGGGCCGGCCGCGGTCACACGGTATAGCGGAGCAGGCCGGTGATGGTCGCGAGGTGGTGGTCGTCGTGCTCGGCCACGAAGAAGGCGAGATCCAGCAGCCGCATCGGCGTCTGCAGACGCGGGTGCATCGCGCTCCGCTCCCAGTCGGCCTCGTCCGCGGACTCGAGCTGGTGCACCAGATCCTTTCGGGCATCGCGGAAACGGCTCAGCAGGACCGCGAGCGATGCCTCGTTGTGACGCGCGTTGTGGGTCTGCCGGTTCTCGAGATCGGCGGGGTGGAGGGTCGCGCGGCCGACCGCCAGGTCTTCGGCGCGCGACATCCACAGCGGCTCCAGATCGCCGAGGTGGCCGGCGTTCTCCTGAATGGACCAGTGATCGCCGTGACGGGCGGTGAGCTGCGGGATCGTGAGCCCGCTGAGCCGCTGCTCCAGCCGGATCGGGGTGCCGCGGAGGCGCTCGACGAGTCCGGGCGCCGCACTGATGGGCAGGTCGAAGGTGAATCGGCGCTCGAACCAGGGCTTTCGGGGAATCATGTTCAACCCGGGGTGAGGGGACGGCGCTGAGTGCACTTCACGATACCCACGCCGCGCCGTACTCCGCCACCTGGAATCACGTCAGCCGGCCGGAGCCGCGGGATCGGCGAGGGTCACCACATCGGCCCGGTCGACGAACACCAGTGAGGCGGCGTTCACGCAGTAGCGAAGCCGCGTCGGCCGAGGACCATCGTCGAAGACGTGGCCGAGATGGCCGTCGCAGCGGGCGCAGAGGATCTCGGTGCGGACCATGCCGTAACTGGTGTCCTTGTGAGTCACCACGTTTTCGCTCGCCACCGGCTGGAAGAAACTCGGCCATCCGGTGCCTGACTCGAACTTGGCGCCGGAGGAGAAAAGCGGCAGCTGGCAGCAGACACAGGCGTAGATGCCGTCGCGCTTGTTGTCGAGCAGCGTGCCGCAGAAGGCCCGCTCGGTACCCTTCCCGCGGGCGATCTCGAACTGCTCCGCGGTGAGCTGGGCGCGCCATTCGGCGTCGGTCTTCACGACGCGGGGCACCTCGACTGGTCCGACCAGTTTCCCCTCGGCGTTGATCAGTTTGAGCTGCATGGTTGTCAGCCGGATCGGGATGAGAGTGATCGGGGGGCCACGCTGTACGGCCGCGCGGGAGCCAGTCCTGCCCGCCCGGTAATTGGCGGCACCCCGATCGATGCGCAAGGGGCCTCCAGCCTGATCTGTGACGGGTTGAACCCGAAGGGGTGACACGCCGTGGTGTCGATGCCTGCACAGGACGACGACTCCCGGCGCTGGATCGCTGGCGTCGGGCTACCCCAACACCTGCACCTGCCAGCGGTGGAAGGTGCCGCCGTTCGCGGACGCGACTTCCCGGCAGAGCGTGATGAGGGCATCGAGGATGGCTTTGTTCACCACTGATTCGGTGCGTGCGGTGCAGGGCCAGCCTTCGTCCCCCGCGACGGTACCGAGGGTGGTGCGCCACTGCGGTGAGGGAAAACCGGCGGCGGCCGCAACGGCGCTCTCATGAGTCGGGAACGACAGCGTGAACTCGAGCCGGACCGGCTTCGTCGGATCGATGCCAAGCTGCTTGAGCATCCCGGCGTCGACCCCTCCGCTTTCCGGGTCCAGCGAGGTGAGCATCGCGCTCCGCCGCAGGAACAGAAAGCCGATCGCGAAGAGCGGGAGCGCCAAGACGGGGATCAGTATCCAGACGGGCATTCAAGGGCCTGCTTCCGTGGTCGGGTATGGACGGAGGCGTCATCACTCCGCGCCCTGGACCGGGACAAGTCGGATCGTTTCGCTGCGCCCGTCCTCCGCGGCGGCACGAATCGTTGCATGTGTCATGGCGTGATAGGCAACCACCCTGGATTCACTTTGTCGGGCGCGCACCGCAGCACCGACACCACCGGTGGTGCGCCCACCGCCGCCAACCATATGGGCGGCAGCAGTCCCACGGCACTCAGCGGAGCGGCAGTGCCCGCTCTGATCAGCTTCAGGTGCGACGTGAACGCCGGCGGTCCGGGATATTCGTATCTCACCGCCACCGGTCAGCTCACAGCGGGCGGGGTGCCAACCAACG
>Ga0209798_10002419_pt1 | contig 11011 bp, 11 predicted proteins | sample DOMMetBare3Fresh_FD_187475 | JGI IMG/M metagenome (GOLD analysis project Ga0209798, IMG submission 187475) | Wetland sediment microbial communities from St. Louis River estuary, USA, under dissolved organic matter induced mercury methylation -... | ecosystem: Environmental > Aquatic >...
TGCTCGGAGCCCACCCGGAGCTCGGGCTCGCTTGGCGAGCGGACTCCCAGCGCCACCTGGCACCTCCGAAGTCCAGCCAGTTCGAGGCCGAGCTGCACGGGATGTTCGACCTCGCCTTCGGGACGGGCTCGCCGGATGACGTGCGTGCCGCCCTGGCCGTTGCGCTGCGCGAATCCGGCACCTTCCTCGACTCGACCGTCGCCGACCTCGCCAGTCCGGGCGTCCGCGTCCAGCAACCGGGGATCGCCTTCCACACGAGCCCGACGGCTGAGGTCCCGAGCGCATCGACTCCCGACGACCACACCCGGGGGGAGGCGCTCACGCCCGGTCAGTACGTCGTCCACGACGTCGACGACCTCGTGGTCCCCTACCTCCCAGACCCGCTCGCGAGCGGCCTCTCGATGGTGTTCCCCGACGCCGGGCGCGATCACCGCCTCGCCGGGCTGTTCGCGATCGAGGGCGTGACGCTGCCGTACGGAGGGACGTGGCCCGAGAATCGACCGGTGCGACTCGTGCTCGAGTCCGGGGACGAGCTCGCCGCACGGGTGGAAGGCGACGTGGCCCGCTTCCAGGTGCCACACGGCGAGCAGCTGCGCCTGCGGCTGTCGTCCGCGCTCGGTCGGTCCTCGCTCGACCTGCTCGGTCTCTGGCGCTCGCTGCCGGACGTGCTGAGGTCGGTGGATCTGCTCGCCGAGGCGGCCGCCGACGGCTGGTTGTGGTGGCTGACGCCCGCCACGGAGATCCGGCTCGTCCACGCGGTGCCGCGTCCGGTCGAGGTGCCGCGTCCAACTGTGCTCGTGCCGGTCCGTGTCCCGGGCGACACCGCCGTGACCCTCTTCGGAGGCGTCGACGTGCACGGACCGAGCACCGAGCGGATCGACGTCGAGGCCTCGTGGCGCGAGTGGATCGACGATGTCACGAAGCCCGAGCCGGCCCAGGTCGACGTCAAGGCGGCCGCGGCGTACACGACCGTTCGGTACGACGAGGATCTGCTCGTCCTCGGCGCCGAGGACCAGGACGTTCCGCTCCCCGACGGCACCGTGCTGCGGCTGCACAAGACCGTCCACCAGCTCGGTGACACGCGGCACCGCGAGATTGACTACCGCATGCGGGCGACCACCCGCTACCGGGAGTACTTCGACCCCCGCGTCCTTCCGGGCCTCGACGACGTGTCGGTGGTCGGTCCGGCGCGACGGCTGGACGTCCCGAGCACGGCCCGGCCACCCAAGCCTGTGGTACACGACGTGCTGCCGCTGTTCCGCTGGTTCACGGAGACCGAGCCCGAGCAGCCCTTCGCCGTGCGGCGCACGCGCCGTTCGGGCCTCCGCATCTACCTCGAGCGGCCGTGGTACGCGTCGGGGAACGGGGAGCTGCTCGGTGTTGTGCTCGCGTTCGGCAGCGACGCGCTCAGCGAGGATCACGTGAGCCAATGGGGAGCCGACCCCGTCTTCTGGCAACAGGGCCCCGCCCGTCGCGCCGCTCTCCCACTCGCCGACATCGCGCACCTCGTCGGGCTCGACGACCGGCGCCAGGGCGGTCGCCCTGTCGGCCCCGCCACCCCGCGCACGCTCGTGGACGTCCCCGGCAATCCCGCCGTCTGGGTGCTCGCCTACGAGCCGGAGTTCTCCGTCGAGCGCGGGATGTGGTTCGTTGACGTCGCCCTGGACCCCGGAACGGCGTTCTGGCCGTTCGTCCGCCTGGCCGTGACGCGGCTGCAGCCGAGCTCGCTCCCGGGGCTCCATCTCTCCCCCGTCGTGCGCTGCGACACCGTGCCCCTCCCGCCGGAGCGAATCGCCACGTTGGCCCGCCCGGACGACCGTCACGTTCGCGTCGTCGTCACCGGCCCAATCGGCGTGCCGGGCGGGCTCCCCACGGAGGTTCCGCGCCCCGGCTTCCTGCAGCTGCTGGCCGCGTCGCGCACGATGCGGGCGCGGCTCGAGCAGCGCCTCCCCGCCGTCGGCACGGATCTCGGCTGGAAGACCGTCGCGACCCTCGACCTGCCGGTGCTCGGGATCGACGGCACCACCGTCTCGTGGGCGGGCGCACTCGAGCTCCCGACCCCGCTCGCGCCAAGACGCCCCGGCGAGAACACGACCTGGCGAGTCGTGGTGGAGGAGTGGGAGCGCCTGCCGGCAGATCCGGATCCGGCAACGGGTGCGCCGGGGGTCGAAGCGCGCATCGTCTACGCCGACCACCTGCCGCTGTAGGGGCGCTCCAGGCGAGCTTCTGTACGGCCGAGGGCCCGACCCTGGGTCGGCGGCCTCAGTCGATCTCGCTGCGGCGATACCGGATCACGGCCAGCACGAGACCGGCAAGGCCGACCAGCAGAGGCACGACGATCGATGCGGCCGACCCCCGATCGGCGTACGCGATGCGGACGTCGGCCGCATTGGCCACGAGCGACTGCGCGTAGCTCGCGATCGAGAGCCGGGCGGCGCCGTCGACGGCGCGGGCGAGACCGTTCTCCCAGACGAGGATGTAGAGCAGGCACCACCAGAGCGCCCGCCGCAGCCAGAGGCCGACTGCGACGAAGACGCCCGCGTACGCAAACACGGCGAGCGCGGATGCGAGGACGAGCGACCCGAGGAGCTGGGTGGTGCCGGCGACGACCGCGGTCACGAGAAGCGGGACCGCGACGAGGGGCACGACGATCGTGACCGCTGCGAGCACGGCCGCCGTGGGCAGCTGCCACCGCGGCACCGGCTTCAGCCAGAGATAGACGAGCAGGCGATCCTCGACGAGGTCACCGATGCTCGAGGTCGCGAGCCAGGCGGTCGCGAGCGGCAGGACGAGGCCGAACCCGTAGGCGACTGCGAACTCGGTCGTCGCACGCAACGGGTCGTCGTCACCGCGCGCGAGGACGCCGAGGAGCACCTCGAGGGATCCCAGCGACAGAACCGCGAGGACCCGCATCGGGGTCACGAGCAGCCGCAGCAGCAGCAGGTAGAGCGCGACGAAGCTCGAGTGGCGCGACGCACCGGCGGTCGCAGTCGCAGTATCGGTCATCGGTCCACCAGGTACCGGAAGACATCCTCGAGATCCTCGTCGACCGGCCGCACCTCGAGCACCTGGACGCCGCGCGCCCGGGCGAGCGGCGCGATCGCCCTCGCAAGGCCCCGCGCGTCGTCCGTGTCGAGCAGCAGGCCGTCGTCGCCGTCGACGTGCGCTCCCACGACAACGCCTGCGAGCAGGAGGTCGCCCGCCAGCTCCCTTGGCGCACTCACCCGGACCCGGATCCGGCGGGGGCGGTCGTCCATGAGGGCGCGAATCTCGCGGAAGTCGCCGGACGCCGCAAGCCTTCCCTTGGCCATCACGAGCACGTCCGAGCCGAAGCGCTCCACCTCGTCGAGCACGTGGCTCGCCACGACGACGCACCGGCCCTCGGCGCCGAGGCGGTGGAACAGCGCGATCATGTGCGCGCGCTGGCGCGGGTCGAGCCCCGTCAGCGGCTCGTCCAGGATGATCACCCGCGGGTCGTGCACGATCGCCTGCGCGAGCTTCACCCGCTGGCGCATCCCCTTCGAGTAGGTCGGCAACCGCCGCCCGTCGGACGGATCGAGCTCGACCGTCTCGAGAGCGGCACGGGCAGCGCCGTCGGGATCCGGAAGGTCGTGCAGGATGGCGGCGAGACGAACGAATGCAAACGCGGTCAGCGGCTCGAACACGGTCTCCTGCTGCGGCACGAGGCCGACCTGCCGGGTGACGGCGATGCTCGAGCGCGGGTCGAGCCCGAGGATTCGCACCGTTCCCTTCGACGGGCGCGCGAGCCCGGACAGCATCCGCAGCATGGTGGACTTGCCCGCCCCGTTCGGCCCGAGCAGCGCAGTGACGCCCGGCCCGATGTCGAAGCTGACGTCCGAGACGGCGACGAGGCTGCCGAACCACTTCGAGACGGCCTGCACCTCGAGCAACGGAGCCCCGTCCGCCGGCAGCGTCACCGTCATCGCCGCGCTCCCTGGCGGCGGTAGCTCACCAGGCAGACGGCACCGCCGACCAGGATCCAACCTGCAAGGCCGGCGACGACGAGGCCCGTCGAGACGTCGGCGATCGGCGGCTCGTCGTTGAGCCCACCGCGGGCCTCGCCGAACACGCGGAACGCAAACTCCGTTGCGACGCTGGGGGTAAGGAGCGTGAGCTCCTTAGGCGCGTCGCTGCTCTCGACCGCAACGCCCACCGCGATCTGGGGGACGAGCAGGACGAGCACGGTCGCGACCGCGGCCACGGCCCGGCGCGTGGTCAGGCTCGAGACGCCCATCGCGACGCCGGTGTAGAAGAGCGCCACCCCGACCCCGGAGACGACGATCCGGAGGAGGAGCAGCGGCGCTTCGCCGAGGGACGGCCCCGCGTTGACGACCGCGTACGAGACGAGGAGGAAGAGCTGCGGGCCGATCGTCATCACGAGCATCACGCTCGCGACGGCCGCCCACTTCGCGGTCAGGTACCGCTTCACGTCGAGCGGGCCCGCGAGATAGAGGTCGAGCATCCCGGTGCGCCGGTCGGTGCAGAGCGCTTCCGGCGCAACGAGCGAGGCGAACAGCGCGAGCGCCATCGTGATCTCACCGGTGTACTCGCCGTACGAGGGCAGGATGTCGTTCAGGACCCGGATCGCCGGCAGGAAGGCTGTGATCCCGACGAAGACCACCGCCGGCAGAAAGGCGATCAGCACTGCGATGGCCGGCAGCACCTTGTGGCGGAAGCTGCGGTGGAGGCCCAGCACGCGCTGCAGGGTGTGCTTCCACACGGTGGCGAGCGCCCACACCGGGGCGCTCCGCGGGCCGTCGTAGGACCGGTAGCCGACGTCGAAGATGCGCGCGCCCTGCTCGGAGCTCATGCGCTCGCCTCCATGTAGACGTCCTCGAGGGTCTGGCGCTCGGGCCCGAGGCGCCGGATGCCGACACCAAGGTCGGCGACTGCGTCCCGAACCGCATCGTGCACGCCGTCGGCCCACGCGACGCTCACCGTCTCACCGTGCTCGGCGACGTCGAAGCCGTGGCCGCGCAGCACGGCCGCGAGCTCGGGCGCCCGGTCGTCGACGACGACGATCAGCCGCTCCGAGTCACGGCGAAGCTCGCTCAGCCTCCCGGCCCGCACGACCGAGCCACCGCCGAGGATCACCACCGCGTCGCAGATCCGTTCCGCCTCTTCGAGATGGTGGGACGAGATCACGATGTCCATCCCGAATTCGCTGCCGACCCGCCGGATCAGGGCCAGCATGTCGTCGCGCTGGAGCGGGTCGAGCCCGTCGGTCGGCTCGTCGAGAAGGACGAGCTCGGGGTCGTGGACGATCGCTCCCGCGAGCTTCACCCGCTGCCGCTGCCCGGTCGACATCGTGCCGATCGGGCGGAAGCGCTCCTCGCCGAGCCCGACCTGCCAGAGCGCGTCGTTCGCCCTCTGGATCGCCGCCCGGGCAGGCAGGCCGTGCAGCTCGCCGAGATGCCGGACGAGGTCGGCGGCGTGCACGTCCGGCGGCAGGTTGTGGTGCTCCGGCGCATAGCCGATGCGGGCGCGCACGTCGATGCCGGAGCTCGCCGGGTCGTGCCCGAGGACGATCAGCTCGCCCGCGTCGCGCAGGCGCAGGCCCAGCACGAGCGCGATGAAGGTCGTCTTCCCCGCCCCGTTCGGGCCGAGCAGCCCTGTGATGCCGTGGCCGATGTCGACGTCGAGGCCGTCCAGGGCGACGGTCGACTTGTACCGCTTCGTCACGCCGCGCGCGCAGACGACGGGCGGCGCCTCGCTCATCCCGCAGACCGGGCCTGCAGAGCCCGCTGCTCGCGGGCGGAGCTCGACCGCTTAGCCGTGGCGGTGCGAAGGGTGCTGGCGAGAAGCTGCATGCACCCCATCTTCCCATCTCCGGGCGCGCCCAAGGCGAGCTGCGGCGAAGGGGCCGCCCGGCCGGTCAGCGGGGGAGCGTGAAGGAGACGCGCGCGCCGCCACTCGACCGTGCCTCGGCCCAGATCCTGCCTCCCTGCGCCTCGACCAGGCCCCGCGCGATGGCGAGGCCGAGACCGGAGCCGGAGCCGTTGCGGGCCGAGTCGCCGCGCCAGAAGCGGTCGAACATGCGCCGGGCCGCCTCGTCGCTGATGCCCTCGCCGTCGTCCTCGACGGAGATCTGGACATGTCCCTCGGAGGCGGAGAGGACGACCGCGACGGTGCCGTCGGACGGCGTGTGCCGGAGCGCGTTCGTGAGCAGGTTCAGCAGCACGCGCTCGACCTGGTCGGGCGCGCAGCGGGCCTGGGCCTCCGCGACGTCGCCGCGCTGCTCCAGCTGGACGTGGCGCGCCCGCGCCTCCGCCTCGAACCCACCCAGGCACGACTCCACGATCGGCGCCAGCGCGACGGAGCGGATCTCGAACGCGAGTGCGCCCGCGTCGATGCGCGCCAGCTCGAAGAGGTCGTCGACGAGCGTCCCGAGCCGCCGCACCTGGTCACGGAGCGGCCCCAGGTACTCCTCCGGCTCGGCCAGCCCGTCGTCGATCGCCTCGAGCATCGCGGCGATCGAGGCCACGGGCGTACGCAGGTCGTGGCTCGCGGCGGCGACGAGCTCCCGGCGGGCGTCGAACAGGCTCTCCAGGCTCGCCGCCATCTCGTTGAAGGACCGGCCCAGCTCCGCGAGCTCGCGCGGCCCCGTGTCGGGAGCACGGGCCGCCAGGTCGCCGGCGGCGACGTTCGCGGAGGCCACCCGGAGGCGGTCGATGTTCCGCGAGATGGAGTCACCGAGCACGAGCCCGGCAGCGACGGCGGCGGAAGCCGCAGCCGCAGCGACGGCGAGGATCTTGACGTCGTCTCCCATGTGGAACATGACCCAGCCCGAGAAGAGGACGACGAGGAGCGGCAAGACGACTGCGAGCAGCGCCAGCCCGGTCAGCTGCAGGCGCACAGTCGGCAAGAGCCGTAGCCCGACCGTCGCTGCCAGCCCCACCAGGAGCGTGATCGCCGCCACCAGGAGCGCGAACTCGATCACGGCAGGAACCTGTAGCCGACACCCCACACCGTCTCGAGATGGCGCGGGTTGGCAGGGTCGTGCTCGATCTTCGCGCGCAGCCTGCGCATGTGCACCGTCAGGGTTCCCGTGTCGAGGGCGGCCTCGTAGCCCCAGACGCTCGCCATCAGCTGGCTGCGCGAGAACACCTGCCGCGGGTTGGACGCGAGGAAGTAGAGGAGGTCGAACTCCTTCGCCGTCAGCCGGAGCACCTCCCCGTCGCGAACGACGTCGCGGCTCACCGGGTCGAGCTCGAGCCCGTCGAAGACGAGCGGCTCCTGCGTCCCCTGACGGGGCTGGGCCCGGCGGAGCACCGCCTTCACCCGCATCACGAGCTCTCGCGCGGAGAACGGCTTCGAGACGTAGTCGTCGGCGCCGAGCTCGAGCCCGACGATCCGGTCTGCCGCCTCACCGCGGGCGGTGAGCATGATCACGGGCAGATCGCCGCGCGAGCGGATCCAGCGACAGAGCGACAGCCCGTCGGTGCCCGGCAGCATCAGGTCGAGGACAACGAGCTCGGGGGTGCCTGTTGCGATCAGCGTGCGGGCTGCGTCGCCGTCGCCGGCCTCGAGCGTGTCGAACCCCTCGCGCCGGAGATAGCGGACGACGACGTCGCGGACGATCGGCTCGTCGTCGACGACGAGAACGGTGGTCATGGCGCTCATTGTCGTGCATCCGGCACGGGCCGGCCGTCGATCGGCCGACCGTGACGCGGCAGGTCGCGGTCCCTGTCGTCGTGGCGCGGCACGTCCTGAACGTACCGCCGCACCGAGCCCCCAACGTTACGAGTTCCTGAACGATGCGAGCGGCACGGGCCGCGGTCGCCGCCAGAAGCTGAACAGTGCCTTAAGCCTCGCCGCCAGGCATTGCCGGCGGGCCCGGCGAGCAGCACCCTGGACTGCGGGACGCCCGTTCCGCTCACTCGACACAAGGAGTCACCTCGTGCGCATGTTCGCCTTCCGCTGTGCCCTTCCGGCCGCGCTCGTCTTCGCAGCGCTGCTGCCGGCCGCCGCCTTTGCCGCAGCCGCCGCGTCGTCGGCGAAGCCGGCGATCGAGATCAAGACGAAGAACCTCGGCAAGGTCATCGCCACCCCGGCGAAGCTCGGGATCTACTACTGGGACACCGAGAAGAAGGCCGGAGGCAAGATCAAGTGCACCGGTGGCTGCGCCGCCCAGTGGCCGCCCGTCTTCGTGAAGGGCCCGGTTGCGAAGCACATCGCCGGCGTGATGGCGACCTTCGGGACGGTCAAGCGCGCGGGCAAGCTCCAGCTCACGGTCAACGGCCTCCCCGCCTACACCTTCGTCGGCGACTCCGCGGGCGTCGTCAAGTGCGACAACGTAGACGGCTGGCACGCCGTCAAGCCGCAGCAGTAGCCCGGCAGGGGCTGCACTTCCGGGGGGAGCGGCCCGACCGGCCGCTCCCCCCGGGTGATCGGGGGCAGAGACGCCGCGCTAGTCGCCGGGCGGCGGAGGCGGAGGCGGCGGGTTGTCGACCGGCGGAGGCGGCGTGACCGTGCCGAACGTGCCGCCGCGCAGCGCGTAGAGGAGGCAGTGAACCTGACCGCGGAACGCACTGCCGTTGCTCATCACGAGCGTGTGCCAGCCGCCCTTCAGGCACTGCCTGGCGTTGAGGATGTTGTCGCGCGGGGCAGCGACCCCGCTCGACGTGGAGACGAGGCCGATGACGACCACGACGGCAGTGACGAGACCGACCCGGAGCCGGTTCCCGATTCCCAGCAACCGCATGTGAAGCCCCCTTCTTCAGCGTGGAAACGGAGCAAGCCGCAGGTCCGGCCCGCCCCGTGCTTCGTCGGAGCCGGGTCGTCGCCGCAGCGAGTCGAGTGGGGTATCGGCCATCCGCCGGAGACGCCCCATCACACACATGAGGGAACGGGCCTCTAGGAAAGCAGGAAGCCGAGCGCGAACCCGATCGCCAGGCCGATCGTGGCCCCGCTGAGCGCGCAGAGCATCAGCGCGACGACGAGGCTGCCGTCTCTGGGCTCGACGGCAAGCGAGCCGGCGTGCACCGCCGCCGGCCAGTCCGCGGGGAAGCAGAGCGGCGCTCCGCCTTCGTCGAGCTCGCCGATCAGCTCGGTCATGGCCGTGTCTCCTTTCGACCCGTGGGGGCCGAGCAGCGAACATTGACACCGCCCTATTCGGCCCGGAGCGACCGACTCATGCACGGTCGCTTCCGCCGCGGGAAGCTCGCTCAGACCGGCAGCGCGAGCGCCCCGGCGTCCTCGAACACCGGGAACGGCGCGAGCGGCTCGAACCGCGCCTGGAAGAAGCGCAGGAACTCCGGCTCGTAGGTGATCCGTAGCCCCGGCAGCTCGTAGCTCTGTGCCTGCACGGCAGCGACGACCCGGGCGACGTACTCGAGATGCTCCTGTCCGTACACGCGGCGAGGCAGGGTCAGGCGCACGAGCTCGAGGCCGTCGTACGGGGTGTCCCCGTGTTGCCCGGAGACGATTCCCCGCTCCATCGAGCGAACGCCGCCTGCCAGGTAGAGGGCCGCCGCGAGCGACTGCGCCGGAAACCGGTGCTGCGGGATGTGCGGGAGGAACCGCTTCGCGTCGACGAAGACGGCGTGTGCGCCGACGGGCTCGACGATGGGCACGTCGAGCTCCTCCAGCAGGCCGCCGAGGAAGCGGGCCTGCGCCACGTAGGCGCTCACCACTCGCTCGTCGCTCGACTCGCGGATCCCCTGCGCGAGCGCCTCCATGTCGTGCCCCGCCATGCCGCCGTAGTGCAGGAAGCCCTCGTAGACGACGAGCAGCTCGCGGGCGCGCTCCGCCAGGTCGTCGTCGTTCAGGCAGAGCATGCCGCCGATCGGCACGAAGTGATCCTTCTTCGAGGAGAACACAGCGCCGTCGGACAGGCCGGCGAGCTCGCCGATCAGCTCCGGCAGCGGGCGGTCGGCCAGCCCCGGCTCGCGCTCCTTCACGAAGAGGGCGTTCTCCGACAGGCGCGTGGCGTCGAGGATGAACGGGACGGAGTAGCGCAGCGTCAGCTCCCGTACCGCCCGGAGGTTCTCGAGCGAGAACGGCTGACCGCCGGCCATGTTCAGGCATGCCTCCTGGCGGACGAACGCAACCTCCCCGGGGGCGCTCGAGTCGAGCACCTGCTCGAGTCGAGGGAGGTCGATGTTGCCCTTGAACGGGAAGAGCGACTCGGGGTCGGACGCCTCGGCCACGGCCACGTCCACCCAGGTGCCGCCCGCCAGCGTCACGTGCTCGCGTGACGTCGTGAAATACAGGTTCGAGGGGACGATCCGGCCGGGCCCGACGAGGAGGCGGGCAAGCAGGTGCTCGGCGCCCCGTCCCTGGTGGGTCGGGATCAGGTGCCGATAGCCGTAGAGGTCGCGCATCGCCTCCTCGAGCCGGAAGTAGCTGCGCGAGCCCGCGTACGACTCGTCGCCGAGCTCCATCGCCGCCCGCTGCTCCTGGGAGAGCGCCGAGGTGCCGCTGTCTGTGAGAAGGTCGATGAAGACGTCTGCAGCGCGCAGGAGGAACGTATTGTGCCCCGCCTCGGCGATCGCCTCCGCGCGACGCTCTGCCGACTGCAACGTGATCGGCTCCACGACCTTTGCCTTCCAGGGAGGTGGAAGCACGGCTTCATCGTCGCTGCGCACCGTTCCCCGGGCATCGGTGGAAAACCGAAAGGTAGGTCAGGATTTCGAGCGGCGCCACATGTGCCATGTGAGCAACGCGAACACGACCGTCGTCAGGAGGACGGTGAAGCCGATCGAGAGCTCACCCGCCGCGAACGAGAAGGCCGCCACCACGAGCATCACGAGCGTGTAGGCGGCGAACCACCGGGCCGTGCGCGCACTTCGTCGTCGGCGTCTCACGACTCGCCACCCTACCGACGGCCGTCAGCGTGTCGAGCTCGAGCGCCTAGTGCGGCGTCTCATAACGTTGCACCGGAAACCCCGGGCGCGCGAAGCGCGCCCCTTCAGGATCACGGTGGTCAGCTGCGCAGCAGCTGGCCAGCGTGCAACAAGCATCGAGTGCGGCGTCTCACAACGTACGA
>Ga0209798_10002420_pt1 | contig 11010 bp, 12 predicted proteins | sample DOMMetBare3Fresh_FD_187475 | JGI IMG/M metagenome (GOLD analysis project Ga0209798, IMG submission 187475) | Wetland sediment microbial communities from St. Louis River estuary, USA, under dissolved organic matter induced mercury methylation -... | ecosystem: Environmental > Aquatic >...
CATCGTCGTGCCGATCAACTGGCGGCTGAAGCGCGACGAAGTCGAGTGGATCGTGCAGCACTCGGGCGCGGAAGTGCTTTTGTTAGATCCGGATGTGGCCGGGTCATTTGGCGACATCAAGGGGCCGCGCGTCATCGTCATGGGCGAGGATTTCGACCGCGCCTGGTTCGACCACAGCGGCCAGCCGCAGCGCTGCGATCCCGCCGAGACCGATGTGGTCACGATCGACTACACCTCCGGCACGACCTCGCGTCCCAAGGGCGTCGAGCAGACGCACCGCGCGCGCTGGACCAATTCGGCGATCTGGGGCTGGCAGATGGGAATCTCCGACCGCGACGTGTATCTCAGCGTCGTGCCGATGTTTCACTGCGACGGCTGGGGGATGCCGTATACGTTAGCCGGCGTCGGCGCCACGACCATCGTGCTGCGCAAGGTCGACGGCATGGAAATTTTGCAGCGCGTGCGCGAATACGGCGTCACGATCATCTGCGGGGCGCCCGCGGTTGCGGCAGCGATACTGGATGCGGCGGCCAAGTGGGACCGCAAGCGCGATGGCGACATTCCCGGCAAGGGCCGGCTGCGCATGATGGTCGCGGGCGCGCCGCCGCCGACCAGCCTCATCGAGCGCATGGAAACCGAGCTGGGCTGGGAGTTCGTGCAGCTCTATGGACTCACCGAGACCGCGCCGCTGCTGACCATCAACCGGCGCCGCGCCGAGTGGGATGAACTGTCGGCGAAGGAGCGCGCGCAGAAACTGGGCCGCGCCGGTGCGCCGGTGTTAGGCATCCGGATGCAGGTGAATGCGGAAGGCGAGCTGCTGGCGCGCGGCAATCATGTGCTGACAAATTACTTCAACAACACGGCCGCTACCGCCGATGCGATCCGCGATGGCTGGTTTCACACCGGCGATGGCGGGCACCTCGATCCGGACGGCTACTACCAGATCACCGATCGCAAGAAAGACGTCATCATTTCCGGCGGTGAGAACGTCAGCTCCATCGAAGTCGAGGATCGCCTGCTGAGTCACGCGGAGATCAAGGAAGCCGCCGTGATCGGCGTGCCGGACGACAAATGGGGCGAGACCGTCAAGGCGTTGGTGGTGCTGGCACCGGGCTCGAAGCTGACCGAGGCGGACGTGATTGCGCACTGCCGCTCGAAGCTGGCGCATTTCAAGTGCCCGACGTCGGTCGAGTTTCGCGACGTGCTCGAGCGCACCGCGACCGGCAAGCTGCAGAAATTCAAATTGCGCGAGCCATATTGGAAGGGGCGGGAGCGCAAGGTCAACTGAAACCGGACCGCCCAAAAAAACCGGCTCATTGCTGAGCCGGTCTTCGCGAAGCAATTTGTTCTGAGTGTGTTACGCGCGACGCCGGCGCCGGAGACCAAGGCCTGCGAGCCCGAGTCCGAGCAGTCCGAGCGTTGCTGGCTCAGGAACGGAATTGGCGACACGCTCTTTGATATAGCCACGAACGTAGGCTTGTCCGAGATTATCTGGAGCATCGTTCCAAGCCCAGCCTCTGCGAAAGTCATACGCGCCGTAGTCTTCTTCGCCCGAGTTGTTAGGCTCGCCACCCCACCAATTGGTATAGCTGAACGCCTCGCCGGTTACCCATTGGAAGCTGCCTTCGGATGCTGCATCCGTCAGGCCAATCCAGTAATGTGACCGATCCGCCGTGCTGCCCGACGACAATATCGATGCGACGATGAAAGCGTTCTCTTCAAGCGACGTCACCGTGACCAGATCCCACCCGTCACTCTGCGCGGCAGCCCGCGCCGCGGTCCAGGTGATGCCCTCGGCATTCACCAGCTCATATTCATTGCCGTTGCCCGACCAGATGACGCCTGCCTGGGCTACCAGTGGAACGAACGTTACTAACGCCAGGGCCGAAGCAATTTTCAATTTACGCATATGTTTAATCCTGTTGGAACTGCCGATACGCAAATAGGAGCAAACGCCGTGCCATAAGCGTAAAAACTCTTCTAATTCAATAGTCTAGGAAAACCAGGGGCAGGTCTTGGGCGCGGCCAGCGCCAATTGTGTAAAGGATTCCGACAAGGATGGAACGGTAGTTCGTTCAGCGAGATCTGGCCGCCTGGCATCCATTAGATGCGAACGTAGTGATCCACCAGCAGCGCCGCGAACAGCCACATCAGGTATTGCACAGAGAACTTGAACACCTTGAACGGCAGGCCCGCGCGCTCGGTGAACTTCAGTGCGATCGCGTAGTACAGGAAGATGCCGTTCAGGATCATCACTGAAACCAGGTAGATGAGTCCGCACATGCCCGTGAGCCACGGCATGACGGTGATCAGCACCAGCAGAATGGTGTAAAGAAGAATCTGCAGGCGCGTGTAGGGCACGCCGTGCGTCACCGGCAGCATCGGGATTTCCGCCTTCGCGTACTCGTCCTTGCGAGCGATCGCCAGCGCCCAGAAATGCGGCGGCGTCCACATGAAGATGATCAGGAACAGCAGCAATGCATTCGGATCGATGGAATTCGTGACTGCGGCCCAGCCTAACACCGGCGGCGCCGCACCGGCCGCGCCGCCGATGACGATGTTCTGCGAGGTGGCGCGCTTGAGCCACACGGTGTAGACGACGGCGTAACCGATCAGCGAAGCGAACGTCAGTACGGCGGTCAGCGGATTCACCAGCAGCCACAGCATCAGCATCGACGCGACACCTAACACGCCGGCGAAAGTGAGTGCCTGACTGTTGGTCATTGCGCCCTTCGGCAGCGGCCGATTGCGCGTGCGGGCCATCTGCTCGTCGATCTTCTGGTCGAGCACGTGGTTTATCGTCGCGGCGCAGGCGGCGGCGAGCCCGATGCCCAGATTGCCCCAGATCAAGGCGCCCAGCGGCGGCATGCCCGGGACCGCCAGCAGCGTGCCGACGATCGAGGTGAATACGATCAACAGCACGACCTTGGGCTTGGTCAGCTCCAGGTAACTGCGCCAGGATGCGCTGGCGGCGGGCAACGTGGCTTCCATGTCAGGCGGCTCGCCGCAATTGCCAGTTCAGGTTCAGCATGGCTAACAAAAGTACCGCGGCGCCGCCGTTGTGGCCGGCGGCGAGCGTCAGTGGAAATGCCTGCAGCACCATGAACACGCCGATCAGGATCTGGAGTATCAAAGCTGCGATGGCCAGTTGCGCACCGAGGCGCACGCCGCCGGCCCGTCCGCCGGCCGCGAGCGCCGCCTGCAGGGCGAGCCAGGCGGCCCAGAGAACTGCCAACGTTGCCAGCACGGCGCCGATACGATGGGTAAAGTGAATGGCAACGCGCGCAGGGTGCTCGAGAACGCCGCCGGTGTAATCAATGTCGAGCCCGCGCCACAGGACGAATGCATCAGCCCAGTCCATGCCTGCGGGCCACCAGGCGTTCTGGCAGGTTGGCAGGTCCGGGCAGGCGGTGGCCGCGTAATTGCTGCTGGTCCAGCCGCCCAGCATGATCTGGATTCCGAGCATGACGGTCGCGAGCACTGCGGCGCGCTGTGCCGCGAGGTGCAGCGGCACCGCGACCGTAACGGACTGCCTGCCAGGGTCGCGAAGATTCATCCACAGCCAGAACAGCAACGAGAGCGTGCTCAGTCCGCCGATCAGGTGCAGCATCACAACGAGCGGTTTCACCAGCCACCAGACCGTGAACGCACCTAACAAACCCTGCAAGACGACAGTTGCCAGCAGCGCGAGTGCAAACCGCACACTGACCGGGCGTTGGCCGCGATAGACGATCGCGATGGCGGCGATCAGCACGATGATGAAACCGAGCGTGGCGGCGGCGTAGCGATGAATCATTTCACGCCAGGCTTTGCCGGAATCGAGCTCCCAGCCCGGGAAACGCGCCTCGGCACCACCTTCGTTAGCAAGCGCGCCGGCCGGCGTGACGTGGCCGTAGCAGCCCGGCCAGTCCGGGCAACCCAGGCCGGCATCCGTGAGGCGCACGTAGGCGCCTAACACAACGACGCCGAGGCAGAGCAGCATGCCCAGCAGGACGAGACGGCGCAACAGGGTGTGAATATTCATCAGCCGATATGGGAAAGTTTCAGGAGTTTCTTCAGGTCATCGAGCATGCCGCGGGTCGGCTTCTGGCCGTCGTGCTGCATCATCAGGTTGCCGAGCGGGTCCACTATATAAAGAGTGTAGTTGGCGCTGCCTGCGGCACGTGCCGGAAATACCGCGAGCAGCGGCTGTGCTTCGGGACCTGACGCATCGATTACCTCGAGTCCCGGGTGTTCGCGCGTGTAGAAATCCCGGTTGCAGCAATTACCTGCGGCGAGGAATACCCGTTTGACACGCGTGGCTTCGTTAGCCAGCGACAGCCGCGTCTGGCGCATGGAGTACAGCGCCATCTGGCAATCGGCCGGGCAGGCACCATCGCCAATATAGACCAGGGTCCATTGATCGTGCAGCGTGCCGGCGGGCGCAGGCTCACCGCTGGCAAGGCGCAGTGCAGCGGTAGGCAGCGGCCGCGCCGGCGTAATCAATTCGCCGTGATTGGTCATGCCCTGCGGTCGCCAGCCGCCGGCGTAGTAAAGCCAGAACGAAAGCGCCAGCGGCCCGAAGAACAGCGACGCCAGGCCCAGGAATTGCCACTGACCGCGATTCATGAGCGCGGCTCACGGGTCTTGAAATTCAGGCCGACGTAAAGCACCAGCAACAGCACCGCAAACCCCCACCACTGAATGGCATAGCTCTTATGTTTGTCTGGTTCCAGTCCGGGTGGCCGCCATTTTCGCAGGTAACCGTCAGGTTCGCCCGGGTCGAGCAGTACCATGCCATCCAGCAGTGGCGCGCCGTAGGCGGCCTGTAAATCGGCCGTGACCGGAAAACTCGTCAGCCGGGGCCAGGAGCCGGTCGTGGCGGGCGGGGCGCGACCGCTGTCCAGGCCACCGCTCGGGAGGCGATCGATGCGGCCGAGGACCTGGCGCTCGTCGCTCGCGACTGGAATCGCTGGCAGCCGGTCGCGATAGCCATCAAAGGGAATCCAGCCCCGGTCGACGGGGATTGCGCTGCCATCGACGAGCCGCAGTATCGTCAGGACCTCAAAGCCCGGCCGGCCCTCGAAGCTGCGATTGTCTAACAGGAATTGCTGCCCGCCGTCATAGGCGCCGCGCAAGGAAACGCGCGTATAGCGTTCCAGCGGCGCAAGGCCCGGCCCGGATACCGGCACGGCAGCACCACTGCCGCGCGCGAAGGCATCCCACTCTGCCTGTCGGTCGACGCCGCGGTTCCATTGCCAGCGGCCCAGCGAGAGAAACAGTGCCAGCAGTGCCACTGTTGCCAGTGTCATCAGGGGGCCGGGCGCAAACGTCCGCGCCGATTTCTTTTCTGTTGCATCCATGCGAGTCGTCCGGGGGCGCGCATTTTGCGGATTTGGCCCGGAAAAGTCGAGGAATGCCCGGGCGTGCCAAGTCGCTATAATGAAACGATGGATGCGTTCAAAGTAGTCGTAATTTGTGTACTGGCCGCCGTGGTTTTCAGCCTTGGCAGCGCCCTGTTTCACCTGGTCAATGACAAAGGCGATTCCAAGAAGATGGTGCACGCCCTGACGCTGCGCATCGGGCTGTCAATTGCGCTTTTCATCCTGATCATGATTGGCTGGAAGCTGGGCCTGGTGACACCGCACGGTGTGCAACCCCAGTCCTGACGCGCCCGACAACAAGATCATGTGGTACGTGATCCCGCACATGACGTTCGTGGTATCGGCGCTGTTGTTAGGACTGCTGGACAGTATCGCGTTCGCGTCACACCGCGAGCATTGATCTTCGTGCTGCTGCGGCGCAGCGACAGCAGGTGTTTCCGATTGCCGACAATGGGCAACTAAGTGCTTGCAGCCTTGACTGCGCAGGCGGACGCTTCGGCTGAGGGCCTCCGCTTCCCCGAGTCGAGAAGCTACATCACTCCTCGTTGACCCAGGGGATTCGGAGGTTCCTCCGGTTTCAGATCCAGTAGACGAACACGAACAGTCCCAACCAGACCACGTCGACGAAGTGCCAGTACCAGGCAACGGCCTCAAATGCGAAGTGGCGCTGCGGTGTGAAGTGGCCGTTAATGGTGCGCAGCCAAATGCACAGCAGCATGATCGCGCCCAGCGTGACGTGGAAGCCGTGGAAGCCGGTCAGCATGAAGAAGGTCGAACCATAGACGCCGGTCGACAGCTGCAGCCCGAGCTCCGAGTACGCGTGACCATATTCCAGCGCCTGCAGGCCGACGAACAGGAAACCTAACGCGAAGGTCAGGAACAGGAAAATATTGAGAATCGCGCGGTTGCCGGACTTGAGCGCATGATGCGCCACGGTGACCGTCAGACCGGACGTTAGCAAAATCAGCGTGTTGAGTGCCGGCAGGCCAAATGCCGGGATGATTTCAAAGCTGCCATCGGCGCGCGGGCCGAGTTTCGACGGACCGTTGGTCGGCCAGGCATTTTCAAAACCGGGCCAATTGACGATCGGGTTGAATACCTTGACGCCTTCGCCGCCCAGCCAGGGCACCGACAACTGCCGCGCATAGAACAACGCGCCGAAAAACGCGGCGAAGAACATCACCTCGGAGAAGATGAACCACATCATGCCCATGCGGAACGACCTGTCGACCTGCAGGTTGAAGATGCCCTTCTGGTTTTCACCGATGACGACGCCGAACCAGCCGACAAACATGTAGGCGAGCATCGCCAGACCGATAAACAACACCCAGGACGGGAACCAGCCGTTGAGCATGCCTGCGGCACCACCCAGCAGTACGAACAGCGACACCGAACCGATGATCGGCCACGGGCTGTTATGCGGGATGTAGTACTTGGCGGGATCGTGTGCGTGGGCTTGTGCCATGACGGATTACCTTAGCGAATCGTAGAAGACATAGGACAGCACGATGCGGTCCACATACGGAGGAATGGCGCGATCAACGATGAAACGCACCGGCATGCGGCGTTGTTCATCACGCTTGAAGGATTGCGGCGTGAAACAGAAACACTCGGTCTTGCGGAACCAGGCCGCGGCCTTGCCGGGTGAGATGTTAGGCACGGCTTGTGCGACCGTGTCCTGGCCGGTCAGGTTGTGCGCAATGAACTCGGTGGAATAGAGCTTGCCCGGATGTACCTGCATGCTGGCGACCACCGGCCGGAATTCCCATTTGCCGACCGACGGCAGCTCGGCCATGAAATCCACCGTCACGGTGCGCGCATCATCCGGATTTTCGGCGACGCGCGCCGCGACCTGCAGGTTTTTCTGGTTGCCAAAGCCCGTGACATCGCAAATGACGTCGTACAGCGGAATCAGCGCAAAGCCGAAGGCGAAACTCGCGCAGGCGATCGCCAGCAGCTTGACGGTCAGCTGGCGGTTGGCCTGGTGCAGTTTGTCCCGGGCTTCGGTCACTGGCCGCGCAACCCCAGCACGGTGCTGGCGATGAACGCGACATAGATCGCCAGCGCCACCGCACCTAACAACAGTGAGTTACGACGCACGCGGCGCGAGCGATCGCTAGCTTCGTCAGTCATCGCGCTAGTGCTCCGCGCCGCGCGCAATCAGCGTCGGCGACGGTGGCTCGGTCCAGCTGTGATACGGAGCAGGCGTGGGCAATTCCCACTCGAGGCCATGCGCGCCTTCCCAGGGACGGGCCGGAGCCTTCGCGCCTGAGCGCACGGCTTTCACAACGACATACACGAACAGCAGCTGTGAGAAACCGAAGATGAAAGCGCCAATGGACGACACCATGTTCCAGTCCGAGAATTGCACGGAGTAATCAGGAATGCGGCGTGGCATGCCCGCGAGCCCGAGGAAGTGCTGCGGGAAGAACAGCACGTTGACGCCGATGGTCGACAGCCAGAAGTGCCACTTGCCGAGCGTCTCGTCGTACATGCGGCCGGTCCACTTCGGCAACCAGTAGTACACAGCGGCCATGATGGTGAAAATGGAGCCGGGTACCAGCACGTAGTGGAAGTGCGCGACCACGAAGTAGGTGTCGTGGTACTGGAAGTCGGCCGGCGCGATCGCGAGCATCAGCCCCGAGAAGCCACCCAGGGTAAACAGGAACAGGAATGCCAGCGCGAACAGCATCGGCGTTTCGAAAGTCAGGGAGCCGCGCCACATGGTCGCGCACCAGTTGAAGACCTTAACGCCGGTCGGGATTGCGATCAGCATGGTCGAGAGCATGAAGAACATCTGGCCAGCCAGCGGCATGCCCACGGTGAACATGTGGTGCGCCCAGACGATGAACGACAGGAACGCGATCGAGGCCGATGCGTAGACCATCGATTCGTAGCCGAACAGCGGCTTGCGCGAGAACGTCGGGATGATTTCCGACACGATGCCGAAAGCCGGCAGGATCAGGATGTAGACCTCGGGGTGCCCGAAGAACCAGAAGATGTGCTGGAACATCACCGGGTCGCCGCCACCCGCGGCCGAGAAGAAGCTGGTACCGAAGAAGTGATCCGTCAGCAGCATGGTCACGGCGCCAGCTAACACCGGCATCACCGCGATCAGCAGGTAGGCCGTGATCAGCCAGGTCCAGACGAACAGCGGCATGTTAAGCAGGCCGACGCCCGGCGCGCGCATGTTCATGATGGTGACGATGACGTTGATGGCGCCGAGGATCGACGACGCACCCATCATGTGGATTGCGAAGATCGCCAGCGGCAGGCTGTCGCCGCCCTGCAGCACCAGGGGCGGATACAGCGTCCAGCCGCCGGCCGGGCCGCCGCCCGGCACGAACAGCGACGCGATCAGCAGCAAGAACGCGAACGGCAGGATCCAGAAGCTGAAATTGTTCAGACGCGGCAGCGCCATGTCGGGCGCGCCGACCTGCATCGGGATCAGCCAGTTGGCGAGGCCGGTCCAGGCCGGCATCACCGCGCCGAAAATCATCAGCAGCGCGTGCACCGTGGTCATCTGATTGAAGAACGCCGGATCGACGAATTGCAGTCCCGGCTGGAACAGTTCGAGGCGAATGACCAAAGCCATCGAGCCGCCGAGAAAAAATAAGACGCACGCAAACACCAGGTACATCGTGCCGATGTCCTTGTGGTTGGTGGCGTAAACCCAGCGCTTCCAGCCATACGGCTTGTGGTCATGGTCGTCGTGGGCAGCGGCTGCGTCGTGCTCGTGGTGAGACATTTGTTAGCTTCCTGGAGACTTGATAGCTGGAAAAAATCAGCCGCGCGCGACTGGGGCGGCAACAGATGCGGTGGCGGGCGCGTTCGGGTCTGCAGCGGGAGCCGCTGGTTCAGGCTCGGCAGCCGGCGGCGCCAGCGCAACCTTGCGCTCCGCGGCCCAGGCCTTGTACTCGTCCATGCTGACCGCGCGCACGACGATCGGCATGAAACCATGGTCGCGGCCGCAGAGTTCCACACACTGGCCGCGATAGGTGCCCGGCTTGTCGGTGTCGACCTTGAACCACATTTCGTTGACGAAGCCCGGTATCGCATCCTTCTTCATGCCAAAGGCGGGGATCCACCAGGCATGAATCACGTCCTGCGCTGTTAGCAACAGGCGCACCTTGGTGCCGGTCGGAACCACGACTTCATTATCGACATCGAGCAGATAATTTTTCACGCCGCTCGGATCGATGCCGGACTGCAGCTGGCGCGCCTCGTTGCTCTGCGGGCTCAACGTCGAGAAGAAACTGAAACCTTCGTCGAGATATTCGTACTGCCACTTCCACTGGTAACCCGTGACCTTCAGCGTCATTTGCGTGCCACGGGTATCTTCGATATCGATGAGCACGCGCGCGGCCGGAATTGCCATCGCGATCAGGATGATCGTCGGCGCCGCGGTCCAGAGGATTTCCGCCTTGGTGCTATGCACCATCTTGGTATCGGCCTTGGCGCCATTGGAGCGGCGGAATTTCACCAGCGCAATCACCATCACGCCATAAACGATCAATGCAATCACCGCGCATACCCAGAAGACCATCATGTGCAGGTCGTAGATCTTTTTCGAAAGATCGGTGACGCCCTCGGTCATGTTGAGCAAATGCCAGCCGGAGTCGGCCACAAACGGTCGCGCGAAATTGAGCATCGTGATGTGTTCCTAGTCTATAAGGAGCAATGGGGGCGATTCATTGATGCGCCCGATCAGTCGGGCGAGTCGTTGCGCCAGCCCGCGCCGCTCCTGCTCGTTCAAAAAATTGCCGATTTCACAACTGCGGCCGTGCGACTCGATGACGAGGCGGCTGGCGGCGAGCGGCGAAAATCCAGCGCGCATTTTAACCTGTGCCCAGTGTCGCGGAAATACCAATCGCGACCGCAACTTACGCCCGCTATCCTCGACTGCGACTTCAGTCTCGGCAATGACGATGTCCTGGCGCTGGAAGCGGCGCTGCAGACTGAGCCATAAGGCAAATCCTAGGCCGGCGAGCTCCAGACCCGCGAACGGCAAAATCGGCCAAAAACCCTGGGCCGCGAAAAACGCGGCCACCACCAGTGTCGTACCCGCGATGCTGCCAAAGAACCAGGCCGCCGATCGTGGCGTCAGCGAACAGTTCGGACGGATCGAGATGGTCAGTGCGGTTTCCGGCATGCCGAGGCCGATGCTAGTGCGGACAAAAAAATGAATCAAGTCAGAGATTTACGCTGGTAACCGGCCGCCGATGGCGAGCGGCGGCTGGCCAAGCTTGCGCGTCAGGAACTCGATCTGGGCGGGCCGATCGCCGTGATCGCCCGACAGCTCATTGGCGATCCAGCCCGCCAGCGGCAGGCCGCTGTCCTGGATCGCGTTCGCCGTGAGTTGGGCGTGGTTGAGGCACCCCAGCCGCAGACCGACCACCAGTATCACCGGCGCCGCGAGCTCGCGCGCGAAGTCCGCCAGGGTTTGCTGGTCGTCCAGCGGCGTCAGCCAGCCGCCGGCGCCTTCGACCAACGCAAGCTCCGCCTGCAGAGCGGTCGCGCGCACCGAATTCGCCAGCGCGCATGCATCGATCGCAACGCCCGCGGAGCGCGCGGCCAGGTGTGGCGAAGTCGGCAATGGCAGGCACACCGGATTGATGTCCTCGTAGGGCAGTGCCAGCGAGCTCGC
>Ga0209798_10002421_pt1 | contig 11008 bp, 8 predicted proteins | sample DOMMetBare3Fresh_FD_187475 | JGI IMG/M metagenome (GOLD analysis project Ga0209798, IMG submission 187475) | Wetland sediment microbial communities from St. Louis River estuary, USA, under dissolved organic matter induced mercury methylation -... | ecosystem: Environmental > Aquatic > Freshwater...
CCACTGTCCTGCGTCGTCGGCGCACGGGACCTCTTCCTGCGTCGACCTCGCGGTTCTCGGTCGCCGCAGGGGCAGGGCAGCGTGTCGTCCAGGGCCCGGCGGGCTGGTCTCTTGGTCAGCCGGCGGGGACTGTCGAGAGGGCCGGGTCGGGCGCGACCGGGAGCACCCGTTCTGCTCGTTCCTTGATGCCGTGCAGCATCTTGCGGGTCATGACCAGGCTGACGAGCGAGGTCGGCTCGACGACGAGCGGGGCCCAGCGGGCGGTGTACCCGTACCGTTCCCGGACCAGGAGCCGGGTCGACCCGTCGCCGGCGTCGATCAGGACGAACGCCCAGCTGAAGGTCCACGGCGAGGCCACGGCACCCATCAGGATCCCGCCGGTCAGGACCAGGGCCGCGCCGGGGTCAGCGACCGCGACGGTCAACGGCATCTGGGGAGCGAGTCTGATCTGGTCTCCGACCCGGACGTCCTGGTAGCCGGGGAGCACCACGTCAGAGCTGTGGATGTCGCAGCCGAGCAGGTTCTCCACACGGTCGTAGCTGTAGAAGCCGCCGCGCCCTTGACCGAGCTGCGCCAGCCACGGCCACACGTCGCCGGGGCCGGCGTGGACGGTGACGGCGCGTGTCGACTGAAGGTCGGCACGGGCAACCAGTTCGTCACCGGGCAGAGCACGCGTGAGATCGTCATCCGTTGCCCCCCAGCGCTTCGCGCCTCGACGAGCCAACGCGAATGCTGCCGCGCCGAGAACGACGGTTGACAGTCCGGACAGCTTGCGTGGCCACATGAGGGCCTCCTCACGTCCCCCACCGTACGCGGCACCCTGCCCGATTGGCGCCTGACGTCCGGTCCGCGATGGTCCTGGGTATCTGTCCGTCTGACGTGTGTACGGTGGTGGAGTCGCCCCGGTCCCCGGTGATGGACCAGTCCGGCTCTGCTCGGACCGTGAGTCACCGACAACGGCGGGATGTGGCCAATGCGCACCGTGCTTCGCTGGGCCCTGGTCCTGGTCACCGCGCTGCACGGCCTGATCCACCTCCTCGGTGCGGCGAAAGGCTTGGGCTGGGCACAGGTGCCGGCTCTGAAGGAGCCGATCGGCGTCGTCGCCGGGCTCGGCTGGTTCGTCGCCGCCGTCCTGATGTTGCTCGCCGCAGTGTTGGTCGCGCTCCGGGCCGGCGGCTGGTGGTGGGTGGCGGCGCCGGCGGTGCTGGTCTCCCAGGTCGTGATCGTCTCCTCCTGGAACGACGCGAAGGCGGGTACTCTGGCGAACCTGCTGCTGGCAGTAGCCGCCTGGTACGGCTACGCCTCGCACGGCCGACCGAGCCTGCGCGCCCGCTTCCACCGTGAAGCCACAGCGGCCCTGGACGACGTCACTCGCGCGGCCGTCACTCGGGACGGCGTCACTCAGGCTGGCACCGGTTCGGACATGGTGGTCACGGACGCCGACCTCGAGCATCTTCCGAGCTGCGTGGCCGGCTACCTGCGCCGCGCAGGAGTCGTCGGACGACCCCGGGTCACCAGCTTCCGCGCCACCATTCACGGCCGGATCCGGTCCGATCCCGCTCATGCCTGGATGCCGTTCACCGGCGAACAGGTCAACACCTACGGCCCGGCACCGACACGCCAGTTCTTCATCGACGCCACCCGGTCCGGGCTGCCCGTCGACGTCCTGCACGTCTACTCACACGGGCACGCCACCATGCAGGTGCGACTGTGCTCGCTGGCTCCGCTGGTCGACGCGCACGGCCCGGATCTGGACCGCGCCGAGACCGTCACGGTGTTCAACGACCTCTGCGTGCTCGCGCCAGCGGCGCTCATCGATCCGGCGGTGGCGTGGCAGGCCTGCGACGAGCACCGGGCACGCGCCGTCTTCACCCTCGGCGGCAACGCCGTGTCCGCGGACCTGGTCTTCAACGACGACCACGAGCTCGTCGACTTCGGCTCCGACGATCGGTCGATGGCCTCGACGGACGGCAAGGCCTTCGTGCCGCAGCGATGGTCCACCCCGCTCGGCCGCTACCAGGACTTCGGCGCACGCCACGTCGCGGTCGAAGGTCAGGCTCACTGGCACACCCCCGGGACCCGACGGCGAGTTCAGCTACCTCGATTTCCACGTCGACCAGATCGACTACAACGTCGCACCCCTGCGTAGGACCGCAGCGTCCCCGCAGTCGTCCTAGGCGATCTGAGGACCTTCTCGCTGCACCGGGGCGACGCGCCCCCGGGTCGCTCCGGCCCCCGGGGTGGCTCCGTGAAACCCCCTGAACGGACGACACCACCTGGAGTGGCTCTCATGGCCCGTCTCATCGACTCGCCGATCGGCATACCCGCTACTGCCTCCGACCAGGTCGGTCCTCGAGCGTCGACGGTGATCGCCGCGGCGATCGGGCTCTCGAAGGTCTACGGCACGGGAGACGCGAGGGTGACCGCCCTGGACGACGTGTCGGTCGAGTTCGCACGCGGACGGCTGACGGCGATCATGGGCCCTTCGGGCTCGGGGAAGTCCACACTGATGCACTGCATGGCGGCCCTGGACTCCCCGACCTCCGGTCGGGTCGTCATCGACGGGGTCGAGATCAGCGGCCTGAAGGACAGCGGACTGACCAAGTTGCGGCGGGACCGGCTCGGGTTCGTCTTCCAGGCGTACAACCTGGTGCCGACACTGACAGCACAGGAGAACATCACCCTCCCGATCGACATCGCCGGGGCCAGGCTGGACCGGCAGTGGTTCGACACCGTGGTGGACACCCTCGGGATCCGCGACCGGCTCTCCCACCGGCCCAGCGAGCTGTCCGGCGGCCAGCAGCAGCGCGTCGCCTGCGCGCGGGCGCTGGTGAGCCGTCCGGCGATCATCTTCGCCGACGAGCCGACCGGGAACCTGGACTCGCGCGCCAGTGCTGAGATCCTCGGGTTCCTGCGCCGGTCCGTCGACGAGTTCGGTCAGACCATCGTCATGGTCACGCACGACCCGTCCGCGGCAGCCTTCGCCGACCGGGTGCTGTTCCTGGCCGACGGCCGGATCGTCGACGAGCTCGACGACCCCACCGCAGACACGGTTCTGGAACGCATGAAGGGCTTCGAGCTGGCCGGACGGAACTGACATGTTCCGGTTCACCCTCGCCAGCGTCCGAGGCCACCTCGTCCGCTTCCTGCTGACCGCATTCTCCGTCATGCTCGGGGTCTCGTTCGTCGCCGGGACATTCATCCTGCGCGACAGCCTCAACACCACCCTGGACGGGCTGTTCGCGTCGGCGTCCAAGGGCGTGGACGTCGTCGTCCGCGGCTCAGGCGAGACGTCGGCGATCGTGACCGGCGCCCCGCGGGGAACGGTGCCTCTGGCGCTGCAACCCACCCTCGCGTCCGTGCCAGGCGTCGCCCGGGTCGTCCCCGACTTCCAGGGCACCGCGATCCTGGCCGGCAAGGACGGCATCGCCGTCGGCACCGGCGGCGCTCCCGCGCTCGGGTTCGCGTTCCGCACCGACGACCCGTCCTTCACCCTGATCCACGGCCGCGGACCCACCGGCCCCGGTGAGGTCGCCGTCGAGTCGGTGACCCTGGCCAAGGCCGGTCTTCACGTGGGCGACTCCACCACCGCAGTCATCGCCGGACAGGCCCGCCCTGTGACGATCACCGGAGAGGTGACGTTCGGAGCACTGTTCGGCGCGACCGCAGTCCTCGTCGACGAGGCCACCGCCCGGTCCGCGTTCGCCCCCGACGGGACCGTCGCCACCTTCTCGGTCACCGCGAAACCGGGAGTCACACAACAGGCCCTTCGGCAGAGCGTCGCCGCGGTCCTCCCCGCCACGGACGAAGCCGTCACGGGAGCGGCGATGACCGCCGAGAACAAGTCATCGGTCGCGGCCGGCCTGGGCTACCTGACCACCTTCCTGCTCGCCTTCGCCGGCGTCGCCCTGTTCGTCGGCTCCTTCATCATCGTCAACACCTTCTCGATGCTCGTGGCCCAACGCACCCGCGAGCTCGCCCTGATCCGGGCCGTCGGAGCCTCCCGCGGGCAGGTCGTGCGCAGCGTCCTGACCGAGGCCGCCGTGATCGGGCTCGTCGGCTCGACTCTCGGGCTGGGCCTCGGCCTGGCGATCGCCGCCGGCGCCAAGTCCCTCGTCCGGGCTGCCCTGGGGACCGACATCGTCGCCGCGCTCCCGGTCCACCCGGCCACCGTGCTCTGGAGCGTGGCCGTGGGCACGATCGTCACCGTGGGGTCGGCCGTCCTCCCGGCCCGGCGTGCGTCCCGGATATCGCCCGTCGCCGCGATGCGCGACGACGTGACACCTCCTGCCCGCAGCCTGCGCCGGCGCGGCGTCGTCGGGCTCGTCTTCCTCGCCGTGGGAGCGGCCCTTCTGTGGGTCAGCGTGACCCGCGAGAGCGCCTCCTGGCCGGGTGCCGCGGTGGCCGCGGCCCTGGCCGTCGTCGGGATGCTCGTTGGCGCCCCGCTCGCCGCGCGCCCGGTGGTCACTGCGGTCACCTGGCCCTTCGTCGCGCTGGCCGGGGTCATCGGCCGGCTCGCCCGGCAGAGCGCCCTGCGCGTCCCCCGCCGCACGGCCGCGACCGCGAGCGCCCTCATGATCGGCCTCGCGCTGGTCACCGGCGTCTCGGTGATCGCCCAGAGCGTCAAGGCCAGTGTCGCCGACGTCCTCGCCCGGGAGCTGACGTCCGACTTCGTCCTGCGCGGAGCGAGCTCGGCCGGCATCCCCTCCAGCATCGGACCGGCAGCCGCCGCCCTGCCGCAGGTGCAGTCGGTCGCCCGGACCAGCGTGGTCGGCGTCACGATCGGCACGGACGCCGCCAGCGCGATGGTCACCAGTGCGGCGGGCCTGGCCGACAACATCGTGATCACCATGAGGTCCGGTCCCCTGACCGCGCTTACCGGCGACACGGTGCTGGTCCGCCAGACCACGGCCACAGCCCACGGATGGACCGTCGGCACCGTCGTCACCGCCACCGTCGGCACCCTGACCGATCACCGGCTCACCATCGGGGGCGTCTTCAAGGACAGCCAGGCCCTGGGCACCGAGTTCATCGTCGACAGGTCCCTGTACGACCAGGCCGTCCCTGTCAGCGCCCGCTCGGACCGCGGCGTCTACGTCCGCGCCACCCCCGGAGCCGACCTGACCCTGCTGCGCACCCAGCTCGTCGCGCTGGCCAAGCCGTTCCTGATCGTGTCCGTTGAAGACGGCCAGGAGTACAGCGACTCCACCGCCGCCTCCGTCAACACCCTGCTCAACCTGCTCTACGTCCTGCTCCTGTTCAGCGTGATCGTCGCCGTCCTCGGGATCATCAACACCCTCGCGCTGTCGATCGTGGAACGCACCCGAGAGATCGGACTGCTGCGCGCCGTCGGACTGCGACGCCGACAGCTGTCCGCAGTCATCACCGTGGAAGCGATCGCCACGGCCCTGTTCGGGGCCGTCCTGGGCTGCCTGCTCGGGCTCGGCCTCGGGATCGCCATGCAACGAGGCCTACGCTCACAAGGCCTCGACCAGCTCGCCGTCCCCTGGACCACGATCGCCACCGTGCTCGCCGCGTCGGTCGTGGTCGGCATCCTCGCCGCAGCGCTGCCCTCGGCCCGCGCCGTCCGCCTGAACATCCTGCGCGCCATCGCCACCGAGGCATGAGCCCGGTGCACCACCACACGACCCTCGGCTCCCACCACCACTCGATCTCGTGCGGACCCGCGAGCCGGACCTGCGTGCCGGATGAGTGTGCTCGCACCGCTGAGTGCTGATCGGGCAGCGGCAGATGCCGCTGCCCGCCACGATCCGCGAAAGGCCGCGACGGCCACCGAAGGAACAGTGTGATGGCTGACATCACCCAGGATCGCCCCACCGGGCTACCCGCAGGATCGCCCGACGAGCGAGGCAGACCGGCGGCTGAGGTGCAGGCCAGCCGGCGCACGGTCCTCCTGATGGGTGCCGGCGGCCTGGCGGTGGCGGCCGGACTTGCGGGGGACGTCTACGCCGTCCAGCGCGGGGTGTTCGCCGCCGGGACGGGGGACGCGTACGAACCCTGGCGGACGTGGGACCGCTCGGCGGCGACCCCTCTGGGGCTGGTCCAAGCAGGGATCCTGGCAGCGAACGCGCACAACGCGCAGGCGTGGCGGTTCGGGATCAGCGAGAACCGGGTCGACGTCTACGACGACACCCGCCGCAGCCTGGGAACCGTCGACGCCTACCGGCGCGAGGTGCAGCTGTCGGCCGGCTGCGCCGTGGAGAACATCAGCCTGGCCGCGCAGGCGGCGGGCGTGACACCGACGGTCGTCCTCACCCCCACCGCGGACCCGGCACTGCTCGCGCGCATCGAGCTGACCCCGGGAGCGACGGTGACGTCACCCTTGTACCGGGCCATACCGAGCCGACACACCGACCGTGCGCCCTACCAGCGCGGCCGGAACCTGCCGACGGGCGTGACGGCCGCCGCGGCCGCCCTCGGAGCCGAGCCCTCGGTGCGGATCCTGTGGCTGCTCAGCCCGGAGCAGAAGGCGGCGTTCAGCACCTTGACCGTCACGGCGACCGAAGCGTTCATCGCCGACGTGAGCAGTCGAGCGACGACAACGACTGGTACCGCGCGACCTGGCAGCAGCTCCAGTCGCGCCGCGACGGCATCACCGTCGACGCCAGCGGCCTCTCGCCCCTGTTCAGGGCACTCGGCAAGGTCCTCCCGTCCAGCCGCGCCTCGAACAGCGGCTACTGGCTCGCCGGCACCCGGGACAGCCAGCTGCCCACCGCGTCGGCGTTCGGGATCGTGCTGGTCCGCGACGCCGCCGACGTCGCGCACCGGGTCGACGCCGGCCGGCTCTACCAGCGGCTGCACCTGTGGGCCGTCACCCAGGGGCTGGCGATGCAGCCGCTGAACCAGACGGTCGAGCGGGCAGAACGCGAGAAGGTCACCGCCGCCGATCCCGTCATCGGCCGAGGACTCGACCAGCTCGTAGGGGACTCGACGTGGCAACCGGTGATGCCGTTCCGGATCGGCTACCCGACCGTGGACGCCCCCGCAAGCCCCCGCCGGTCGGTCCGCGACGTCCTGGTGAGCGCGGCATGACCCTCCCCGCCGCTGCCCTGCGCCACCGCTGGTGGCAGGCACTCACCCTCGCCCTCGCCGTCGGATACCTGACCATCGGGCTGCTCAGCCCCACCCCGTCGATCAGGTGGCCGTTCCTGGCCGCCTCGCTGCTCGTCGCGGCCGCGCTCGTCCTGGTCACACGCAGCCGGCCCGCGGCCTGGGCCGCCCTGGTGATCGGCGCGCTCACCCCGGTCGCCACCACCTGGTGGAGCGTGGCAGCACCGGTCACAGCACTGCTGATCCTCGGATGCGGAACTGCCGCCCTCCGCACGAGCCCGACGAACGCTCCAACCTGACGCAGCCGCGTCGCCGCTCGCACCGTGCAGTCCCGGCGCACGATGCCCCGGCAGGTGCCCGCCGGTCGAGCAGAACCGCCGACGACGCCAGCCGTGCGACGCACGACGCAACCCCGACGGCTCCGCAGCCCAGAGCAGTGGCGGCGTCGGTCTGTCAGCCAGGCTGTCCGAAGCGGGGCGCCCAGGTCGGGATCCCGACCGATACGCGCCCACACGGCACTTCTCCTGCCCGTTGTGCAGGCCCCCATGCCACGCCGGCGCTTCGCGGTGCTGCTCCCTCGACGGGACGCTGAGTCCGGGATGGCGGGCCCGCACCGACGGCAGGGTCCGCCCTCAGTGTCCTCCAACGTGACGACGAGGGTGTCGGCCGCGGTGAGGATGACCGAGCAAGTCCAGGCCGCGGGAGTGGGCGACCACGTTCGCCACCAGCCCTAGGGCTCACGCCGTGAACGGGTGTCCACAGCGGTCGATCTGGCCCTCGCCGGACCTGGCACTGCGCGGCACCTTCACCAACGCGTACTTCGGCACGACGCCGGCGATGATGACCCGCACGTAGTGACCATCGTCCCGGTCTCGCCGCCGACAGGGTTCCCCACCTTACCGGCGGCGCACGTGCCGGTTGCTCCGGTATGCGTCGACGGCCTTGCGGGAGCTGCGCCAGACTCCGTCGGCGCCCTGGACGGCGTCGAGTCGTCCGCGTTGAGCGGCCTGGCGCAGGGCGGCGATGGTGAGGTCGTCGTCGACGAGTGCGACGAGCGGGACCAGGCGTGCGGGGCCGGCGATGTTGGGGACGATGAACCGGTTGAGGTTGTCCAGCATCGCTCGAGCGACGAGCTCGCCGAGGGGCCCGTAGTCGCCGGTGTCGGCGCGAGCCATCGCGGTCAGGTAGGCGGGTCGCTGCTGCTTGAAGATGATGACCGGTGGGTAGCCGAGCCGGACCAGGATCAGGTTCAGCGCGAGCCGCCCGGCGCGGCCGTTGCCGTCCAGGAACGGGTGCACGCACTCGAACGCGTTGTGCAGCCGCGCCAGCTCTTCCGGCAACGGCAACGGTTGCGGCGGGCCGGCTGCAGCGGCGGAGGCGTCGCCGTCGCTCGCCGCACTACCTGGTCCCAGCGGTCGGGTGGCGCGTCGTCCGAACTCGCGGACGTCGTCCACCCAGCCGGTGATCTGCGCCGGCACGTCCGGCCACGGCGGCGGGGTCATCCCGCCGTCGAAGGGGCGGATGTCGTGCCGGCGGAAATCGCCCGGCGCCTCCTGCTCGGAGGCGTCCGGGTGCGGCGCGACGGCCCAGACCGGGCCCATCGCGAGGTGGTGGATCCGCCGGACCTCGTTCAGGGTGATCAGCTCGCCGTCGCTCCACGCGTCCGGCTCCAGGGCCTGCCCGTAGACCCAGCGGGCCGCGTCGGCGTAGCCCTTGACCTCCATGTACTCGCTCAACGGCTTGGCCCCGACCGCGCGGCCCTTCTCCAGCAGCGCCTCGACCTCCCGCAGCACCAGGGTGTTGCCCTCCAGCGCCGTCGAGTGGTGCGCCTCCCGATGCCAGATGTCCGCCCAGATCGTCTCGGACTCCTTCGGCGACGGCAGCCCACCCAACCGGGTCGCCAGCTCACCGATCGCCGCGTCCAGACGCGCGTAGACCGTCGCCCGGCTCGGCCTGCCACGCGCCACACCCACCACGCTCCAGAAGTTGATACATAAGGTCGCTACTCAATGGAACTTATCAAACTATGGATCCGTGGCGGCGCCGACAAGCCCGTCTTGCGACACGTGCCGCCTGGCGTCGCGCCCGGCATCCACGGCCGCCCCCCGCGTTCAGGGGAGCAGGGCGCAGGCACGGCGGGCCACTGCCAGGCGCGTGACCGGATGCCGTTCCTGCCGGAGCTGCTCGCGGGCGAGCCGCTGCAGGCGCACCCGGTCGCCGTCGGCCTCCGCCAGCCGCGCCTCCAGCGCCGCCAGCTCAGCGTCCGACGCAGCGTCATCCGCGTCGCGAGCCTGGTCCGTGGTCGGCAGCTCCCACCAAGGGCCAGGGCAGGCCAGGCGGGCTGGGCTACGGGTGGCCGGGTCGGCCGCCAACGCGAGCAGCGCCGGCACGGCGATGCTCGCGGCCATGCCGTGCTCGAGGACAGCAACCGCCAGGACCTCGAGCAAGGCGGTCTCGGTCCACAACCGGGCAGGCAACCCGAGGCCGTCCCGGAGCTCGACACACCGGGCAGCCACATCCGCCAGGTCGGGATGGCCGAGGACGTCCAGGACGGCAGCGCGGCGCCTCACGGCCCCGTCGCTCGACCCGCGCCGCGCCGGACCGCCGGCCGCGGACGGCGGGGAGGGGCGGGGAGGAGGGTTCTTCCTCTGGGTCAAAGACTCTGGGTCGGGCCGTAGATCTGCGGCCACCCTCGCCGCAAGGATGCGGCTACCCCTGGCCGCAGAAATGCGGCCACCCCCGGCCGCGTCCCCAGGAACGCTCACGGCCCGGACAGCGCCTGCTACCCGCGGGTGGGAGGGGGTGGCCGCAGATCTGCGGCCACCCCCTCCCCCGGAATGCCGCCGGCCAGAACCGACGGCTGGGCATGAGCCGGCTGGCGTGGCCGACGTAGTCGCACCGGAGACAGCGCCGGGCGCGGCGGCGCGGACGACGTACCGGTTGGTGAGGTTGACCGGTCCGCGGCGGCGCCGCTCGACAATCACGGCACCGACCGCCACCAGTTCCTTCATCGCCCGATCGACGGTGTCGGTCGACCGCTTCCGCAGCCGCTGCGCGAGCAGCCGCCGGCTGGGCATCCTCGCCCCCGACGTCTGGCCGTACCGCAGCAGCACCGCGTACAGCCGGACTGCGACGTCGGAGACGTCCGCGTCGAGCAGCCACTCCGGAACGATCGCGAACCGGTCCTCCACGACCAGCAGGTCGCGGTCGCCCGTGTTGCCTGTGTCACCCGTCTGCCCGACGTCCGCGCCGACCGCGCCGACGGGGGCGCCACGTTCGGCCGATGCCGGCAACGCCAGCGACGAACGGTCTTCTTGGTGACCTACGATCTGTGGGGATGCTGAAAGAGTCATCACGTCCGAGGCTCCAGACATCGAGCCCGCAACAGCCGGCGGTCAGGCCGCCGAGCGGGCCGGTTGACGGGGAACGGAACGAGCCCCTCTAGAACGCCGTCCTTGCACGTCCTGGTCCTCGCGAGGAGTCTCGCGACATGACGAGCGACCTCAGCGCACGGGCCTGTGCCTGGCGTCACCGCCTCCACCAGCACCCGGAGACCGGTGACCAGGAGCACGAGGCCAGCCAATTCGTCGTCGACGCGCTCGAGGGTCTTGGGCTGGATGTCCTACTGGGCATCGGCGGCACCGATGTGGTGGCGTCCATGACCCGCGACGCCGGGACGACGGCGATCGGGTTGCGCGCCGCCATGGACGGCCTGCCGGCGCCGATGCCGATGCCGCCCGGCCAGCACGGCATGCCGACGTCTACCTGCTGCAGCTGCCTGCGTGCCACGGCACGCCGTTCCAGTTCGTCGAGCTCGACCGGAACGCGGCCGGATCGCGCTCACCGGGCTCGGCTGGCGGAATTGATCCCGCCGTCCGGCACGCGGCCAGCCCCCGCGCCGGACGGGCACCACCCTCAGCGGACCTCTCGCCCTGAA
>Ga0209798_10002423_pt1 | contig 11001 bp, 9 predicted proteins | sample DOMMetBare3Fresh_FD_187475 | JGI IMG/M metagenome (GOLD analysis project Ga0209798, IMG submission 187475) | Wetland sediment microbial communities from St. Louis River estuary, USA, under dissolved organic matter induced mercury methylation -... | ecosystem: Environmental > Aquatic > Freshwater...
CGCACGCGCAGCGCATCGGCCGGCATCAGGCGCTGCAAATGCAGCTCGACCGGCTCGCCCTTGCGCCGGCGCAGGCCCTCTTCGTCGGGTATCGCGCGCACCAGCCAGGCCATGCCGTTCTCGTTCACCAGCCCGAAGTCGCCCGGCGCGGCCGGCGCGTCGAGGCCGAAGCGCACCACCTCGCGCGGCACCGGCTTCGGCGCGCGTGCCTTCGTCGGCTTCGCTGCGGTCAGCGTGGCCGCGATGGCCTCGACCTGCGGGTCGTCGCGATTGATCACCACGATCGCCCGCTCGCCGAAGATGCGCGCCTTGGCGGCGGCATAGGCGGCCATGTCGCCGTGCCAGTCGAGATGGTCCTGCGTTAGGTTGAGGACGGTGGCCGCGCTCGGCTCGAAGCCGCGCACGCCGTCGAGCTGGAAGCTCGACAGTTCCAGCACCCACACCTGCGGCAACGTGCCTTCGTCCAGCACGCGCGTCAGCGTGTCGAGCATCGTCGGCCCGATGTTGCCGGCGGCCACCACGCTGCGCCCAGCGCGCTCGACCAGCCCCTTCGTCATCGCGGTGGTGGTGGTCTTGCCGTTGGTGCCGGTCACCGCCAACACCTGCGGCGTGTAGTCGCGCTCGCTGCGCAAGTCGTCGAGCGCCTGCACGAACAGGTCCAGCTCACCGGCGACGACCAAACCGGCCGAGCGTGCCCAGTCCAGCGCCGGCGCGATGCGCGGGTCCTTCGGCCCGAGGCCAGGGCTCTTCAGCAGCAGTTGCACGCCTTTCAGCTGCGCCGCATCGAGCGCGCCCGTCAGCACCTGAGCTGCCGGCACCTGCTCGCGCAGCGCGGACAGCTGCGGCGGCGCTTCGCGCGAATCCCACACCCGCACCTGGGCACCGCAACGCGCGCACCAACGCGCCATCGCCAGGCCCGATTCGCCGAGGCCGAGCACCAGCACTTGTCGATCGCGAAGAGGGGGAGAGGCGCCGGAGGCGCTACGAGGGTGGGTCATCTCAGCTTCAGGCTGGCCAGGCCGATCAGGCACAACAGCATCGTGATGATCCAGAAGCGGATGACGACCTGCGTCTCGGTCCAGCCGCTCTTCTCGAAATGATGGTGCAGCGGCGCCATCAACAGGATGCGTCGGCCCTCGCCGTACCGGCGCTTGGTGTACTTGAACCAGCCCACCTGCGCCATCACCGACAGCGCCTCGACGACGAAGATGCCACCCATGATCGCAAGCACGATCTCCTGGCGCGTGATGACCGCGATGGTGCCGAGTGCGCCGCCGAGCGACAGCGCGCCGACGTCGCCCATGAACACCTGCGCCGGGTGCGCGTTGAACCACAGGAAGGCCAGACCCGCGCCGGCCATCGCGGCACAGAAGATCAGCAGTTCGCCGGCGCCGGGGATGTGCGGGAACAGCAGGTACTTCGAGTACACCGAGCTGCCCACCACGTAGGCGAACACGCCGAGCGCCGAGCCGACCATCACCACCGGCATGATCGCCAGGCCGTCCAGGCCGTCGGTGAGGTTGACCGCATTGCTGGAGCCGACGATCACGATGTAGGTGAGCACGATGAAGCCGAACACCCCCAGCGGGTAGCTCACCGTCTTGAAGAACGGCAGCATCAGGTCGGCCTTGGGCGGCAGGTCGTTCGAGAAGCCGCTCTGCACCCAGCGGATGAAGAGCTCGAGCACGCGCAGGTTGGTCGTCTCGCTGACGCTGAAGGCGAGGTACAGCGCCGCGATCAGGCCGATCAGCGACTGCCAGAAGTACTTCTCGCCCGACGGCATGCCCTCCGGGTTCTTCCGCACCACCTTGCGCCAGTCGTCGATCCAGCCGATGGTGCCGAAGCCGAAGGTCACCAGCATCACGATCCAGACGAAGCGGTTGCTCCAGTCGAACCACAGCAGCGTGGACACGCCGACACCGATCAGGATCAGCACGCCGCCCATCGTCGGCGTGCCGCGCTTGGCCAGGTGCGCCTGCACCCCGTACTCGCGGATCGGCTGGCCGATCTTCAGCTCGGCCAGACGCCGGATCACCCAGGGCCCGAACGCCAGGCCGATCAGCAGCGCCGTCATCGCCGCCATCACCGCGCGGAACGTCAGGTACTGGAACACGCGCAGGAAGCCCAGCGTCTCCGGGAAATGCTGCTGCAGCCATTGCGCCAGGCCGATCAGCATGGTGTGCTCCCGCCGCGTGGCTCACGAGTGCCCATGCGCGCTGCCCTCCCCCGGAGCGAGCGCGGCGACCACGCGCTCCATGCGCATGAAGCGCGAGCCCTTGACCAGTGCCGATGCGCAGGGCGGTGCATGGGGCAGCTCGGCCAGCAGCGCGGGCACGCTGTCGAAGTGGCGCGCCGCGGAACCGAAGGCGCGCGCGGCCTGCACGCCCAACGCGCCGACGGTCCACATCCGCTCGATGCCCTTGGCGTGCGCGTAGGCGCCGACCTCGGTGTGGAATTCGGGCCCCTTCGCGCCGACCTCGCCCATGTCGCCGAGCACCAGCCAGTGCGGGCCCGGCAGCCCCATCAGCAGGTCGACGGCGGCGCGCACCGAGTCCGGGTTGGCGTTGTAGCTGTCGTCGACCAGCGTCACGCGCTCGGCGCCGCGCCGCCAGGTCAGCAGGCGTGAGCGCCCGGCCACCGGGCGAAAGCTCTCCAGCCCCTGCGCGATGGCCGACATCGGGGCGCCAGCGGCGAGCGCGGCGGCCACCGCCGCGAGCGCATTGCGCACGTTGTGCGCGCCCGCCGCATGCAGCGTGAATTCGGCCGCACCGGCCGGCGTCAGCGCCCGCAGCACCCAATGGTCGTCGACCCAGATCGCCTCGTCGACGACATCGGCCTGGCCTTGCGTGGCGAAGGTCAGCTGCGGCCGCGAGCCGGCAAGTGCGCGCCAGACACCAGCCTGCGCGTCGTCGGCCGGGTACACCGCCACGCCCGACGGCGCCAACGCCTCGATGACGGCACCGTTCTCGCGCGCGACGGCCTCGACGCTGGCCATGAATTCCTGGTGTTCGCGCTGTGCGTTGTTCACCAGCGCGACGGTCGGCGCGGCAATGCGGGCCAGCATCGCGATCTCGCCGGGATGGTTCATGCCGAGTTCCATCACCGCCGCGCGGTGCCACAGCGCATCGTCCTGGCGCAGCCGCAGCACGGTCAGCGGCAGTCCGATGTGGTTGTTGAAGTTGCCCTCGGTGGCCAGCGCCGCGCTGCCCCACCAGGCACGCAGGATCGACGCCAGCATCTGCGTGACGGTGGTCTTGCCGTTGCTGCCGGTGACCGCGATCAGCGTGAGGTCGAAGCGCTGGCGCCACGCGGCCGCGAGCTGCTGCAGCGCCTGCAGGCTGTCGGCCACCTGCAGCCCGGGCAGGCCGGCCTCGGCCAGCCCGCGCTCGGCCAGCGCGGCCGCGGCGCCCGCGACGCGGGCCTGCGGCAGGAAGTCGTGCGCGTCGAAGCGCTCGCCGCGCAGCGCGACGAACAGGTCGCCCGCGCTCAACGTGCGGGTGTCGCTGTGCACGCGGGTGAACAGCGTGTCGGCGGCGCCGACCAGCCGCGCGCCGGGCAACAGCGCGTGCGCCTGGGCCAGCGTCATCATGCGCGGCCTCCCCGGGCTGCCGCCGGGCGCGCGCGCAGCGCCGCTTGCGCCACCTCGGCATCGCTGAACGGGTGCTTGACGCCGGCCACCTCCTGCGTCGTCTCATGACCCTTGCCGGCCACCAGCACCACGTCGGCGGCCGCGGCGCGGCCGATCGCGTGGCCGATGGCGGCGCGCCGGTCTTCGATCACCGCGGCGTCGCTGCTGTCGGGCAGCCCGGCGAGGATCTGCGCGAGGATCAACGTCGGGCTCTCGTCGCGCGGGTTGTCACTGGTCAGCACCACGTGGTCGGCCAGGCGGCGAGCGATCGCACCCATCAGCGGCCGCTTGGTGGCGTCGCGGTTGCCGCCGCAGCCGAACACGCACCACAGCCGGCCGCCGCGCGCCGCGGCCAGCGGGCGCAGGGCCTGCAAGACCTTGTCGAGCGCGTCGGGCGTGTGGGCGTAGTCGACCACCACCTCGGGCGCAGCGTCGACATCGGCGCCGACGCGCTGCAGGCGCCCGGGCACCGGGCTCAGGTGGGCCAGCACCGCGGCGGCATCGGCCGCAGCGATGCCCAGCGCGCGCAGCGCACCCAGCACCGCCAGCAGGTTGCTGGCGTTGTAGTCGCCGATCAGCGCCGAGCGGATGCTCACGCGGTGGCCCGCTTCGACGACGTCGAACGCCAGGCCCCCGTCGACGTAGCGCAGGTCTCGCGCGGCCAGTCGCGCGTCGCCACGGATCGAATAGGTCCACAGCTCGGGCGCACTCTGGCGCGACAGCTCCTGCGCCAACGCCGCGCCGGCGGGGTCGTCGAGGTTGATCACCGCCGCGCGCAGGCCGGGCCAGCCGAACAGCGCGCGCTTGGCGGCCCAGTAGCTCTCCATCGAGCCGTGGAAGTCGAGGTGGTCGCGCGTGAGATTGGTGAACACGGCCACCGCCAGCCGGGTGCCGGCGAGCCGGTGGTCGACGATGCCGATCGACGAGGCCTCCATCGCGCAGGCGGCATATCCGTGGTCGGCGAACCGGCGCAGCGTGGACTGCAACACCACCGCATCCGGCGTCGTCAGGCCGGTGGCCTGCAGCGGCTCGGGCGCGGCGCCTGCGCGCGGCGGTTCGCCGACGCCCAGCGTGCCGATCACGCCGCAGCGCCGGCCGAGTGCCGACAGCGCCTGCGCCGTCCACCAGGCGACCGAGGTCTTGCCATTGGTGCCGGTGACCGCGATCACCTGCAGCGCCAGGCTTGGCGCGTCGAACCAGGCGTCGGCGATCGGCCCTGCGGATGCCTTCAGGCCGGGCATCGCGGCGACGCGCGGATCGTCGAGGGCCTCGGCGTCGAGCTGCGCGTCGTCGAGCAGGCAGCGCGTCGCACCGGCGTTCAACGCCGCGCCGACGAAACGGCGGCCGTCGGTCGTCTGACCGGGCCAGGCCAGGAAGCCGTCGCCCGAGCGCACGGTGCGGCTGTCGGTGCGCAAGGTGCCGGTCACGCCGGCGCGCAGCCAGCCGACCGCGGCCTGCGCATCGCGCAGACGCGTCACCGCCATCAATGCGCCTCCACCGCGAGCGACTTGGCGACGATCTGCGGCCGCACCTCCAGGTCGGGCGACACGCCGAGCAGACGCAGCGTCTGCTGCACGACCTGACTGAACACCGGCGCGGCCACGTCGCCGCCGTAGTAGATGCCGTTGTTCGGCTCGTCGACCATCACGGCCACCACGATGCGCGGGTTGCTCACCGGCGCGAGGCCGACGAACCAGGCGCGGTACTTGTCCTTGGCGTATTCCTTGCCGTCGAGCTTGTGCGCCGTGCCGGTCTTGCCGCCGACGCTGTAGCCGATGGTCTGCGCCTTGGGTGCGGTACCGCCCTGGCCGGCGGCCAGCTGCAGCATCTGGCGCGTGCTGCGCGCGGTCTCGGCCGACAGCACGCGCACGCCGGCCACCGGCTGCTCCTGACGCAGCATGCTCACGGGAATCACGTCGCCGTCGCGCGCGAACACCGTGTAGGCGCGTGCCATCTGCAGCAGCGACGCCGACATTCCGTAGCCGTAGGCCAGACGCGACTGGTCCACCGGTTTCCAGCTCTTGTAGGGCCGCAGCCGCCCGGTCACCGCGCCGGGAAAGTCGATCTGCGGCTTCTGGCCGAAGCCCACGCTGCTGTACAGCTCCCACAGCTCGCGCGGATCCATCTGCATCGCCAGCCGCGCGGCGCCGATGTTGCTGGACTTCTGGATGACCTCGGCCACCGTCATCGAATCGCGCGGGTGGGTGTCGTGGATCGGCTGGCCGCCGACCGAGAAGGCGGCGGTCGACACCATGGTGCCGGGCTTCACGCGCCGGGTCTCCATCGCCCACGCCGCGATGAAGGGCTTCATCACCGAGCCCGGTTCGAACACGTCGGTGAGCGCGCGGTTGCGTGCGCGTTCGCTGAACTGCTCACGGCCCAGCGTCTGGCGCAGCGCCGGATTGAAACTCGGAAAGTTCGCCAGCGCCAGCACCTCGCCGGTCTGCACGTCGAGCACCACCACGCTGCCGGCACGCGCCTTGTGCTCGGCCACCGTGTCGCGGATGCGCTGGTAGGCGAAGAACTGCACCTTCGTGTCGATCGACAGCTGGATGTCACGGCCGTCGGCCGGATCGATGCCGTCACCATGGTCCTCGACAACGCGGCCCAAGCGATCCTTCACGACGCCACGCTGGCCGTCTCGGCCCTCGAGATCCTTCTCGAATGCAAGCTCCACGCCCTCCTGACCGCGGTCCTCGACGTTCGTGAAGCCCACGACGTGCGCGGCGGACTCGCCTTCCGGGTACTTGCGTTTGTAGGCGCGCGCGTCGTACAGGCCCTTGATGCCCAGTGCCTTGACCTGCTGCCACAACTCGTCATCGATCTGGCGCCGGATCCAGGCGAAGCTGGCACTGCCGCTGGCCAGCCGTTCGTCGAGCTCGCGTCCGGTGAGCTCGAGCAGCCTCATCAGTTGCCGGCGCTGCGCCGGAGTGGCCTCGAATTCCTTGGGGATCGCCCACAGCGAAACTGCGCTCACGCTGGTGGCCAGGATCAGGCCGTTGCGGTCGACGATGCGGCCGCGGCTGGCCGGCACATCCAGGTTGTGCAGGTAGCGCTTCTCGCCTTGCTTGCGGTAGAAATCGGTGCCGATGAGCTGGATATAGACCGAGCGGCCGAGCAACACAAGAAAGCCCATCGCCACCAGGCCCACCAGCAGGCGGCTGCGCCACGGCGGCGTCTTCGACGCCAGCAGCGGGCTGCTGGCGTAGGCCAGGCTGCGGGCGCTTGCCGAGGTGCGGCGTTTGCCCAGCCGGATCATCGCGTCGCCCCCAGCGTCGCGGCCGGCGCATCGACGACGACATGCGTCACCGCCGGCGTGACGGTGCGCATGCCCAGCTTCTCGCGCGCCACCTTCTCGACGCGCAGGTGCGTGGCCTGGGCCTGGCGCTCGGCCTCCAGGCGCTTGTACTCCGCGTCCAGGCGCGTCAATTCGTTGCGCGTGCGGTCGAGTTCGGCGAACAGGCGCCTCGACTCGTACGAGGTCTGCACCAGAAACAGGCTGCTGACCAGCAGCGCAGCGACGAGCACCAGGTGCAGCCGCGTCATGTGGCCCCCTTGGCGCCTGCGGCGCCTTCCCCCCGAGGGGGAGCGAGACATCTTGGGGCGGCCCGGCGATGTCTCATGCGCCGGCCCCCACGTCGGTGCGCTCGGCCACGCGCAGCACGGCCGAGCGTGCGCGCGGATTGGCCGCCACTTCGACCGGCCCGGGCATGATGCGTGCCACCGCCCGCAGCCGCGTGGGCTTCGGCGGCGCAAATGGCACGCGGCGATCGGGCTCGCTGCGGCTCTCGCGTGCGATGAAGCGCTTGACGATGCGGTCTTCCAGCGAGTGAAAGCTGATCACGGCCAGGCGGCCGCCGGGAATGAGCAGATCCATTGCCGCCTTCAGCCCCTGCTCGAGGTCCTCGAGCTCAGCGTTGATGAAAATCCGAACAGCTTGAAATGTGCGCGTTGCAGGGTCCTGGCCCGGCTCGCGGGTTTTGACCGCACGAGCCACGACTTCGGCCAGTTCGGCCGTGGTTCGAACTGGGCGCCCGCCTGTGCGGCGAGCAACAAGCGCCTTTGCAATCGAAACAGCAAACCGTTCTTCGCCATAGTCACGGATCACCTCGGCTATCTGACGCTCATCGGCGCGGGCGAGAAAGTCCGCGGCCGTCTCACCGCGGGTCGTGTCCATGCGCATGTCCAGCGGTGCATCGAAGCGAAAGCTGAAACCGCGCGACGGGTCGTCGATCTGCGGCGAGCTCACCCCCAGATCGAACAGCACGCCCGTGAGACGGCTGATGCCGAGTGCCGCCAGTTCGGTGCGCATCGCGGCGAAGCTGGCATGCACGATCGAAAACCGCGCATCGGCGATTCGAGCCGGCCCGGCCTGCGCCGCCGCCACCGCCTGCGGGTCTTTGTCGAAGGCCACCACGCGTGCGCGCGCCGACAGCCGCGCCAGCAGCGCACGCGCATGGCCGCCGCGGCCGTATGTGCCGTCGACGTAGGTGCCATCCGCATCGATCGCGATCGCCTCGATCGCTTCGCGCAGCAGGACGGGGTTGTGCGGCCATGCCGTGTCGGCCATCAGAAGACGAAGTTCTTGATGACATCGGGCATCGGGCCCTGCTTGACGACGGCCTCGTGGGCGGCGTAGCGCGAGGTGTCCCAGAGCTCCAGACGCTGACCCATGCCGATCAGCAGCACGTCGCGGATCAGCGCGGCGTCGGCGCGCAGCTCCGGCGAGACGTGGATGCGCGAACCGGCGTCGATCTCCACGTCGACCGCACTGCCGATGAAGATGCGTCGCCAGCCGTCGGCTTCCATCGGCAACGCCATCAGGCGCTCACGCAGGCCCACCCAGGTGGGGCGGGGCAGGACGAGCAGGCAACCGGCGGGGTGCTTCGTCAGCGTGAGCTGGCCGTTGACCGAGGTCATCAGCGCGTCGCGATGGCGCGTCGGGACCGCCACTCGGCCCTTGGCATCCAGCGTCAACGCCGACGTCCCCTGGAATACGATTTCCGGCACGATGCCCCACTCTTCTCCACCAGGCGACACTGTAGCCGAGTTCTTGGGGTCGGGTCAATCGATCAGGAATTAAAAATTCAATGAAATCAAATACTTAGTGACGTTTTGAGATCATGGAATTCAAAGAGTCAAAAAGTAGTTCAAAAATAACGACTTGCGGTTGTTTGTGAAAGTTTTGGTTTGATACGTCGCCGGATTCGAGCCGGGTAAACGAGCATGGATGCCCGAACAGCCCTGCGGGTTCAGCGTTGCGCACGCAACTCCGGCAGGCCGATGCCCGTGGCATCGAAGCCGCCGTCGACAGCCAGCACCTGGCCGTTGACGTAGCTCGCCGCATCGCTGCACAGGAAGCCGACCGCCTCGGCGATCTCCTCGGGCGTGCCGTAACGGTTGAGCGGGATCGCTGCGTGGTAGCCCGCGCGAATGGCCGGCGTGTGCACCTGCTGCGCCATCGCGGTATCCACCGGGCCCGGCGCCACCGCGTTGACGCGAATGCCGCGCGTGCCTAACTCCGCGGCCTGCTGGCGTGTGAGATGCACCAGCGCGGCCTTGCTGGTGCCGTACGCCACCCGCAGGGTGCTCGCCCGCAGGCCGGAGATCGACGCGATGTTCACCACGCTGGCGCCGCCATGCTGCAGCATCAGCGGTGCCGCGGCCTGGGTGCACAGGAACGGCCCGTCGAGGTTGGTCGCGAGCACGCGCTTCCATTCCTCGAACTGGGTCTCGAGGATCGGCTTGAACACCGCGACGCCGGCGTTGTTGACCAACGCATCGATGCGGCCGAAACGCACGGCCACCTGCGCAAACGCATCGCGCACGTCACGCGGCTGCGACACGTCGCCCGGCAGCGCCAGCACGCGCGGCGGATCGTTCAGTTCGGCGGCGGTGGCGCGCAGCGTGTCGCGATCGATGTCGATCAGGGCCACACGGTAGCCGCGCGCGAGAAACCAGCGCGTGATCGCCAGGCCGATGCCGCGCGCGGCCCCGGTCACCACCGCGACGCGTGCGGAATCCGGATCGTCGTTCATGATCGTGTGGCGCGGATGCTAACCGCACCGCACGATCCCGCGCGGACTGATGCGCTAGTTCGACTGCTTGATCAGGCGGCCCGCGGCCTGCTGCACCGGGCGTGCATTCATCGGATACAGCCGCGCAAAGACGTCGAGCTGCTCGGCCGAGATCGCCACCGGCTGCTGCATCACCATCCACAGCACGCCTTCGCTGCACGGCGGCGTCGTCAGCGAGCCCATGTAGGTGTAGTAGCGCCGGTCGATCGGCAGCAGCTGGCTCAGGTCGATCGGCGCGCGCGCGGGCAGCTCCTCGCCTTTCTCGAGCGGCAGGTTGTTCCAGACCGACTGCACCAGCGGGTGGGCGCTGCCGCGGTCCAGCAGCACGGCCACCACCGCGAGCCGGCCATCGAGGTCCTTGTGCACCAGGTGCGCCACCATGTCGAACTGGCGGCCTTCGATGCGCTCTTCAGACGGACGATGGAAGTGGAACTGCTGCAGCTCGAAGCGTCGCCCCATCACCTCGATGGTGTTGCCCGACGCCACGTTCACCTGCACCGTGTGGCCGTTGTCGATGACACGAAAGGCGCTGGGCAGATAGTCGAATTGCACCGGATCGAGTTCGACCCGGATGCCGTCGCGGATGTCGATCGGGCTCTGCCGCGCGCCGGTGGAGCATTTGGCGAATTCGGGCTTCAGCGTGCCCCAGCGGCCGGGGCCGCCCTCGCCGTCGTAGCTCCAGTGGGTCGCCTGGTGCGGCGGCGCCGCTGCCTTGGCCGGCGCCGCCGGTCGGACGCGCCCGGCGGCAGGCTCGCCCGCGTGCGGCGCCGTGGCGGCCAGGGCCTGACCGGCATCGGCACCGGTGCTGATGCGCACGACATGCGCATTGCGACCGTCGATCGGCTTCGCCGCGCTGAGCTTGGCGGCCAGCTTCTCGCGCAGCGCCTGCATCGGATCGATGGCCGGCGTGCCCGGCGCGGCGCGCGCCGCCGGCTTGTCAGGGACGGGGTTGTCGTCCTCGCGCGCCGCCGGCGCGCCGGCGGCCGCCGCATGCGCAGCCCCGTTCGGCGCGAGCGCGCCGATCAGCAGGCACAGCAAAGCGGCAAGGCGGAACGAGGCAGTCATGGCGCAGCTTTCGCAGGTCGCCGGGCGCGAATCGGCCCGACCCTGGCGTACTTTCGGCACATCACTGCCCGAGCTTTAGCGCAGCGCGTGGTGCTGCACCGCACGGCTTTGCGCGCAGCGGCGATTCAACTGGAACCGCGACGCCGCGTCGTGCTCCAATGGCCGCGATCGACCCTGGGGAGATCCTGATGACGCCGTCCATCGATTCGAGACGCCGGCTGTTGCGCACCG
>Ga0209798_10002425_pt1 | contig 10994 bp, 4 predicted proteins | sample DOMMetBare3Fresh_FD_187475 | JGI IMG/M metagenome (GOLD analysis project Ga0209798, IMG submission 187475) | Wetland sediment microbial communities from St. Louis River estuary, USA, under dissolved organic matter induced mercury methylation -... | ecosystem: Environmental > Aquatic > Freshwater...
GAGCCGCTGCTGCAGCTTTTTCCGAACCTGCGCGAGATGCTCGACCGCTCTGCGGCGCAGATGAGTGGCGGTGAGCAGCAGATGCTGGCAGTGGCGCGCACGCTGGCTGCTCAGCCGCGCGTGGTGCTGCTCGATGAGCCGTCGGAGGGCATCGCGCCAAGGATCGTCACGGCGATGATCGACGCCGTGAAGGCGATGAAGGCGCAGGGTGTCAGCGTGGTGCTATCGGAACAGAACGCGCGCTTCGTCGCCGCTGTGGCCGATCGCGCACTGCTGCTAGATCGAGGACATCTCGTAGGAGCGGCCAGCGTCCAGGAACTGACGCGGCCGAGCGCAACGGTGCGACAAGTGCTCGGCCTGTAATTTCGTTTCAGCCGTCGACGCCGGCCGGCCGCCGCATCCCGCTTCTCCGGCAGGGTGGGTAATTTCGCTTACTTGGCTCGCGACCTGCGCTCGTGAGCGAAATCTCCCAACCAAATTCCGCCACCGGCAATCTCGATCTGCCGCCATGAACCACTCTTGCTGGAGGGACGAACATGTTGAACGAACTTAGGGGACGATCGTCGAGTCCCCCGAAGCGACCTGAAGATGCTTCTGGATTGAGGCGATCTTCGCGCCACGCACCGTTACGCACGGGCCTGGCTATCTCCATTGCCTTGTTCTGCGGCAGCGTGGCTGCCGACCCAGGCGCTAGTCCCACGCAGTTGCGCCAGTTCATCGGCCAGCAAGTGGGTGGCATTCAGAAGCTGACGGTTCCGGCGACAGACGAGGATTTGCCGCAACCGCGGCGTTCCGACGGCAGCCTGGACCCCTTCTTCCAGAACACCGAGGCCAAGCGCTATCTCGGCAAACTGCTGTTCCACGATCCAGCCCGCATGGTCAGGATTCGCCCGCAGTACGGCGGCGTGCCCGCCACGGCCGGAAGCGCGTCCTGCGCCAGTTGCCACCTCGGCGAGACGGCGTCCAAGGCCGGCACGCTGCTGAACTTCGCCGTCAGCGGCGAGGGGCGGCACTACACCGATGAAGATGGCAACTTCATCGCGCGCCGGCGCGTGCGCACCGATCTCGGCCTGCCGCAGCTGCGCAGCACGCCGCTGTTCCCCGGCGATGCGCTGGTGGATTCGCTGCCGACGCTGACCGACATCTGGCGCAGCAACGGCCAGACCTTCATCGGCACGCCGGCCCTCGGCGCCCATCTGCCGGATCCGAAAGTGCTGCTGGCCACCGGTCGGCTCGATGCCGTCGACAGCGTCGGCCGCAACGCACCCGGCGTGATCGGCTCGGCCTTCAACAACCGCCTGCTGCTGTTCGGATTGGCCGGCGAGGCGCATGACATCCCCGGCGGCGGAGGCCTGAACCCCTTCAACCATCCGGCACAGGAAAACGTCACGCTGCTGCTGCTCGATGCGCACCGCCTGCTGGAAGATCAACCGAACTTCCTGCGCTCGGTGCCGGTTTATCGCAAGCTGTTCCGCGACGCGTTTCCCGAGGAAGCCGCGCAAGCGCCGGGCTGTGTGCCGCAGTCGGCGCCAGCGCCGGGCGCCTGCGATGCGCTCATCAACGACCTCACGGTCGTGCGGGCGACGGCCACGTTCCTGCGCACCACGGTCACCCGCAACACGGCATGGGACCGCTTCCTCGCCGGCAACAACGGGGCCTTGAGCGACGCGCAGCGGCGCGGTGCGAAGCTGTTCTTCACGCCGGCCAGCCAGGGCGGCGCGGGCTGCTACGGCTGCCACAGCGGGCCGATGCTCAACAAGCAGCACGACGACCCGGACGTGGCCGGCGTCGGCGCCTTCGTCGAACAGAACTTCTACAACGTGGGCTTGGGCGACCACCCGATCCAGGCGCTGGGACGTGCGGCGAGAAACGACCCGAACTTCCACGACTTCGGCCGCCAGGAAGTCACCAACAAGGACACCGACAAGTTCAAGTTCAGGGTCTTGACGCTGCGGCAGTTGAAGGACGCACGCCTGTTCTTTCACAATGGCGCATTCTCGAAAGTGCGCGACGTGGTGCAGTACTTCAACGCGGGCATTCCGCAAGACGCCGCTGCCGCCGATCCCGCGATCGGCACGTTGACGTGGCGCTTCACGCATCCGCGCAGCAACGGCACGGCAACGGGGCCGCGGGGTCTGGGGCTGAGCGAGAGCCAGGTCGATGATCTCACCGACTTCCTCGAGAACGCCCTCTACGACCCGGCGTTCGCGAAGTTCGATCCCAAGTGGCCGAACACCTTCTTCCAGCTGAGCCCGATCGACTTCACCTACTCGAAGTACCGCCCCGACCTCGCAGCGCTGGGTGCCATCGACGGCCGGCCGCCGAGCGGCAGACCACAGGACAACGACGACGCGCTGTCACGGCGCGACATGGGGCTGGAGTTCCTCGACGTAACGTCGCAGGCGCACGTGGCGCTGGTGAGCGCGGAGAATCGCGGCACTCATCGGGAGGTCGTCTATCGCATCAGCAACAACGGCACGTCGGTCATTGATACGCACCTGCTGCTGATTGCGCGCGGTCTGCCGCTCGATATCCAGCTCGAAAACGGCAGCGGGGTGACGAGCACCGGTGATCCGTACCGCCGCGTCTTCCTGCGCGACGGCGTGCTGGCTCCGGGCCAGAGCATCGTCGAGCGGCTCGTGTTCAAGCGGGCCTCGCCGCGGACGCCGGTGAACTACAACCTCGTTCTGCTGTCGGGGCAGGGCAACCCATAGGTCGCACACGAACCTGATCGGTTGCCTCAAACCGCCCGCGCACCCCGAATTGAATGCGGCGTGCGCGGGCGCCTCATTTTGTCTTGCCCGTAAGTTGTGCGCCGGCCCTTGAGTGCAGTGACGCCACCGTCCGGCGTTCCTCAAATTCGCGGCGAACGAACCATGAAGTAGCGCGTCGTCAGCCGGGCGTCAGTGGCGCCATCGGCGCCGCAGTTAGCGTGAACCAGAAGGTCGTCCCCGTGCCCGCGCTGCTTTCAACATGGACTTCGCTGTTGTGCAGTTCGACAATGCGCTTGACGATGGCCAGCCCCAACCCGCTGCCGATGGACTCGCGCGTGCGCGCCTTGTCGACGCGATAGAAGCGCTCGAAGATGTGCGGCAGGTCGGCGGGCGGAATTCCGCTCCCGGTATCGCTGACCGCGAGCGTGACACCGCCGCCGTCGTCGGCACGCACCGTCAGCCGGACGCAGCCCTTGGGAGGCGTGTGCGCAAGCGAGTTCTCAAGAAGATTTTCCAGCGTGCGCTCGATCAAGCCGATGTCTGCGTTCACGAAGCCCGCGTCGCCGTCGGCCTCGAGTTTCAGCGTGACCTGCTTCTTCTTCGCCGCGAGCTGGAATTTCTGTGACACGTCGCGCGCGAGCTCGCCCAGATGCACCGGCTCGGCGTTGATCCGGTAGCCGACGAAATCGAGCCGCGCCAGATCGAACAGCTCCGAAATCAGCGCCTGCAGATGCTCGGCCTGGCGCGCGGCGATCGCGACATAGGAGCGGCGCTCGGTCGCGGTCAGCGATTTCTCCTTGATCAACAGTGTATCCAGATAGCCGCGCAGCGATGCCAGCGGACTGCGTAGATCGTGCGATACGTTGGCGATCAGCTCGCGCCGCAGATAGACGTTTTCTTCCTGCAGGCGGTTCTTCAACTGCTCGACCTCTTCCAGCGCTCGGCGCAATCCCTCGTCGGCCTTCAATCGCTCCAGTTCGGCGCCGGCGCGTCCCGCAGACAGGCGCAGAACCGAGACCGCCATCGTCGCGTCGGGCATTTCTTCGGTGTCCAGGATTGCCACATGGCCGATCACTGCACCATTGGACCCCACCAGCGGCATGCCGAGATAGCTTTGCGCGTTCCACGTTGCGAGGCCTTTGTCGGCGGGGAAGCGCAGTTGCACATCGCTCGCGTAGTGGCACGTCTCACCCTCCACAACCTGCTGGCATGGCGTGCCTGGTACGGCGAACTCGAAGTTCTCGCCGAAATCACTCTCCTTCCAGAACGCGCGCGAGCGCACTATCTTGCCGCGCTGCGCATCGTCGCGCAGACATTCGGCGGCAAAGGCGTAGCGCACATGCAGCGCGCTTGCGAGGTTGCGTACCAGCGCACGGAAGAAATCACCGCCGGTCACCGACGCAGTTCCCGCTTCAATCGCTCGCAGCCGCTCCTCGGCGCGACGGCGCTCGGCTATTTCCCGGTTCATCCGATGCGCCAGCCGAGCGCTTTCGAGCGCAATGGCAGCCTGCGCTGACAGGATCCGGATCGCCTCGACTCGATCGGCGCTGAATGCATCGCGCGCAAACCGATTTTCGAGGTACAGAACTGCGACACGTTTTCCCTGCTGCACGATCGGCAGGCAAAGGATTGACTTCGGCCGCGCCGTGATGACGTAATCGTCCTGCGCAAAGCGTTCGTCGAGCTCCGGATCGCTGATCACGAGGCTCGCCAGCGTCCGTGATACGTAGTTGACCACTGCGCTGCTGCAACACGGTTCGCCTTCGTCCAGCCGCCGCTCTCGCAGCAGGACGACCTCGCCGGTATCGGCCCGGCCGTGCGCTGCGACACACAGTTTGCCGTCTCGGTCGTCGATCATCACGCCGCTGGTGGCGCCCGCGTTTTCGATCGCGAGCGTCAGCATCTGCCGGATCAGGGATTCCAGTTCGACGTTCGCGGAAATCGCGTGCGCAGCCTTGCCGATGGTCGCGATGTCGAGCGTCTCGTGCGTGAGCTTGATGGCGGGGTCGATCGGCGGCGCACCGAGCAGTTCACCGTAGCGCTCGACCAGGCTGCCCACCTTGGCGTGCGCTCCCCATGTTGCGTATCGCTCCAGCGCTTTGCGCAGATAGACCGATGCAACCGTTCGATTGCCGCGCTCGAGCCAGAAGCGGGCGAAGAGCTCGTTTGCCAGCGCCTGGTGCTGGACCATCGCGGTCTGATCGGCGTACGTAACCGCGCGTTCATACAGTTCGAGGGCGGGCCAGGGCCGCTGCGAGATCCGCTCCAGTTCCGCGTGCAGCAGCAGTGCATGACACTGGAAGTTTTCCGGGCAGTTGTCCGCCAGCACCGCCAGATGACGGTGCGCGGCGTGCAACTCTTCTAGTCCGGCCGCGCGCTCGTCCGCGTTCGCATCCGCGAAGGTCGCGGCCACTGTCAGTCCGCTCCAGAACTGGAACACCACGCTCCACACCATGCCAGTCAGCTGGTGCGCGGTTGCGCGCACCGAGCGCGCCGCGTGCAAGGCGCCTGCCTCGTCCCCGAGCGTGTAGGAGAGGTGAAGCCGGGCGATCGCGTGAAACATCGAAAAGAATGGATTGTCGCGATACATCTCGACATAGCGCTGCTCGTCAAAGCCCTGATCGGACAGCGACAACGGCGCCACGGTCTCTCCCTGCAGCGCACGCGCCCAGTTCATCACGAGGCGCAATGCATCCGCAAAACCGTCGTTCTTCAGGCGAGTGATCAAGGCAAGATTGGGCTTCAGATCATTGACGAGCTGCGCAAGATCCTGCGTGGAGACGAACGCCGGCCACGACTCGGTCGAGGCGGCATACGCGGCGTAGACAAAATCCCCGCTCTCCAGTCCGCTGCGACATGCCTCCTTCGCATAGGGTATGCAGGATGCAAAGGGTCGCCGCCAGTAATTGACGTGGGCGTGGAACTGCTGGTGGATCTTCGCGCGCAGGCGCAGGTCGTTGAAGCGTTCGTTCACCTGCAGCGCGAGATTGCCCCACTCCCACGCGGACCGGTAGTCGTGGCGCACCGGCCCGGCCGTGATGGCATGCGTTACGAAGCCGTACGCCGACTCCTCCGAGATTCCGTGCTGAAGCGACAGGCGCACCAGCGTAGCGGAAATCAGTCGCGCGAGCACCGCGTCGCCAAGGATGTAAACCGACGACCAGATGCCGGTCAGGATCCTCATCAACATCTTCATCGCCGGATCGGTCATCGTCGGCAGATCGATCAGAGATTCGATCGCGCGCACGCCCATCAGCGATTGAATCGAGTCGATCTCGGCATCGAGCGCCACCAGTTTTTCCGCCGCCGACTCGGGCAGCGAAACGCCGAATAGCCGTAGTCCCGCGCGGGCGCTGTCGAGCGCGTCGGAAAAACGCGCCATGTTTTCGAACTGGACCATCTGCAGGCTGAACACGCGGGCGCGGTCCAGGTCGGTCGCCGCCTGCCGCAGCAGTGCTGCGAATCGCCGCTGGGCGGCGTCGAATTCGCCGCACAGGTATTCGCACTGGGCTGCCTCGAGACCCAGCGCGAACGTCAGGTCGTAGCCGGTTTGCCAATGCTGCTCGTCAAGCACCGCGCTGCCGGCGGTGAAGTAACCGAGCGCGGTCCGGTGCGCGGCCGATGATTTCGCCATATTTCCGGCAGCCAGGTTCACGCGTGCCAGCGCGAGCTTTTCCGCCGTTGAATCGATCAAATGTGCGCCGAGGTTCAGGTGCGACGCGGTGTCGAAGATGCGATCGAAAGCGCTTGTGTCGAGCGCCTCGAGCGGCTGCTGTGCCCACAGCAGGCGACCGATGGTCAGGTGCGCCTGCGGCTTGTCGGCCTGGGCGATGCGTGCGTACGCAGCCTGCTGCACCCGGTCGTGCAGAAAGACGAACACATTGTCCGCTTCGGGAACGATCAGGTTCTCTGCCACCGCCTCAGCCAGATCACTCAGAGTCGCCGGCAGCGACTGATCGCTGACGATCGAAAGCGTATGTGCATCGAAGCGATTGCCGATGCAGGCGGCCAGCGTCAGCGCGCGTTGCGTGGCAGGCAGGAGCCGCTCGATCTTCCGGCTCATCAGGTCGACCACGTTGTCGGTCAGCGGAGCGCTGGCGATGGATTCCAAGGCGCACTTCCAGGCCGACATGGCGGGATCGAACTCGATCAGCCCTTCCTGATGCAGCGTGGAAAGAAACTGGGTTATGAAGAACGGATTGCCGCTGGTCTTGACCTGCAACGCGCGCGCCAGCGGTTCAGCGCGTTCGCGATCGATATGCAGGGTGTCGGCCGTCAGTTGTGTAAGCGCGGCAAGTTCCAGCGGCGGAAGCGTGATGCGCTGCAATCTCACGCCGCTGCGTTCCAGGCCCGCCAGCGCCGGCAGCAAGGGATGATCTGTGCCGATCTCGTTGCTGCGATACGCGCCGATCAGAAGCAGGTAACGAATCTGCGGACTCGTCAGCAGCGCCGCCAGCAGTTGCAGCGTCGCCGGATCGACCCACTGCAGGTCGTCGAGAAAGATCGCCAGCGGCGAATCGGCGGTTGCGAGCGCGGCAACAAAGTTCTGGAACGCGAGAGTGAAACGGTTGCGCGCCTCGGCGGGCGGCAGCGCTGGTGCATGCCGCTGCGGACCGAGAAGGAGTTCGATCTCCGGTATCACCTCGGCGATCACCGCAGCATTCGCGCCCAGGCTTGCATCGAGCCTGGCACTGTCGCGCTCCAGCTGTGCCGGTGTGGCAGCGAGCGTGCGCTGCATCAGTTGCCGCAGCGCCTGGATCAATGCACCGTAGGGAACATCGCGCGAAAGCTGGTCGAACTTGCCGCTGACGAACTTGCCGCCGCAACGGGCCACCGGTTCATGCAGTTCGCGAATCAGCACGGTCTTGCCGATGCCGGCGTAGCCGTCGACCAGCAGCAGCGTTGGCTGGCCGCTGCGCGCCTGGTCGAGCGCCGCGCGCAATTGCGCGCTTTCGGCGTCGCGTCCGTACAGGCGCTGCGGCACCGCGAAGCGCTCGGACACGTCGCGCGCGGCGATCTGAAACGACGTCACGCGGCCCCGCTCGGACCATTCGCGCCGACAGCGCGACAGATCCTGCTCCAGACAGTGTGCACTCTGGTAGCGCTCTTCAGCCGGCTTGGCGAGCAGTTTCATCACGATCTGCGACAGCGGCGGCGGGACTGCGGCGACCACATCGCACGGCGCCGGCGGCATTCGCGCGATGTGCGCATGCATCAGCTCGAGCGGATCGTCGGTGGCGAACGGTCTGCGGCCGGTGAGCAGCTCATACAGCAGCACGCCGAGCGAGTAGAAATCGGTCCGGTAGTCGCAATTGCGGTTGACGCGGCCGGTCTGCTCGGGTGCGGCGTAGGGCAGTCGCGTTCGGTACCGATGCGGCGCCAGCGGCACGCACGCCTCCGCAGCGGTGCGTGCGGCCTCGCTGAAGTCGGTCAGGCGAAGCCGGCCACTGCGGTCATTGACCAGGATCGAGCGCGGATTGATACCGCGATGCATGATGCCGGCGCGATGCAACCCGGCCAGCGCGGCGACGAGCTGGACTGCATAGTCGAGCACCCACCCCAGCGGCGGCGAGCGCGCCGCGATCAGCGTCGCCAGCGGCCGGTCGTCGTGATCCTCCAGAACCAGTGCCCAGTGGTGTTCGACGTCGACAAAGTCCAGCGCGCGGGTGATGGCGTCAACCGGAGCGCTGTGAAGGATCTCGAACTCGCGCCGCAGGTCGGCAATATCGGCTGCGAACGCCGGTGCCCGCGCCGGCACCTTGATCAGCACGCTGTCGGGCTCGCCATCGCGTCGGCCGCGGTAAAGGCGATAGCGCTCGTCGCTCGCGAGTTCCTCAGTGAGCCGAAAAAGAGAAGCAACGGCGGCGGCGTGCACGGACACGGCAACCTCGATGGGACGGCGGGCGAACAGTAGGAGCCCGCGCGTCCGTGCGCAAGATGTCGTCACGCGATGTGATCGAAATGTGAGATTCTGGACCGCTCACAACGGCTACATTGGCGGTGGGCAGCCGCAGCGCGCATACACGGTTCGCGGCGGCCGTGCGAATGGGTGAAAGCAGATGCAGCGCCGGGTGCTAGTGATTGAGGATCATCAGGAGATCGCCGAACTGGTGCGCCTGCATCTGATCGATCTGCCGTGCGAGGTCGATCTTGCGTTCGACGGAACGCAGGGTTTGGCGCAGGCCGAGGCGAATCGCTATGACCTGGTAATCCTTGACCTGATGCTGCCGGGCATCAATGGGCTCGATATCTGCAAACGGCTGCGGGCGAAGTCAGCGTACACGCCAATCCTGATGATCACCTCGAAATCCTCGGAGTTTGATCGCGTGCTGGGGCTGGAGCTCGGCGCCGACGACTATCTGACCAAGCCGTTTTCCATCATCGAGCTGATGGCGCGCGTCAAGGCGATCTTTCGCCGCGTCGACGCAATTGGCGCGGCTCAATCCGCGGCGCCGAAGACGATCCTTGCCGGCGAACTCCTCATCGATGTCGACCGGCGCCATGTCACGCTGGCCGGCCGCACGATCGAACTCACCGCCAAGGAGTTCGACCTGTTGGCGTTCTTCGCCGCGAACCCGGGGCGGGTATTTAATCGGGGACAACTGCTCGACAAGGTCTGGGGTTATTCGCACAGCGGCTACGAGCACACGGTGAATTCGCACATCAACCGGTTGCGCGCGAAGATCGAGGCCGATCCGGCCAACCCGCGGTACATCCTTACCGTATGGAGCGTGGGTTACAAGTTCGCTGAGCCCGGCCCGGCAGTGCGCTGATGCGCCAGCCGTCTGCGGCGAGGATCAGTGCAGAGCAGCCGCACGCTCGCGGAACCAGTCGCGTTCAAGCAGGCCGCGCAGGGTCATGCGCGCGCGGTGCAGCGTCACGAAGCAGTTGTTCGGCGTGATGCCGATCGCACTGCAGATTTCCTCCGTCTCCATGCCCAGGATTTCGCGCATCGTGAACACGCGCGCCGCGGTTCTCGGCAGGCGGTCGATGCACTTTTCCAGCACTTCGAAGAAGCGGCGCTGATCCAGCGTGGCTTCCGGGTCACCCCAGTCCGACGGCGGCTCGCGCCATTGACCGTCCTCGGTGAACAGGGTGCGCGCATCTGCCGGCGCCTCATCGTTGTCGTCGTCCAGCGCGATTTCGCGGGTTTGGCGACGGAAGGTATCGGCCACCTTGTGTTTCAGGATCCCGAAGAGCCAGGTGCGCACCGACGAGCGGCCCGCGTAGTTTCCGGGGGCCTGCAACGCGGCCAGCAGCGTGTCCTGCACCGCGTCCTCGGCCGCGGCCCGGCTGCCCAGCAGCCAGAGCGCGTAGCGGGTGAGCTGGGACCGATGTTTCTCGAGCTCGCGCGGGTCGATCCGTGCCAGCGCGCCGACCGCTTGATCGAAGAAGTCGCCCGCGCTTGAAGGAATCGACTCCCTGTCATCGAGCCGGTCCAGTGCCGGTGTCATCTCCTGCCCCATCGTTTCCTCCGACTTCTTGTTGAAGCGAAGGATGCGCGGGCCGGCTCACTCGATACTCACGGAAGGGTCAACTTTTTGTCACAACCGGCCGCCGGCATCCCGCAAGAGAGTCGGCCTTCCAGGCTTGACAGGCACGGCCTCGACCGTCGCTGGCAAGTGCAGGCCGGAAGGCAGGCAGCCCCTACAATCGCGTGCAGAACGCGTCCGGAAAGACCTGCGAGTGATCATCACCAGCCTGCTGGACACCGACCTGTACAAGTTCACGATGATGCAGGTCGTGCTGCATCATTTTCCGGGTGCGCAGGTCGAGTATCGATTCAAGTGCCGCAACGCGGCCGTTGACCTGGCGCCCTGTGTCGACGAGATCCAGGAGCAGATCCACTGGCTTTGCACGCTGCGCTTCAAGGAACTGGAGCTCGACTATCTGCGCAGCATGCGCTTCATCAAAAGCGATTTCGTCGATTTCCTCGGCCTCTTTCAACTCAACACCAAGTACATCACGGTCAAGCCGTCGCCGAAAAAGAACGGCGAGATCGATATCGTGATCAAGGGCCCGTGGCTGCACACGATCCTGTTCGAGATTCCGGTGCTGGCCATCGTCAATGAGGTCTACTTCCGCGCCACCCAAACGGCGCCTGATTTCGCCGAGGGGCGACGACGCCTGGAAAAGAAGATTGCGCTGATTCGCGACGATCCGACGCTCGCGGGCATGAACGGACCGAAGATCGCCGACTACGGCACCCGCCGGCGCTTCTCGCGCCTGTGGCACGACGAAGTACTGCACACGTTGAAAGAGCGGTTGCGCGAGAACCTG
>Ga0209798_10002426_pt1 | contig 10989 bp, 9 predicted proteins | sample DOMMetBare3Fresh_FD_187475 | JGI IMG/M metagenome (GOLD analysis project Ga0209798, IMG submission 187475) | Wetland sediment microbial communities from St. Louis River estuary, USA, under dissolved organic matter induced mercury methylation -... | ecosystem: Environmental > Aquatic > Freshwater...
GCCGCAGTCCTGACGGTCATCGATAACGGTCGGGGCATCGAACCGGACTTTCTGCCCGCCGTCTTTGATATGTTCCGGCAGGCAGACGCCAGCACCAGCCGCACTCATGGCGGAATGGGTATTGGCCTGGCCCTGGTGAAGCAGCTTGTCGATCTACATGGTGGGACTGTAGCGGTCGCGTCGGAAGGATTAGGCAAGGGTGCCGAGTTCACGGTCAGGATTCCCCTTACGCAGCAAGTCGTAGCGGCAGATTCCCTGGAGGATCAACCTATGGGGCATGCACTGAATGAGCTTCGCATTCTGATAGTTGATGACTCTCCCGACACCGTCGAAATGCTGCAACACTTGCTGAAGCTGGAGGGAGCCCGCGTGGAGGCGGCCCGGAGCGGCGAGGAGGCGCTCATGCTGGCCAGCGAAAATGAATTCGACGTGATAGTCTCCGATATCTCAATGCCGCATATGGATGGATTTGAGTTTCTGCGACGCGTGCGCGCAATCCCAAACTGCCAACAGATCCCGGTGCTGGCGCTGACCGGCTTCGGCCGTCCTGAAGATATTACGCGCGCCCGGGTCGAAGGCTTTCACCGTCACGTCATCAAACCGGTCGATGTCGATCACCTGGTAGGTATTCTGCGTGAGATTCCTCGCCACCACCGTGAAGCTGCAGCCCAGTAGGGGAGGCCGCGCCCGCCCTCTTGCTGATGGCGGGCCGGCTCGTTCTCGCAGCTACATATCTCTCACCAGCCCATCCAACAGTAGAAAAGTAAGAGTGAAAAAAGACGAACCCCGATCTATTCCCGGCCACTTTCTATGGACGCGCCTGCTTCCTGCCAGGCTTTCCAGCCTCCCGCCATGGAGAAGACTTTGCGGTATCCCATCTGTTGCAACACATCGGCAGCCAGTGCCGAGCGATAACCTCCGCCGCAGTATAAAATCAGCTCCGTCTCTTTGTCCGGCACCGCCGCCTCAATGTCGCGTTCGATAATCCCCTTTCCTAAGTGTTCCGAGCCGTTGGCGTGGGCTGCCTGCCATTCATTGTCTTCGCGGACATCTATTAATCTCACTGTTGCGTCGTTGCTCAGGCGTTCAAGGGTCTGCTGGACGGTTACTTCACGAACGCGAGTCTTCGCCTCGTTTACCAGCTTGAGAAAGCCTTCGGAATGTTTCATGGGTTCTCCCTTCCCAGCGTCGTAAGCAAACAATCGAGACTGGTCAGAAATGGCTGATTTGTTCGATTACACCTGAGAGATTATAATGCGTCTCTTTTGGAATGCGCTAAGAAACAGGTTAATTACGTCCTAAGTGAGCCGTGCTAGTTGTGCAATTGTGTCAGTGTCGTCGGTGGTTCACGGAGGACCCGCCTCGCTATCGCAGTTGGTACTGGCAAGCGCCGCGGCCACAAAGACAAGGCCCAATAAATTTAAGAGGAACTTTACACATTGGCTAACGAACAATTTGACCTCGTCATAATAGGCAGTGGACCAGGCGGCTATGTCGCTGCGGTGCGCGCCGGGCAACTGGGATTGAAAGCGGCAATTGTGGAAAAGGACTCGCGTCTGGGTGGCACCTGCACGTTGCGCGGCTGCATACCCACCAAGCAAATGTTGATGTCGGCCCACGTTTACGAACAAATGCAGCATGCGGCGGACTTTGGAGTGCAGGCTTCGGGGATTCAGCTCGCCTTTGCCGACGTGCAAAAGCGCAAGGATCGGGTTGTGCTCAAGAATTCCAAGGGCATCGAATACCTGATGAAGAAAAACAAAGTCACGGTGTTCAAGGGCACTGGCAGGCTGGCTTTGCCGGGCAAGGTTGAAGTCACCGCGGCAGACGGCAAGAAAGAGATGCTCGAGGCGAAGAACATCATACTGGCCACCGGGTCGGTGGTCCGCCCGATACCGGGCTTCGAAACCGACGGCAAACAGGTAGTCAACAGCGATCATATTCTGGAATTGAAAGACGTTCCCAAATCGCTCATCGTCATGGGCGCCGGCGCAGTCGGCTGTGAATTTGCTTCGGTCTACTCCCGCTTCGGCGCCGACACGACCATTGTTGAGTTATTGCCGCGACTGGTACCCCTCGAGGATGAAGAAGTGTCGAAGCAGCTCGAGCAATCTTTCCGAAAACGGAAGATCAAGTCACAGCTCGGTACCAAGCTCGAAAAGGTAGAAAAAACGGAAGCCGGGGTGGTCGTAACCGGCAAAGATGCAAAGGGGCAGGACGTCAGGCTCGAGGCTGAGATGTTGTTGGTAGCCGTAGGCCGGATGCCGTATACGGAAGGCCTGGGCCTGGAGGGTACAAAGATCAAGGTCGAGCGTGGCTTTGTACAGATTGACGAATATCAACAGACGGCTGAGAAAGGTGTCTACGCCATCGGTGATGTCGTGCCCACGCCGTTGCTCGCGCATCTGGCTTCCCGGGAAGGGATAGTTGCCGTCGAACATCTCTCCGGACAAAAAGATGTGCGTCCGATTAATCTGCGACTGGTGCCCAATTGCACCTACTGTGATCCGGAAGTAGCTTCGGTTGGTCTTACCGAAGCCAAAGCTAAGGAAGCGGGCTATGATGTCCTGGTCGGCAAGTTTCCCTTCTCAGCCTCGGGCAAAGCGCGCATCCTCGGCGAGGAAGAGGGCTTTGTGAAGATTATAAGCGAAAAGAAGTACGATGAGATTCTCGGCGTGCACATCATTGGACCATACGCGACCGAGCTGATCGCGGAAGCCTGCGTCGCCATGCAGCTCGAGTCGACTGCCGAGGAACTGGGGCGCACGATTCACGCGCACCCGACCGTTTCCGAAACGATCATGGAAGCGGCCGAAGGCGTGCACGGGTTAGCGATACATATTTAGTCCATGGACCAGCAAAAAGAACAACAGCCAACTGCGGAAAGTTCCGCGAAAGATCCCCGTCGCCGGAATCTGCGCCGTCGTCCCCCGCGCCACGAGCCGCGCGTGTTCACGAAATATGCCCCGCGGCGCGCCCCGGATGGCCAGGCCCTTTCCTGCACCACAGACACCACCCTAAAGCCTTATCAGTTACTCGAGCTCTATCGCTATTTGAAACTGACCAGAATGGTTGAAGAGCGGCTGGTCAATCTTTACCGTCAAACTAAAGTAGTGGGCGGTGTCTTCCGCTCGCTGGGGCAAGAGGCCACCGCGGTCGGCTCTGCCTACGCGCTTCAGCCTCAGGATTTTTTGACTCCGTTGATTCGCGATTTGGGCGCGGTCCTGGTTAAGGGCATTCGCCCCCGCGAGATTTTTGCCCAATACATGGCCAAGGCCTGGGGGCCATCGGGCGGGCGCGATCTGAACATCCACTTTGGCAACATGGAAAAGGGATTTATCGGCCCCATTTCGCACCTGGGTGACATGATTCCCGTGATGACGGGAGTGCTGCTTGGCGCGCGCATGCAGAAAAAGCGTATTGTCGGCCTCGCTTATATCGGCGACGGCGGCATGAGCACCGGAGCGTTTCATGAAGGGCTGAATTTTGCCGCCGTGCAGCGGCTGCCATTGCTCGTCATGGCTGAATTTAACCATTACGCATACTCGACTCCGACTTCGCTGCAAACTGCCGTGCGCAATCTGGCTGAAAAGGCGGCGGGCTATGCCATCCCAGGTCACATTGTTGATGGAAACGACGTGATTGCCTGTTATGAAGTAACAAAGCGCGCGGCCGAGTCGGCGCGTCGTCATGGCGGAGCGGTTCTGATCGAAGCCAAAACCTACCGGCGCAAGGGTCACGCAGAACACGACGATCAACGATATGTGCCGCAAGGCGAAATCGAGTGGTGGGAAAAGCACAACGATCCCATCGATCGCTTTGAGCGCTTTCTCGGTGAACAGCAGGTCGCCGGTAAAGAAAAACTGGCTGAGATAACGGCGGACGTGCAGCGCGAGATTGACGAGGATGTCGAGTGGGCAGAAAGCTCGCCGCTGCCCGACGCGGAACAGGCAGCTTACGGGGTTTTCGATAATTCAATCGTGCCCCCTGCGTTTCGGCCAAAAGTGCTCGAGTAGTAATGTGTCCCGATGAAGGTGTAGTGGTTGACCCCGGGGCGCGGGCGCTGAAAATGAATCCGCGGAATCCGAACATTCCGGCAACAATTGTGAAACAGTTGAGGGCACCTCAGCAAAGATGGCAACAGCACTAAAGAAAGAACACAGATCGGCACGTCCCGAGCGCGGTGGGATGGCTACGTTTGTCGAAGCCATTCGTCAGGGTATCTGGGAAGAAATGGAGCGTGACCCGCGCGTCTTCGTGATCGGCGAAGATGTCGGCGCTTACGGTGGCGCGTTCAAGGTCACCGATGGCTTGATAGATCAATTTGGCAATCAGCGCGTCATCGACACGCCGATTTCCGAAGGCGCGATTGTGGGAGCGGCTTGCGGCGCAGCCTTGATGGGTATGCGGCCGGTGGCGGAATTTCAGTTCATCGATTTTATTTCAGCAGGATTTGACCTGCTGACAAATTATGCCGCCAAGTGTCGCTATCGCTGGGGTGCAGGGATCGCCGCGGTCTTTCGCGGGCCCAGTGGTTCGGGCCTGCGCTCCGGTCCTTTTCATTCGCTTAATCCGGAATCGTTTTTTCTGAATACAGCGGGATTGAAAATTGTCGAACCGTCAACTGCATATGACGCCAAGGGCTTGATCAAAGCAGCCATCCGCGATCCCGATCCAGTGCTGTTTTTTGAGCACAAGAAACTCTATCGGCTGCCGCGTCTACGGGAGCAGTTACCGGCCGACGATTACATCGTCGAACTGGGGAAAGCCCGCACCGTGCGCGCCGGCCGCGACCTGTCAATCATTACTTTCGGCGCGACTGTGCTGACGGCGCTGGATGCGGCGGAGGAGCTGGAGAAGGAAGGGCTCGACGTCGAAATTCTGGATCTGCGCACGTTAGCGCCGCTTGATAAGCAGGCGATTCTGGACAGCGTCAGAAAGACCAGTAGAGTGATGGTGCTGCATGAAGCATCGCGAACCGGCGGCATCGGCGGCGAGCTCGCTGCCTTGATTGCTGAAGAGGCCTTTGAGTGGCTCGATGCGCCGGTGGTGCGGGTCGCTTCCATTGATACGCCGGTTCCGTACTCGCCGCCTCTCGAGGATTACTACCTGCCGCAGACAAAAGATGTGGTAGATGCAGCGCGAAAAATTGCCGCGTACTGAAAATCTGTTCTTAGTATTTTGTGCTTCGCCGGACGCGATCATGTCTAAAGGAACGCAGCACGGCCCACGAGTCAAAGCAAGTTGTTATTGGGGGAATTTATGGCGACTGAAGTTGTAATGCCGCAGATGGGTGAGTCCATTGCCGAAGGCACAATCACGAAATGGTTGAAGAACGTCGGCGATCGAGTTGAGCGTGACGAACCCCTGTTCGAGATTTCCACTGACAAGGTCGATGCGGAAATTCCTTCCCCAGCGGCTGGGGTGCTGACTGAAATCAAGTTCAAGGAAGGGGACACGGTCGAAGTCAACAAAGTGATCGCGGTCCTGGACGGAGAGGGGGCCATTACTACTGCAACGCCGGCAGCCGCGCCCGTCGCAGCCGCGCCCGTCGCAGTCGAGCCCGTCGCAGTCGAGCCAGTGGCGCCAGTGGCAGCAGAAGAATCCGCGGTCGCGGACTCGGCCCATGCCCAGGAAGCTGAGACTCCCGCGCCCCGAGCACTAACCGATCAGGCTCCCGAAGAAGTTGAGCCGGCCAGGTTAACTGAGGCTGCACGGCAACCAGACCCTCAACCCAGCGCCATGCCGAAACCGGCAGCGCAGACTGCGCGAACTGAAAACCCGCCACCCGCTCCGCCGCCGGCTCGAGCAAGTGAAGCGAACAAAGCCTCCGATGTCGAAGAATTGCGGCGTACAAAGTCCAGCCCGCTGGTGCGCAAAATAGCCTCTGAGCATGGCATAGATATCGCACGCCTTGAGGGCACCGGTATGAGCGGGCGCGTTACCAAGAACGACATCCTGAGCTTCATAGAGTCCGGTCCAGCCACCACCGCTCCGCCCATCGCGCCCGGCCGAGCGACCGAAAAGGCAACTCCACCGCAAGCGGCAACCACCCAGGCCGCGCCGGCTGTGCTGCCAATTTCGAAACCCGTTGAAGGTGAGCGAGTGGAGCAGATGACGGTGATGCGCAAGAAGATTGCGGAGCACATGGTCCTCTCGCGCCGCACTTCGGCCCACGTGACTACGGTTTACGAAATCGACATGACAAAGATCGCTCGCCTTCGCGATCAGCACAAGACGGCGTTTTTTGAGCGTACGGGCACGAAATTGACTTTCATGCCTTTCATCTTTCAGGCTCTCACCAAGGGCATTCGCAAGTTCCCAATCTTCAATTCCCAGGTCTCTGGCGATCAGATCATCTATAAGCGGGATATCAATCTCGGCATGGCCGTAGCATTGGATGGAGGTCTGATTGTCCCGGTGATCAAGCGCGCCGACGACCTCTCGATTTCGGGTTTAGCGCGGGCGGCCAACGATTTGGCAGACCGGGCGCGGACCAAACAACTGAAGCCTGACGAAGTAGCCGGGGGGACTTTTACGGTTACCAATCCGGGCGTCTTTGGGGGCTTGTTTGGCACGCCCATCATCAATCAGCCCCAGGTCGCAATTCTCGGTGTCGGTAAGATCGAAAAGCGACCGCGCGTATTGACCTCGAGCGATGGTGAGGACTACATCGCCATTCGCTGGCTGGCTTATTTCGCGCTCAGTTTCGATCACCGCATCATCGATGGAGCAGATGCGGAACGGTTCCTGGCTTACGTCAAGGACCTGCTGGAAGAGGGAGAATTTTCTCTCTAGGACGTTGGAGTGACGTGGCTTTGCGCGCGCTTCAGAATCGAATTCAGACGGCGTCTGGGCTGAAAATGGCCGGCCCCAGTCGCCGTCTTCTTATGTCCATCGTGTTGCAAAAGGGGCCTCCTTATTGCGATACATTAGCAATTGCGTGACGAATGACCAGATAATCGCAAAGTCTCTTGACTTCGACCAGGGATGGGCCTAGAACTGTGGATTCATGCTGCAGAGAGGACAACGCAACATGAGAATGTATCGTCAGAAGTGAGACGGTTAGCGGCTCGCCTTATAATTTAGCGCGCCATCGAATTATTTAATTGAGAAGGAGAATTTCTTATGGTAACAACCAGATTCAGAAGGGTTGCCTCGACGGCGCTCGCTGTTAGCGTACTGCTAATGACAGCTTCGATGGCGTTGTCGCAAACCGCGACGACCGGTTCGAGCAATACACGCACGGTCACGAGCGGCCAAAAGATGAAAGTCAAAGGTGTCGTGGTTCGTCGCGACGCCGATACGTTTGTGGTTCGCGACGCCAATGGTGTCGATACCACGGTGCGGCTCAGTGACCGGACCAGCGTGAAGTCAAACGGTGGCTTCCTGCGCAGCGGGAACAACTATGCACAAACCAACATTCTGCGCGGCCTTAACCTGGAAGTGGAAGGTCGTGGTGGTTCATCCGGCGAATTGCTCGCCGAGAAAGTAAGGTTCGCCGAAACCGATATGAGAGTGGCCCGTTCGGTCGAATCGCGCGCCGCTCCCCTGGAGGAACGGGCGAGCAACACGGAAACAAAATTGGGCCAGGTTGAAGAGAATGCCCAACGCCTGTCAGGACAGCTCGATGAACTGGCCGCAGTGGCCAACACCGCGAAGGGTGGAGCTAAAGCGGCTCAGGAAACCGCAGACGCCGCCGTCACCGGTGTAAACGAAACGAATGAGCGCATCTCAGCGCTTGATGATTATGTACCGCAGACAACGACGGCTGTGAACTTCAGGGTGAACAGCGCTGTACTGTCAGCCGATGCAAAGACGAAGCTGGATGAACTCGCCACCAGGGCCCTGAATACCAAGGGCTATGTGATCGAAGTGGCCGGCTTTACAGACTCCACCGGCAGCCTGCAGAAGAACCGGATTCTGAGTCAGAATCGAGCTGATGCGGTAATTCGTTATCTGGTTGAGAACCATCAGATTCCGCTGCGACGCGTCGTGACGCCATATGGCTATGGCAAATCCAATCCGGTGGCCGACAACAGCACGCGCGAAGGCCGTGAACAGAACCGTCGCGTCGAGGTCAAGCTGCTGGTCAACAAGGGACTGACCCAGCCGGCGCCAACCATCAAGACCACCACGAGTGGCACTGAGTAGATAGCTAATCAGGGTCGCCCTGGACGATTCGCGCGGGTGTCAGTTGAAAGCATCTGACACCCGTCGCCGTTTACAGGGAAAGAACAAGCTGCTGTCCGGCCAAACCGGGTAGCGTGGGAACCCGACGAACATGATTTTCACTGAGAGCAAAAACTTCATACGGCCGGCGCTTCTACTGGGCGTGCTGGTCGTCTTTCTTTTGGGGAATGTGGCGCTGGCGCAGAATCGCCAGGAATTGCCGCCGCCCCCGCCACCGCCGCGCTATAGACCAAAGCCCACACCAACTCCCACTCCCCCGCGCGATGAAGATATCGAGGTCCTGCGCATCAATTCGAACCTGGTGATGGCGCCGGTTTCGGTCCTGGACTCGAATGGCAATCCAGTCCACGACCTTCAGGTGAAGGATTTTCGTTTGCAGGAACAGGGAAAGCAGCAGGAGATTGCGCAGATTGGAAATCCCGATGAAGTACCGCTGGAAATTGCTTTATTGATTGACGTTTCGGGGAGCACAAACGCCCGCTTCATTTTTGAAAAAGAAGCGGCCGCCAGCTTCCTGAAACAGGTCATGAAACCTTCCGACCGCGCGACAATCTTTATGATCGACCGCGCGGCCGTTTTGAAGATGACAAATGCAAAGGTCGATGAGGCAAGTACCGGCTTGCGGGCTATCGAGCCGGCTACCGACAAGGGCCCCACAGCTTTCTTTGATACCGTGCTCGAGGCGGCCCAGTACCTCGCCAACACTCCGGCCCAGCATCGCCGAGTGATTCTGACGATCTCAGACGGGGTCGACAACTTCAGCGAGAAAATCAAGAAAGCAATCGGCGCCACGCGCGCCGAACAGGACGCGGTGGGCCTGGCGGCCCGGCAGCACATCAATGATCGGGCTCTGACAGAGGTGCAGCGTGAAGTGCAAAGGGCTGATGCCGTTTTCTATTCAATAAACCCTGCCGGCGAGACTATGCACCTGAACGTGCTGACCAAGCGGGGTCAGGAGGGAATGCTCCAGCTTGCCGTGGCCACCGGTGGTAACGCCTTCGTGCCGGAAAGGTCGGAAGATCTGGAACCGGTTTTTAGACAGATTGCTGCCGAGCTACGCGGCCAGTACCTGTTGCAGTACTACTCGAATTCGCAGACGCCCGGAGAGTTCAGGCGCATAGCGGTGACCGTCCCAACGCGCCCTGATGTGCGCATACGTGCCCGTCAGGGTTATTACCCGAAAGGGAAGTAAGATCTGTCTGGACCTTCCCCTCTTGGCTGCCCTCATCGCGAGGTAGCCTCAAGCCGTCGCCGCTCGCTCTCCTTAATAATTTCGCTTAAATCCATGACCGGCCGTATCTCAATCGGTCCAAGTCCGTACCGAAAGCCCGGAAGCTGTGAGACAAGCTGAATGGCATGATTGAGGTCTCGCGCCTCAAGGACTTGAAGGCCGCCGAGCTGTTCCTTGGTTTCCGCATAGGGGCCGTCAGTCGTCGCGACTTTGCCGTTTTTCCAGTACAGGGTCACGGCGGTCTCCGGAGGCTGAAGCGGTACTTCGGCAACCAGATGCCCGTTGGCACGCAGATGGTCGTTGTGCTCAAAGCACTCGTCGAGCACGGCGTGCCGCTCGTTCTCGGTCATCACTTCGAATGTTGCTGGCTCGAGGTATCCCAAACAGATGTATTTCACCGATCAATCCTAGCTTTCCGTGATTCGTTGTTTCTAGTCCGCGGAGCGGGCGTCAGCGTAAAGCCTGGGGCGTGAGCCCCTGGGCGCGGACAGGGAGTTATAAAGCCTGCGAAGCGGGCGGCACCCGAATCATCTGGGCGGGTGTTAAGCGCTATGGCTATCACCCGCTTCGCGGGTTCGATTGACATTTTCGTCCCTCACCTGGGGCTTACGCCCCAGGCTTTACGCTGTCGTCCGCTCCGCGGACTCGCCGAATTAAGATCTTTAGGTGAGCTGCAATCCAAACGGCACGCCCAACACGGCGCGAATGTTTATTGACCTCCGGTTTGGACAGCACCGGCGCGCTCGTAATTCACCAGGATGACGCCACTCGAACCGACAATGCTTTCCGTCACCTTGAACGCCGCCGGGATCGTGCCCTCGGCAAACAAACGTTTCCCTTTGCCCAAAGTTATCGGATAGATCATCAACCAGAAATTATCGATCAGATCATGCTTCATAAGCGTCTGGAGCAGATTACCGCTTCCCCAAATGTGCAGATCTGGGCCCGGCCCTTGCTTGAGTTCGGCGACTTTTTTCGCAACATCCCCGTTCAAAAACACCGAGGGTTGCCATTCGTGAGCAGTCATCGTGTTCGAGGCGACGTACTTGGTCGCCGTGTTGACGCCCGGCCAAATGTCGCCATGTTGCGGCCAAAACGCCGCCCAAATTTCGAAAGTTTTGCGCCCCAGCAAAAGGTCGATCGGCATATCCAGCATCTTTTTCACAGCCGCGCCGATCGCGTCGTCGTCAAAGGGCGCTGCCCATCCGCCATAGGCAAAGCCGTCGCTCGTATCCTCGTCCGGCCCGCCCCCTGCTTGTATGACACCATCAAGGGTAATGTGTTCAAGTACGGTAATTTTTCTCATGTGTGTTCCTTCGCGTGCTATCTGATTTTGTTTAAGGTGAATTCAACTTTCAAGTGCAACAACGGAATTAGTTTTCGCTCCAGGGGAGCGAGATGTTTATAGAAACTGCTTCTAACTAGATAACGCGCCTCCAGCGGAGGGCAATGTTTCCGCCTTTTGTACGTGGTGACCAAAGTATGTTTCGCTCCGCTGGAGCGAGGAAAAATCTTTTAGAGGTCGCGCTTTCTATAAACTTCTCGCCCCTAATGGGGCGAAGAGC
>Ga0209798_10002427_pt1 | contig 10988 bp, 11 predicted proteins | sample DOMMetBare3Fresh_FD_187475 | JGI IMG/M metagenome (GOLD analysis project Ga0209798, IMG submission 187475) | Wetland sediment microbial communities from St. Louis River estuary, USA, under dissolved organic matter induced mercury methylation -... | ecosystem: Environmental > Aquatic >...
CCGGCTGCGCATCCGCTCCTCGAAGCCGCCCAGCTGCTTGGGTGGAAGGTCGGAGGTGATCACGACCTGCTTGTTGGCGTTGTGCAGGGTGTTGAAGGTGTGGAAGAACTCCTCCTGGGTCTGCACCTTGCCCTGCAGGAACTGGATGTCATCGATGAGCAGAACATCCACGTTCCGATATCTGCTCTGGAAGGCGGAGGCCTTGTCGTCACGGATGCTGTTGATGAAGTCGTTGGTGAACTCCTCCGAGTTCACGTAGCGCACGCGCACGTTCGGGTAGAGGTTGCGAGCGTAGTGGCCGATGGCATGCAGCAGGTGGGTCTTACCCAGTCCGGACTGGCCATAGACGAAGAGCGGGTTGTAGGCCTTGGCCGGCGCCTCCGCCACGGCGACGGCGGCCGCATGGGCGAAACGGTTGCTGGCCCCGATGACGAAGGTGTCGAACGTGTACTTGGGGTTGAGCCGAGCCGCCTCGACCTCCGTGGCATCGCGGTCGGCGATGCGAGGTCTGCTCGACTGTCCACCCACAGCGGTGGCCCGAATCGTGCTGAACGGCGAGCCCAGATCGGGCAGCTCGTCGGCCTCGAGCTCGGTCAGGCTGGCCTGATCGGTGATGGCCTCGGGGTCAGGAACCTCATCGGCTGCATTCTCGGCCCGTAACGCCGGGTCGACCGTGACCGCGAGCCGGATCTCCATGCCCAGCTGGCTGGACAGTGCCATCACGAGCTGCTGTCGGACGCGGGTCTCGACGATGTCCTTGGTGAAGTCGTCCGGCACGGCCAGCAGTGCCGTCTGTTCCAGCAGGCCCACGAACTTGGCCTGGTGAAGGAACGCCCGCTGGGTCGGGGGCAGCCCGTTGGCGTCCAGCGCGGTCAACGTGTTGTGCCAGACGTGGCCGAAATCGACCTGTACTTGCGTCATGATCGGTACATCTCCACTCCCGTTGACCTGATTCCGCCGCGTCAGCCGTTTTTGACGCCCGAGTATCGTATGTCCGTTCTTCCACACGGTTGTCCACAGACTGTGCATATGCTGTGGAAGGACGGTGAGGTGAGATACCTATGAGCGTTCTGCCCTCACGGGGAGCTGTACGAGGGTGAAAATCGTAGTGTCCATGCTCACAAACCCGGGTGTTCATCGGCGTGTCGCCTGACAGGGATAGCCCCGCGGCACCACCATAAGCGGTTTTGGCCCGAATCGGTGTCGCAACGTCGGGGAAAACGACACGAGTTTGACCCTGCCCCACTGGCTCCCGTACCTTGAATCAAGCCTGTGTTGAGGGCGGTTTTCGCATGCCCGTGTCTTCCATGCATCTCTTGTGGCCACGGGCATCCGACTGGCCGGCCAACTGCTGTGATCCATCCCCCCGGAGGATCGCTCGATCCATTGCTTGAGCAGCAGCCCCTCGGCCCACCCTCGTACCCCGCACCACCTTCAGCACAGATCCCCGGATGGCTGTGCAGTAACGGAGAACCTCGTGAGCAAGCGCACCTTCCAGCCGAACAACCGCAGACGTGCCAAGACCCACGGCTTCCGCCTGCGTATGCGCACCCGCGCCGGCCGGGCGATCCTGGCCGCTCGTCGCGGCAAGGGTCGCTCCGAACTGTCCGCCTGAGCTCGACGCGTGCTTCCAGCGCGTCATCGTCTGCGAAGCAGCGCTGATTTCGCCGCAGTCTTTCGGGGAGCACGTGGAGCAGGTGGATCTCGTTCAGGCAGTCGCCTCATCGTGGTGCATGCCAGCTCAGCCGACGCGCGCGCGGGCCAACCGCCGCGGGTCGGTCTTGTTGTCTCCAAGGCCGTGGGCAACGCCGTGGTCCGGAACCGCACCAAGCGGATCCTGCGGGCTCTCATGAGCGCTCGTATCGGCCAGCTGCCTGATGGTGTTGATGTGGTGCTCCGCGCGAAGGCCGGGCTGCCGGGCACGCCAACCGCCGTACTCGCTCAGGATCTGGACAGGTCGCTGGCGACAGTGCTGCGCCGGGTCACACCGCAGAAAGGGCGCTGACGCCGTATGCCGTCTCGTTCCCTGCGCCTGCCCCGCGTGCGCACCGTGCTCGCTGCTCCGGCGATCTGGCTGATCAGGGCCTATCAGCTGGTCCTGTCGCCGATGCGGCCGCCGACCTGCCGGTTCTACCCCTCCTGCTCCAGCTATGCGGTCACTGCCATCCAGCGCTTTGGCATCCTGCGGGGCTCCTGGCTCACCACCCGCCGCCTGTTGCGCTGTCACCCCTGGAACCCTGGCGGGGTCGACCACGTTCCGCAGAGGGATCCCGAACATATGTCCGAGCACCCCACCCACCAGACTTGACCCAACGGCGACCGACCGGGCATACCGGTTGGTCCCCTTCGCAGCCCGCCGGTGAGCGCAGCTCACACCACGACAGAGGACTCGATGATAGATACCGTGCTCGCCCCGCTGGAGTGGGTCGTCGCCTGGCTGATGGTCGGCTTCCACACTCTCTTCATCTGGATAGGCCTGCCGCCCGCAGCCGGGTTCACCTGGGCCATGTCGATCGTCGGCCTGGTCATCGTCATCCGGATTATTCTGATCCCGCTGTTCGTGAAGCAGATTCACGCCTCCCGCCGGATGCAGCTCATCCAGCCGGAGATGCAGAAGATCCAGAAGAAGTACAAGGGCAAGACCGACCCTGAGTCCCGGCAGGCGATGACCCAGGAGACGATGGGTCTGTACAAGCGCACAGGCACCAACCCGTTCTCGTCCTGCCTGCCGGTTCTGCTGCAGTCCCCGGTCTTCTTCGCGCTGTTCCGGATGCTGTATGCCCTCCCGGATATCGCTTCCGGCAAGAAACCGCCGATCGGCCCCATGACCGCGGAGCTGGCCGCTCAGGCCAATGCGTCCACGATCTTCGGTGCGCCCCTGTCCGCCACCTTCCAGAACACAATTCTGATCGTTGACGGGGTCTCGACACAGATACCGTCCACAACCAGCACGAAGATCGTCTGTGTAGTGATGATCATCCTCATGTCGTCCTCACAGTTCGTCAGCATGCGTCAGCTGATGATGAAGAACATGCCGGCGAGCGCGCTGGACAACCCGTTCGCCAAGCAGCAGAAGATCCTCATGTACCTGATGCCGTTGATGTTCGTCTTCTCGGGCGTCACCTTCCCGATCGGCGTCCTGCTCTACTGGCTGACCACCAACCTCTGGTCGATGGGCCAGCAGTTCTACACCATCAGGCGGATGCCGGCTCCCGGGTCACCGGCGGAGAAGGCACTGGAAGAACGCCGGCTCAAGAGCGGCAAGGAGCACAAGAAGTTCTCGATCCCCGGACTGCACCATGACAGCGAGCCCGAGGAGGTCCAGGACGCTCCAGTCGTCGAGACCAAGCCCAAGTCAGGTCAGCGCCAGCAGCCCAAGCGCAAGAAGCGGGTCAGGCCCCCCGTCGCCGGCGACGGACAGCAGGGCCCCAAGAAGCAGGGCAGCCAACCTGAACCGAGGCAGTCGGGCGACAAGCCGCAGGCAGCCGCAGGGGGCGACGAGTAGTAGCGACACGGATGGTCAGTGACTGTAGGTTGCTGGCCAGGGACGATGGCATCTCGTGAGATCTCGGGGGTGCCGCGACCACCTCATACTTCGTGGACCGACCCGGTCCGGCATACAGCACGATCAGGAGACGGACATGGCCGAGCAGGACACTTCACCCGCCGAGCAGGACTCTTCACCCGCGGAGCAGGGCTCTTCACCCGCGGAGCAGGGCTCTTCACCCGCGGAGCAGGGCTCTTCACCCGCGGAGCAGGACTCCTCACAGGTGATCGTCGGACCGGACGGGGATGAACGCACGTCGGAGGCCGCAGACGGCGGTGAGGTCGGGGTCTCTGATGACGTCGAGTCAGCGCCGGCGACCACGACCCCGGCGCACGCGACCCCGGCCAGCATGGCATCACTACTTGAGCGTGAGGGTGAAGTTGCCGCCGACTTCCTCGAGCAGCTGCTCGACATTGCCGACATGGATGGCGACATCGATGTCGATGTCGACGGTGATCGGGCGGCAGTGGCGATCGTGGACTCCGAAGAGGGTCGGGTGTCCCGACGCCTGGTTGGCACCGACGGCAAGGTCCTGGAGGCGCTTCAGGAGCTCACGCGCCTTGCGGTCCAGGCGTCAACCGGTGAGCGCAGCCGGCTCATGCTTGACGTGGCGGGATTCAGAGCTGAGCGTCGGGCTGCCGTGATGGCGATCGCGCGGGCTGCCATCGACACGGTGAAGTCAACGAACGAGAAGGTGCCGATGGACCCGATGACCGCATTCGAGCGGAAAGTTGTCCACGATGAGGTCCTCGCGGCCGGCTTGCGTTCTGAGTCCGATGGTGTCGAGCCGCAGCGTCACGTGGTCATCCTTCCTGCGTGACTCGTGACGTGTGTCGTTGGTGTGTTTCACGTGAAACCGTCCCCACAACGGATGAGTAGACAGCCGTGGATGATGACGGTGGTCGCTGCGGTGGGCTGCGGCAATGCGGATGAGTGACCGGCCAGGGGGTGGCATCCCGCAGGACGACGCCGCGAGCGGCGCAGCCACAGTCGCTGGTTCGGCGGCGGAGCGCGGCCGTGCGGATCGGTCGCACGCCTTCGAGGGAAGGGTCCCACCTCCGCCGGTCGGGGCTGCTCAGGTCTTTGGTGAACGTTTGGCAATGGCCGAGCGGTTCACTGAGCTCCTGAGCGACAGCGGCGTGTCCCATGGACTGATCGGGCCGCGCGAGGTTCCGAGACTGTGGGAGCGGCACGTGCTGAACTGTGCAGTTATCCACAGCGCGATACCTGATGGCCAGATGGTGATCGACGTCGGGTCTGGCGCGGGACTACCCGGGGTCGCTCTGGCCATCGCCCGCCCCGACCTTGAGCTTCACCTGATCGAGCCAATGCTAAGAAGGACTCACTGGCTGTCGATGACGGTCGATGAGCTGGGCCTGACGAACACCACGGTGCACCGTGGCCGCGCGGAGCAGTTCTGGGGGGTCCTCAGCGCGCCGGTGGTGACAGCGCGCGCTGTGGCACGTCTGAGCGAGCTGGCTACCTGGTGTCTGCCGTTGCTGCTACCTGGTGGGTCCCTGCTTGCGATCAAAGGGTCGAGTGTCAAGGAGGAGGTGGAGGCCGACCGCGCTGTGCTGAGGCGGTTGGGTGCCGTTGATGAGGTCATCGAGAGCTTTGGGAGCGGAATCCTGGATCCGGAGACAACGGTCCTCCGCGTGGTTCTGGGCAGCCGGACGGTCCAGCGCGGAACGGGAAAGAAGAAGAGATCAAAAGGGAAGCGCCGAGGATGATGATCGGTTGGGGCCCGGGCAAGCCGCTACGGTAGAACGGGTCGGCAGTCCGCACGGTGGAGGTGACGAGGGAATGAGGTGGCACGTGTCGGCGTCTGGATTAGCCCACAAGGGGTTGGGTTGGCCGGTTGACGGCCCAGTTGGTGAGGACCTGGGGTCGGCCGGGCTCGGCTGGCCACGGAGGCGTACCGAGTTCGGGCTCCGGCTGGGCGCAGATGGCACCGGGACCACACAGGACGGCGAGCTACCTGCGATTGACGTCGTTTCACGTGAAACATCCATTCAAGGTGGTGTGGAGCACTTGTCAGAGCACTTGTCGGAGCGCGATCAGCTGGTGGCATCCCTGCCGAAACCAGGTTCAGATTCGCCTCTGGCCCAGGCGGTGGCGCAGGACGCCAGGCGCCGCCTGTCATTGACCGGCCGGATCTTTCCCAAGCCTGAACACACCCGCATCCTGACCGTGGCGAACCAGAAGGGTGGGGTGGGCAAGACGACGACGACGGTGAACGTTGCCGCTGCGCTCGCCCAGGGCGGTCTCAGGGTGCTTGTCGTCGACATCGACCCTCAGGGGAACGCCAGCACGGCTTTGGGAATCGACCACCACGCGGACGTGCCCAGCATCTACGACGTGCTGGTGGACGGCAAGGACATCGTTGACGTGGTGCGCGAGTGTGTGGATATCCCCAATCTGTGGTGCATTCCGGCAACGATCGACCTCGCCGGCGCTGAGATCGAGCTGGTTTCCCTGGTGGCTCGCGAGACCCGGATGCAGCGGGCGTTGAGTGCCTATGTGGGTGGCGCGGCCGAGCGGGGCGAGGAGCGCCTGGACTACGTCCTGATTGACTGCCCACCGAGTCTGGGACTGCTGACCGTCAATGCGTTCGTTGCGGCCGATGAGGTGTTCATTCCCATCCAGTGTGAGTACTACGCGCTCGAGGGTCTCTCCCAGCTGCTCAAGAACATCGAGCTGATCAAGAGTCATCTCAACCCGGGCCTGCATGTGTCCACCATCCTGCTGACCATGTACGACGGGCGTACCCGTCTGTCGGCGCAGGTTGCCGAGGAGGTGCGCTCACACTTCCCGGCGCAGGTGCTGCGCACGTCGGTGCCACGTTCGGTGCGGATCTCCGAGGCGCCCAGTTTCGGACAGACCGTGATGACTTACGACCCCACGAGTAGCGGGGCGCTGTCCTACCTCGAGGCGGCGGGCGAGCTGGCGGACCGGGGCACGGCTGTCGACCGAGAGCCACACGGCGCGGCCATCGACCCGGCAGATCGAAGCACGGCCAGGTATCCCGTCTAGTCTCCTTGCCGGGTCGGCCAGCTTCAGAAGGGACTTCCGAACAGTGGTGAACCTGTATTCAGCCCGGGCGAGTACCTCGCTTCGGTCGTGTGTGCTTCAGAGAGGTCGAGCGGTATGAGTCAGAAGCGGCGTGCTTTGGGTCGGGGTCTGGGAGCATTGATCCCGACGTCTCCTGAGGGGAACGGCAGTAGCCGACCAGCGGATGTGTTCTTCAGAGGGAGCCCCGTTTCCCATACCGATGGCGTTTCGCTTGTTTCACGTGAAACAGAGACCGGCGGATCGACTTGGGGGCCGGACTCGACAGTGGCCGATCCCCCGGCGCTGGCGGATCTCGCGCCAGTTCCGGGAGCGCGCTATGCCGAGCTCCCGGTGTTCTCCATCCGGCCGAACCCGAAGCAACCACGCAAGGCGTTCGGCGATGACGAGATGGCCGAGCTGGTTCACTCGATCCGAGAGATCGGAGTGCTGCAACCAGTGGTGGTGCGGCCTATTCCGCCCGAGGAGCTGGCAGTTGCGACAGGCGCGAGCTCCGACGGCAGCGAACAGCCGCTCTTTGAGCTGATCATGGGTGAGCGTCGCTGGAGAGCCACACAGGCAGCCGGACTTGCCGTCATTCCGGCCATTGTCAAGGACACCCACGATGACGACCTGCTTCGTGACGCACTTCTCGAGAACCTGCATCGTAGCGAGCTCAACTCATTGGAAGAGGCCGCGGCCTACCAGCAGCTGCTGGACGACTTCGGGTGCACGCACGACGAGCTGGCCACCCGGATTGGTCGCTCACGTCCCCAAATCTCCAATACCTTGCGACTGCTGAAGCTCCCCCCGCTGGTGCAACGCCGCGTCGCCGCGGGTGTGCTGAGCGCCGGTCACGCCCGGGCCCTGCTCGGACTTGCCGACCGCGCTGCGATGGAGCGTCTCGCGCAGCGAATTGTCGCCGAGGGCCTGTCGGTACGAAACGTCGAGGAGATCATTGCGGTCGGAGACGATGAGACCCCCAGGGTCCGCAGACCGCGCGCGGGTGCCCACCATCCTCAGCTGGATGGCCAGGCAGCCCGGCTCTCGGACCGTTTCGATACCCGGGTCCGGATCAACCTGGGCCAGCGAAAGGGCAAGTTGACCTTCGAGTTCGCCTCGGTCGAGGATCTCGAGCGCATCCTCAAGCTGATGGGCAGCGACCCGATAGACGAGAATCTGATGGGCGGCCACCTGATGGATGGTGCCAGTTCGGCCTAGTTGGTTATACGGTACCTGTGCACGGTACCTAGGTTTGGCATGTGGTTGGGTGCACGGTACCTAGGTTTGGCTGAGTGCGTGTTCGATGATTCCTGCGTAGGTCTCGGTGGTGTCCATTCCTGATGCTTCCACCGCCATGGGGAGCAGGGACGTCTCCGTCATGCCGGGAGAGACGTTCGCCTCCAGGAACCATGGACGCTCGTCTGCGTCGAGGATCAGATCAACCCGGCTCAGGTGTCGGTGGCCCAGCGTCCGGTAGGCGGTGAGGCTGGCGGCTGCAACTGAAGCCGCGGCCGAGCTACTCAGCCGGGCGGGTGTGAAGAACTCGGTCGCACCCGCGGTATACCGGGCCTCGTAGTTGTAGACGCCTCCGTCCGGGACGATCTCGACGGCGGGCAGGGCCTGTGCCTGGCCCTGTGCGTCCTCGATGATGGAGAGGGCGATTTCCACGCCCTCAACGAAGCGCTCGATCAGCGTAATATCACCATACGCATAAGCGGTCACCATTGCCGAGGGAAGCTCCGCGGCAGACCGGACGATGGTCAGACCCAGGGAAGAGCCACCGCGCGCTGGTTTCACCGCCAGTGGAAGGCCGAGCGAGTCTACCACCGTCTCCAGAAGCGCATGCGCGCCCAGCTCACGGAAGGTCGCGTGGGAGAGGGCCACCCCGGCCGGGGTCGAGATGCCGGCCGCACCTACCAGCGCCTTGGCAACCGGCTTGTCCCAGGTCAGTCGGCATGATGCGGGCTCTGACCCGACGTAAGGAATGTCCAGTGCTGCCAACACATCCCGCAGTGCGCCGTCCTCGCCGCTGGCCCCATGGAGTACCGGCCAGATCACCTCGGGACGCGAGTTCCTGATTGCCGCGAGCAGCGTCGGGTCCACGTCCCGCACATGGGTCTCGGCGCCGGAGTGGGTCAGCGCGTCAGCCACCCGCCGGCCCGAGCGTATCGAGACGTCGCGTTCGTGACTGAGACCTCCGGCCAGAACCAGGATGTGCCTCATGTCAGAATCCTCACTACGAAGGGGGCGCGGGCATCGGCCGACACCTCGACGATGCGGAACAGAGAGCGCGCAGATGATCTCACCCGGTGCATCACGAGAGGTCGGGAGCGGGGGACTGCACGCCGGTGGAGGGGCCCGAGCCGCGGCCGGTGGCGTCATACGGTCCGAAGGTCTCCAGGAGCTCCAGCTCGGTCTGCACCACGCCGGCGAACCTGCGAACACCCTCACGGATCCTGTCGGGATCGGGATAGCAGTAGGAGAGCCTGACGTTGCGCTGTCCCGTGCCATCGGCGAAGAACGCGGTGCCCGGAACGTAGGCCACCCTCTCGGTAACAGCCCGGGGAAGCATCGCCTTGGCGTTCACTCCTTCCGGCAGAGTGAGCCAGACATAGAAGCCGCCATTGGGGTGGGTCCAGGACGCCTCGGGCAACATGGCGTTCAGGGACCCGATCATGGCGTCGCGCCGTTCGCGGTAGATCTCGCGGTAGACCTTGATCTGCGCCATCCAGTCACAGGTGGCCAGATACGTCGACACGGTCATCTGCGAGTAGGCGGACGGGCACAGGATGGCCGACTCGCTCGCCAGCACCAGCTTCTCGCGAACGGCGTGGGGGGCAAGTGCCCAGCCAACCCGGAGCCCCGGCGCAAACGTCTTCGAGAAGGACCCGAGATAGACGACACCCTCCTCGGACAGGGAACGCATCGCGGCGAACGGCTCACCCTCGAAGCCGAGCAGGCCGTAGGGGTTGTCCTCGAGAACCAGGATGCCGTGACGGTGACAGATCTCGATGATCTGCGGCCGCCGCTCCAGGGACAGGGTGGTGCCTGCGGGGTTGTGGTAGTTCGGGACGCTGTAGAGGAACTTGATTCGCTTGCCTGCTGCCTCGAGTCCGAGGATCCGCTCCTCGAGGGCCTGCGGAACCAGGCCATCGTCATCGGAGGCGACGTGGGCGACCTGCGCCTGGTAGGCGGCGAAGACCCCCAGTGCGCCGACATAGCTCGGCGCCTCGGCCAGGACCACGTCACCGGGGTTGATGAAGATCCGGGTGACCAGGTCCAGTGCCTGCTGCGATCCGGTCGTCACCACGATGTCGTCGGCGTGGGCGGAGATCCCCTCCAGCGCCATCACCTCGAGGATCTGCTCACGCAGCGCGGGATCGCCCTGTCCGGAGCCGTACTGAAGCGCGGTCAGCCCCTGCGTCCTCAGCATCTGCGCCACGGTTTCGGCGACGGTCTCCATGGGCAGCGCGGTCAGGCACGGCATACCGCCGGCGAGTGAGACGACCTCCGGGCGTGAGGCGACGGCGAACAGCGCGCGGATCTCCGAGGCGTTCATCCCGGTGGTGCGCCGGGCATACGACTGCATCCACGGGTCGAGCCGTGACCCGTGCTGGCCCCCTGGTGTGGTCATGAAAGGCATTCTCTCCCGTGATCGCGGATTCGTGGAACCATTGGGTATGCCGCGCAGCACGACGCGTGCTAAGAGTCTCACATGTCTGGTTCCCGCTGTGGGCGGTCTGCCTCGTGAGCCCGACGTGTGTCACGTGAGAAGTGGCAGATCGGTTCGATGCCAGTTCGATGTCTTCGGGGAGGTCGGTGGCTATGAGAGGGGTTGGACGTGAGGTCTTCTCGCTCACTCTCGATCGTCTGGGCGACCTGCCGGAGCCGTGCGTCTCCTGCATCTTCTGGGAGCTTGACCCTGCGCTGGCCGCTGCCTCGATGGCCGGTGGTGAACCTGGCCTGGACAAGGAGTCGTGGCTGTCCTCGGCGCTGCTGGAGTGGGGCAGCGTGGGCCAGATCCTGTATGTCGACGGGGTTCCGGCCGGTTACATCACCTACGCCCCCCCGTATCTCGTGCCGCGCGCGGCCGCGTTCCCGACCGCACCCGTGGCTGCCGATGCCGTGATGCTCATGACCGCACGGGTGATCCCTGACTTTGCCGGTCAGGGAGTCGGGCGGGTGCTCATTCAGGGGGCGGCCAAGGACGTGATGCGGCGCGGGGTCCGGGCCATCGAGGCTTTCGGGTATCTCGGGGACCCCCAGGCACCGAAGGCGGCATGCGTCATACCGGCGAGGTTCCTCACCGCGGTGGGTTTCAAGACCGTGCGCGAGCATCACACCTACCCCCGTCTGCGTCTGGACCTGCGCACGGCTCTGACCTGGAGCC
>Ga0209798_10002428_pt1 | contig 10986 bp, 11 predicted proteins | sample DOMMetBare3Fresh_FD_187475 | JGI IMG/M metagenome (GOLD analysis project Ga0209798, IMG submission 187475) | Wetland sediment microbial communities from St. Louis River estuary, USA, under dissolved organic matter induced mercury methylation -... | ecosystem: Environmental > Aquatic >...
GGCCGCGCTCGCGCTCGCCGTGAACGCCTCGGGCGCCGTGTCGCTGAAGACCGTCGTGCTGATGACGCCGGAGGAGGTCGACGCCGCCGCCAAGCGGTCGGCGGCCTATCGCGCGCCCGGCACGTAGCGCAAGCCCATGGCCGAGCCGACCCCCGTGCGCGGGCTCTTCGAGACCCACGTCACCGTGCGTCGGCTCGGGCCGGCGGTCGCGTTCTACCGCGACGTGGTCGGCCTGCCGGTCGCGCTCGAGCTGCCCGACCAGCGCCTCACGTTCTTCTGGGTCGGCGGCCGTGGCCGTTCGATGCTCGGGCTGTGGGAGGCGGGCTCGGCGCCGCTGGGCATGCAGCTGCACCTGGCGTTCGCGGCCGCGCTGGACGACGTGCTCGCGGCGCCCGCGCGGTTACGCTCCGCGGGGGTCACGCCGCTCTCGTTCTCCGAGGAGCCCACCGCCGAGCCCAGCGTGCTCGCCTGGATGCCGGCAGCGGCCGTCTACTTCCGGGACCCGGACGGGAACCTGCTCGAGTACATCGCGATGCTCGAAGAGGAGCCGCGACCCAGCGTCGGGGTGGTGGGGTGGTCGGCGTGGACGGCGAGCGGGTGAGGCGGCTCAGTGGTCGTGCGCCATCCCGATGATCTGCTCGCGGGTCATCTGCCCGGCCATCTCGGGGTGACGGTCCTGGACGTGCTGCTCGACGTTCGCGACCAGCTCGTCGTCGGACTCGCCGCGCACGTCGGTCCCGCAGGGGCAGTGAACGACCTTCGCCATGACGCCTCCTCGGTTTCGGGCGATCCTTGCACGGGGCCGGCGGAGGCGCAACCGCCCACCCGGTGCCGGACCGCGGACGTTCGCCATGGGCCGGGCAGGACTCGAACCTGCGCGCGACGGATTATGAGTCCGCTGCTCTAACCCGCTGAGCTACCGGCCCGGGTGGCGCTTGCGCGCCACCGCGCGACGGAAACTAGCAGCGCGTCAGGGGCCGGCGACCTTGGCGATCGCGCGGTCGAGCTCGGCGACCGACACGGCGCCCTCGAAGCGGGAGGAGATCTTCCCCGCGCGGTCGATCACGAACGTCCACGGCTCGGTCTGCAGGCGCCACGCGAGGACCTGCTGGCGCGGGCCGTCGGCGATCTTGTTGTTCTTCCAGATCTCCTGGTGGATGAACGCCACCTTGCTGCCGTACTTCGCCTGCAGCTGGGCCGCGATGTCCACGACCGGACCGCAGACGCGGCTCTGGCACAGGAGCGGGGTCGCGAACACGAGCACCGCGGGCCGCTTGCCGAGCACGTCAGCGAAGTCGACCTCGTGGAGGCTCTTGCGCGGCGGGATGCGGGTGTCGATCTGCGCGAGCTTGCCGCCCACGTCGGCGACGGTCGGCGTGTGGATGCGGATCGCCGCGTCGCCGACGGCCGGCGGGCCGTCCTTGGGCGCCCCGACCTGCACCGGCACCGGCGTGACGGCGACGAGCTCGTCGCCGAGCTTGGCGATCGCGACGAGCGCCTGCTTGCGCGCCCGGCCGAAGGGGATGCTCGCCACGTACACGCTGTGCGCCGCGTCCGGATCGTCCTTCGCCGTGGTGCTGAGGAACTGCGGCTGCACCGCGAGCGACTCGCTGCGGGCGAGGTAGGGGCCGCGCATGCCGGTGCCCTTCGCCGAGCCCACGTACACGGCGACCGAGTAGCCGCTGACCTGCTTGTTGGCGCGATCGATCAGCGCGAAGCCGACGCGGTCGACCCCCGGCGTGAAGAGCGAGCCGCTGAGCGCCATGGCGGGACCCTGCGCCAGCCCGCTCGTGAGGTCGGTGACCGTCTTGCCGCCGCCGTCCGGGAAGTCCTGGGCGCTCGCCGTCCGCGGCGGGGGCGGCGTCGTCTCGGCGGTGTCGCCGCCGCTGCCGCCGCAGGCGGTCAGAAGCGCGGCGACGAGCGCGAGCGCGAGCAGCAGCGGGAGTGTGAGGCGCAGGCGTCGCGGCATCCGGCCCCACGCACTCTACGGCTTCGCGGCGCCCGCCCGCGCCGGTCGCCGACCGCCGTGGCGGCGGCTCCGGCCCGTCCGCGCGATCGCCCGGTCCGACCGCGGCGAACGGCCGTGATTGGATACCGCCGCGCGCCGGCCGGCGCGCGGCGGACGACAGGAGACGAGCGGATGGCAGCCAGAGCAGCGATCGTGACCGGAGCGTCGAGCGGGATCGGCCTCGCCATCGCGCGGATGCTGGGGCAGGAGGGCTACGGGCTGACCCTCGCCGCGCGCCGCCCCGAGAAGCTGGCGACGGCGGCCGCCGCGCTCGAGGGCGAGGGCCTCGAGCTCCAGCACGTCGCCGCCGACGTCGGCTCCGAGGACGACCTGAAGCGCGTCGTAGCGGCCCACCGCGACCGCTACGGCCGGCTCGACGTGCTGGTCAACAACGCCGGGGTCGGCTTCGGCGCGCCGATCGGCGAGACCTCGACGAAGCGGCTCGACATGCAGCTCGCGGTCAACCTGCGCGCGGTCGTGATCCTCTACCGCGAATGCCTCGACCTGCTGAAGGCGGCGGGTGCCGAGCACCGCAACGCGCTCGTCGTGAACACGTCGTCGATCTCGGGCAAGTTCGGCCAACCGTGGCTGTCGGTCTACTCAGCGACCAAGCACGGCGTCGTCGGGTTCACCCAAGCGATGAACAAGGAGCTCGGCGCCGACGGGATCAAGTCGTGCGCGCTGTGCCCGGCGTTCGTCGACACCGACATGACCGAGTTCGTCAAGGAATCCGTGCCCGCGGAGCAGATGATCCAGCCGGAGGACATCGCGGAGGCGGTCCGCTACCTGACGAAGCTGTCCCCCGCCTGCGTCATCCCGGAGATCATGTTCACGCGGCCCGGGGACGGGCTCTGAGCGACGGCGTCGCGTGCGATCTGCGCCGACTCCTCGGCCTGCGCGGTCGCTGCGCTGAGCGCCGCCTCGTAGTCGTCGAGGCGCCGGAACGGGCGCAGCCAGGCCCAGCCGGCGCGGTGGCGCAGCTCCGCCGCGCGATCCGAGTCGGCCGCGCTGGACGCCGGCGCCGTGGCGCGCTCAGAATCAGCCACGTCGGGCCGCGACGCAGACGCGCAATCCGGATCGGCTGAGGCGTGCACCGGCGCGGCCGCGACGAGCGCGCCGGCCGGATCGAGACGCGGCTTGGCCGCCAGCGCGGCGCGGTGCTCCGCGATCGCCGTCGCGAGGTCGAGGCCTTCCTCGAGCTCGAGGCTCGCCTCGAGGTGCGTCTCGAGCACGCGCAGCTCGCGCGCGGTAGCGCGGCGCGGCCGGTGACCGACGCGGGCGAACCCGTCCCACGCGCGGGCGAACGCCAGGGCGTCGGTGCGCGCGCCGCAGCGATGCGCCGCGAGCATCGGGCAGACGCCGCCGCGGCGGTCGCTGTAGGCGCCGACGATGATGGCGTTCGAGCGCACCCCGTCGAGCATCGCCACGCGCGTGCGGACGGGCAGCAGGTCGATGGCCTGGCGGAGGTGCTCGATCTGACGGCTCGCCCGTGGCATACGCTGTGCGCCCGTCGGGCGCCGCGCAACCGTAGCGCGTCCTCGGGCGCTGGAGAACCCTTGAAAGGAAGATCGCGATGAAGCTCGGCGTCCACATCGGCTACTGGGGGCTCGGCCTGACCGCCGCCGAGCAGCTGCAGATCGTCCAGGAGGCCGAGCGGCTCGGCTACGACTCGGTCTGGACGGCCGAGGCCTACGGCTCGGACGCGGTCACGATCCTCGGCTGGCTGGCGGCCGGCACCACGAAGATCAAGCTCGGCTCCGCGATCATGCAGATGCCGGCCCGCTCGGCCGCGATGACGGCCATGACCGCCGCGACGCTCGACCAGCTCTCCGCCGGGCGCATGCTGCTCGGGATCGGCTCGTCCGGCCCCCAGGTCGCCGAGGGCTGGCACGGCCAGCGCTTCGCGCGCCAGCTGCAGCGCACGCGCGAGTACATCGCGGTGGTGCGCATGGCGCTCGCGCGCGAGCGCGTCGAGTTCCACGGGGAGACGCTCGAGCTGCCGTTGCCCGACGGCCCGGGCAAGGCGCTGAAGCTGACGATCGCCCCCGTGCAGGAGCGCATCCCGATCTACCTCGCCGCGATCGGGCCCAAGAACACGGCGCTCGCCGGCGAGATCGCCGACGGCTGGATCCCGACGCTCTTCTCCCCCGAGCACGTGGCCGAGTTCCGGCCGCTGCTCGAGGAGGGCGCGAGCCGCTCGGGGCGCTCGCTCGAGGGCTTCGACATCGCCCCGACCGTGAACGTGTGCGTGACCGACGACCTCGAGTCCGGGCGCGACGCGATGCGCCCCTACGTCGCGCTCTACGTCGGCGGCATGGGCTCGCGCGAGCAGAACTTCTACAACACGCTCGTGCAGCGCTACGGCTTCGAGGCCGCGGCGGCCGAGGTCCAGGACCTCTACCTCGCGGGCAAGCGCGACGAGGCGATGGCGGCGCTGCCCGGGGAGCTGATCGACACGGTCTCGCTCTGCGGCCCGCGCGACGTGGTGCGCGAGCGCCTGGCGGTGTTCCGCGACGCGGGCGTCGGCACGCTGATGCTCAGCCCGATGGCGTGGACCGCCGCCGAGCGGCTCGAGCAGCTGCGCACGGTCGCCGAGCTGGCGGGGTAGCCCGCTGCGCCTGCTGCTCGGCGCGTTCGGCGATCCCGGCCACGCGTTCCCGATGCTCGCCCTCGGGGAGGCGCTGACCGCGCGCGGGCACGACGTCACGCTGCAGACCTGGACGCGCTGGCGCGAGCCGGTCGAGGCGGCGGGGATGGCGTTCGCGCCGGCGCCGGAGTACCCGCCGTTCCCCACCCGCGAGCGGCCGCTGAAGCCCTACGAGGCGGTGCTGCGCGCCGCGCGCGACACGCGCCCCCTGATCGCCGGACTGCGGCCCGACGCAGTCGTGGCGGACATCCTCACGCTCGCTCCCGCGCTCGCCGGCGAGCTCGAGGGCGTGCCCGCGGCGACGCTCGTGCCCCACGTGTACCCCCCGGGCGTCCCCGGGATGCCGCCGTTCTCGGTCGGCGCACGACGTCCGCGCACCGCGCTCGGCCGCCGCGCATGGCGCCTGTTCGACCCGGCCGTGCAGCGCGGCCTCGAGCAGGGGCGCGACGAGCTCAACGCGACGCGGGCGCGACTCGGGCTGCCGGCGCGCCAGCGCGTCCACAACGGGCTCAGCGCCGAGCTGTGCCTCGTCGCGACCTTCCCGCAGCTCGAGTACCCGCGGACGTGGCCCGCGGGCACGCACGTCGTCGGGCCCCTGCTGTGGGAGCCGGGCGCCCCCGACGTCGACGAGCCGCCCGGCGTGGGACCGCTCGTGCTCGTCGCCCCGTCGACGTCCCAGGATCCCGAGCAGCGGCTCGTTCGCGCCGCGCTCGCCGGGCTGGCGGCGCTGCCGGTGCGCGTGCTCGTCGCCGGGTGGCGCGCGGACGCCGGGTCGCCGCGCGACCTGCCGACCAACGCGCGCGTCGTGTCCTGGCTGTCCTACGCCCGCACGATGCCGCGCTGCGCTGCCGTCGTGTGCCACGGCGGGCACGGGACCGTGGCGCGCGCGCTCGCGAGCGGCGCGCCGGTCGTCGTGTGCCCGGAGGCGGGCGACATGAACGAGGTCGCGGCGCGCGTGGACTGGGCCGGCGTCGGGGTGCGCGTGCCGCGCCGGCTCGTGGGCCCGCGCACGGTCCGGCTCGCCGTCGAGCGGGTGCTGCGCGACGACCGCATCGGCGCGCGCGCGGCCGGGCTGCGGGACTGGAGCACGTCGCACGACGCGGGCGCGACGGCGGCCGGGCTGATCGAGCGCTGGCTGCTCAGCCGGCGGCGATCTTGATCTCGTTGACCGTCTGCTTGCTCTGCTCGGGCCCGACGCCCGTGCTCGGGTCGTACTCGAAGACGAACGTCGTCGAGCCCGGCCCGGCGGGCTGGCCGCTGCCGGCGAGCGTGCAGCTCACGAGCGCCGGCTCGGGCCCGCCGACGTCGCTCGTCTGGCAGACGGCCTGCGGGAAGGCGGTCCTCACCGGGCCGGAGAGCGAGAGCAGCTTGATCCGGTTGGCGGTGCGGTAGAGCGTCTGCACCTGGAGCGAGGAGCTCGCCAGGCTGATCGACACCGCCGACACCTGCAGGCTGCCGCCACCGGGGACGTAGGAGATGACCAGCCCGCGGCGCGCGTAGAGGAACGTGACGACGTCGCCCTCCTTGACGAGCGGGCGCCCGGAGCCGATCAGCTTGCGCACCTGCTTCGAGCTCATGCCGAGCCGCACGCCGCCGATCGAGACGCCCGGGATGATGCGGCAGTCGCGCAGGTAGAGGTACGCCTTCGCGCGCGGGCAGCTCTTCCCCGGCCGGACGCGGCGCGCGTCGGCCGCGCCCACGAACGTGCTGCTGACGACGATCGCCGCGAGCGCGCCCGCGACGAGTCGCAGCGCGCGCGAGCTGCTTCGCGCACGGTCCCGCGAACCCCTGGCCAAGGTGCCGAGCCTCAAGCTGGGGGGGTGGGACTCGAACCCACAACCCTTCGGTTAACAGCCGAATGCTCTGCCATTGAGCTACCCCCCATCGGGTCCTTCGATGGATCTCCGCACGGCGGCTCGCGACGGTTGTGGCAGGCCGCGCGATCGGCGTGACAGCGGGGCCACAGTAGCAGCCTCCCGTGCCTCGATCCGCCGGCGCCAGCCGTCGTTCAGACCCCGCTCCCCCACTCCCGCAGGCGCCGCAGCACGTCCTCGCGCTCGGTCGCCAGGCGGCCGACCTCGAGCCTGCCGTCGGCGCGCGCGGAGGCGATCTCGCGCTCGAGGCGCGCCTTCTCGAGCTGCAGCCCTTCGACCTGGAGCGTCTCGGCCGTGGCCGGGGCCCGGCCGGCCTCGACGACGAGCTCGGAGATCAGCGCCGCGAGCTCCTCGTCCCCCGGCGGCAGGTCGGCGAGCGGCGTCGCGAGCCGCGGGCGCAGGTGGCGCGCCGCGCGTCGCACGAGCTCGCCGGTGAAGTGCTCCTCCTCGCGAACTCCGCGCAGCGCCTCGCGCCCTTGCTCGGGCAGCGCGATGCAGAGCGCGAGGAACTGGCGCTCGGTGCGCTCGCGACGATCGAGCACCGCCCGTGCGCCGCGCGGGGCGACGGCGACCGCCGTCGTGCCGTCCGTCGCAGACGCTGCCGGCGCCGGGGCCGCGGCGACCAGCGACGCGACGAGATCCGCGGAGAGGTCGAGGCGGTCGGCGACGAGCCGGGTCAGCTCCTCGCGCAGCGTGCCGCGGGGAATGGCCGCGAGCACCTCGCGGACCTCCTCGAGCACGCGATCGCGCCCCTCCGCGCTGCCGAGGTCCCCGCTCGCGAGGCTGCGCTCGATGCGAAAGCGCACGAACGGGACCGAGCCGGCGACGAGCGCCGTGACGGCGTCCGCACCGTCACGCAGCACGAGCTCGGCCGGGTCGGTCCCGGCCGGCATCGGCACGACGCGCAGCTCGAGCTTGCGGCCGGCGGCCCCCTTCGCCGCGCGCAGCATCGCCTCGCGGCCGGCGCTGTCCGCGTCCAGCGCCAGCTCCACGCGCGGCGCGAGCCGGGCGAGCTCCGCGACCTGCTCGTCGGTCAGCGCGGTGCCCATCAGGCCGACCGCGTTGTGGAGCCCGGCCTGGTGCAGCGCGAGCACGTCGGTGTAGCCCTCGACGACGATCACGGCGCCCGCCTTCGCCGCGTGCGCGCGCGCCCGATCGGCGCCGAACAGCTGGCGCCCCTTGTGGTAGACCTCGCCGTCGCTGGTGTTGAGGTACTTCGGCTGCTGGTTGTCGCGCAGCGCGCGGGCTCCGAACCCGAGCACCCGGCCGCGCTGGTCCGCGAGCGGGAACATCACGCGGCCGCGGAAGCGGTCGTACAGTGTGCCGCGCTCGCGCGAGCGCTGGCCGAGGCCCGCCGCGTAGAGCTCCTCCTCGGTGAAGCCCGCGCGCAGCGAGCCGACCATCAGCTTGTCCCAGGCGCTGGGCGCATAGCCCACGCGGAACTCGCGCAGCACCGGCTCGCCGAAGCCGCGCTCGGTCAGGTAGGCGCGCGCGGCGGCGGCCTCGTCGGACTCCCACAGGTAGCGCTCGTAGTACGCCGCCGCCCGCTCGAGCAGGGCGTAGAGGCGCTCGCGGCGCTTGCGGCGCGCCGCGACCTGCGGATCCTCGTCCTCGAGCTCGAGCTCCACGCCGTAGCGGTCGGCCAAGAGCTCGAGGGCGCCCTTGAAGTCGACGGCCTCCGTCTCCATCACGAACGTGAACACGTCCCCGGAGGCCTTGCAGCCGAAGCAGTGGTAGACCTTCTCCGCCGGGTTGATGCCGAACGACGGCGTGCGCTCGTCGTGGAACGGGCACAGGCCCTCGTAGCGGCTGGGGCCGGCGCGGCGCAGGTCGACGCGCGCGGACACGAGGTCGACCATGTCGACGGCGTCGCGGACGCGGTCCTTGCTCTCGGGCGTGTAGCGGGCCATCAGCCCTCGGCCGGGAACTCGCGCGGCAGCGCGAGCGCCTCGAAGGCGCGGATGCAGAAGCGATCGGTCATGCCGGCGATGTAGTCGGTCACGCGCTGGGCCGGAGTCGCGTCCGGCACGCCGGGCGGCAGCTCGGAGGGTTCGGCGCAGTAGTGGTCGAAGAGCGTCCGCAGCGCGGTCTCGATCTTGGCGTGCTCGCGGCGCGCGCGCTCCCCGAGGTAGACCCGCTCGAACATGAACGACCGCAGCCGCAGCATCGCGGCGCCGACCTCCTCGCCCTGGACGATGTCGCCGGCCTGCTCGGAGCGCTCGACGAGGTCGTGGACCAGCGTGTCGATGCGCCGCGACCCGGTCGGGCCGAGGATCGCGAGCTCCGCGCGCGGCAGGTCGCCGGGGTCGAGCACCCCGGCGCGCAGCGCGTCGTCGATGTCGTGGTTGATGTAGGCGATCCGGTCGACGAGCCGGACGATCTTCCCCTCGAGCGTCGCCGGTTCCCCGCTCCCGCTCGAGTGGTGCAGGATCCCGTCACGCACGGGCGCCGTGAGGTTGAGGCCGTCCCCGTCGCGCTCGAGGCGCTCGACCACGCGCAGCGAGTGCTCGTTGTGGCGGAAGCCGGTGCCGAAGCGCTCGCGCAGGCAGCGATCGAGCACTTCCTCGCCGATGTGCCCGAAGGGCGGGTGGCCGAGATCGTGGCCGAGCCCGATCGCCTCCGTCAGGTCCTCGTTGAGGCGCAGCGCCCGCGCGACGGTGCGCGAGACCTGCGTCGCCTCGAGGGTGTGCGTGAGGCGGGTGCGGTAGTGGTCGCCCTCGGGCGCGATGAACACCTGGGTCTTGTGCTTGAGCCGCCGGAAGGCCTTGCAGTGGACGATCCGGTCGCGGTCGCGCTGAAACGGGGTGCGCAGGCCGCAGGGCGCCTCGGGTCGCTCGCGCGCCGCGGGGTAGGAGCGCGTGGCGAGGGGCGAGAGGCGCGTGTCCTCCTCGGCGCGCACGCGGGCATCGAAGGCCTGCGCGACCGGTCCGGCCGATGGTGGGGCGTGAGCGCTCACGCCGACGATTCTCTCAGCCGGGGCAGATCGGAGCCGCTTCCGCGACGGGGACGGGACGCGCGAGGACCGCCGCGGCAGCTGGAGTGCCGCGACGGTCCTGGGGCGCGCTCGGCGGGCCTAGGCGGCTGGCGCCGGAGCTGGGTCGGCCGGGCGGTCCTGCTCGACGGCGGGCTCGTCGGTCGAGCTCGTCTCGTCGCGGACCGCCTTGATCGCTGCGCGGAAGCGCTCCTGTGCGGCCTTCACCGCGTCGCGCAGCGCCCTGCGGGCGGCCTTGACCTGGGCCTTGATCGGGGCGATGGCCCGGCGCATCGCCTGGCCACACGCCTCGGGCGTCCCCGCGTCCCGCGCGGCCTGGCAGGCCTGCTTGACCTGCGTCCTGGCCGCGTCCATGTCGGTGCGCGCCTGGGTCATCACGGCGTCGAAGTCGGTCCGCGCCTGCGCCAGGTCGGCGTCGAGCTGCGCGCACGCGGCGGCGATCGCCGCGACCTGGGTCTCGCTGAAGCGCCGCTGCCCGGGGCGTGCCGCGCGGCGGCAGATCCGGGGCGCGTGGCGCTGATCCTTGCCCAGCTTGGGGCCGTTGCCCCGCTCGTTGCCGGCGTCGCCGCCCGGAGCCGAGGTCGGAGCCGGAGCCGCGTCCGGGCGCGGGCCCTCACGGCCGGCGTCGCCGAAGGCGGTGGCTGGGAGTGCGAGCGCGAGGCACGCCGTGAGGGCGAGCGTGTGGCGCCGGAAGCTCGTTGCGGTCATGTGTCGGGTGTCCTTTCCCAGGGTTCTGGCGCGTCGTGCGCCGTGCACGGGCCGCAGCCCGTCACCGCACCCCATCGGCGCGCGACGCCCCGGACCTGAGCAGCGCACCGTCGCGTGGACCGACGTTCGGGCGCCGCCTAGCCCGAGCGAATCGCGGCCTGCGCCGCGGCGACGCGCGCCACCGGCACGCGGTAGGGCGAGCACGAGACGTAGTCGAGCCCGGCGGTGTGGAAGAACTCGATCGACGCCGGATCACCACCGTGCTCGCCGCAGATCCCGAGGCCGAGGTCGTGCTTGGCCTCGCGCCCGACCCAGGCCGCCAGGCGCACGAGCCAGCCCACGCCGTCCTTGTCGATCGTCTCGAACGGGGAGCGGTCGACGATCCGGCGGTCGATGTACTTGGCGAGGAACTTGGCCTCGACGTCGTCGCGCGAGAGGCCGAGCGCCGTCTGCGTCAGGTCGTTGGTGCCGAAGGAGAAGAAGTCGGCGTGCTCGGCGAGGCGATTGGCGACGAAGCAGGCGCGCGGCAGCTCGATCATCGTGCCGACCGTGAAGTCCTGGCCCTCGCGCAGCCCGTTCGCGCTCGCCGTCCGGACGACGAGCTCGCGCATCAGCTCGATCTCCTTCTCGTAGTCGACGAGCGGGATCATCACCTCGAGGTGCGGCGCCTCGCCGGAGCGCTCGCGCACCGCCCGGGCGGCGCGCGAGATCGCGACGACCTGCATCTCGTAGATCTCGGGGAACAGGATCGCCAGCC
>Ga0209798_10002429_pt1 | contig 10984 bp, 11 predicted proteins | sample DOMMetBare3Fresh_FD_187475 | JGI IMG/M metagenome (GOLD analysis project Ga0209798, IMG submission 187475) | Wetland sediment microbial communities from St. Louis River estuary, USA, under dissolved organic matter induced mercury methylation -... | ecosystem: Environmental > Aquatic >...
CAGCGCCTCTGACAGCAGGTCCCCCACCTGCAGCACCTCGGCGAAGCGTTGCAGCACGGCGACGAAGCGGCGATGCTCGCGCTGCGCAATCTCGACCTGGATGATGTCGTCGTAGAGGTAGTCGCCCTTGTTGCCCGGCGTGACCGCGCGCAGCTCCGCCCCTGGAGTATGGACCAGCACCGACTGCAGGGTGCCGATTTCGGAGGTGATGTGGATGGGCGGCATGGATTTCAGCGAAGTGTAGCCGGGCATCCGCCGCGTGTCATCCCGAGCCGTGAAACGATGCGGGAGCCCTCGGCGACCGCGGACCGGCGGGCGGCCTAGCGATTGGTCAGGGCGTAACTCAGCGTTTCCAGCTCGAGCGCCAGGTTGACCGTCTTGACCACGACATCGTCTGGGACGCTGAGCTGCACCGGCGCGAAGTTGAGGATCGCCTTGATACCGAGGGCGACACACCGGTCAGTGAGCCCCTGCGCGACGTCCGCCGGCGTCACCACGACCGCGATCTCCACGGGATGCCGGCGCACCACCTCCTCAAGCTCCTTGACGTTCCGCACCGTGAGCCCGTTCCAGGCCTTCCCGATCTTCGACGGATCGTTATCGAAGATCGAGACGATCTCGAAGCCCCGCTGCAGGAAGCCGCGGTAGTGCACCAGTGCACTGCCGATCTTACCCGCCCCGATCATGGCCACCCGGTAGCTGCGCCCGAGGCCGAGAATCTCGCGAAGCTTCTGGACCAGCTCCGCGACCGAGTACCCCAGCCCGCGCTTGCCGAACGACCCGAAGAAGGAGAGGTCCTTCCGCACCTGCGCGGAGGTCGTGCCTCCCCGGGCCGCGAGGGCCTCGGAGCTGACCGTCTCGATCCCCTGCTCCTCGAATTCCTCGAGGAACCGGAGATAAAGCGATAGGCGTCGGACGGTGGACTCGGCGATTTTCCGCATCAGGATTTTGTGAAAGATTTCACAAGTATAGTCGGAGAGGCTGGCCCGGGGGAGAGGGCGCCCGGCCGAACTTCAGCCGTTTACGGTCCGGAACAGCCGGGCAAAGGTGGCGGGAGCGAGCTCCTGCGGGCGGGCGGTCTCCGGGACCCCCGCTGCGGCCAGCCAGACCGACACGGCCGCCGGCGGCGCACCGGTGAGCTCGCGAAGCCCGCGCCCGAGCTGCTTCCGCCTGAACCCGAAGAGTCCCACCACGAACCGCCGGAAGGGGAGCACCGCCTCATCTGGAATCAACGGCTGGACCAGCGGGGTGAATCTCAGCACCGCGGAGTCCACCTTTGGGGGTGGGCGGAAGGCACCGGCGGGGACCGAGAAGAGCCGCTCGACCCTGGCCACCGACTGGACGCCCACGGAGAGCGCGCCGTAATCGCTGCCACCCGGCGGCGCGGCGACCCGGAGGGCGACCTCCTTTTGCACCAGGTAGACGATGCAGACAGGGCGCGGAGGAAGCAGCGCCTTCTCGAGCAGCGGCGATGTGATGTTGTAGGGAATATTGCCGATGATCCGGAGCGGCCCGCCGCCGACCAGCGAACGCCAGTCGAGGTCGAGCGCATCACCTTCAGCCAGCACCAGCGCGGGGAATCGCGCGCGGAGGGCGGGAATCAGGTCGCGATCCTTCTCGATCGCCACGAGCCGTGTGGTGCGGGCGAGCAGCTCCGCGGTCAGACCCCCCGGGCCGGGACCGATCTCCAGCACCGCATCCTCCGGCTGGATCTCGAGCGCCTCGGCGATGCGCCTGAGGATGCCCGGATCATGCAGGAAATGCTGGCCGAGCCGTTTCTTGGGGATCAAATCCGCATCACGAGCAGCGTGCGATCATCAGCCGGCCGGGTCGAGGCCTTGTCGGCTTCGAGGAACACGGCACGGACGATCGCTTCGGGCGATTCTCTCCGGCGGGCGGTGATTTCGGCGAGGAGCCGTTCCTCGGTCAGGCCGGCACCGGCGCCCTCATCGACGAGACCGTCGGTCCACAGGCAGAGGAGGTCGTCCCCGGGCACCCAGACCACCTGGTTGCGCTGGATGCTGGCCGCCGTCGAAAGGCCGAGAGGTGGAGCGGTGGTGAGGAGCCGCTCGGGCTCTCCGGTGAGGGGGATGCGAAAGGCGTGGGGATGGCCGGCGTTGGCGTAGACCAGGCGGCCATTCCTTGGGTCCAGCACGCCATAGAAGACCGAGAGGAACATCTCGGTCGAGGCGAGTTCGTCGCCCAGGCTCTCCAGCATCGAGGCCAGCACTTCGTCGGGTGTCGCGCCCGCACCGGCATGGATGCCGGCCGCCGACATCACCAGCGCCATGACCAGGGCCGCCGAGAAACCGTGGGAGGATACGTCACCGAGCATCACGCCGACGCGACCGTTGCCGAGGCGGGTGAACGTGTAGAAGTCGCCACCGACGCTGTCCACGGGACGGCAGATCGCGGCCACCTCGGCATCGCCCTGCAGCACACCCGGCGCGGGCAGCAGCTTGAGCTGAAGGTCGTGGGCCAGTTCCAGTTCGCGCTGCAGGCGCTGACGGCGCAGGTCGCGCTGGACCAGGCGGGCGTTCTCGATGGCAGCGCCGATCTGGTTCGCGACGGCAGAGACCAGCTTCGCCTCGCCGGGGGTGAAGCAGTCGCCCACCAGGCGGTCGGTGAGGTTGATGACGCCGACGCAGCGGGAGCCGGTGCCGTAGCAGATGGGAATGCTGAGAAAAGCCTGTCCCAGATAGCTGCGCGGATCCTGCGAGCCGGGATTCTGGGCCAGCGGATCGGTGGGATCAAAGACGATGATCCGCTGTTCGCGGAAGACCCGCGCCGCGACCGAGAGCGGATCATCGCTGCGCACCGGTTCAAGCCCCTCCGCGGAAAAGCCGCGTGCGGCGACAGTGCGCAGCAAGCCCGTCTCTTCATCGTAGACCATGATCGAGGCGCGGCGGGCACCGACCACATCGGCGACCTCCTGCACGATCGTCGGCGCCGTCTCCTCGAGCCGGGTGGTGTGGCCGAGAATCTCGCTGATCGCGTACAGCAGGTCGATTTCCTTGTAGACGCCGGTCAGTTCCTCCACCACCCCTGCGGTCTCCCGCTCGGAGGAGAGAAAGCTGCCAACCACACCGGCGAGCTGGGGGGCGAGTTCGGCGGCGCGGGCGGCGGGGCAGTCGCCGAGTTCGATCCAGAACCCCTCGGTGAACGGCACGGGGGCGAGCCACGAGCTGCCCGTGGGCGTCGGCACGAGGCCGGCGGTGAGGGGGATGGGGGGCGTGAAGCCGGGATCGGGGGCGGAGCCGAATTTCCTGAGCCCCCGACCATCGTACCGCCAGAGACGAACGCGGGCGCCGGCGAGGGCGCCCAGCGTGTCCGCCACGGACTCGAGGCCCGTCAGCGGCGGCGCAGTGTCATGCAGATGGAGTTTCCTTGGTCGTTGAAGCGGACATCATCCACCAGGCTCCGGATGAGGAACAGGCCGCGGCCGGAGTCGCGATCGAGTTCGTCGGGACGGATCGGCGCGCTGATGCGCGCCGGGTCGAACCCCCGCCCTTCATCGGTGACCTCGACTCGCAGGTGATCGCCGCAGACTTCCGCCTGGACCTGGACGGACTTGGAGCGGTCCTCCTGGTTGCCGGCGACGATCGCATTGGCGAGCGCCTCGGCGATCGCGACCCGGAGGTTGAAGCGGAGCCTCCGGCAGAGCCAGCTGTCGGTGCAGCAGTGGCGCATCAGGAGATCGACGACCTCCTCGATGCACGCCACGTCGCTCGGGACACGCAGGGAGAGCTGGACCGTCGCTCCGGTCGGACCGGGCACCCGGCGGCGCCTGACACACAGCCGCAGCGAGGAATGCAGCGGCGCGGTCAACCCGCGAACCCCGCCACGGCCCGCTCGGCCGTATCGCTGATGGCAAAGAGGGTGTCGAGCTTGGTGAGTTCGAACAGCGAGCGGAGGTCCTCGTTGAGACCGGAGAGCCGGAGCTCCCCGCCCTGCTCGCGCACCTTCTTGGAAATCGAGACCAGCGCACCGAGGCCGGAGGAATCGATATAGCCGGTCCGGGAGAAGTCGATCACGAACCGGCGCTCGCCGTGATCGAGGGCCTCGGAGACCCCGGTCTTGAGCTCCTGCCGGTTGCCGACAACGAGCTGACCCTCGACCCGGATGAGATAGACGCCGGAGGCGTCTCTGGAGGCTGTGAATGCCATTGGATTCCTCTTGCTAGAAACCTGCGGACCCGGGCTTCGACGCCGCGCCTCCAGCCCGCGCCAATCTACTGCTGGCCCGGATCCGGCGCCGGGTGGATCCCCCCACCCTGCAAGATGACCATTGCGGCGACCTCCACAATATCCTCGGAACTCGCCCCGCGCGAGAGGTCGCTCATCGGCCGGGCCAGGCCCTGCAGCAGCGGGCCCAGGGCGACCGCCCCGCCCAGCCGCTGGACCAATTTGTAGCCGATGTTGCCGCTGTCGAGGTCCGGGAACACCAGGATGTTCGCCTCCCCGGCCAAGGGGGAGCCGGGCGCCTTCCGCGTGGCCACCGATGGCACCACGGCGGCGTCCACCTGGAGCTCGCCATCGGCCGGGATCTCCGGCGCGATCTGCCGAAACCGCTCGAGCGCGGCCCTGACCCGGAGCACACTCGGGCTCTCGGCACTGCCGCGGGTGCTGAAGGAGAGGAAGGCGACCCGGGGCTCATCGCCCACGAGCCGAGTCCGGTCGCGCGCCGCGGCAAGGGCGATGTCGGCGAGCTGGTTGGGATCGGGCTCCGGCACGACGGCGCAGTCGGTGAAGGTGAACACCCGGTCGTCCGCCAGCACCATATAGAAAGCGGAACTGACCGTGCGGACCCCGGCGGCGGGACCGATGGCCCAGAGCGCGGCGCGGAGCACATCCGCGGTGGTGTTCACCGCGCCGGCCACACAGGCCTCGGCTTCGCCGAGGGCGACGAGGGAGGCCGCGAAGCGGAGCGGGTCGGTTGCCAGATCGAGCGCGTGTACCGCGTCGTCCACCTTGTCGGGCCGGCGGGCGCGAAGGTGCTGGGCGACCCGAGTGAGGCGGGGATCGCTGGCGGGATCGATGCCGCCTGGCCCCAGCAGAATCGGCTCCGCGATCCCCTCGCTCCGGAGCCGCTCAGCGGCCTCGCGCACTCGCCCGTCCCCCGCCTCGGGCAGCACCACCCGTGCCTTCCGGGCGGCGGCGCGGCGGAGCAGTTCGGCGCGAAAGCTCACCTGGCAAACCGGCGACGCAGCGCCTCCGCCACCACGGGGTGCACGAGCGAGGAGACGTCGCCGCCGTAGCGGGCGACCTCGCGCACCAGACTTGAACTCAGATAGGTGGCGTCCTCGGGCGGGACGAGGAACACCGTCTCCAGCCCGGGCATCAGGTGACGGTTCATCATCGCCATCTGGAATTCGTACTCGAAGTCGCTGACGGCGCGGAGCCCGCGGACGATCAGCGTGCCACCCACCTGGCGGGCGAAATCCACCAGCAGCCCCTCGAACGACTGGTAGCTCACCCGGGTATCCTCCCCCACGGCGGCACGCAGCATGGCAAGCCGCTCGTCGACCGGGAAGAGCGGCTCCTTGGTGGAGTTCTTCGCGATCGCGACGATCACCTGATCGGCGAGCACCAGGCTGCGATGGACCAGGTCGGTGTGGCCGCGCGTGGGCGGATCGAAGGAGCCGGGATAGACCGCGATGCGTTTCATGGCGCGTAGCAGAAAGTGATGGCGGTGTCGCCGTAGCGGCGGGTGTCGTCGCCAAGGAACTCGGTTTTCGCCGGATGCTCCACCGCCAGAATGCGCGCAAATGGGGCGGCGCGGAAGAGGGCGATCAATTTCGACGCGTCGTCGCGGGTATAGGGCGGATCGGCCAGGGCCAGATCGTAGGCGCCGGGCGGGAGCCGGCCCGCGAAGCGCAGCGCCTCGCCGCGATGGACGGTCGTCCGCGATTCCAGCCCGAGCGCGGTGATATTGGCCTTGAGGGCGTTGAGCGATGGGGGGCTGAGTTCGACGAAATCCGCGCTCGCCGCACCCCGCGACAGCGCCTCGAGCCCGAGTGCGCCGCTGCCGGCGTAGAGATCGAGTACGCGCGCCCCCGGCAGGGCCTGCTGGAGGATGCTCATCCATGCCTCCCGCACCCGATCGGCGGTCGGCCGGACCCGGGGGTCGTCGGGGAGGGCGAGCCGGCGGCCGCGGAACTCACCGCCGACGATTCTCACACCGCGACCCCAACCCCGACCCCCTGTCCCCCTCCCCCGCCGAGCGGGGCAGGGGGAACGATGTGGGGGGACAGAGAGAGGATGCGCGCCTGCAGGCTGGTCTGACCCTGCCACTCATTCTGCTCCAGGCGGAAGGCCACGTCGAGCGACGCGACCTTGGGCGCGCGGTCGGCCCAGCCGAAGCCGATCGCCGACAGCCGCCCGTCAGGCGCGGCGAGCGTGGCCTTGAGATGATTGCTCCCGACGCGGCGTATGCCGTCGAGGCGGACGCCGCGGGCGCCGAAGACCGGTCCGGGATTCCCCATGCCGCAGGGCTCGAGGTGGCGGCAGAGTTTTTCCAGTTCATCGTTCACGTCGCCCAGCCCGAGCACGAGATCGACCCGCTGCTCGGGGCCGAGATCGTCGGCGCTCAGCGTCTCGCGCGCGACCGCGGCGAAGCGCTCGCGGAATTCGTCGAGCCGGTTCCGGCGGATGGTCAGTCCCGCGGCCATGTGGTGCCCACCGAAGCGCTCCAGCACGTCGCCGCAGCGATGCAGTGCCGCGTGCAGGTCGAACCGCGCGATGCTGCGCCCGCTGCCCTTCCCGAGGTCACCGTCGAGGGCGATCAGCAGTGCCGGCCGCCCGAAGCGCTCGACCACGCGGGAGGCGACGATGCCGACGACGCCGGCGTGCCAGGTATCGGAGGCGAGCACCAGCGCGGCATCGGTGTCGGGATCCCGTTCCCGCTCCACCTGGTCGATCGCCTCCTCGAGGATCCGCTGATCGAGCGCCTGCCGCTCGGTGTTCATCCCTTCCAGCCGCTGGGCGAGCTGCGCGGCCTCGGCTTCGCTGTCGGTGAGCAGGAGCCGGAGTCCGTCGGTCGCATCGCCGACGCGGCCCGCCGCATTGAGCCGGGGCGCGAGGATGAAGCCCACCTGCCCCGCCCGGATCTCCCTGCCATCGAGCCCGCTCGCCCGGATCAGCGCCCGGATCCCGGGCCAGCGGCTCTCCGGGAGGAGCCGGAGCCCGTGCCTGACAAGTACACGATTCTCCCCCGTGAGGGGGACGATGTCGGCGATCGTGGCCAGCGCCACCAGGTCGAGGAAGTGGTACGGCAGGTTCTCCGGCAGCCCGAGCGCCGGCACCAGCGCCTGCACCAGCTTGAACGCGATGCCGGTGCCGCAGAGGATCCGCAGGCCGGAGGTATCGTCCTCGCGCTGGGGATCGATCACCGCGGTGGCCCGTGGCAGCACCGGGCCGGGGAGGTGGTGATCGGTGACGATCACGTCGATCCCCTCGGCCCGTGCGGCATCCACCGCCTCCACGGCCGTGATGCCGCAATCGCAGGTGAGGATCAGGGATGCGCCGACCTGCTTGGCGTAGGCGATTCCGCTCGGACCGAGGTCATAGCCATCGCGCAGCCGGTGCGGCACGAAGGCATGCACCCTGGCTCCCGCGATGCCGAGGGCCCGGGTGAGAAGGGCGGTGGCGCACTGGCCGTCGACGTCGTAGTCCCCGTGCACCAGGATGCCGCGGCCGGACTTCACCGCGCGAGCGATGACGTCCACGGCTTCCGTCATCCCCGAGAGCCGCAGGGGATCAGACAGTTCCTCCAGCGATGGTCGCATGAATCGCCGGGCCAGCTCCGGCGTGGTGAGCCCCCGCTGCGCGAGCAACGCAGCGAGCGCGGGGGAGACGCCGAGTCCCCGGGCAAGCGCACCGACGACGTCGGCGGACGGTGCGCGCTCCACCTTCCAGCGGAGCGGCGGAACCGGAAACGGTTTACTCAACCGTTTCTTCCAGCGCGAACAGGATCACGCCGCAGCTCTCGCAGGCGTCGATCAGGGTGCCCGCCCGGATCTGGCTCCGGCGGTTGAGAGGGATCGCGGTGTTGCACGCGCCGCAGGTCGGGCCGCTCAGCGCCACCACGGCGCGCACCGACTTCACGCTGCGGAGCCGCTCGTAGCGGGTGCGCAGCGCGCGGTTGACCTCGGATGCCGTCGCATCGCGCTCGGCGAGCGCCTTGTTGCGGATCGCTTCGGCATCCACCCGCCTGAGATCGAGCGCACCCCGGGCGGTACCCTGGGCGTCGCGCATCTGCTGCAGCCTGGAGTCGGCCTCATGCGCGACCGCTTCGGCCGCCGCCAGCACCTCCGCCAGCTTCAGCCACTCCGCCTCCTCCTTGCCCAGCATCTGACGGGCAAGGTCCAGCTCCACATTCACCGCCTGAAGCTCCTTCGGGGTCTTCACGGAATCCATCCGGGCCTTCCCGCGCTCCTCGAGCTTCCTGTAGGTATCGACCTTCGCCTCGACATCCTTCCGCCGCTTCTGCGCTTCGGCGACCGCCCGATGCGCCTGTTCCTTCGCCTTCTCGGCGTCGAGCAGCTGATGATCAAGCGCCTGGACCTCGGCGAGCACCGCGTCGAGGCCCTTGTCGGCCTCCAGCAACGCGACGTCCTTTGCCTGGAGTTCCAGGAGCTTCACGATATCTGGGTGCATTCGGTGTCCTTTGAGAGTTGGATGAGCATCGGGTCAGCCGTCGGTGGCGGAGCGGCGGACAGCCCGCCGCGCCAGCTGGAATCCGAACAGCCGGAATTCTTCAGGAAACTTCTGCTGCAGCGCACGCGCCACCGTGTCCTTCTGCGCCAGCAGCGTGGCCTTCTCCGCGCCGGTCGCGCGCTTGATCCGTTCGTTGAGCTGCCGCCAGGCCCGCAACTGGGGCCGTGCTTCGAGCTTCCGGCTCGCGGCCTCGAACAGATTGGCCTGGCCCGCCGGGTCGAGCGGAACGTCGGTCGCCGCGATTCGCTGCCAGAGTTCGCAGAGCGGGACCGACAGGGTGGCCGGCGGCTGGGCGAATCCAGGCTCGCGCACGGCGAGCAGCGCTTCGAACAGCTCGCGATGCGCAGCAGTCTCGAACCACTCCGGCTTGAGCAACTCCGTCGCTCGCCGGCGCCACTCGTCGTTCGCGATCAGCAGGCGAAGTACCTGCTGCTCGGTTCGGCCGCCGCCACCACGGGAGCCCTGCGCGACCATGGTACTGGGGCCGGCGTCCCGGCCCACGGGGGTGGATGGCCGCTGTTCCGCCGCCGCCGCGAACGCCTCCGACTTCCGCACCGCCTGCTCGACGTCGTGCTCGAGCACCGACTTCGCGACGCCGGAACGTTCGGCCACGAGCGAGAGGTACAGCTCCCGCTGGATCGGATCCTTCGTCGCGCGGATCGTCGGCAGCAGCCGGTCGAGCGCCTCGCGGCGATGCTCGATCCCGGTGAACCAGCCACGCCGATCGAGGATCTGGATCTTCCGCTCCATCACATCGACGGCGTCCTTCAGGATCGGTTCGAGTGCCGCGAGCCCGCCCTTCTGGAGCAGGGTGTCGGGATCTTCACCCGCGGGCATGGTCGCCACCTTCACCCGCATCTCGTGGCGGAGCATCTCATCGGCGGCGCGGAAGGTCGCCTTGAGCCCGGCCATGTCGCTGTCGAGCAGGAGCACGGCGACGGGGGCGTAGCGCTTGAGCAGCGCCGCCTGATCGCCGGTGAGGGCAGTGCCGAGCGGCGCGACGACGTGCTCGCAGCCGACGACCACCAGCCTGAGGACGTCGAAGTACCCCTCCACCACGATCACGAGTCCCTCTTTCCGGATCGCATTCTTGGCGGCGTGGAGGTTGTAGAGCGTCTGTCCCTTCTTGAAGATCGGGGTCTCGGGCGAGTTGAGATACTTGGGCTCGCCGGGTCCCAGGATCCGGCCGCCGAAGCCGACGACGCGGCCCCGCAGGTCGTGAATCGGGAAGAGCAGCCGGCCACGGAAGCGGGGGATGATCGTTCCGTCTTCGCGCTGGGCCAGCAGCCCCGCCTCGAGCATGATCCTTTCGTCGAGACCGAGCTGGCGCATCGCCTGGGCGAATTGCGGCCCGCGCGGCGCGAAGCCCAGTTCGAACGGCTCGAGGGTCTCGAGATCAAACCCGCGGCCCACGAGGTACCTGCGCGCGTCCTCCGCCTCGGGCAGCTCCCGGAGCTGCCTCGCAAACCAGTCGTGCGCCACCGACACCGCCTGGAAGAGCGGCTCGCGGGGATCGGGGCCCTGCCGCTGGGTCGCCTCCGGAATCACGATGCCCAGCTTGCGGGCGACTTCGCGCACCGCTGTGGGATAGTCCATGCCCAGCCGCTTCATGTACCAGGAGAAGACGTCGCCCGATTCCTTGCAGACGAAGCAGTAGTAGCGCCCCTTCTTGGGGATCACGGCGAAATTGCGGTGCTGTCCGCCATGGAAGGGACAGGGGCCGCGATAGTCGGAGCCGGTACGCTTGAGCTCGACGGTCTCGCCGATCACCGAGAGGAGATCCGCGCCATCGCGGACCTGCTCGATCACCTCGTCGGGGATCATGCTCATCCCGTGAACTCTGCGACGGTGGCACCGGTGCCGCCCTGATTCGACGGCGCAAAACCGTAGCTCTTCACCCGGCGATCGCGCTTGAGCAGCTGATGGACCCGTTCCCGCACCACGCCGGTGCCCTTGCCGTGGATGATCCGCAGGTACGGCTGCTCCGAGAGCACCGCCGCGTCGAGCGCGGCCAGGGTCACCTGCTCGGCCTCGTCGCCTGTGAGGCCGCGGAGATCGAGTTCGTAGGTCGCCACCTCGGTCGGCTCCCGCTCCGCGCTGGCCTGCTTCTTCGGGGCGGGTCCGCTGAGCGGGGTGACCGACGCGGCCTCCACGACCAGCTTGAGCGACCCGACACGCACCACGATCCGGCCATCGGTCCGCGTCTCGAAGACTTCACCGGTCGTGCCACTCTGGAGCCGCACGCGCTGGCCCGGCTCGAGACCTGC
>Ga0209798_10002430_pt1 | contig 10984 bp, 9 predicted proteins | sample DOMMetBare3Fresh_FD_187475 | JGI IMG/M metagenome (GOLD analysis project Ga0209798, IMG submission 187475) | Wetland sediment microbial communities from St. Louis River estuary, USA, under dissolved organic matter induced mercury methylation -... | ecosystem: Environmental > Aquatic > Freshwater...
TGCGCCCAGGATGCTGTACGCGGGCATAACGATGGGGCTGCTGGTGGCGGTTGGCGCGGCGGTCACAACGCCCGGGGTCGCTGCGGCGCTGCTGGCGATCGTCGGCGCCGTGGGCGGTCTGCTGATGGTGCCGATGAACGCGCTGCTACAGCACCGCGGATGCCGATTGCTGAGCGCCGGACGCTCGATCGCCGTGCAAGGCTTCAACGAGAATGCGAGCATTCTCGTCATGCTGGCCGGATATGCGTTGCTCATTCGCGCGCAAATTCCGAACGTGCCGCTGATGGTGGGTTTCGGGCTGTTCGTCGCCACGGCCATGGCCTTGCTGGCCTGGCGATTTCGCCCGCCCGTTCGCCGACTCGGCGAAAGTAGTACCAGGGTTCAGGTGCCGGCCGGGCGCAGCAAGATTTCGGGTTGATCCAACGAGCGCCCAAGCGCGGCGCGCACCAGCACCGACTCGAGGTCTTCGATCACGCGCTGCCAGTCAAGCGTCAGCGCGCTGCGCCGGGCTTCGAGGCGAATCGCCTGCAGCAGCTGGGGCTTTGACGCCAATCCGCCCGCAAGATCGATGAAGTTGCGCGGCGCCGCGGGCACCGCGAGCAGCCCGTTCTCTCCGGAGCGGATCAGCTGGCCGGCGGCGGCAAGGTCGAAGGCCACCACCGCCAGGCCGCTGGCCATCGCCTCGGGCACGACATTGCCGAAGGTCTCGGTCTCACTGGGAAACAGGAACAGATCCGCCGACGCGTAGTGCGACGCCAGATCGTCGCCGCGCCGGACGCCGACAAAATGTGCGCCCGCGCACTGTCGCTCGAGCGCGGCGCGCAGCGGCCCATCACCCACCAGCACGAGTTGTGCGTCGACTCCGGTGGCGCGAATGGCCGAGAAGGCTTGCCAGACCAGCGAGATGTTCTTCTCGGGGGCGAGTCGCGAGACGCATTGCACGACCAGCGTCTGCGACTTGGCACCCCAGGATTCGCGTAGCGACTCACTGCGCCGGGTCGGGTTGAATCGTGTGGTGTCGACGCCTCGGGCGACGACTTGCAGATTGGCGAAGCCTAGCGAGCGCAGTTCGCCGCGCAACGCCGGCGTCGGCACCATCGTGCAATCCGTCCGGTTGTGGAACGACTTCAGGTACGCGCAGATCGGTCGATGCATCCAGCCGAGCCCGTAGTGGCGGCTGTAGGCATGGAAGTTCGTCCGAAAGTCCGATACCACCGGCAGGTGAAGTTGGGTGGCGGCGCGCACCGCGGACCAGCCCAGCGGACCTTCTGTGGCAACGTGCACCACGTCCGGCCGGCGTTGCGACCAGAGCTGCTTCAAGGTTGACGTGCACGGCAGCCCCATCCTCAGGTGTGGATAGCGAGGAATCGCCATCCCGCCCAGCAACACTTCGTCGAAGTGGGGAGACCAGCTGGGCAGGTCGTCGCCCTGCTGGCGTGGGCGCAGCAACTGGATCCCATGTCCGCGATCACGCAGGCCCTCGACCATGCGCGCCAGCGAGTTCGCCACGCCATTGACCTCCGGCGGGTAGGTCTCGGTGACGACAGCGATCCGCATCGACCCGCGATTCACACGCGCTACGAGTTGAGCCATGGTGACGACCTCCGTCGTTGTGACGCATCGCATGGTGGCCAGCGTGAATCACAAGACGATGACAGGCACCGATCGACGGCGCGTCACCAAGCCGTCACACCGGGACCGCACCATCGCGAAGTTCACCGACGCGACGCGATGCGGCGCGCGCCACGACGCGCCTTGCTGAGCGCCGCACTGATCAAGGAGCCGGCCGTGAATTCATTCTTGAAGACGCTCGACAACCTGCGCTGGGACGACCATCGCTACTACCATCAAAGCCGAATCAACCAGTCGCTGCATCTGGTCAGCGCGATCAGCTTCCTGGTCGCCTATGCCCTGTTGTTCGTCGATCCCGCGGCGGCGGGGCTGCTCGCCTGGGGCATCTCGATGGCGACGAGACAGGCCGGGCACTTCTTCTTCGAGCCGAAGGGCTACGACCACGCGAACCAGGCGTCGCACGAATACAAGGAGGCCGTGAAGGTTGGCTACAACCTGCGACGCAAGGTCGTGTTGATGACGGCCTGGGCACTCTCGCCGATTCTGCTGTGGCTGGCACCGTCGCTGTTCGGGTTGATCGTGCCGATGCCCGGCCTCGCCGGTTTCGCGCACGATGTCGGGCTGATGTGGCTTGCCTTGGGTGTTTCCGGCGTCGTCATCCGGATGGTTCACCTGTTCGTCATCCGGGACGTCCAGACAGGCCTGGCGTGGGCCGTCAAGATCCTGACCGATCCTTTCTACGACATCAAGCTGTACTGGAAATCGCCTGTCCATTTGTTGCGCGGTGAGCTGATCGACCCGGCGCCCAACAAGCGCTGAGCGATTGCCAACGTCAGAACCGGTGCGCGAGCATCTCCAGCAGCAAGCCACGGCGGATCGCGCGGTCGGTCTGACCCTGCGGGTGCCACCACCAGCCATCGGCTGCCATGCGCCGCGCAGCGGCCACGAAACGCTCCAGCACCGCGTCGAAATCGGCCGCGCTGTAGTTCAGGCTGAAGATCAAGCGTCCGGTGCCGATCCAGCTCAGCGCCAGGCCTTGTTCGCGCAAGTAGTACTGCAGCATCCAGTTGTAGCGCGACGGCACCGCATACCAGATCGTCCATACGCTCGACAGGTTGGCCGCCCGCACCGGCAGATCCTCGAAGGTCATTCGGCTGTTGAACTGTTCGACGCGCAGGTTCCAGGTCTCGTCGAGGTTCAGGTATCGGCGCCGCACATCTTCCGTGTCGAGGCGTTCGAGGAACACCTGCATGGCGCCCATGACGTACGGATGCGCGTTGAAAGTGCCGCGTGCAAAGCAGACATCTGCCGGGCGGTCCTCGCGGAACCGCTTCATCCAGTGCGAGCCGCCGCAGACCATGCCGATCGGCAGCCCGCCGGCAACCGTCTTGCCGTAGGTGACCAGGTCGGCTCGCACTCCGAAGTACTCCTGGGCACCGCCGGGTGCGAGCCTGAAGCCCAGGAACACCTCGTCGAAGATCAACGCGATGCCGCGCTCGGTGCAGACCTGGCGCAGCTCGTGGAGCCAGTGCGTGTAAGCCTCGCGATCAAACCCGGCGCGTCGGCTGCCGTCGACCAGGGCGGAGTCGCCGGGCGCGGCGGCGTTCGGGTGCAAGGCCTGCAATGGATTGACCAGCACACAAGCAATGTCGCGTCGGGTGCGCAGCACGCGCAGGGTGCGGGGATTCATCTCGCGCAAGGTGTAGGTCTCGCGGGGCGGCAACGGATTGCCAGGCCCCGGTTGAACGTCTTCCCACCAGCCGTGATACGCGCCGCTGAATCGCACCAGGTGACTGCGGCCGGTGTGATAACGCGCCAGGCGCACGGCCTGCATCACAGCCTCCGTGCCGGACATGTGGAACGAGACCTCGTCCTGGCCAGAGATCCGTCGAAGCCGGCGCACGTTGTCGACGACGCAGGGGTGGTACGAACCGAGCACCGGGCCGAGTGCCCGCACTCGGTGGCCGCCTTCATCGATGCAAGACTTGTAGAAGTCGACGCCAAACACGTTGACACCGTAGGAACCGGTCAGGTCGAAAAACTCGTTGCCGTCGAGATCGGTGAGTTTGACGCCCTCGGCCGATTGGACGAAGGCGCCAATCTTCAGGTGGTCGCGCAGGTAGGCTGCATACTGAAACGGCACGCGATACGAACTGGTGAAGCGCAGGTCGGAGATACCTTCGCGCGCGGCTTCGGTCGCCGCCAGCGAGTTCGCGAAGCGTGCCGCGAATTCAGCGCCGAGTCGATCGAGCCCGATGCGTCGGGCCGCCTGTACGGACTCGGGCGCTCCGTCGGAGCCAAAGAAGCGGGCCTCGTCGTAGCCGTAGCCGGGCACCAGGGCGGCCACGCGCTTGGCCATGCGGGCGTGACCCGTCAGCGATGGATGCTTCGCCAATGACAGCTGCATCCGGCGTCGGGCCATTGGCAGGGTTGCGGCCAAGGCGGCCAGAGCCAACGCGCTCAACACCAAGGATTCGTTCATTCGCCGTTGATATCCGAATTGATTGACATATCCGTGACGAACCCATCACTGAGAGACCGACTGTTGCAGCACGAACAGCTGAACTTCCTGCTGACCAATCGGATTCCGCGCGCCGCAGCGACACGTGCCATGGGCTGGTTCAGCCGCATCGAGAGTCCGCTGCTGACTCGGTTATCGATCGCGATCTGGCGCCGGTTCGCCGATCTGGACCTGAGCGAGTCGCGTCAATCGCAATTCAACAGTCTGCACGCCTGCTTCACGCGTGAACTGAAGCGAGGCGCACGCCCCATCGATGGCAACCCGTCTGCACTGGTCAGCCCGTGCGACGGCATCGTCGGGGCCTGCGGTTCGGTGGCCGGCCTGCAGGTGCTGCAGGCGAAGGGATTCCCGTACGCGCTGGATCAGCTCTTTGGCACCGAAGCCGCGGCCGCGCCGTGGCGGGACGGTTGTTACGTCACGCTGCGCCTGACTTCGACCATGTACCACCGTTTTCACGCACCGTGCGATGGGTGCATCGAGCATGTGACGTACATCAGCGGCGACACCTGGAACGTCAATCCGATCGCGTTGAAACGCATCGAACGACTCTTCTGCTTGAACGAGCGCGCGACGATTCGTTTGCGCTCGAGCTCTGGGATGCCGATCGCGCTGGTATCGGTCGCGGCGATCCTGGTGGCCAGCATCCGACTGCACGACCCGGATCTGCGACTGCACCTGCGTTATCGTGGGCCGAACGAAGTGCCCTGCGACGTCGCGGTGAACAAGGGCGACGAGCTCGGCTGGTTCGAGCACGGCTCCACGATCATCGTGTTCGCGCCCGCAGGAAGCCGGCTCGCAAGCAAGGTTCAGCTGGGGTATCGGGTGCGAATGGGAGAGCGGCTGGTCGATCTGCCCTGAGCGTGCCGTGGCACGTGCGCACCGGTCTTGCCCCGTCGGGTCTCAGAGCAACCCAACACTTTGGCGCCGGTTCGTGACACGCGCGTGACAGCACGCAGCGGCGTGCGTCGGACCCACCGTGTCAAACTGATCGTCACATGACGGCTACTGTCTCCACCACGCAATACGGGTCGGATGGCCACGGCATGGTGTACGGCTTCCGCTTGGGTCCCGGCGGTGCGAATTCGATCGTCGAGGACGCGGATCAGCTGGCGCCGGCGGAATTCAATCAAGCCGCCGATGGCACCTTCTTCTGGCTGCACTTCAATCTGGCCAACGCGGCGGCAGAGCCCTGGCTGCGGCAACACGCGGGCCTGTCGGAGGATTTCTTCGACGCCCTGCACACCGGTTCGCGGTCGTCGCGCATCGAGCGGGACGCTGATGCGCTGTTCGCGGTGATCAACGATGTCACGTTCGGGTTTGACTTCGAAGCCAGCGATGTCGCCACCTTGTGGGTCTGCGTCAGGCCGGGCTCGGTGGTGTCTGCCCGGCGCAGCCCGCTGCGGTCGGTCGACCGGCTGCGCAACGACGTCAAGCGCGGCCTCGAGCTGGACTCGCCGGCCGCGCTGCTCGAACACCTGCTGCGACACCAGGCCGATGAGCTGCAACGCATTGCCCGACTGGCGACCGACAGGGTCGACGACATCGAGGACGAAGTGCTCGCGGGGCAGGTCACCAAGCACAGCGCCGAACTGGCACGGCTGCGGCGGCTGACGGTTCGGCTGCAGCGCCTGCTCGCACCGGAACCGAGCGCGATGTTGAGGTTGCTGAGCCGGCCGCCGCACTGGGTGACGGCGCGCGACGTGCAACGGCTGCAGCAGGCGCACGATGAGTTCGTGGTCGTGCTGCGCGATATTGGATCCCTTCAGGAGCGCATCAAACTGCTGCAGGACGAATCCTCGGCGCGTGTCGCGGAGGACAACAACCGCAGCCTGTTCGTGCTGACGATGGTCACGGTGCTCGCACTGCCGATCAATCTCACCTCCGGGCTGATGGGCATGAACGTCGGCGGCGTTCCGCTGGCACAGGACGTGCACGGATTCTGGTGGATGGTGGCATTGATCGGCTCGCTGACCGCGCTCTTGGCTTGGATAGCGTTTCGCCGGTGGTTGTCAAGATCAACGCATAAGTGAGCGTGGACTCGCCCGGATGATGTGTGGTGCATTGGCGCGGGCGCAAACGATGCTCACGCAAGCCCCGTCGTTGAGGTCGGGAACTCTCCGACGGCCACTGAATGAGGCACGATTGCCGTACGCATGGCAGATAAGAGGCACTTCATGACATCGATGGCTCGCGCGCTGTACTTGGATTCCGAGTTTGGCGCCTCGTTGGACCTTCCCAAGGTGGGCAGCGCTCTTGAGAATGCATTCGTCTACGACGCCGTGGCCCGCGAGCTGAAGGGTATGGCGGCGGACGGCTTGATCGAGATCGTCGCGGAGCATCAGCGCCTGGTCAGCGACGATCAGCTCATCGACACGCTGAGCTTCCGTCGCCTGCGCTGACGAAAGGCTTGGCCGGCTGAGAGTGCCGGTCGAGCCGTCCTGCCCTTCGCCCTTCCCAGTCCGCCCACCGGCGGGCTGCCAGCGCTGCGTTGAATGCAGCCCATGCCGGAATCGCGGCGGCCGCGGCGCTGTCACGCGCGCGTCATCGTCGACACGCAACACTGGCGTCTGGTTCAGCTTCCGTTCAACCACCAGACACCACGCCAGGAGATTCAAAACGTGTCCAATCCCCTCGATGCCCCTCTGTTCTGCCTTTCGCGCCGCCTGCGCTCGCTGGGCGCACACGCCCTCGCAGCGTTGCTGATCGCCGGCGCTTTCGCTGCTCCGGCGCTGGCCGACGATGGTGACGACGACGATGCCTACGCGATCGGACTTTGGGGCGACCTGCCGTATTCGCCGCTCCAGGCCAGCGTGGGCGTTCCGAACTTGATCGCGGACATGAATGCCCAGCGCCTGAAGTTCACCGTGCACGATGGTGACCTCAAGGCTGGCTCGGGTAGCCTGTGCGACGACAACCTGTACTTCCAGGCGCTCGGCTACTTGAACTCGCTGCATGCACCGGCGATGTTCACGCCGGGCGACAACGATTGGACCGATTGCGACCGGCCGGCCAACGGCGGCTTCAACTCGCTCGAGCGGCTCGACCGCGAGCGCCAGCTCTTCTTCTCGACGTCGTTCTCGTTCGGCCAGCGCAAGCTCAGGCAGGACGTGCAGTCCACGCCGCTGTGTCTCGGGCTGAACGGGCCGGTACCCTGCGTCGAGAATCGGCGTTGGACGGTCGGCCGAGTCACCTACGTCACGCTGAACGTCCAGGGTTCGTGCAACAACCTGTGCGACACCGCACCGGACGCAAGGGAGTGGGCGGCGCGCAATGCAGCCAACATCAGCTGGCTGCGCGAGTCGTTTGCGCAGGCCAAGGCGCGTGGATCGGTGGCCGTGATGCTGATCGCGCAGGCCAATCCGGGCTGGGATATCAGCGATGCGACTCGTGCACCGCTGCGTGACCCGAAGACCCTGGTCGAGACCGACGGCCTGCCCGACGGCTACAAGGACTACCTGATCGCCCTGCGCGACGAGGTGATCGCATTCCGCCGTCCGGTGGCCTACGTTCACGGTGACTCGCACTACTACCGCGTCGATCGGCCGCTGCTCGACGCCACGGGCCGGCGGCTGGAGAACTTCACCCGGATCGAGACGTTCGGCGACAACGCCGCCAACGGCAACAACGACGTGAACTGGATCAAGGTCACCGTCGATCCGCGCAGTCGCGAGGTGTTCGCCTACCAGGCCATGATCGTGCCGGGCAACCGCACCGCGGTTCCGGCACCCTGAGCGCCGCACTCTCGACCAACCGCCCCGATGAGTGCCGACCACTCGACACTGACCCGGTTGCATGAACTGGCGCAGGTCGAGGCCGCGCGTCTGTACGGCGACGCGCCGATCGTGGCGTGGCACGCCGGCAGGTCGGGCATCGTCGGCCCGCGTGTGCTGCGCGCGACAGCCCTGGTCTTCGTGGCACTCATCCTCGCAACCGCCGGCTGGGCGGCCATGGGCGGGTGGTCTACGCCGGTCGCAGGGCCGGTGTTTGTCGAGGCAAATCAGGAGGCAACCGTGGCGCCTGCAGTTCAGCCCATCCAGAGTTCCTTGGACAGGGCGGCTTCGCACCACACGGCGCTGCCCGCCCATTCGTTGACGGTCGCGCCTGACGGCGCTGGATGGCGCATCGACGCCATTGCCGCGTCGCGCACGGCCACCATCGTGGAGTTTGCTCGCGTGACAGGCACTCAACTCTTCGGCATGGATTCGCTGCCAGGAGCGCCGCCGCTTGACCTCCACTGGCAGGGCCGCGATTTGGCGGCCGCCTGGGTCGCCATCTTCGGCAACGAGGTGGGCTACGCCTTGCAGTGCCACGGCAGGCACTGTCGCGCCTGGATTTTCGGCGCCCAGGGCAGTCCGGGCGCGGCTGGAACACCCCTCGTGGCAGGGACCAGGCCGCCGATGGACGGTCTGCCCTTGGTCACCGCCAACGTGCCCGATCCGCACGACCGGAGCGCGCACGACTGAGAGTACCTTCGGTCCGGTGCAGGCCCGCCATGCACCAGCCAGTCTCGAAAGCCGCAAGGATGGACGAAGTCATCGGACTGTTTGCCACGCCGTTCATGCGTGTCCCGGGCGCGCTCCCCGCGCACCTGGTCCGCGGCCTGGTCGAACACTTCAGCGCTCTGGCCAAGACGGACAACAACGCGTCGGCCCACCTGTCGCACACCACGATGCTGCAGCCGGGCGACAGCCCGCTGCTGGTCGAGGTGGCGTCGCTGGTCACGCCCAAGCTCACCGACTTCGGCGCGTTGATCTTCGGCGAGCGACTTGGCTGGTCTGTGAAAGAGATGTGGGTCAATGTGCTGGACACCGGCGGCCGGCAGGCCATGCACAACCACGCCAACAGCTTCATCTCGGCGGTCATCTACCTGACCGCCACACACGCCGAGGCTCGCACGGTCTTCATGAAATCACCGGGCGGCCACGACTTCGCTTTCAAGAACGACCATGCGGGTGCAACCTCCGGACCTTTCAGCGCCGACAAGTGGATCAGCCCGCCGGTCGAGCCGGGTGATCTGGTGCTGTTTCCGAGCTACTTGATGCATGCAGTGCCGCCCAATCCTGGCGCGCGGCGCATCACGATGGCGCTCAACGCCATCCCGACGCGGCTGGACTCCTGGGGCTACAGGATCACCTTTGGCGGTTGAGACGGTCGCCGTCGCCAGTCATCAAACTGACAAATCGCAGGGTTAGCCTCGCCGGCTTGTCCGCCGATCTGTCCTTGCCGGGCGCACGCGCAGTCGCGTCCAGTGCCAGTCGCCAACGAGTCGCTTTCGGCTTGACGGTGGCATCGGGCTTCGCCGGGCTCGGCTATCAGATTGTCTGGACGCAGCAGTGTGCGTTGTGGTTGGGTCATGAAGCGGCCGCTGTGCTGGCCGTCGTGACGGCCTTCTTCGGAGGCGTCGCGCTCGGTGCGTTCGCCGCCGGGTCGTTGATCCGGCGCACCGCGCGGCCAGAACGCTGGTACGCGGCCTGCGAGGCGTTGATCGCACTGTGGACGCTGGCGCTGGCGCTGCTGCTGGCGCCGATCAGCCAGTGGCTGCTCGAACTGACCGGGCCCGAACCGACCGCGACATGGCAATGGATCGTCGCCTTTGGCGGCACGTTCGTCGTGCTGCTGCCGGCCACGGCGGCGATGGGCGCCACGCTGCCCGCGATGGAGCGGGTGATCGCGACGCGGGATCGCGGGCTCGGCGTGATTGCCGCGCTCTATGCCAGCAACACGATGGGCGCGGTGCTGGGCGTATTGGCCAGTGTCTTCTGGTTGATTCCGCACTGGGGCTTGGCCCGCACCGCGGCGGTGTGTGCGCTGCTCAACGGGCTGTGCTGCGTGGCCGCGTTCGCGCTGTCGTCGGATCCTGTGGCGCAACCCACGCCGCCCCGCACGTCGACCCGGCGCGGCGCACTCGCACGGCTGGCCATGACCGGGCTGCTGGGCATCGGCTTCGAGGTCGTGGTCGTACGGGTACTCAGCCAAGTCGCCGAGGACACGGTCTACACCTTCGCGCTGCTGCTGGCGGTGTACCTGGTCGGCACGGCCGTGGGCGCGGCGGCGTACCGACGCTGGTGGGCCCGGGTCGGCGACTGCAACGCGGTGCAAGGCACGCTGCTGTGTCTGCAGGCGGCGGCCTGCCTGGTCGGCGCGTCGAGCCTCTGGGCGGCGGAGTCGATCAAGCAGCTCGTGCTCGGCCAGTTGGGCCTCGGCCTCGTGCCGGCGTTGGCAGCGGAGGGCGTGCTGGCGGTCCTGGCCTTTGCGGCACCGACCTTCGTGATGGGCGCACTCTTCAGCGATCTCGCCGCGCGAGCAAGGTCTTCGGGCGGCAGCCTGGGCCAGGCGCTTGGGTGCAACACGCTGGGCGCGGCCGCGGCGCCGGTGGTCTTCGGCGTCATCTTGGCGCCGACCTTGGGGCCGAAGGGGGCGTTGCTGCTGATCGTGGCAGGCTATCTGGCGTTGGCCTGGCCTGCTGTCCGGCGCAAGGCGGCGCCGGGCGCGTTGGCGGTGATGCTGGTGGTGGCCATGGCGGCACCACCGCTGGCCTTCGTCGATGTGCCAGAAGGTGCGCGGGTGGTGCGCTATCTCGAGGGCGCAATGGGCGCGGTCAGCGTGGTCGAGGATGCACGCGGCGTCGCCCGCCTGCGCATCAACAACCGGCAGCAAGAGGGCAGCAGTGGCACGGTGCTGGCCGATGCGCGGCAGGCGCTGTTGCCGTTGCTGCTGCATCCGGCGCCGCAGCGGGCGCTGTTCCTGGGCCTCGGCACCGGCGTGACGGCGGCGTCGGCGGCGCAGGATCCATCGCTGCAGGTCGATGCGGTGGAGCTGTTGCCCGAGGTGATCCAGGCGTCCGAGTACTTCAGGCGGGCCGTCGACGATGGTGCGCCGGGGCCCGCGCTG
>Ga0209798_10002431_pt1 | contig 10983 bp, 12 predicted proteins | sample DOMMetBare3Fresh_FD_187475 | JGI IMG/M metagenome (GOLD analysis project Ga0209798, IMG submission 187475) | Wetland sediment microbial communities from St. Louis River estuary, USA, under dissolved organic matter induced mercury methylation -... | ecosystem: Environmental > Aquatic >...
GTCCTCGATGGACCGGTGGCTCCCATCCGGTGTGTGAGCCAGATGGCCTACGAGCCGTGCGGTTGCCCCGATGAAGAGACCTGCGGTCTGCGCCTGGCAATGAGCGATGTCCGCAATGCCATCGCCGGGATCCTGGATAACACCTCCATCGAGGATATTATCAGGCGACAGGATAATATCCGTCAGAAACTGGCTGTGCAGTAAAGAAACAACCGAGGCGTCACCACGTCATTTATTCCCGGAAAAACGCACTCCACAAACTTAATCGTATGTAAAAGACAGGCGGACCGCAACACATCACACCCCTCACGGAGGTCCATGGAATGGACATCACAATCCTGCTCTACATACTGGTGGGCTTCGTTGCCCAGACGATCGACGGCGCCCTGGGCATGGCGTACGGCGTGAGCTCGAATACGTTTCTGCTTAGCCTGGGGCTGCCCCCCGCAGCTGCCTCTGCCAGCGTGCACATGGCGGAAGTGGTCACGACCGGAGTATCCGGCGTCTCGCACTGGCGACTCGGCAACATCGACTGGAACCTGGTCAAGCGGCTGCTCATCCCCGGTGTGTTTGGCGGTGTGGCAGGCGCCTATTTGCTCACCTCGATTGACGGGGATGTGATCAAGCCCTGGATCTCCGCCTACCTGCTTGTCATGGGCGCGTTCATTCTCTATAAAGCCTTTCGCCCGAGCGGGCATGTCAATGATGGGACACACACGGCACGCGTCAGCGCGCTCGGCCTGATCGGCGGGTTCTGCGACGCCATCGGCGGAGGCGGCTGGGGTCCTGTGGTGACGACCACTTTGGTGGCGCGCGGCAAGAATCCGCGGCTGACGATCGGCTCGGTGAACTTTTCAGAGTTTTTCGTGACATTTGCCGAGTCGGTCACCTTCGTCCTGACGCTGACCTTCACGCAGTACTGGCAGATCATTCTGGGGTTGTTGATCGGCGGCGCGATCGCCGCACCCCTAGCCGCCCGCGTGACGAAGACCTTGCCTTTGAAGGGACTGATGATCCTGGTTGGGACGCTGATCATCCTCCTCAGCATCCGGACGATTTACCTGACGCTAACTTGATTCTCGCTGCAAACAACGCAAGGCTTTTGTACCGGAAGCCGCCTTCTCCTATAACCGTTCCGAGACATATTTCCGCAGCGCCGCGGCGGCATCCTCGTAGAGCCGCTCTGCTTCCTCTCGGGCGGAGCGGATCTGCAAAGCTTCCTTCTCGTGGAGGTTGGCATACCGGATCAACGCGTCGAGCAGCTGCAGCTTGTCCTCGATGCCAAATCCCGGCACGGGGGCAGTTTCCCGGATGCGCTTGTGCCAGGAGCCCGGTTTTCCGTAGGCAGCCTTATGCCCACTGATTCCTCCAAGCTCAGCGCCTTCATGCGAAAACACCACACCGCCCTTGATCAGATCTGCCAGCCAGGGCTTGGATGGTAGACGCATCCGGATGGTCTTGGCGATCTCCTCTTTCTGGTCCAGCCACTGCTGGTCGGGACTCTTTTCCTGGATTCTTCTTCCGCCAAGCCGGTGCTCGGTGTACCAGACGCCGTCCTGTCTGGAAATCTTCCCGCTCCAGTACTTGACTTCGAAGACCCAGATCCCGCCGGGACCCAGCAGCAACACGTCCGTATCGGAGGTGACCCGGGCAGACGTGAGCAATCCCCATACGGCAATATGACGATCATCGAGAAAGGCAAGCGATTTGAGGAACTCGACCTCTGCACGATCTCCCCTGGTGCGGACAGGATAACGCCTGGGTCGCAGCGCCTTCCACCACGATGCCATCAGGCTCATCGGCGGAGGCGTGTCTGTCCTGACAGTCTCGCTGCCGCGCCGGAACATGTAGACGGCGATGATCAGGCTGCCCGCCGTCGCCAGCATGCACAAATACATCAGGAATTCCGGCCTGCGAGCAGGAAGATAATAAAACCCCGCCTCGAGCGCGATACAGATCGCGAGAAAGGCGAGGACGATGAGCGCGGTGATCCTCTGCATCCGGGTGCGACTAGCCGTCGTGACTCGATCCCGCCTGCGCTGCGTTACCTGGATAGCACGTCCCCATTCGGTGGCGAGGCGCGTCTCCCGCGCTTGCCCTGTCCGGTATCCCTCATAGAGATCGATCCAGCATTTCTCGATGATGCGCATGAGACGCCTCACCAGGCTCCAGGTAAGAGAGGGCAGTGAGCTGACATATTTTTCCTCTGGCTGTGTTTACACCAAGAACAGGGGCATTTGGGGGTTCCAGCGACCAAATTTAGACAGACATAAGTCAGGGTCCGCAGCACTTTGTAAACCATTATAATAATTGCAACACAGAGAGCTAGTGATGAAATCCATCCGTTGCACGTTCATTTTGATATTGATCCTTCTTGCATCCCTGCTGCTTGCGTTCCAGCCAGGGAGCGCGCAGGGGGAGCAACCGCTCGCCCTGGTCTTGACCGCAGATGGACCGATCATGCCGCCCATGCTCGAATACATCAAGCGCGGCGTGCAAGTGGCGGAGCGACGCAATGCCGAGGTATTGGTGATCGAATTGAACACGCCGGGCGGCAGCATCGAGACCATGCTTGAGATCATCCGTACGATCCGGGCGAGCAACGTACCGGTGGTCGTGTATGTGGCGCCGAAGAATGCCATTGCAGGGAGCGCGGGCGCTATGATCACCATGGCGGGCCAGGTCTCCGCGATGGCGCCGGAGACCTCGATCGGCGCCTCGAGCCCGATCAGCAGCTCCGGTGAGAATCTCAACTCGACCGCAGAAGCCAAGGCAAAGGAGATCACAAAGGCTGCCATCCGCCCGCTGGTAACGCCGCGCGGCAAAGAGGCGCTGGCGCTGGCCGAATCGATGATCGACGAAGCCAAAGCCGCCACCGCCGACGAAGCCCTCAAAGCCAAGCTGATCGACTTCGTCGCGGACGACCTGGAAGACCTCCTGCAGGCGCTGGATGGCTTTACCGTGCAGATGAACGGCGGGCCGCGCACGATCGACACAACCGATGTCCAAACCGATCCGCTGGGGATGACCTTCATCGAGGAGTTCTTGCTTTTCCTCACCGATCCCAACATTGCCTTCCTGCTCCTGGCGATCGGCGTGCAGGCAGTGCTGATCGAGATCTCCAGCCCTGGCGGCTGGGTGGCGGGGTTCATCGGCGTGGTCTGCCTGACGCTGGCGGTCTACGGGATGGGCGTGCTGCCGGTCAACTGGTTTGGCATTATCTTTTTGCTCACTGCCTTTGTGCTGTTCATCCTCGATATTAAAGCGCCGACACATGGCGCCCTGACGATTGCGGGCGTGGCATCGTTCATCATCGGCGCGCTGGTGCTGTTTAACTCGCCAGGCGTGCCTGCGTTCCAGCGCGTGTCTGTCCCGCTGGTGGTCGGCACGGGGTTCGTCATCGGCTTGATGTTCATGGTCATTCTGATGTTCGCGTTACGCGCCATGCATGTCCCTATCCACGCCGGGGTTGAGGCCCTGGTCGGGAGAAAGGGCACCGCCCGGACTCTGGTGGAGGCGGGCGGAGGCCAGGTCCAGCTGGGATCCGAGCTATGGACCGCTGAATCCGTGGATGGCTCCGAGCCGATCGGTAAGGGAGATCGTGTGGAAGTCGTCGAAGTAAGAGGTTTGCGATTGAAGGTTAGGAAAATCAAATAACACGAACCTTGCACAGGTTGTTCTTCTAAGAGTTCCCACTGAAAATCAAAGCCTTTGCAAGGTGATTACAAAAAGGATCTTATGCCTGTTACCCCTACGAGAGACCGGGTCATCCCCGAAAGTGACGTTCGCCCGCTGCGCCGCCCGGACTGGATCAAGGTGCGCGCGCCCTCGGGCGAGACCTATCAATGGCTGCACGGACTGATGCGCAAGAAGGAATTACATACAGTCTGTGAAGAAGCCATGTGCCCCAACCTGGGTGAGTGCTGGGGCAGCGGCACCGCCACATTCCTGATGCTCGGCGACGTCTGCACACGCACCTGCGCGTTTTGCGACATCAAACATGGCAAGCCCGCCCTGCTGGACTGGGGCGAAGCCGAGCGCGTGGCGCAAGCCGTCAGAGCGATGGAATTGAAGCACGCGGTCATTACATCTGTGAATCGCGACGAGCGCCGGGATGGCGGTGCGCCGATCTTTGCCATGGTCATCCGCCGCATCCGTGAGCTGCTGCCCGGCTGCTCCATCGAGGTGCTGATCCCCGACTTCAAGGGCTCGCTCGAGGCGCTGAAGATCGTGATGGACGCGCGCCCGGAGATCCTGAACCACAATGTAGAGACCGTGCCGCGACTCTTCAAGACCGTCCAGCCGCAGGACAACTACGAATGGGCGGCCGCGACCCTGTCCAACGCCAGGAAACTCGACCCCGAGGTGCTGACAAAATCAGGCATCATGGTGGGACTCGGCGAAGAGATGGACGAGGTAAAAGCTGTAATGCGCGACCAGCGCTCCTGGGGCGTGGACATCCTCACCATCGGGCAATACCTCCAACCGAGCAAGAAGCATATGCCGATCTCGCGCTATTACACGATGGAGGAATTCGCCGAGCTGCGCGATTACGGGTATTCGATCGGCTTCAAATGGGTGGAGTCGAACCCACTGGTACGGTCGTCGTATCACGCCGCGGAGCAGGTGCGGGCGCTGAGCGTGGTGCACCGGAAGTTGTATGGGGACGTCAGTGCACAGTGACCAGTGCATGAGCAACCTGTTCAGTACCCATGACGGCCGATGAGCTGAGTGGACAATTTGTAAGTTTTCAGGGGGAGCTCAAATCCTTCCTGCTGAGAATGACCGCCAGCGTGCAGGATGCCGAGGATATCCTGCAGGATACCTATCTCAAGGCGCACACGAAGATCGACACCTTTCGCGGTGAATCGTCGTTGAAGACCTGGATCTTCAGCATTGCCTCCAATCTTGCCAGGGACTTGCTGAGGACCCGGAAACGCTGGCCCGAAAATGTGACCGATCTGTGCAGGGAGGAGACGCTGAATAACCGCCAGTTCCTTCGCGAATCTATGCAGATCCGGGAAACATCGCCCCAGGGAAAATTCGAGATCAAGGAACATATCGCTTTGTGCTTCACGTGCGTGTCCAAATCGCTTCCGCTCGAACAGCAGCTGGCGCTGCTGCTCAAGGAAGTGTACGGCTTCAAGGTGGCAGAGATCGCTCTGATCCTCAACCAGAGCGATGCCATGGTGAAATACTACCTGCGCGTAAGCCGCAAGAAGATGATCGAAATCTTCGACCAGCGCTGTTCGCTGATCAACAAGCAGGGGATCTGTCACCAGTGCACGGAGCTCAACGGAATCTATAACCCCAGACAGAAGGCACAGGAAGAACTGGTCAAGATCGAAATGGCACGCGACGCAGCGGACAAAAGCAAGGAGGTGCTGTTCGACCTCAGGCTGGAGGTTCTGCAGGAGCTCGATCCCTTTGAATCGGGGGCAGCAGAATTGCAATTGCATCACCTGCAACACAACCGGCAGGTCATGGAAAAATATCTGGATGAAACCCGCTAAACTCCTTATCGTTTTTTTACTCCAGAGCGTCAAAATAAGAAAAGGAGTTTAGATATGGATCAAGAGACACGTAGAGCAGGTAGAGAAGGGGAAGCCAGGACCACGAGAAGGACTTTCAGTCGGGAGACCACGGTCAGCACGATCATTCATGCAGATCCGGCGATCGTCTGGGCGCTGCTGACGCGCGCCTCCGATTTCCCGCGCTGGAACTCCACTGTTACCTCTGTAAAAGGGGAGATCAGGGAAGGCGGGGCGATTGAGCTGAAATCGACACTGGATGAAAAACGGACGTTCAAGCTGAAGATCAAGGAATTCGTCCCCGAAAGGCGTCTCGTCTGGGGAGACAGTCAGGGCAGCCGGGTGTACACGCTCAGCCAGGAGGCGGGAGGCAGCGTCCTGTTCACGATGTCGGAAAAGATCGGCGGTCCACTCTTCCCTTTATTCGCCGGTTATGTCCCTCCTTTTGACAAATCGTTCGAGCGTTTTGCGGCGGACCTCAAGAAGGAAGCGGAAACCATTCAAAAGTCGAAAAACTAAGGAGTCAGAATGAACATCGAAAAGAGAACCAAAGACAACCCCTGGAAGTTGCAGACCCCTCCCCGGACATCGGACTATGAAATGTATGTGGATACAAAAGACGGCAAGGAAATCCTGGTCTGCACCGTGGGCACGACTGTACTGCATTACGATTATCGGGCTCTGGCAGACCTGCATTCGATGCTGAAAAAGCACGGCGACTGGATGGAGCTGGGCAGCAAGGATGAAAAACAGGATGCCGTGGAAGGCACGGTGGAGTATTGGGCGCGCTCTCCGAAGAATCCGATCAGCGGGTGGTATGGACTTAAGAAAGGCTTTCGCGGAAGATTTGCCATGTATATTCCTCCTCTCATGGAGGAGTTGGGACTGGCAGAGGTGGAACACAATCCGCGCAACAACCGCATGAGGGCAAAGTAGCCGCTGAGCCACGTGTACTTCAAGCGGGGGAAAGCTAAACCCAAAGGAAAGAAGCTCCTGTCGATCAAAGGTCGGCAGGAGCTTCTCGATTATTTAGACAGGGAGAGCTTTGTGAATGAACCCATTCAAGTGAGCACAGCCCGGCACAGAAAGAATTACGATGCGATGGTCGGCTTTGATCGCGATCTGTTGGGGATGAGCGGCAAACAGTCGTGGGACCATCCTGGAAATCGTGGCGCATTGCTTTCCTTTGACGGTGGGGTCACAGACACCGTGATCTAGGTGATTGAGCCGGGCAATGAACCCGTACCGGGCCTGAAGCCGATCAATATTGGTCTGAACACTGAAGTTGCAACCGTGGACAATTGGCACAATCCACTCATTAAAACGGGGCGCGCCGATCGCCCGCGGTCTGGAGGATGCCCTCTGGGGAGACCGCAGCTTTGCGATCGACGATCCGGATGGATTACGGATCTGGTATTACCAGGCTCTCAACACAATATGGTCTGGATCCTTTGGGCTCGAGCATCGTTGTCTTACGTTCTTAGCGGGCATATAATCGACGGATACGCATTACATACAGCCGATCGGTATGCCGAAAGGCCGTCATAGTGATGGCTTTTATCATGAGATCAAGGGAGATGGCTTTGCTTTGAGGCATCGTTTCCATGCGGAAAGAGACCAGGCAAAGTGATCGAACCTGGAGAGAAAGGATTGTAGACCTATGCCACACAAGAAAGTTGTCATGGTGCCGGACAAGAAAATCGCCCTCGTGGCGCACGATAATATGAAGCCGGACCTGCTGCAATGGGCGAAATTTAACCGCGACCTCCTGGCGCATCATGAGGTGTACGCTACCGGCACGACCGGCAAGATCCTGGAGAAGCAACTGGGCTTCCCCATCCACAAGCTGCAAAGCGGACCGTTGGGCGGCGATCAGCAGATTGGCGCTAAGATCGTCAACAACGAGATCGACTTCCTGATCTTCTTCTGGGATCCCCTGGAGCCGCAACCGCACGACCCGGACGTGAAGGCGCTGCTGCGTATGGCGGTCGTGTGGAACATTCCCATCGCCTGCAACCGGGCCACAGCCGATTTTATGATCTCCTCGCCGCTGATGGACGGGGAATATGACCGCCTGGTGCCAGATTATGACGAGTATCAGATGCGGAAGCTGGACTGGGGCGCCGAAACGAGCCCGGACGCGGAGCAGCCGTCTCTGCCCGGAAATCCCAACGATAGCCCCCAGATCGTCGCGGGCTGAGCATCGCGTGCAATATAGATATCACCCGGAGGGGCATCATCCTGACGATGAGTATGAAAACAGAAAAATCATGGGAAGTAATCCGATCGGAACCCGGACCGGACCTGATCCTGTTTCGGGCACGATACGATTGGGTACGGAATCCGCGCAACGCCAGGACCATGAAGGCCGTGATCCTCGAATGTCCCGACTGGGTGAATGTGGTCGCGGTCACGCCCGAAAAACGAGTTCTGATCGTCCAGCAATATCGTATCGGGGTGGGTAGGACCACCCTCGAGATCCCGGCCGGAATCGTCGAGCCGGGAGAAGCGCCCGAGCAGGCGGCAATCCGTGAGCTGAGAGAAGAGACCGGCTTCACCGCGACGCGCTGGAAATACCTGGGTTGGGTGGAAACCAACTCGGCGTTTCTGAACAATCGTTGTCACCAGTGGCTGGCTCTCGATGTCGTCAAGACGGCTGTACCAGAATTGGATGAGGGTGAAGAGATCACGGTCGCCGAGCTATCTCTCGAAGAGATCCGCGCGGAGATCGAACAGGGCACTATGCGCAATTCACTTTCCCTGTTGTCTCTGGCGCGGGTATTTGATCTGCGAGTGTAGCCGCGTGCACATGGATGGAGAGCACATTAAGCCACCGGGGGATATCCCCGAGAGGGAATTTGGAACAATATGAAATTCGGCATCGCACTTCCCTACACTACCCCGCGTGTCGTCGGGCGCCTGGCTCAGCTGGTTGAAGAGACCGGTTGGGATGGTTGTTTCCTGGGCGACGCCATCTGGTGCGAGGACCCGATGATCGGTCTCGCCGCCGCGGCCATGACCACCAACCGCATCCGCCTTGGCACGATGATCACGCCCGTTCCGCTGCGCATTCCCTGGAAGCTGGCGAGCGAATCGCTGGCGCTGGATCATCTCTCGAACGGACGGTTGACTCTCGGGCTGGGCGCCGGCGCGGTCTGGATGGGCTGGCAGGCCTTCCCCGATGAGGTGACCGACACCAAAGCCCGCCTCGAGATGCTCGACGAGACTATCGACATCCTGACCCTGCTTTACCAGCGCAAACCATTCGACTACGATGGCAAGCACTACCACGTCAAGCTCACCCAGCTGGATCTGGTGTACTACCCGCCCAGGCCGGTGCAGCAACCGCGCGTCCCGCTCTGGTGTGTGGCCATCTGGACCCGTAGGAAGTCCATGCAGCGGGTGTTGAAGTGCGACGGGGTCATCGTGGAAGCACAGGCTGCAGATAACAAACCGAGAGATGTAACAGCGGACGATGTCCGTGGGATCAAAGCCTATGTGGATGCCAATCGCGACACATCCACACCGTTCGACATCGTACTGAATGGCAACGTCGCGGCCCTGGGCCGCGCCCAACTGCAGGATAAGCTTCTGCCGTTGAACGAGGCGGGCGCTACCTGGTGGATCGAAGGGCTGTGGGAGGCAAGCGAAGAAGCCGCAGCGGAGCGCATCCGGCGCGGACCGCCACCCGGGGAGATGTAATCCGGGCGCATTCGCGAGAGGCTGGCAGGATACCAGTCTCTCGCTTTGTTTTCGAGTATCATTGCCAGAACTCACCCACCAGCCAACTCAGCAGATTTTCCAATCGCCGTTCTACATCTTTATCTATCTCTAAGGAGCATGACATGGATCACATGCAGCCGTATGAATCGCTCGACCCCGAAAACTGGGAGGACATGCGCCTCCTGGCGCACCGCATGGTGGACGATGCGATGACCTATCTGCAAACCGTCCGCGAGCGACCCGCCTGGCAACCGGTGCCGGACGAGATCGCCAGGTGCTTCGAGGGGCAGGCTCCCCGCGAGCCGGGCAGCGCCGAGGCTGTCTACCGGGAATTCCTCGAGAAAATATTTCCTTATCCCATGGGCACTATCCATCCACGCTTCTGGGCGTGGTACATGGGCAACGGCACGGTGACCGGCGCCCTGGCAGATTTCCTCGCCGCGGTGATGAATTCCAACCTGGGCGGCGGGAATCATGTGGCAAACCTGGTGGAGACGCAGGTCATCAACTGGATGAAGGAAGTGCTCCGTTTTCCCGGGGATGCGAGCGGTTTGCTCGTCAGCGGCGGCTCGATGGCGAACTTTGTGGGACTGGCAGTGGCCCGGAATGCAAAAGCCGGTTTCAACGTGCGCGAGACCGGCATGCAGTCGGCGCCACAGAAGCTGACCGTCTACGCCTCCGCGGAAGTCCATAGCTCCAACCAGAAGGCGGTGGAGCTGTTGGGCCTTGGTAACCAGCATTTCCGCAAGATCCCGGTCAAACAGGATTACACCATCGACCTGAGGGCGCTGGAACAAACGATTTCCGCCGATCGGGCGGCAGGCTTCCGCCCCATCTGTGTGATTGGCAATGCTGGCACGATTAACACCGGCGCAATCGACGACCTCAACGCCCTTGCCGATCTGTGTGCCCGCGAAGAGCTGTGGCTGCACGTCGATGGCGCCATCGGCGCGGTGGCGGTGCTGGCGGACAATGTGCGGCCGCTCCTCGCCGGAATCGAGCGCGCCGACTCGATCGCCCTTGATCTGCACAAGTGGATGCACATGCCCTTTGAGGCGGGCTGCGTCCTGGTACGCCACGACGATGTCCATCGCCGGACGTTCACCCTTACGCCCGATTATCTCGCCCATGAAGAGCGGGGGCTGGCAGCCGGGCACTGGTTCAGCGACTACGGTCTACAGCTCTCGCGCCAGTTCCGGGCGCTGAAAGTGTGGATGTCCATCAAGGAGCATGGCCTGGACCGCTTCGGGCGCATGATCGCCCGAAACGTGGAACAGGCGCAATACTTCGGGCAGCTGGTCGAGCGCGAGGCAACGCTGGAGCTGATGGCCCCCATCGGCCTCGATATTGTTTGTTTTCGCTTCAACCCCGGCGGCCTGGAGGAGGAAAAGCTGAATGCACTGAATAAAGAGATCCTGATGCAGATCCACGAGCAGGGCATCGCCGTGCCATCGTATACCACGCTGCAGGGGCGCTACTGCCTGCGGATCGCGATTGCCAACCACCGCAGCCGGCAGGAGGATTTCGACCTGCTTGCCAGAGAGGTCATGCGGATCGGTCAGGAACTGGTCGCACAGCTCTCGCAGTGATCAATGGAAAGGAAGTTCTCACGACAGCCCGCCTGATCTGGAATTCTGGAATAGCGAACGCCTCCCAGCGCAGGAGATCCGGGCTGGCAGGAAATTGCGCGACCGGCTATGCTTCAAAGAGTCCCTGGCTCGGCATGCCT
>Ga0209798_10002432_pt1 | contig 10981 bp, 6 predicted proteins | sample DOMMetBare3Fresh_FD_187475 | JGI IMG/M metagenome (GOLD analysis project Ga0209798, IMG submission 187475) | Wetland sediment microbial communities from St. Louis River estuary, USA, under dissolved organic matter induced mercury methylation -... | ecosystem: Environmental > Aquatic > Freshwater...
GCCAGCGACTCCGTGACCACGATTCGTTCACCCGTCCCCGCGTCGATGAGCACCGTCCCCCGTGGCGAGCCCCTGACCCGATAGATCACGCGGTCGCCGAGACGATCGAGTTCGACGGCGCGGACCCCGCGCAGGCCACTGTCTCCACCGGTCGCGGCGGCGACAGCGGCGGATGGCGCGACGACAGCCTTGCCGTAGTCCGGCGGATCCGCGCGACCCTTCCCGCGCCCCTCCGCCGCGCTGAGCAGCACGCCCGTCACGATCCACATGAGGAGCACCACCCCGATGGTGACTCCGACCCACTTGTGCACCTTGTAGAACCAGCGCAGCACCGATCGCTCCTTCCCCCTAGTTGTTCCTCGTCAGCGGGCCCCATGACGACCTTTGGGGCCCAGTCCCCTCATTCGCCGGCCACCGTCCCCCTCGGGGCGCGGACCGGCCGCAACGAACGATGCACCGGAATGATGAACGGAGGATGACAGCGCGCGCGAGCGGGGCCTAACTGACGCCCACGAGACTCGCGGCCAGCGCCCGGATCCGATCGCTGTCCGGCACCGCCTCGACCCAGCGTCCGGGGACGGCGCGCTCGCCGTCCCGGGCACCCATCAGTCCGCCGGCGACGGCCGCGTTGGTGTCGGTATCTCCGCCGGCGTTGACCAGCCACAGCAGCCCGCGTTCGAGGTTTGGCTCGTGATAGGCAAACCAGAGTGCGATCTCCACCCCATGCACCACGTATCCCGCCGCGGCCCCCACGACCGGCAGTTCCTCCTTCTTCTCCAGTGGCACCCGGCGGACCGCCGCGAGCAGTTCCGCGGGCGCCTGATTGCTGGTCAGCGACTCGACCACATCCCCGATGAAGTCGCGCCGTCCCTGCAGGAAACAGGCGGCCGCGACATTCACCGCCACCGCGCCCCAGGCGCAGCGCTCATCCGGATGCGTCAGCACCGCGGTGTGATAGGTCCCGCTGATGAGATTCGCCGGCTGAGCGAAGGTACGGAGCGCCACCGGCAGACAGCGCGAGATCGTCCCGTTGCCGGCCTGCCCGCCGGTGGACGTCGGCGGCGAGTCGTGGGTGCGGATGTGACGCAGCGCCGTCCTGGTCCACACCCCGATCCCGCGACCATCACGCTCGGCCCACTCGGCCCAGCGCATCGCGAGCCGATGGAGATCGACCTCCGGCTCGAGCAGCTCTTCGGCGAGAATGAGCGTGAGCGCGACGTCATCATCATAGGGCGAGTCGGGACGGTCCTCGCGCAGGAGCTCGCGGATCCCGCCGGGAAATTCGGCCGCGATCCGCTCGGCCGTCCCGAGAAACTCGGTTGGCACACCGAGTGCGTTACCGGCTGCGTGTCCGAGCAGCGCGCCCCGTGCGCGACTGGCGAGATCGGGAGCATTCATGAGTACGATTACCAGAGAGTCCGACATGCGCCGAGGTGGGGCCAGGCCGCCAGCCGAAGGGGGCCAACCCGTTGGCGCCCCTAAGGTAACCGCGCCCGCCGAGCCGGGGCCATCGGGCAGTCGGGCAGCCAGCCTCAGTCGGCTGGCCCCCTTCGCGGCGGCTGGATTCTTCGGCCTGGCACTCTGGGGCGTCCACCACGCACTCGCCGGCGTGAGCTACGGGACACTCTGGCACGCCATTCTGTCCGTGGGACCCAATCAGCTCGCGCTCGCGGGCCTCCTCGCGGTCTTCGCCTATGTCGCACTGACGGGCTACGACGTGCTGGCGCTACGGTACGTCAAGCACCCGCTGGACTACCCCCGCACCGGTCTCGCCTCGTTTATCGCCTTTGCCTTCAGCAACAGCGTGGGGCTCGCCCTGCTGACCGGCGCCTCGGTGCGTACCCGGCTCTACTCCGCGTGGGGCCTGCCCACGCCGCTCATCGGACGCATCGTGGCCTTCGGTGCCGCGACGCTGTGGCTGGGAGTGCTGGCCGTGGCGGGGACGGCTCTCGTGGCGGAGCCAGCAACCATTGCCACCCTGGCGCATGCGCCGCGGTGGGCCATGCTGCTCGCCGGACTCGGCTGCCTCACGGTCGTCGCGCTGTACTTCGGCTGGTGCGGGCTCTGGCGCCGGCCGCTGGCGATCCGCGGCTGGCGGTTCGAGCCGCCCTCACTGCCAATTGCGCTCGGTCAGCTCACGGTGTCGGTGTTCGAGTGGCTCGCCGCAGCGGGCATCCTCTACGTGCTGCTGCCGGCGGGGACGGGAATCTCCTATCCGGCATTCGCCGGCCTCTTCGTGGTTGCCCAGGGGCTGGGGCTCGCGAGCCATGTGCCCGGCGGCTTGGGCGTGTTCGAGGGAACGATGCTGGTGCTCGCGGGACAGCGACTGCCGGTGACGGCACTCGCGGGCGCGCTGCTCACCTTCCGCGCGATCTACTATTTCGCCCCGCTGCTCGGCGCCACCATCCTGCTGACCGGGCACGAAGGGCTGCGGCACCGCGCGCTGCTCGGGCGCGCGTCACGCGCCATCGGCCGGCTGGTCCCGGTCTTCACCCCGCCGCTCCTCGCGATCACCGTCTTTGCCACGGGCAGCATCCTGCTGATGTCGGGGGCCACCCCGACCTCCGCGTGGCGGCTGGAATTGCTGCGGGAGATGGTTCCGCTGCCGGTGCTCGAAGCGTCGCACTTTCTGGCGAGCCTCACCGGCGCCGGACTGGTGCTGCTGGCCTACGGCCTGTACCGGCGCCTGAACGCCGCATGGTGGCTGACCACCATGCTGCTCGCCGCGGGCGCCATCACCTCCATGCTGAAGGGCCTCGACTTCGAAGAGGCCACGGTGGCCGTGCTCGCGCTCGGGGCCCTGCTGCCCGCCCGGGCGGCGTTCACCCGGCGGAGCTCGCTCCTCGAAGAGCCCTGGACTCCCGGCTGGGGAATCGCGGTCGCTGTCGCCCTGGGCACCTCGGTCTGGCTCGGCTTCTTCGCCTATCGTCATGTCGACTACTCGAACAGCCTCTGGTGGCAGTTCGAGTTCGGCGCCGATGCGCCCCGCTTCCTGCGCGCCACGGTGGGCGCGATGAGCGTGGCGCTCCTCCTCGCCCTGGTCCGGCTGCTGCGCCCCGCGCGTCGGGTGCACGTCGCGCCGACCGCGGAAGATCTGACGCGCGCCACCGCGATCGTCGCCCGCCAGGGTCAGGCGCTGGGCAACCTCGCCTTGCTCGGCGACAAGACCCTGCTGTTCAATGACGCGGGCACGGCCTTCCTGATGTACGCGGTCCAGGGTCGCAGCTGGATCGTCATGGGGGATCCCATCGGCAGTGACGAGGATGCCGCCGATCTCGCGTGGAGATTCCGCGAAATGGTGGACAGCGTCGGCGGATGGCCGGTGTTCTACGAAGTGAGCCGCCATCGGCTGCCCATCTATCTCGAGCAGGGCCTGAGCCTCGTGAAGCTGGGAGAGGAAGCCCGGGTTCCGCTGCCGACCTTCTCGCTCGAGGGGAGTTCGAGGGCGCGATTCCGCAACTGGCGCAATGCCGCGGAGAAGGCGGGTTGTCAGGCCGAAGTGCTGCCCGCGGGCTCGAGCGACACCCTGCTCGAGGATCTCCGCCGGATCTCCGACGACTGGCTCGCCGCGAAGCGGACGCGGGAGAAGCGTTTTTCACTCGGCGCATTTTCCCCCGATTACCTGCGCCGCTGCCCCATCGCGGTGGTACGCCAGCACGGCCGGCCGGTGGCCTTCGCGACGCTCATGACCACGGACACCAAGGACGAGCTGACCCTCGACCTGATGCGTTACGCCTCGGATGCGCCGCCCAACGTCATGACCTATCTGCTGGTGCAACTCATGCTCTGGGGCCGGAGCAACGGGTATCGGTGGTTCAGCCTTGGCATGGCGCCGCTCGCTGGACTCGAGCAGCGGGCCCTGGCCCCGCTCTGGCATCGTGCCGGCTCATTCGTGTTCCGGCAGGGCGAGAGCTTCTACAACTTCAAGGGCCTCCGCGATTACAAGGACCGCTTCGACCCCCTCTGGGAGCCGCGGTATCTCGCGTCGCCCGGCGGGCTCGCCCTGCCCTTCATCCTCGCCGACATCGCCGCCCTCATCGGGGGCGGCATCAAGGGAGTCTTCGCCAAATGACCGGTGCTCTGCTTCTCCTCGCCTCAGCGCTCGCCGCTGCACCCCAGACGCCCGCCACGGACCCGACGCTGCACTTCGGGCATTTCGGTACCGTCAGCATCTATCGCCCCACCACTTCCCCGACGTCGGTGGCCCTGTTCTTCTCGGGTGATGGCGGCTGGAACCAGGGTGTCGTGGAGATGGCCCGCGCGGCGGCCGCCAGCGGGACCCTGGTGCTTGGCGTGGACACGCCTCACTACCTGAAGGCGGTGGACGCCAGAGGAGATCGCTGCAGCTACTTCGCCGCTGACGCCGAGGCGCTCAGCCAGTACGCGCAGAAGAGCCTCGGACTCACCCGCTATCAGACGCCGATCCTCGTTGGCTACTCCTCGGGTGCCGGCCTGGCGTACGCGGCGCTCGCGCAATCGCCCGACAACACCTTCGGCGGCGCGCTGAGCGTCGGGTTCGACCCGCTGCTGCCCACCCAGACGTCACCGTGCGACCGGAACGGGCTCGCGAGCACCCTGGGACCGAATGGACGCGGCCGCCGGCTCCGCCCCGTGCCGAGGCTGTCCGCGCCGTGGCTGATCCTGCAGGGCGAGGAGGATGTCGTCTCGCCCATCGACTCGGTCTCGGCGTTCGCCAAGGCCGTCCCCGGCGCAGAGGTCGTGGGCCTGGCACAGGTCGGGCACGGCTTCTCCAAGCCGATCACCTGGATGCCCCAGTTCAGAGATGCGCTGATCCGGCTGACGGCCGCCCCGACGAGCAGCACGGCGCCGTCGACCGCCCCGCTCGGCGAGTTGCCCGTGGTGGAGCTCCCGCCGCCGGCGGAGCCGGGGGACTATTTCGCGATCGTGCTCTCCGGCGATGGCGGCTGGGCCAGCATCGACAAGCAGATCGGTGAGGAGCTGGTGAAGTCGGGGGTGCCGACGGTGGGATTCAATTCCCTGCAGTACTTCTGGCAGAAGCGGACACCCGAGGACATTTCCGCGGACCTCCAGCGGATGATCCGGCACTATCAGGCGGCCTTCCACCGCGAGAAGGTGATCCTCGTCGGGTACTCCCTGGGGGCGGATGTGCTCCCCCTGATGGCCTCCCGCCTGCCGGCCGCCCTCCTCGACCAGGTCCAGCTGATTGCCTTCCTCGGCCTGGAGCACCAGACCGATCTGGAATTCCGCATGGGAGACTGGCTTGCGGCGCAGCATACCGCCGCCTACAGGCTCCTGCCGGAGATGCAGAAACTCCAGGGACGGGCACTGCTCTGCGTCTACGGGACCAAGGAAGGGGATACCCTCTGTCCCGATCTCCCGGCGGGGCTGGCGGATGTCGTCGCCATCAGGGGCGGGCACCACTTTGACGGGGACTTTCACGGCCTGGCGCGCCTCATCATGTCCCACGTGAAGCCAAGCCATGGAAATCCCTGAATAGGCGTTCACTCTGCCTGACCCCTATTCCGCGCGCCGCCCTGCAGCGCTTATCTTGTGGCTCCCATCCAATGAAGAGCCGCACGTGTCCAAGGACTCCCTGAGCGTCATCGACAATCGCACCGGCAAGCAGTACGAGCTGCCGGTCAGCGAAGGCACCATCAAGGCCGCCGACCTCCGCCAGATCCGCACCAGCGAAGACGACTTCGGGCTGATGTCGTACGACCCCGCCTATCTGAACACCGCCTCCTGCCGCAGCGCGATCACGTTCATCGATGGCGACAAGGGGATCCTGAGGTACCGAGGCTATCCGATCGAGCAGATCGCCGAAAAAGCCAGTTTCCTCGAGACCGCCTACCTGCTGTTCGAAGGCGAGCTGCCGACCAAGGCGCAACTGGACAAGTGGGAGAACGACGTCCGCTACCACACCTACGTCCATACCAACATCATCAAGTTCATCGAAGGCTTCCGGTACGACGCGCACCCGATGGGGACGCTGCTCGGAGCGGTGGGCGCCCTCTCGACCTTCTATCCCGACGCCAAGCACATCGAGGACCCCGCCAGCCGCTATCTGCAGCGGATCCGCCTCATCGCCAAGATCCCGACCATCGCGGCCTTTGCCTTCCGGCACTCCCGCGGGCTGCCGTATGTCTTCCCGCGGAACGATCTGAGCTACATCGGCAACTTCGTGAACATGACGTTCGAGATCGGCGGCCAGCACGAGCCCAACCCGGTGCTGCAGCGGGCGCTCGAGATCCTGCTGATCCTGCACGCCGACCACGAGCAGAACTGTTCCACCAGCGCGGTACGCAGCGTCGGCTCCTCCCAGGTCGACCCCTTTTCGGCCGTCTCGGCCGGGATCGCGGCGCTGTACGGGCCGCTCCACGGCGGGGCCAATGAGGCGGTGCTGCAGATGCTCGACCATATCGGCGAGAAGAAGAACATTCCGGCCTTCATCGCGGAGTGCAAGGCTGGCGGAAACCGGCTGATGGGCTTCGGGCACCGGGTCTACAAGTCGTATGATCCGCGCGCGAAGCTGATCAAGAAGGTGGCCTACGACGTCTTCGAGCAGACCGGCCTCAACCCGAAGCTGGAGATCGCACTCGAGCTGGAGCGCATCGCGCTCGAGGACGAATACTTCGTCAAGCGGAAGCTGTACCCGAACGTCGACTTCTATTCGGGGCTGATCTACCAGGCGATGGGCTACCCGACCGACTACTTCACCGTGCTCTTCGCGCTGGGCCGCCTCCCGGGCTGGATCGCACAGTGGGAAGAGATGCTCCGCGACAAGGAGCAGAAGATCTCCCGCCCGCGGCAGATCTACACCGGCTACGACGAACGGGAATTCAAGCCGATGGCCATGCGGGGATGAACGGGGCCGAGCTGGACGAACGGCTCTCCCGCCCGACGGACGGTGTGCTCGAGGTCCTCCGGCAGTTGCCGGGGGACCTTCTGGTTCTCGGCGCCGGCGGCAAGATGGGCCCCACCCTCGCGATGATGGCACGCCGGGCGCTCGATGGGCGGCATCGGGTCGTCGCGGTGTCGCGCTTCCGCGAGGAGGGTCTCCGGGACCGCCTCGAGGCGGCCGGGATCACGACCATCGTCGCGGACCTGCTCGATCCCACCGCGCTCGCCCGGCTCCCCGACGCGCCGAATCTGATCTTCATGGCGGGCCAGAAGTTCGGCACCCAGTCGGCGCCGCATACCACCTGGGCGATGAACGCCATCGTCCCCGCGCGGGTCGCCGAACGGTACCGCGGGAGACGCACGGTGGTGTTCTCCACCGGCAACGTCTACCCGCTCACCCCGGTCGGCTCCGGCGGCCCGGCCGAGGAACACGCCATCGGACCGGTGGGCGAGTATGCGATGAGCTGTCTGGCACGGGAACGCATTTTCGAACACGCGGCGGTTGCGCACGGGACTCCCGTGGCCATCATGCGACTCAACTACGCGATCGACCTGCGCTACGGCGTGCTGGTGGATATCGCGCGCCGGGTGCGCGCCGGCGATCCGGTCCCGGTGACGATGGGCCACGTGAACGTGATCTGGCAGGGGGACGCAAACGCCCGCGCGCTGCAATGCCTGGCCCTCGCGGCATCGCCGGCGGCGGTGCTGAATGTGACGGGCCTGGAGACCATCAGCGTCCGCTGGCTGGCCGAGCGGTTCGGCGAACGATTCGGCCGCGCGCCGTGTTTCGAGGGAACCGAACAAGCGGACGCGCTGCTCAGCAATGCATCGCGGTCGGCGGCGCGCTTCGGGCCGCCGACCGTGACGCTCGACACCATGATCACCTGGGTCGCCGACTGGCTGGAGCAAGGCGGCCCGCTGCTTGCCAGGCCGACGCACTTCGAGGAACGATCGGGCCGATTCTGACCTGCGCTACTTCGCCGCCGTGAACAGTTGATCCGCCGACGCACCGATGAGCTGGGACTCATCGAGCAGCACCGCCGCGACTCGCTCGATCTCCCCCTGCGCCAGCTGCCAGTCCTTCTGCTCGATCGCCTCCCTGACCCCCGGGAGCGTCTTCACGCCGTAGCCAGTATAGAAGCCCGGCGCATAGATGAGGTGGGTAAACCAGCTCCGCTTCGGCAGCCCCGCATCGCTGGTCAGCCGGCGCTCGCTTTCCACCAGCCGGCCGTTGAGGCCCTCCGCCGCCGCCCGACCGTAACCAGCGCCTTCTCCGGCACCCGCCGCGGCGAAGGCCGAGTCGTACCGGCTCGCGCTCAGCTTCAGCGCTTCGAGCGCGTTGTCGATCGGCGCAAAATTCAGGAACGGCGGCGGCGTCTCCCGTGCCGGAGGCGTGGTGGGGTCGCGCACGTTGTTGGTCGCCGGGAAGACGCCTTCGTCCAGCTCGCGGTTCACCTCGCGCACCGCCTCCTGCCGGTCAGCAAGCAGCTTCTTCACCTCGGTGGCGTACTTGCCGATGTTGTCGGCAAGCGCGGTGAAGTCGAGCGGGAGGACCTCCGCGTCCGCGAGCCGCAGGACGGCGGTGCCCACGGTCTGCGCCAGGGCTCGGCCGTACACGAAGCTGGTATCGCTGAAGTGGGTGTACCAGTAGAAGTCGTCGTAAATGGAGTGATAGACGCCCCCATCATCCTCGCCGCCGAAGCCGAGGTTCAGCGAGGCGATGCCGAGATGCTGCAGGAACGGGGTGAAGTCGGACCCTGAGCCCAGCGGCTCGAGCCGCTGGTCGGGACGCTCCCGGGCCTCGGTGCGCTGCTCGGCGCTGCCCGAGCGGATGGCCTGCAGCTGGCTCCGCTTCCAGACGCTCAGGCCGGTCTCAGGATCCACGATGTCTCGCGCGACACCGTTCATGAAGCGTTCGAGCGTGTGGGATCCGCCCATCCCGAGAAACCCGCGCCCATTACCGTCGGTGTTGATGTAGACGGCCGCGTGCTGCCGCAGCTCCGTGGCATGAGCCTCGACCCATTCGGTGGAACCGAGCAGTCCGGGCTCCTCGCCATCCCACGCCGCGTAGATGATCGTGCGCCGGGGCTTCCAGCCCTGTTGCAGCAGCGCGCCTAACGCGCGGGCCTCTTCCAGCAGGGCGACCTGCCCGGAAATCGGGTCCTCCGCGCCGTTCACCCAGGCGTCGTGGTGATTGCCCCGGACGATCCATTCGTCAGGCGACTCCGCGCCACGGATGGTCGCGATGACGTCGTAGATCGGCCGGACCTCCCAGTTGAACTTGAGCCGCAGGTGGACCCGCGCGGGGCCGGGGCCGATCCGGTAGGTGAGCGGGAGGTTGCCGCGCCACTCCGGGGGCGCGACCGGACCCTCGAGGGCGCGCAACAGCGGCTCGGCATCGGCGTAGGAGATCGGCAGCACCGGGATCTTCGTCAGCGTCGGCGCCTCGGCGATGGGCAGCCGAGTGGCACCGGACGTCGCGCCAACTCCAGGGGTCAGCGGGTCACCCGGGTAGAGCGGCATGTCGGCGACGCTGCCACGCTGCACGCCGTCCCGCGGACGAAAGGCGCCCTTCGGGAAGACCTCTCCCGGAGCGAAGCCATCGTCCTGGGGATCGGAATAGATGAGGCAGCCGATGGCCCCGTGTTCCGCGGCCACCTTGGGCTTGATGCCGCGCCACGACCCGCCGTAGCGCGCGATCACGATTGCACCCTTGACCGAGACCCCGCGACGCTCGAGCGCCTCGTAGTCCGCGGGTACCCCGCGATTCACGTACACCAGCGGAGCGGTCACGTCGCCGTCGATGGAGTAGGCGTTGTAGGTCGGCAGCTGTTCGGCGCGCTGCCCCGACGTCGGATCGATCCCGAGGGACGGCTCCTCCAGCTTCGCGACGTACTTCGTCGGTGCAAGGAGTTCGAGGACCCGCTCACGCGGCGTCGGGAAGAGCACATCGAACTGCTCGATTCGCGCCTCGAGTCCCCATGCCCGGAAGCGGCTCAGGATCCACTCGGCGTTCGCCTTGCCGTACGGAGAACCGACGTGATGGGGCCGGGCCGAGAGGCGGCGCATGCTCTCGCGAAGCGTGTCGGGATCGGGGATGGCGCGAAGCCGTGATTCCCAGTCCCGCTCAACCTGGGAAGCCGCGACGGAATACCCGGCGAGCGGGACATCCCCGAGCGGCGCAGCGGCGCCCAGCGCCGCCGCCCCGAAGACAAGCGCGCTATCCCGTGCCCAGTTCGCGATCCGCCGATATTTCCGCATGTCGTTGCTCCGGTGCAGGCCAGCCGAGCCGCCCCGCACGCGGGAGTCGTCCGCCGGCCGGATGTGAAGGTACGCGCTCCAGCGCCTCTGCAAGGTACCGCGCCAGACGACCGCCGCCAGAACACCGCGTGATTGCACTGGCGACTCGCCACGTTTCGCCCTGAGGCGTACACTTCTTCGCATGACGGATCTGCGCTCCCATCTGCTCGCCGGCCAGGTCATCCCGGCGCATCCGCTTGCTCTCACGGCGGCGAGAAAGCTCGACGAACGGCACCAGCGCGCGCTGACCCGGTACTATCTCGATGCCGGCGCTGGCGGCATCGCCGTCGGCGTGCATACCACCCAGTTCGCCATCCGGGACCAGGGACTGTTCGAGCCGGTCCTCGCGCTGGCGGCGGAGACGGTCCGGGAATCGCTGGTGGCGCGCCCGCGTCCGTTCGTCAAAGTCGCGGGCGCCATCGGCAAGACCGCGCAGGCGCTCAGCGAGGCGGAGACCGCCGCCCGCCTGGGCTATGACGCGGTATTGCTCTCTCTTGCCGGCTGGGGAACCGCGAGCGACGACGCGATGCTGGCCCACTGCCGGGCAATCGCGGACGTTCTGCCGCTCTTCGGCTTCTACCTGCAACCCGCCGTAGGTGGCCGAGTGCTCGGCTACGGATTCTGGCGGCAATTCGCCGGGATCCGAAATGTCGTCGCCATCAAGATCGCGCCCTTCAACCGGTATCAGACCCTCGACGTCATCCGGGCGGTCGCCGACGCGGGACGTGACGACCTCGCGCTCTACACCGGCAACGACGACAGCATCGTGGTCGACCTGCTCTCTCGATTCCGCTTCGGG
>Ga0209798_10002434_pt1 | contig 10980 bp, 7 predicted proteins | sample DOMMetBare3Fresh_FD_187475 | JGI IMG/M metagenome (GOLD analysis project Ga0209798, IMG submission 187475) | Wetland sediment microbial communities from St. Louis River estuary, USA, under dissolved organic matter induced mercury methylation -... | ecosystem: Environmental > Aquatic > Freshwater...
TGAGTTATGTGCAGAACGTAGCAAGATTTGAAATTGAGAAAGGAATGGATCACAAGAAACTTGCAAAGATGAGCAATGAAGAAGTGATCGGATATTTAATACAAATAAAAGGCGTTGGCCGCTGGACAACTGAGATGTTATTGATGTTTGCACTTGGCCGCGAGGATCTGTTTGCTATTGATGACTTAGGATTACAACAAGCGGTAATTAGTTTGTACGATCTGAAACATCGCAAGAAAAAAATAATGAATGCTAAGATCTTAAAGATAGCTGAGCAATGGGCGCCTTATCGTACTTATGCTTGCTTGTATTTATGGCGGTGGAAGGATAATGTGCCTATCGTAAAAAATAAGGAAGAAAATAAATAATTCCTTTAAAGATCCTTATTCTATAGTTGTAATAAAGAGGCCAGCTATTAAGTAAATTATCCATGCCCCGGTTATCATGATTAACGCAAATGCGGGGAACCAAAATGCTAGTAATGTTATTAATAAATTATAAAAACAGCCTATGGCTGTAAGTCTTTTTGACTTCTTCAGTTTTTTGAGGCTTGACGGGTTTTTAGATAAATCTTTTGGTTGAATGGTAGCGAACGCAACCATTGCCCATGCAAGAGCATGTGCAAAATTAGTAATACAATATAATATTATTGGCAGGGTTGAGAATTCAGTATTGAGAAACCGGCCTAACATTCCTGTTGAGAAAGGAAAAACAACAACTGTGAGCATTAAAAAGCCATTTGCATATATGAAAATATTAGAAGTCTTATCTATTTGTCTGAGTCCATTATGGTGGTTTACCCAGGCAATAAAAAGAGTAATAAAAGTCAACAGAAAAGCAAACCAGGATGGCCATTGAGAAAAGAAGTCCCTTCTTAAATCATTCATAGAATGAACATTACTGATATCAGGAATTTTGATTTCTAAAATTAAAAGGGTGATCGCAATTGCAAAAATACCGTCACAAAAAGCTTCTAAGCGGTGATTAGTGATTCGCTCTGACATATATTAATATACTTTTGATTTTTTGCTGGTGTTTCAATATCCGGACTAATTCTGATTAGTTCTGATCACCAACAACACAATTTACGGGAGTTTATAATACAGGGGTTGTTGGTGAGGCTAACTGTTGATAAGATGCCCTTAAGCAAAACACCAATAACTAAAATCATTTTCCATCCGGGCATTGTCATTGTAGCAACAGGTTTTTGCAGCCGTTAAGAACAACACTTTATATCAAACAAATTACTGTTCAGCAAAACTGTAAAACTTAGATAACTATCCTCTCCAGCTTATCCAACTGCGATTGCTCAATACTTCCTCCCAGCCCCGGCACATCCGGCACTTTCATTACACCATTTGCATGATAAGTTAATCCGCCACTTACTATATCTTCTGAGAACATAAGCGGCGTATCAAAATCACAATAAACAATATTATCACTGCATAATGCAAGATGTGCGGATGCTGTCATGCCTAACCTTGATTCAAGGAAAGCTCCAACCTGCATCTTCATTTTAGCCTTGTCACCAACTCTTACAATTTCATAAGCATTAAAAACACCCCCAGCCTTTCCAACTTTTATATTGAACATATCGCAGGCTTTCAGTTTCAGTAATCTTGCTGCATCATGTGCATCACCGCAACTTTCATCAGCCATGATCGGTATCGGGCTTTTCTTTTTTACTTTTCTCAGTTGCATAAAATTCCATCTGGCAATCGGCTCTTCGCAATGGCCAATATCAAACTCATCAAGTGCATTCAACGTTTCAATCGCTTCTTTTACACCCCATCCCTGGTTTGCATCAATGGTTACAGGAATATTATACCCCACGGCTTCACGTATCATTCTTATTCTTTCCACATCTTTTTTCCTTGATTCACCCAGCTTTACTTTTATAGAAGGATAACCGGCATTCTTTATTTTCAATGCATCTGCCGCCATCTTTTCTGCATTGTCAAGACTCACGGTATAATCAGTTACTAATTCTTTATTATTCTTGCCGCCATATAATTTATAAAGCGGCACTTCTTTATGCTGACCGAATATATCATGCAATGCAATATCAAATGCGCTTTTTATACTTGTGTTTGCATAGATGAGTTTATCCATCGCTGCAAGAAGCTCTTCCAGCTTTAATGCATTTTTTCCTTTCAGCAGTTTTGCAAAATATTGTGCAACGATAAAACAAGTATCAATGCTTTCACCATTTACAGGCATATAAGGGCTGCATTCACCAAAGCCGGTAATTCCTTTTTCAGTTCTTATTACCACGATCACATTTTCTACATGTGTTTCGTATGCAAGCGAAGTAATAAATGGTTCAATTAACGGTATGCGCAGTTTATAAATTTCAACCTGCGAAATGATTTGTTTATCTGCCATGAAAATATTTTTAAGGATCAGCGTTAAATAAGATCCGGATGCCAAGGTTGATGCCACCAAGAAACGGCGCATTTGAATTTTTCAGAAGATAGCTGTTTGGATAATTCGTTGTAGGAATATGCATTCTTATTTCTGAATATACAAAGATTTCATACGACACAGGGAATTCAACACCGCCAAGAAGGTCAAGCGTCAGCCTTTTAAAATCACCTGACCCGTTTATAACATTGTTCTGAATAGTATATAAAGAAGTGTCTATGTAATTTGAAAATGTGTTTGATGCAGTGCCAATGATCAGTCCGAAACCTCCTGCTGCATAAAGATTAAAATTTTCAAGACTTTGGTATGAGCCAATAAAATATTTTTTAATGCCAATAGAAAACTGGCGCAACTTCATTTCCGACTGATTCGTAAAAGAAATGTTTTGCGGTTGTGTGCCCGGTGATTTTGCTGTGGCGAAAAGATTACTTTTATATTTTCCATTGGCATGATATGTAAACCATGCATACAACGTACTTTTTTTATCAAAATGCCATTGAGGCAGTAGCGTTTGACCAACTACAGTAAATTTTTGTTTGCCATCAAAATTGTGGAGTAAAGAAAGGTCTGTAGCAAGACTGAATTTTACCTGTGCAAACAGGCAAGCATTACTCAGTAAGAAAAAAATGAAAAAAAAATTTCGCAATGACTTCACAAGAAAAGTTGTGATGCAATGTTAAGTAATTATTGTTTATGATATTCTTTGTTGTTTCAGGACGAATGCCCTGAAAGACTATTTGACCAATTTCAGTTCATTAATGATATGTGAAGCGCCGCCCAATTTATCAATACACCAAAGAATATAACGGACATCGACACAAATAGTGCGGTTCAGATTTTTGTCAAATGCTATTTTATGACTCAACGCTTCATAGTTGCCATCAAAAGCAAGACCTAATAAGTTACCATTGTCATCAATAACAGGCGAACCCGAATTGCCGCCAGTGATATCATTTGTTGTAATAAAGCAAACGACAAGATCTTTTTTTGTTTTATCTATATATTGACCATAATCTTTCTTCTTAGCCAGCTCAACCTGCTTCACAGGCAGATCAAATTCATAATCGCCGGGTTTATATTTTTGAAGCACACCACTCATTGTACATACATAATCATAAAACACCCCATCTCTTGGCCGGTAACTTTTTACATTACCATAACTGACTCTCATGGTAGATGTGGCATCAGGGTACATCATCTTTGCTTTTACAGTATCCATTTCCATGATGCCTTTCAGGTATAATCGTCCGTATTCAGTATTTCTTGTAACGAACTGCTGGTACTTTGCCATATACTTGCTCTGATAGTTTATCAGGAATGCACTTGCATGTGCATAAGCCGGATCATCCTGTAACGCTGCGCCATCAGGATTTTTAATAAATGCATTCCATTTTGCATCATCAAAGATCATTGTCTTTTCAAAAATATGTTTTGCATAATCTTTATACGTTTGTTCATCATCTAATTTTCCGTACGCTTCCACCTGTGTCCGGTAAAAATCTATGGGGTGCTGTTGCTTGTCAACATCCTGGTAAAACATCATGGTAACATCTGCAACTATTCTTTCGTCAGAGGCTTTGTTTTCATCTTTAATAAATTTTTCTCTTGCTTTGGTGGCTTCAGTAAGTGCTTTTTTAATCTCTGCTGCAGATTTTCCCTGTTGCACCAATGCTATTTCAATTTGCTGTAATGACGAAGCGAAAGCCATCAACGGTGAGCCAAAAATTCCTTCATTTATATACATGCGATGTTTTGCATAAGGCGTCCATTCATCATAAGCTTTTGCCCAGCCTTCAAAAACTGCAGAGTAACCAGATTTTCCTTTTGCCCATTCTATAAATGCTACTTCGGATTTTTTCTTTTGGCCGAACACATCATATTTTAATAACTGTTTGGCTTCACCATCATAAAATTTCCAGTAATTGGCAATGGTTGCATAGCTCGATGCTAATTGCAGTTTGATAGACGGATCTTTTTTCATTTCTTCAAACATGTACTTCAACCTCATATCACGCAACTTTACCAATGTTGGATTGTCAATATCTGTTTTCAGTTTTACACCATAAGAAGTTTCATAACGGTTTGTGCTGCCGGGGTAACCATATATCATTGTATAATCGCCGTCTTTAAAACCTTTGATGGATAAGGGTAAAAACCATTTTGGTTTAAAGGGAATATTTTCTTCGTTGTATTCTGCAGGCTTGCCATCGTTACTCATGTAAACACGGAAAACAGAAAAGTCACCGGTATGACGTGGCCATTCCCAGTTGTCTGTATCACCGCCAAACTTGCCAACACTTTCCGGTGGTGCGCCAACAAGACGAACATCCTTGTAACGCTGGTAAACAAAAAGCAAATATTGATTTCCTTTGAAAAGACTGCTGATCCTTGCTTCAATATTTTGTAAAGCATCAGAAAATTTTGCATTCAAATTACTGAGCACCCTTGTTTGTCTTTGTGTTCTATCTGAACCTGTTAATCCTTTTAATGAATCCAATATCATTTGCGAAATGTCTTCAATTCTTAAAAGAAACTGAACCGATAAGCCGGAAGGAATTTCGTCAGCCTTTGTTTTTGCATAAAAACCATTTTGAAGATAATTATGTTCTATTGTACTTGCCGACGTAATTGCATCATAACCGCAATGGTGGTTTGTAAAGATCAATCCTTGTGAACTGACGATCTCACCGGTGCACCCGCCGCCAAAAATCACGATCGCATCTTTAAGCGATGGTTTGTTGATGTCATATAATTGTTCTTTTGTAAGTTTTAGGCCACGTTTTACCATATCATTATACACTTGCTGGCCGAGCAACAATGGCAGCCACATGCCTTCATCAGCCAAAGATTTAAAGAGAAAGATGACGGAAAAGAAGGATGTAAATAGTAGTTTTTTCATACTCGCAATTTTTGACGGGACAAACCTAAGTTAAAAAATACCTGCTACAAATGATATACACCATTAAATCTCATTAATTTTATGAGCTAAATCATAAATGAAATGATAACAACTACAACACCAAACATTGAAGGAAAAAATATCGAACAATATTATGGTGTGGTTTCTGCCGAGGTGATTATCGGTGCAAATTTCTTTAAAGATATTCTTGGCGGACTTCGTGATTTTTTTGGCGGTCGTAGCGGTACTTACGAAAAAGTGTTGGATGAAGCAAAGCAAAATGCAATGCAGGAATTAATACAAAAGGCGCAGTCGTATGGTGCAAATGCAGTGGTGGGCATTGATCTTGATTTTGAAACCGTAGGCGCCAATGGAAGTATGCTGATGGTGGTTGCTACAGGAACTGCTGTGAGAATTAATTAGGTTAAGATTGAGAATAAGATCATTTCTTGCTTGCATTTAATTTATCGATCAGTTTTTTTACTTCCCTGTTGTTATCAAGGCTCGTCCGCATTGAATCTAATAGTTTTTGTGAAATGACCCAGTTCATCGGATAATTAAGATTTTCACCTCCCTCATATAAATTTATTTTTCTGTAAAGAGTATCATTCGGAAAGTTATACCGCATAAGATTTATGAGCCGGTTATCATTTACTGTGGTTTGTGTGCCGTAAGCACCAAGAAGAGTTTTTACCGGCGCCGCCAAGTCATTGATCAATGGATTTACTTTTTTAAGCTCCACTCCTTCATCAGGGCTGTTTGCAATATGCAGGATATACATTTTTAATTTGGGCTGGTATTTTATAAACAGGCTGTCTCTTACAAGTATATTCACCATCTCGCTTACTATTCCCGATCCTGAATTATCAAAATAGGCGCCATCAACAAAATAGTTTGCTTTATCATCTTTGCCTGCTGAATCAACCCTCCCCGCAGGACTTACATAAGGAAAGCTTGCACCTAACACGACTGCAGTGCTTAACTTAATATCTTTTTTTTCATCCAGCAGATCCAGAAAATCAAGCCGCTGATTGAAGCGATAATCAGAAAGATCAATAGTAGAAATAACTGTTGGCAATCCATCCTGCATACGGGTGGTATTGATGCATAAGATCGGCAACCTGTATGGCTGGTTTTTTTGTGTAATGAGTTCTGAAAATCTTGCAGACATGCTATCATGAAGCAAACTGTTTGGGGGTGAACCTTCTTCCAATACACGGGCAAGCGCAGCGCCCCTGTCATCAACAAAATTAAATGGAAAGATGTGGCGGAACACATCGGGTCCAAGCATTCGTGCCAATGTAAATGTTAGAAAGTCTGTTTCGAGATATTGTTGAACAGCTAACCGGTCATGTTTTATCGTATCACTTGTTTGTTTTGCTCTTAATAAATTAAAATAAGCGGCATTGCCCACACTGCCACCCGATGCACCTGAAAGACAAAACAAGTGTTGATTGAATTTACCACCCGTTTCCTCATTCATTTTTGCCAATGCAGATGCAACCCAATAACCGGAACGTGATGCGCCGCCATCTGACATAACAAAAAACATCGGGTACTCTTTTGTATTGCTGTCATTAAGTGCTGCTCGTCTTAATTCAACCCAATTTTTAAAATACTCCTGTAAGGTTTGACGATTATCGAAACGGGCTGTTGTTTTTTTATTTACAAGATGAACATTATGCGGCTCAAAGATCAACCCCATGATAAACGCAAAAAAGAAAACAAGTATGTGGAGGTTGATGCGGTAAATAACGGAGATCAGTGCAACACCATTGCCAAGAATAAGCAACGTGCCAAATGCAAAGAGTATGAATGATAAAGAGCCAATATAAATGGAGAAGCGTACCGACAGGATAGCTGCAACGTAAAAAATAAGCCCTACAAAAAGAACAGAAACAAATACCCATGAAAAAGTCTTGTCTTCTTCGTCAAAAACAAATTTCCGCACCCGGACAAAAAAATCGCTGTTGGCATAAAGCTCCGGGTCCTTTTCCGGATAGTTTACATAAATAGATTTTCTTCTGAATACAAGCAACAGCACAAGCCCTGCCTGGAACATAGCAAGAAGAATAATTAAGAAAACCGGCGATTGAAAGAATGGAAAGAAAATGATCAGTGATAAAGCGATAAAAAGAAATACACCTACTGCGATGCATAAACGGTTCAGGTATCTTTTTTTACTTTTTAAAGTAGTGAGCTTATCTGCTGCATCTGCCCGATTGCACCAGAACCGGTATAGCCTGAAATAATAAAATGAGCTGAAGAGTAGCAACCCAAGAAAAAGCTTGTCGTAATAATTCTTCGGATCAAACTCAAGTTTTACAAAAGCAAGAACGATAACAGTAAGACATGAGAAAGAAAGAAACCTTGGCATCTGGATGAGGAAGCGTCCCCAGAAACGTTCTTCTTTATCTGGTTTTCGTGAAAGAGAGGCATACGTTACTTTTCCAATAATGCGGCTGGAGTACCATGTGATATAAACCCAGAAAATTGTTGCAATAACGAACATATAAAAGATACGTGGCTGCTCCAATGTTCTTTGCATGATGTCTTTTCCCTGTGTCAGGTACCAGGTGGCAAACAATGCAAGCGCCAAAAAAAGAATGGATGGGAAAAAAAGCCAGATAGCTTTCAGGAATGCCCGTAAGAACATTAAAAAATTCTGGAGAGTTCTTGTTCTTGTAAATACTTCTTTGAAAAGTATCTGGTGACGGTAAGGATTGGCTCGCATTGGTGATTTTTATAAAGATAAAACTTGTTGAAATCAATTGTACCCCGTTACTGGTTCAATGTTTTCCACAAAAGATCTTTTAATTGTATCAATCCTTGTTGTGTAAAAGAAGAAATGAAAACATGCGGAATGTTCTTTGGCATTTCTTTTTTCACGGCTGCCTTCAATTCTTCATCCAGCATTTCGCTTTTACTGATGGCAATGATAAATTGCTTGTGCAACAACTCAGGATTGTATTTCTCCAACTCGCTTACTAATATTTCAAATTCTTTTTTATGATCGTTGCTATCGGCAGGGATTAAAAAAAGTAAAACAGGATTACGTTCAATATGACGAAGAAAGCGATGACCCAATCCTTTGCCTTCTGCAGCGCCTTCGATAATACCCGGAAGATCGGCTACGCAAAAACTTTTTCCATCGCGGTATTCAACAATTCCTAATTGCGGATTGATAGTAGTAAAAGCATAATCGGCGATCTTTGGTTTTGCAGCAGTGATAACTGAAAGTAATGTTGATTTACCTGCATTGGGAAAGCCAACCAATCCAACATCGGCCAATACTTTTAACTCAAGAATTTTCCAACCTTCCACGCCGGGCAAACCGGGTTGTGCATATTCAGGCGCCTGGTTAGTAGCGGTTGCAAAATTTGCATTACCCAATCCACCTTTACCACCTTTTATCCATATCACTTCCTGTCCATCATCCATGATCTCTGCTTCTTTCTCTCCGGTTGCTTCATCTCTTATAATTGTACCAAGCGGCACTTCGATATAAATATCTTTTCCATCGCGGCCACTCATGTTGTTCTTCATGCCGCCTTCACCATCTTCTGCCAATACATTTTTAAAATAGCGGAGATGAAGCAATGTCCAGATATTGCGATTGCCTCTTAAGATGATATGACCGCCCCGACCTCCATTGCCACCATCAGGCCCTGCAAGCGGATTGAATTTTGTACGGGCAAAATGCCTGCTGCCGGCGCCTCCATGCCCGCTTCTGCAAAAGATCCTTATCTGGTCAACGAAATTGCTTTTTTCCACTTTCTTGAAATGTTGCGCAAAAGTAAGTGTTATTAGGCTGGTGATAGTTTATATCAGAAAGCTAAAAAGTTTATATTTCCTGATAAATTCTTCATCATGCCAAAACAATTCCTGCTTTCGGGCTTGTTATTTTTTATTGTATTTAATACTTATTCTCAAAGAGACAGCTCTGATCTTGACAAATATTTCAAACCTGTCAAATGGAGATGTATCGGTCCATTTCGCGGCGGTCGTTCTAATTGTGCAACAGGTGTAATTGGAAACAGTGCAGTGTATTACCAGGGCACAACCGGTGGTGGTCTTTGGAAAACAGAGGACATGGGATTAACATGGCGAAATGTTTCTGATGGATTTTTTAAAACAGGTTCTGTGGGTGCAGTAGCTGTTGCAGAAAGTGATCCCAACGTTGTGTATGTGGGTATGGGTGAACATGCAGTACGTGGAGTAATGACACATCATGGCGATGGAGTTTACAAATCAACGGATGCAGGAAAAACATGGAAGAAAATGGGGCTCGAGCTTACACAACATATTGCCCGCATCGTTATACATCCAAAAGATCCAAACATTGTTTATGTGGCAGCACAAGGTGCATTGTATGGGCATTCTAAAGAACGAGGCATTTATAAGTCTGTCGATGGCGGTGCTACATGGAAAAATGTTTTATATGTAGATGATAAAACAGGTTGTGCTGAAATATCAATGGATATGAACAACCCGATGATATTATACGCTGCTATGTGGGAGCATGGTCGATTGCCCTGGAAAGTTATCAGTGGCGGACCGGGAAGCGGATTATATAAATCAACTGATGGAGGGGAACACTGGGAAAAACTAAATGAAGGATTGCCCAAAGAAATGGGTAAGATGTCAATTGCTGTTTGCCGCTCCAATTCTGAAAAAGTATTTGCTTTGATTGAAAGTGATTCTGAAAAAGATGAAGGTGGTTTATATATGTCAACCGATGCTGGTAAAAAATGGAGCCAGGTTTCTAACGATAATCATTTAATACAAAGGGCATGGTATTATATTGAACTCTTTCCGGATCCCATGAATGAAAACACATTGTATGTGATGAGTGCTCCAGCACTTAAATCCATTGATGGCGGTAAAACATGGGACGATATTTCTAATACTCACGGCGATTATCATAATCTCTGGATCAATCCCATCAATTCAAACAATATGATCATTTCCGATGACGGTGGTTCTGCAATTACTTTCAACGGGGGAAAAACATGGAGCAGCATGAACAATCAACCGACTGCACAGTTCTATCGCATCAATGTCGATAATCTTTTTCCTTACAATATTTATGGCGGGCAGCAGGATAATAGTTCAGTAAAAATTGCAAGCCGTTCTTTAGGAAGTGGTGGTATTGGTAATTCAGATTGGAGTCCATCGGCTGGTGGTGAAAGTGCTTTTCTTGCTTTCAATCCTGACGATCCGCAATTTGTAATGGGTGGAAGTTACCAGGGAACGATAGAAGTATTGAATACAAAAGCAAAAGCCGGAACAAATATCATGGCGGCGCCAATTCAGTATTTGACAAGAGACGCAAAAGACATGAAGTATCGTTATAACTGGAATGCGCCGATCATCTGGAGCAAACATGAACCGAATGTTTTTTATCATGGATCGCAGTATTTATTGCGAACTGATGATCATGGCAAAACATGGAAAGAGGTATCACCTGACCTGACAAGAAACGAAAAAGAAAAGCAGGGAAAACCGGGAGTGCCTTTTACCAATGAAGCAGTCGGCGCTGAAAATTATGGAACGCTTGCCTATGTCATTGAATCCCCACATGAAAAAGCTGTGATCTATACTGGCAGCGATGATGGCCTTGTTTATATAACAAAAGATAATGGTGCACATTGGCA
>Ga0209798_10002435_pt1 | contig 10980 bp, 8 predicted proteins | sample DOMMetBare3Fresh_FD_187475 | JGI IMG/M metagenome (GOLD analysis project Ga0209798, IMG submission 187475) | Wetland sediment microbial communities from St. Louis River estuary, USA, under dissolved organic matter induced mercury methylation -... | ecosystem: Environmental > Aquatic > Freshwater...
TCACCCGCGTGGGGTCCATCGTGAAGTCGCCGCGCTTCTTCGGCGCGTCGGCACGGCGGATCAGCGGCGCGGTCAGCCGCTGCGGATGGCGCGCGTAGTCGAAGCCGTAGCGCCCCTTGACGCACAGGCGGCCCTGGTTGGCCGGGCCGTCACGCCCCTCGACGTACAGGATCTTGTCGTCCTTGACGTGGTAGGTGAGCTGGCAGCCGACGCCGCAGTACGGGCACACCGAATCGACCGACTTGTCGGGCACCGCGAGCGCCGCGTCGCGCGCGGGCATCAGCGCGCCAGTCGGGCAGGCCTGCACGCACTCACCGCAGGCCACGCAGGTGGACGCGCCCATCGCATCGTCCATGTCGAACACGATCTTGGCGTGCTCGCCCCGGAACGCGAGGCCGATCACGTCGTTGACCTGCTCGTCGCGGCAGGCGCGCAGGCACCGCGTGCACTGGATGCAGGCGTCGAGGTTGACGGCGATCGCCGGGTGCGAGAGATCGGCCCTGTGTTGCTCGCGCGACACGAAGCGCGGCTTGCCGACACCGAGCTTGGACGCCCACTGGTCCAACTCGTTGTCCCGCGTGTAGGCACGCTCGGGCATGTCGGCGAGCAGCAGCTCCAGAACCGTCTTCTGGGCACGCTGCGCGCGTTCGCTGTCGGTCGTGACCTTCATCCCTGCGGTCGCACTGCGGCAACACGAGGGCGCGAGCACCCGCTCGCCACCGATCTCGACCATGCAGGCGCGGCAGTTGCCCACCGCATCGAGCCCGGGCTTGTAGCAAAGGTGCGGGATCTCGATGCCTTCGCGCTTGGCCACTTCGATGATCGGCTCGCCAGGCAAGGCCGAGACGTCCTTGCCGTTGAGGGTGAAGGTGACGGTTTCGCGTGCGGTCATTTCTTCAGTTCCTGACGGAAGTACTTGACCACGCAGTCGATCGGGTTCGGCGCCGCCTGCCCGAGGCCACAGATCGAGGCGTCACGCATCACGGCTGACAGGTCGTCGAGCAGCGGCAGGTCCCAACGGTCCTGCTCGATCAGGGCCGACGCCTTGGCGGTGCCGTTGCGGCACGGGGTGCACTGCCCGCACGACTCGTGGGCGAAGAAGCGCATCATGTTGCGCGCCGCGCCGACCGCGCTGTCGCGGTCGGAGAGCACGATCACCGCGGCCGAGCCGATGAAGCAGCCATGCTGCTGCAGGGTGTCGAAGTCGAGCGGGATGTCGGCCAGCGACGCCGGCAGGATGCCGCCCGAGGCACCGCCGGGCAGGTAGCCGTAAAGCGTGTGGCCCTCGGCCATGCCGCCGCAGTGTTCGTCGATCAGTTCGCTCAGCGTGATGCCCGCCGGCGCGAGCTTGACGCCGGGCTCGCGCACGCGGCCCGACACCGAGAACGAGCGCAGGCCCTTGCGGCCGTTTCGGCCCTGAGCGGCAAACCACTCGCCGCCCTTCTCGAGGATCTCGCGTACCCAGTACAGGGTCTCGAAGTTGTGCTCCAGCGTCGGGCGCCCGAACAGACCGACCTGCGCGACATACGGCGGGCGCAGCCGCGGCATGCCGCGCTTGCCTTCGATCGATTCGATCATCGCCGACTCTTCGCCGCAGATGTAGGCGCCCGCGCCACGCCGCAGCACGATCTCGGGCATGCCGGGGTACGGCGGCGCGGCGCGCAGCGCCGCGAGTTCGGACTCGAGCATCGCGCGGCAACCGTGGTACTCGTCGCGCAGGTAGACGTAGATCTTGGAGATGCCGACCGCCCAGGCCGCGATCAGCATGCCCTCGAGGAAGCGGTGCGGTTCGCGCTCGAGGTACCAGCGGTCCTTGAAGGTGCCGGGCTCGCCTTCGTCGATGTTCACGGCCATCAGGCGCGGTGCGGCCTCGCTGCGCACGATGCGCCATTTGCGTCCGGCCGGGAAACCTGCGCCGCCGAGGCCGCGCAGGCCGGAGCCCTCCATTGTCGCGATCACCGACTCGACGTCGAGTTCGCCGGCGATGCATTGCTTGAGCAGGCGGTAGCCTCCATGCGCCACGTAGTCGGCATGGCCGATGAAGCCTGCGGGCTCGTGCGACGTCTCGCGTGCGGCAACCTTGCCCGCCACCGCCTGCACCGTCGCGCTGGGCACCGGGTGCTGGCCGACCACCGCCACCGGCGCGGCCTCGCAACGGCCGACACAGGGGGCGGGAATCACGCGCACTTCGCGACCGAGGATCGCGGGCAGCCTGGCGAGCAGGTCCCGCGCGCCGGCCATCTCGCACGACAGACCGTCGCACACGCGCACCGTCAGTGCGACAGGGGCAGCCTCGCCTTCCTTGACGACATCGAAGTGGTGATAGAACGTCGCCACTTCGTAGACCTCGGTCTGCGCCAGGCCCATCTCCTTGGCCAGCGCCGCGAGGTGGCGCGCGCTCAGGTGTCCAAAGCGGTCCTGGAGCTTGTGCAGGTGCTCGATCAGCAGGTCGCGCGCACGCGAGGCATTGCCCAGCAGTTCATTGACTTCGCGCAGGGCCGCCGGGTCGACGACGCGGCCCTTGGGCGCCTCGCGCTTGCGCTGGCGCACGTCGGCGGGGGCGATGGGAATCACGCGGGCGTTCATCGTCTTGTGTCCGTCAGACCGCGCCGGCCGCCCGCAGTCGCGCCACGTCGGCTGCGCCATAGCCGAGCTGCGCCAGCACTTCGTCGGTGTGCTCGCCAAGCAGGGGCGAACGCGCGACTTCGGTCGGGCTGTCGCTCATCTTGATCGGGTTGCCCACCGTCAGGTACTTGCCGCGCTTCGGGTGATCCACCTCGACCACGGTGCCGCTTTCGCGCAGCGACGGTTCGGTGGCGATCTCCTTCATCGACAGGATCGGCCCGCAGGGGATGTCGAGCTTGTTCAGGATGTCCATCGCCTCGAACTTGTCCTTGGTCATCGTCCACTTCTCGATGCGGGCGAAGATCGGCTTCAGGTGCAGCAGGCGCGCCCCCGGCGTCTTGTAGGCGTCGTCGTCGATCCAGTCGGGTTCACCGATCACGGTGCAGATGGCCGGCCACACCGCGGCCTGCGTGATGAAATAGATGTACGCGTTGGGGTCGGTTTCCCAACCCTTGCAGCGCAGCACCGCACCGGGCTGCCCGCCGCCCGAGGCGTTGCCAGCGCGCGGCACCGCGTCGCCGAACTTGCCGTCCGGGTACTGCGGGTACTCGTGCAGGGTGTGCGTGCGCGCGAGGCGCTGCTGGTCGCGCAGCTTGACGCGGCACAGGTTGAGCACCGCGTCCTGCATCGGCGCGAGCACCTTCTGGCCGCGGCCGGTGTTGTTGCGCTGGTACAGCGCCGCGACGATCCCGAGTGCCAGGTGAAGGCCGGTCCCGCTGTCGCCGATCTGTGCGCCGCTGACCATGGGCAGCCCTTCGGGCTCGCCGGTGGTCGACGCCGCGCCGCCGGCGCATTGCGCAACGTTCTCGTAGACCTTGCACTCCACGTACGGGCCCGGGCCGAAGCCCTTGATCGAGGCCACGATCATGCGCGGGTTGACCGCGTGGATGTGGTCCCAGGTAAAGCCCATGCGATCCAGCGCGCCCGGCGCGAAGTTCTCCACCAGCACGTCGCAATGGCGGATCAGGTCGTCGAGCACCTTCTTGCCCTCGGCGCTCTTGGTGTTGATCGTGATCGAGCGCTTGTTGTGGTTGAGCATCGTGAAGTACAGGCTGTCCACACCGGGGATGTCGCGCAGCTGGCCGCGCGTGGCATCGCCCTCGCCGGGGCGCTCGACCTTGATCACATCCGCACCCAGCCACGCCAGCAGCTGGGTGCACGTCGGACCCGACTGCACATGCGTGAAGTCGAGGATCCGAACGCCCTCGAGGGCCTGGCTCACGAACTGCCCTTCGCCGCTTCGAGGTCGGCGACGCGCTTCTTCAGCGCGCGCTCGTCGGCGAAGCGCTGCGTCTCGTCGCGGATCACGGAGACGATCGTGTCGGGCTTGCCGTCGGCGCCGAACAGCATCGCGACCGTGAATGCGATCGACATCGAGCGCCCGGCCTTGTCGACCGCCGGCACGCGCAGCGTGTCGTGGCCGTACTTGGTGTGGCCGGTGGCCATCGTCTTGTCGTAGCCCTCCCAGTGGCGCGCGCGCAGGCGCTCGGGAATGATCAGGTCGAGCGACTTTCCCATCGCCTCGTCGCGCGTGTGGCCGAACAGCCGCTCGGCCGCCGCGTTCCACACAACGATGGCGCCCTGGGCGTCGCAGGCGACGACAGCGTCGGCAAGCGCTTCGAGCAGCGCCGCAGGATCAATGGCTTTACTCATGGCGCTCCTCGTTGGGCAACCTACCCAGCAGCCGCCGCGGATCCGGCTTGGCCGGTCCGCCAGCGGCGCCCCCTTGAGGGGGAGCGGCGAAGCCGCTCCGGGGGTGGTCGTGACTAAACTGCCTTGACCTCGTGCATCGCCGCGATCTGCTGCGCGCTGTAGCCGAGCTCGGCCAGCACGGCGTCGGTGTGCTCGCCCAGCAGCGGCGACGCGGTGACGTTGGGCTTCATGTCCGAGAACTTGATCGGGCTGCCCACCGTCCAGTAGCTGCCGCGCACCTTGTGCGGCACTTCGACGATCGAACCGCTGGCGCGCAGCGACTTGTCGTGCAGCAGCTCCTTCATCGACAGCACCGGCGCACAGGGGATGTCGAACTTGCGGAAGATGTCGACCGCCTCGTACTTGGTCTTGTCCTTGATGTAGTCCTCGATGGTGGCGAAGATGTCCATGATGTGCGGCTGGCGGCCGCGCGGCGTGTTGTAGGCCGGATCGTCCTTCCACTCGGGCTTGCCGAGCGCGTCGCAGATCGGGCCCCAGGCATGGCCCTGGATCGTGAAGTAGATGTAGGCGTTGGGGTCGGTCTCCCAGCCCTTGCACTTCAGGATCCAGCCCGGCTGGCCGCCGCCGCCGGCGTTGGCGCCCCGCGGCACCACCTTGTCGGCGAAGGCTTCCATCTCGTGCGGGTACTGCGGGTACTCCTCGAGATAGCCCACGCGGTCCAGGCGCAACTGGTCGCGCATCTTGACGCGGCACAGGTTGAGCACCGAGTCCTGCATCGAGACGGCCACCTTCTGGCCCTTGCCGGTCTTCTGGCGCCCGATGTAGGCGGTCAGGATGCCGATGGCCAGGTGCATGCCGGTGTTGGAGTCACCGAGCGCAGCGGACGAAATCGTCGGGCCGGAGTTCTCGCCCTTCCAGTAGCCGGTGGTCGATGCGGCGCCGCCCGCGCACTGGGCGACGTTCTCGTAGACCTTCAGGTCTTCGTAATGGTGGCCGTCGGAAAAGCCCTTGACCGAGGCCAGGATCATCGCGGGGTTGAGCTTCTGGATGACCTCCCACGTGAAACCCATGCGGTCGAGTGCACCGGGGCCGAAGTTCTCGACCATCACGTCGGACTCCTTGATCAGCTTCTCCAGCACCGCCTTGCCTTCGGCCTTCTTGGTGTCGAGCGTCAGCGAGCGCTTGTTGCTGTTGAGCATCGTGAAGTACAGCGCGTCGGCCTCCGGGATGTCGCGCAGCTGGTTGCGCGTGACGTCGCCCGAGCCGGGACGCTCGACCTTGATGACGTCGGCGCCGAACCAGGCCAGCAGTTGCGTGCACGCCGGGCCGGCCTGGACGTGCGTGAAGTCGATGATCTTGATGCCCTGGAGGGGGAGTTGCCCAGACATGTGCTTAGCTCCTTGCGTTGCTGCTGGTGGAAAAGGGATTCACTTCTTCTTGGCTGCGGTCGGGTTCAGGCTCGTGATGCGCCCGCTCTCGGTGCCCGCGGTCTCGTCGATCACGGCATTGATCAGGGTCGGCTTGCCCGACGCGATCGCTTCCTTCAGGGCCTTGTCGAGTTCGGCCGGCGTCGTCGCATGCACGCCGACGCCACCGAAGGCCATCATCATCATGTCGTAGCGCGCGTTCTTGACGAACACGGTGGGCGCGACGTCCTTGCCGCCGCCGAGGTTCACGTCGGTGCCCTTGTAGACACCGTTGTTGTTGAAGACGACGACGCACACCGGCAGGTCGTAGCGGCAGATCGTCTCGACCTCCATGCCGGAGAAGCCGAACGCGCTGTCGCCTTCGATCGCGATCACGCGCTTGCCGGTCACCACCGCCGCGGCGACCGCGAAGCCCATGCCGATGCCCATGATGCCCCAGGTGCCCACGTCGAGCCGCTTGCGCGGCTCGTACATGTCGACGATCGAGCGCGTGAAGTCGAGCGTGTTGGCGCCCTCGTTGACGACGATCGCCTCGGGGTTGGCCTTGACGGTGTTGCGCACCACGGCCAGCGCGCTGTGGAAGTTCATCGTCGGCGGGTTCTTCGCCAGCGTCTCGGCCATCTTCGACAGGTTCTTGTCCTTGCGCTCGGCGATCGCGCCAGTCCACTCGGCCGGCGGCTTGCTCCAGCTCGGCCCGATGAAGCCCAGCAGTGCCGACACGCACGAGCCGATGTCGCCCACCAGCGGCGCGGCGATGGCCACGTTGCTGTCGGCCTCGATCGGAGAGATGTCGATCTGGATGAACTGCTTCGGGCCCTGGCCCGCGCCCCAGGTCTTGCCCTTGCCGTGCGACAGCAGCCAATTCAGGCGCGCACCGACGAGCATCACCACGTCGGCCTGCTCGAGCACGTAGGAGCGCGCGGCGGAGGCCGACAGCGCGTGCGTGTCGGGTAGCAGGCCCTTGGCCATCGACATCGGCAGGTAGGGAATGCCGGTCTTCTCGACCAGGGCGCGGATCTCGGCGTCGCACTGCGCGTAGGCGGCGCCCTTGCCGAGCAGGATCAGCGGGCGCTTGGCGCCGCGCAGCAGGTCGAGCGCGCGCTTGACCGCGTCAGGCGCAGGAATCTGGCGCGGAGCCGGGTCCACCACCTTGATCAGCGACGCTCTGCCCTTGACGGCGTCCATCGACTGCGCGAACAGCTTGGCCGGCAGGTCGAGATAGACACCGCCGGGGCGGCCCGACAGCGCCGAACGGATGGCGCGCGCGACGCCCACGCCGATGTCCTCGGCGTGCAGCACACGGTAGGCCGCCTTGCACAGGGGCTTGGCGATGGCCAGCTGGTCCATCTCCTCGTAGTCGCCCTGCTGCAGGTCGACGATCTCGCGCTCCGACGAGCCCGAGATCAGGATCATCGGGAAGCAGTTGGTGGTGGCGTTGGCCAGTGCGGTCAGGCCGTTGAGGAAGCCCGGCGCCGACACCGTCAGGCAGATGCCGGGCTTTTGCGTCAGGAACCCGGCTGCGGCGGCAGCGTTGCCGGCATGCTGCTCGTGGCGAAATGAGATCACTCGCAGGCCCTCGGCCTGCATCTTGCGTGTCAGGTCGGTGATCGGAATGCCCGGCAGGCCGAACACGGTGTCGATGCCGTTGAGCTTCAGGGCCTCGATGACGAGCTGGAAACCGTCGATCGTCGGCGCGGTTTCTTGTTCGGAGGCCGAGACGGGGGAAAGGACTGCCGACATGGCGCGCTCCTGGGAAGTGGGGTCAGGCTGGCGACGATGGTAGAAAATCGGTCTTCCTTTCCCCGTTGACCCCGGTCAACTTTGTCGAAAAAGGGCGGCTCGCCCCCGCCGTTCACCCACCCGATGACCCTGCTGCCACAGCACCCCGAACGCAACGTCATCCGCGTTCAACTCAAGCAGAACGTCGTCTTGCAGTCCATGAGCGACGAGGAGCGGCGCGAACTGGAGGACCAGCTCGAGATCGTCGACGTGGGCAAGGGCGACTACCTGCTGCACCAGGGCGTGCACGAGATGGAGCAGTACTTCGTCCTCGACGGGATCCTCAAGCGCGTGGTGTCCAACGCCGACGCCAAGGAGATGATCCTGCGTTTTGCCGACGAGCGCGACATCGAGACCAGTTACGCCGCCTGGCGGCTGAACACGCCCACGCCTTACGCGATCGCCAGCGTCACCAAGGTGCGCGTGGCCAAGATCTCGATGCCGCACTGGGTGGCCTTCATCGAGCGGCACCCCAAGTTCAAGGCCGAATTCGAATACCACGTGATGCGGCTGATGAGCGAGATCATGGCGCACACGATCACGCTGCACCTGCTCGACGCGCCCGGCCGCGTGCACCGCTTCATGCGCAAGCACGCCGCTCTGGCCGAGCGCATCCCGAAGAAGGAGCTGGCGACCTACCTCAACCTGTCGGCCGAGACGCTGAGCCGCCTGAAGCAGCGCGGCAAGATCTGAGCCGGCGGCGGCTGGACTGGCGCGCCCGCGTCGCGCGCCGGTTCACCGACGATGGGTCGGGAAATGCCTCGCGTCGGTGATCGCGTGCAACTGGTTGTCGACCGACTTCACGCCGGACACCGCGCTCGCCACGCGAACCGCCGCCACCTTCTCGGCATCATCGGCGACGATGCCGCGCAGCACGACGCAGCCATCCTGGCTCTCGATGGTGATGTCCACCGCGTGCGTGTCGTCCTGCGCGCGCAGCGCGGCGCGCACGTGGGCGCTCAACGCCATGCCTTGCAGGAGCGAGCGCGAAGCGTCGGTTTCCGCGAACTCGGGCCGCTTCAGCAGGTTCTTGATCTGCTCGACGCAGGTGTCCACCGACAGGCGTTCGGTATTGAGCACCATGTCGAACAGGACAGGATCGCCCCAATGCACGCCGAACTGGTCGTGCATGCGAGTCGCGTTGGCCTGGTCGCTGCGGCGGATCTCGGCCTCGGCGAGGTCGCGATCGTCGGTGTCGAGCTGCTTCATCAGCCACTCGACGCGTTTGTCGAAGGGCCGCATGATGCGGATGCACGGGATGTGCGGTACGGCGCGCAGCAGTTGCGTGGCACCCCAGCCCCGGATCACGACATTGCCGCGCGCGGCGGCATCGAGCACCTCCTCGGCGGTGTAGACCGCCAGCGCCTGGCGGTCGGTCCGCAGGCCTTCGATCAGGCCCGCCTTGCCGCTGCGAAGCCGGTTGATCAGGCTCTTGGAGACATGCATCTTGTCGGCCACGTGTGCAGCGACTTCGTGCTGCAGCGTCGACAACTTCAGCTCATCGGCCAGTTGCTCGGCGATGTCCTGGGCCAACGAGCCCATCCCCTGGGTCAGCGCAATGACAGGCATGTCGATTCCTTTCGATCAGTCCACGGGACGCTGGGCCGCCAGCTCGTCGACCTTCGGCGAGCGCACCAGGGCGATGAGCCTGGCGATCAGCGGCCAGCACAGCAGCACGAGCGCCAGCGTCGTGATCGAGGCCACCAGCGGGTTGGACCACATGATCATGACGTCGCCCTGCGACACCAGCATCGCCTGGCGGAACGAGTCCTCGGCCTTGTCGCCGAGCACCAGGGCCAGCACCAGCGGTGCCAACGGATAGTCGAGCTTCTTGAACACGTAGCCGACCACGCCGAAGCCGAGCATGAACCAGATGTCGAGCATCGCGTTGTGCACGGTGTAGGCGCCGATCGCGCAGATCACGATGATCACCGGGGCGATGATCGAGAACGGGATGCGCAGGATCGAGGCGAACAGCGGCACGGTCGAGAGCACGACGATCAGGCCGACCAGGTTGCCCAGGTACATGCTGGCGATCAGGCCCCAGACGAACTCCTTCTGCTCGACGAACAGCAGCGGGCCCGGCTGCAGGCCCCAGATCAGCAGGCCGCCCAGCAACACCGCCGCGGTGGGCGAGCCGGGAATGCCCAGGGCCAGCATCGGCAGCAGAGCGCTGGTGCCCGCGGCATGCGCCGCGGTCTCGGGCGCGACCACGCCCTCGACCTGACCGGTGCCGAACTTCGCGCCGTCCTTGCTCATCTTCTTGGCCAGGCCGTAGCTCATGAACGAGGCCGGCGTGGCGCCGCCGGGCGTGATGCCCATCCAGATGCCCACCAGCGAACTGCGCAGCGAGGTGACCCAGTAGCGCGGCAGTTCCTTCCAGGTCTGCCACACCACCTTGGCATTGATCTTGGCCGACTTGCCTTGGAAGCTCAGACCCTCTTCCATCGACAACAGGATCTCGCCGATGCCGAACAGGCCGATGACGGCGATCAGGAAGTCGAAGCCGCGCATCAACTCGGGCAGGCCGAAGGTCATGCGCAACTGCCCGGTCACGGTGTCCATGCCCACCGACGCCAGCGCGAAGCCCAGGGCCATCGAGACCAGGATCTTGAACGGGTTGCCCTTGCCCATGCCGACGAAGGAACAGAAGGTCAGCAGGTAGACCGAGAAGAACTCGGGCGCGCCGAACTTGAGCGCGAACTTGGCCACCAGCGGCGCCAGGAAGGTGATCATCAGCACGGCGACGAGCGCGCCGATGAACGACGAGGTGAAGGCGGCCGTCAGAGCCTGGCCGGCCTGGCCCTTCTGCGCCATCGGGTAGCCGTCAAAGGTTGTCGCGACCGACCACGGCTCGCCGGGAATGTTGAACAGGATCGAGGTGATGGCGCCGCCGAACAGCGCGCCCCAGTAGATGCACGACAGCATCACGATCGCCGAGGTCGGCGACATCGTGAAGGTCAGGGGCAGCAGGATGGCCACGCCGTTGGCGCCGCCCAGTCCGGGCAGCACGCCGATCAGCACGCCCAGGATGATGCCGATGAACATCAAGCCGATGTTCATCGGCGACAGCACGACGGCAAAGCCGTTCATCAGTGCGCCGATTTCTTCCATGCTCGTGCGCTCCGGTCAATAGCCGAGGAAACGAAGTGGCTCGAGCGCGCCCTTGTACAGCGGCACCTTGAACCAGACCTCGAACATCATGAAGAACAGCATATTGACCACCACGCCGACGATGACGCTCTTCAGCGGCGAGTACTTGCCGAGCACGATCATGAACAGCGTGATGAAGATCGCCGAGGCGACGTAGATGCCCAACAGCATGATCGCGCCGACGTAGATCGCCGACGGCAGCAGCACCGACAGCACGCGCTTCAACTGCACGCTGTCGACGAAGACGCTGTCGTCGGTCTTTCTCGCGAGCAGAGCCTGCACGAGGATTGCCGCGCCGCTGACGGCCAGGATCAGGCCGATGTAGAAGGGAAAGTAGGCGGCG
>Ga0209798_10002436_pt1 | contig 10977 bp, 10 predicted proteins | sample DOMMetBare3Fresh_FD_187475 | JGI IMG/M metagenome (GOLD analysis project Ga0209798, IMG submission 187475) | Wetland sediment microbial communities from St. Louis River estuary, USA, under dissolved organic matter induced mercury methylation -... | ecosystem: Environmental > Aquatic >...
CTGCCCGGCCGTGCCCGGTGGGCGGTGCTCGGCTGGTCGGCGCTCGCCCTGGCGGCCTGGGTCGCGCTGATCACGATCGCGGCCGACCGGCTCGGGACCACGCACGGGCGCGACGTCGTCCCGCTCGCCCTGATCGTGCTCGCCGGCAGCTCGATCCCGTTGGGCTTCGCCGGGTTCGGCCCGCGGGAGACGGCCGCCGCCGTCGGGTATGCGGCGGCCGGCCTGCCCGCCGCCTCAGGCGTCGCGACGGCGGCCGGCTTCGGGGTCCTGGCGGTGGTCTCGGTGCTCCCGGGTGGCCTTGTCCTGCTCGTCGACATCCTCCGCAATGCTCGCACCGGCCGCGCCGGCGCGTCGCGCCGCGGCGAGGTCGAGCTCGACGCAGACGTCCTCGCCGACCTCGAACCGTCGCGCCGGGGCGCGTAGGGCGTCCCGCAACCGGCCCGGGCCGACGAAGCGCAGGCCCGGGATCCCGTCTCCGATCAGCAGCGGGGCGGTGGTCAGGTACAGCCGGTCGAGGACGCCGGCGGCGAAAAACGCCGACACCGTCGAACCACCGCCCTCGACCAGCACCCGGGTCAGCCCCCGCGCGGCCAAGACGTCGAGCACCTGCCGTGGCGCGAACCGGCCGTCGGCCAGGGGCAGCGGCACGACCTGCACGTCCACCGCCGGCGTCTGAGCCGCGACCTGCCTCGCCACCTCAGCCGCGGCCGCGGTGTCCCCGACGAACCACAGGGTCGGCGCGTCGCCGTCGGTCAGCAGGTGCGCGGTGCGCGGCATCCGGGCCCGAGGGTCGAGCACCACCCGCACCGGCGACCGTCCCTCGACGGCCCGCACGGTGAGCCGGCAGTCGTCGGTGAGCACCGTGTTCACGCCGACCACGACCGCGTCGACCAGGGCGCGCAGCCGGTGCAGGTGCACCCGGTCCTCCTCCCCCGTGACGAAGACGGCGTCCCCGGTCCGGGCGGCGATGAACCCGTCCAGGCTCTGCCCGAGCTGGGCGAGCACCAAGGGTCCGGGCTGGGTGACGATCGGGGCGTAGCGCTCGACCAGGGCGGCGTCCGTGGGGTCCGTGGCGTCCGGCACCTGCACCGGCACCCGACCGCTGCGCAGCTCGGCCCAGACGTCCGCGGGCGGGCGGGTGGTCTGGTGCCCCATCCGCAGCCTCTTCGTGCGCAGGTAGGAGACGTTCTCCGGCCGGGTCGGCACCGGCAGCGACCGTCGCTCGACCACCTCGATCCCGTCGCGGACCAGGGCCGCCTCCTTGGCCGGGTTCGAGGAGAGCAACCGGACCCGCGGCACGCCGAGGTGGCGCAGCACGAGCGCAGCCGGCCGGTAGTCGCGCCGGTCGACCTCGAGCCCGAGCGCGAGGTTGGCATCGACGGTGTCCAGGCCCTGGTCCTGCAGTTGGTAGGCACGCAGTTTGGCCGCCAGGCCGATCCCTCGCCCCTCGTGCCCCCGCAGGTAGATCACGACGCCGCGACCCTCGGCGGCGATCGCCCGCCGGGCCGCGGCCAGCTGGTCCCCGCAGTCGCAGCGGTGCGACCCCAGCGCGTCCCCGGTGAGGCATTCGGAGTGCAGGCGCACCAGGGGCGGTCGCTCGTCCGGGCCGCTCACCTCCCCCATCACCAGGGCGAGGTGCTCGGTGCCGTCGGCGGCCAGGCAGGCATACACGACGAACGGGCCGTCCTCGGTCGGCAGCACCGTGCGCGCGACCACGGTCAGGTCGGTCGGGTCCGGATCCGTCAGGGACAGGGACATACTCACCTCACGCAGTCGCGTGGTGCTCGGTTCGATCGGTGCCGAGGCCGGGACCGGAAGGGGACGACCATGCGCCAGGACCAGCGGGCTGCCTTCGTCGAGGCTCTCGAGCAGGCCCGGCTCGCGGCCTACCCGCCCGGTGAGTTCGCCGGTCAGGAGAGCTTCATGCTCGCCTCCGAGATCCTCGACCTGGCCCGAGCCGCCGGCATCGGCCCCGGGGTGTCGGTACTCGACCTGTGCTGCGGCACGGCCGGTCCGGGCCGGCTGATCACCGCCGAGTTCGGCTGCGACTACCTCGGCGTCGACAGTAGCGCCGAGGCGGTCGAACTCGCCCGTCAGCGCACCCGCGGACTGCCCTGTCGGTTCGAGGTGGCCCAGATCCCCCCGCTGCCGTCGGTCCATGTCGACGTCGTCCTCCTGCTCGAGACGGCCCTGGCCTTTCCTGACAAGGCCGAACTGCTCCGCGCCGTCGCCGGCGTCCTGCCGCCTGGCGGCCGCTTCGCCCTCACCGTGGAGGAGGGAGCGCCGTTGACCCCCGCCGAACGGCGGGCCATGCCCGATGCCGACACCGTCTGGCTGGTTCCCCTGGCGGAGTTGATCGAAACGCTCGCCGACGCCGGGCTGCGGCCGGTCCGGCAGTGGGAGTGCACCACGGCGCACCGGACGATGGCCGAGTCCTTGCTGCAGAGCATGTCCGCGCAGGCCGCCCCGATCGAAGCGGCGATCGGACGGCGCGCGCTCGACGACCTGCTCGAGGCCCACCGCTACTGGAGCGAGTGGATGCGTACCGGACGGTTGCGCAAGATCGCCCTGGTCGCCGAGAGCAAGCCGCAGACCATCGGCTGACCCCAGGAACGGCGCCATGCGCCACACTGTCGAGGCTGACCCCGGTGAGGAAGCCGGACGAGTCCTCGTTGCCCCAGGAGGGCCCAGTGGAACACGTCGTGGTCGTCGGATTCCGTGGGGTGGCACGCCGCATCGTCCGGCAGTTGTCCACCACCGGGCGACGGATTGTGGTGGTGGACCCGAACATCACCCAGGAGGAGCGCGACGAGCTCGAGCGCTGGGACGTCGAGTACCTGTCGGGATCCGCGCAGAGCGTGGACGTCCTGCGGCTCGCCCACGTCTCCGACGCACGCGCCGTGGTGTGCGCGACCGACGACGACCTGACCAACATCGAGATCGCCCTGCTGGTCCGCGAGCTCTCCGCGCAGGTGCGGGTCGTCGTCCAGATGGCGAACGCCTCGGTCGCCCGAGCGCTGGAGCCGATCGCCCGTCCCGGAGGAGTCTTCGACGTCGCCGAGCTGGCCACCACCTCTCTGGTGGAGGCGGTCCTCGGCCGGACCACCCACGAGCTGACCCTGGGCGGCCAGGACTTCCTGGTCACCACCTTCGTCAGTCCGCGCGGCGGCACGTTCCGATCGCTGTGGGGCGACATGACCCCGATCGCGCTCACCCCGGCCAACGGCGGTCCCGCGCTCTCCTGCCCCAGCCGCGACCAGACGGTGACCACCGGCGACCTGGTCACCCTGCTGGGTACGCAGCAGAAGTTCGACGCGATCGGCCTGACCCCGGCCCGCACCCGGGCCGCCCCGTCGCGGCGGTCGTGGCGGCGACGCCTGCGCGAGACGCTCGCTGCCGTCAACGACGGGCTCGACCGGCCGTTCCGGATCGCCTTCGCGGTGCTCGTCGTGCTCTCTCTGATCTCGGTCGTGGTGCTGAACAACCACTACGTCGAGCCGGACGGGACCAGGATGTCCCTGCTGGACGCGATCTACTTCACCTCCGAGACCATCGCCACGGTCGGCTTCGGCGACTTCTACTTCCGCGACCAGGCATCGTGGTTGCGGGTCTGGGCGATCGTGATCACCCTGCTCGGCGCCACCCTGATCGCCGTGGCCACGGCGCTGCTGACCAACGCCCTCGTGACCCGCAGCCTGTCCACCTCACGCGGCCGGCAACGACTCACCGGCATGCGCGGGCACATCGTCGTGATCGGCCTGGGCCAGGTGGGCAGCCGGGTGGCGACTCGACTGCACGAGTCCGGGTACGAGGTGGCGATCGTCGACGGCGGTCAGGGGCGGCGCTTCGTGCCCCAGATGGAAGCGGCCGGGATGCCGGTGCTGATCGGCGACCCGACGCTGCGCGAGACCCAGCTGGCGGCCAACGTGCACCAGTCGGCGGGGGTGGCCGCACTGACCAACGACGACCTGGCCAATATCGAGATCGGGCTGGCCGTGCGGGGCCTGATCGGGGACCGCACGTTCCCGATCGCTCTGCGCATCTTCGGGCGCAACCTGGCCCGGGTGCTCGGATCGATGTCGGACACCTGGAAACCACGATCCATCGCCGAGCTGGCCGCCCCGTGGTTCATCGGCGCCGCCCTGGGGATGGAGGTGGTGGGGACCTTCTACGTCGGCTCGGCGCCGTACATGGCGGCTCGGCTGCGGATCCGAGAGGGCAGCGGGTTCGACGGGATCGAGGTGGAGGACTTCCGGATCCACACCCGCGTCGCGGCGATCCAGCGGGTCGAGACGGGCGTCCTCGAGTTCCCACCGGGGCGGGACGCGCGCCTGCGTGCGGGGGACGTGGCCTACGTCGTGGGTCACTACGAGGACCTCTTCGACGTGCTCGAGCGCGGGTGACCCCGCCTGAGGTCGGCCTGGCAGTGCAGGAGCGTCGTCGTGGTCACCGGCTACGTACCCGAGGCCAGGCCGGCGACCGCTAGAACGCGCCCGGCGATGTGGTGCGCGACGGCCCGAGCCCGGCCGCTCGAGCGAGCCGGACCGCCTCCTCCCGGGATCCGACTCCGAGCGTGCCGAGCAGCTCGGAGACCCGGTTGCGGATCGTCTTCGGCGCCAGGTACAGCCGGCCGGCGATCTGCGACGTGGGCAGGCCCTGCACGAGCAGTTCGAGCAACTCCCGGTCCCGCGCGTCCAGGCCCGACAGGGCGTCCGTGCGCGGTGCCGCGCTGGCGGCGGAGACGACCGCATCGCTGGCTCCCCGCCCGACAACCAGCGCCCCTCGCGCGGCGGAGTGCACGGCGGTGAGAACGTCCTCAGGGTCGGCGTCCTTGAGCAGGTAGCCGCTCAGTCCGCTGGCCAGGGCCTCGATCACGGTCGCCTCGTCGGCGTGCATGGTCAGGATGAGGATGCGGACGCCGGGCCAGCGCCGACGCAGCTCGACCCCCAGGCCGATCCCGTCGCCGTCCGGCAGGTGCAGGTCGAGGACGGCGACGGCCGGCCGCGGCTCGTCCGGCAGACCGCGCGCCTCACCGGCCGAGCGGGCCGTCCCCACCACGGTCAGCTGCGGATCGGAGGCGATCAGGGCAGCGAGTCCGGTCAGCACGATCGGATGATCGTCTACCACCAGCACCCCGATCATGCCGGACTGCCTGCAGCACAAGGGATCTCCAGTTGCACCCGGGTACCCCGCGGCTCGCCCGGCGAGACGTCGAGCCGACCGCCCAGGCCGTCGGCCCGTGCGCGCAGGGAGGACAGGCCGACGCCGGGGACGATCCGGCCGCCCGCTCCGTCGTCCACCACGTCCACCGTCACCAGGCCGTCGCGCGAGGCCACCCGGACGGTGATGGTCGAGGCGCCGGCGTGCCGCAGGGCATTGGTCACGCCCTCGGCGACACAGCGGTAGACCGCGACCTGCAGCGAGGAGGGCACCGGAGCCGTCAGCGCGACGTCCAGCGCCAGGGTGGGACCGCCGGCCTCGTGGTCGCGGAAGGAGGCGACCAGCCGCTCCAGGGCGGCTGCCAGGTCGCCGCCCTCCAGGGCGGATGGCGTGATGCCGGCAACGATCCGGCGCAGGTCGGTGCGGCTCGCCGCCAAGCCGTCGGCCAGGTCGGCCAGCAAGGCCGGCTCCGCGCCGGACCCGTTCGCCCGCAACGCGGCCCGCACCCGCATGCTCATCCCGGCCAGCACGGGGCCGAGCCCGTCGTGCAGGTCGGCGAGGATCCGCCGGCGTTCCAGGTCGCGCTGGCGGGCCACGTCCCGCCGGGCCAGCTCGGCCTCGACCGCGAGGGTCACCGCGCGGGCGACCAGGGCCACCGTTGGCAACAACCTCGTGATCACCTCGTCCTGGCGGGGTTCGGGCCCCTCGTCGCCCGCCGATCTCACCGCGAGCGACCCCACCCGCTCGCCGCCGACGTCCAGGAGATGCACCACCCAGCCGTCCGGGACCTCGGGGACGTCCTCACCGAGCACCAGTCGGGCCTCCCGACAGCCACTGGCCGTGGCGACCATCCGGGCCGCCTTGTCCAGCAGCTCCCGCGGATCGGCGGCCACCCGTAAGTCCGCCGTGATCACCGCGACGTCCGCCGGCGAGATCGCGCCGTGCCCGTAGCGGCGCGCGAGCACCGAGCGACGCAGCCAGAGGGCAGCGGGTGCGGCGGTGGCGGCGGTCAGCCCGGCCGCCAGCGCGGCCGGCGTCCCGGGGGCCGGCATTCCCGCCCACCCGGCGCCCAGGCGGACCGCCAGGCCGACCCCCGTGGCGGCGGCGACCGCGGCCACGAGCAAGCCGAGATCGAGCAGGTTCTCGTCGAGGGGCCGAAACTCCTCCACCAGACAGAGCCGGGTCACCGTGATCGCCACCAGGGCCAGGCAGGTCGCGGTGACGTAGCACGCCACGTCGTCCGGCAGCAATGACCAGCCGGCCAGGGTGACCGCCGAAGCGACGCCGAGCGTCACCAGCAGCCACCCCGCGCGGCGACGGCGCATCCGCTCCGCGGTCCGGGCGCCGCGGGCGACTTCTGCCCAGACCACCACGCAGCCCGCGGCCACCAGAAGCCACCCGATGTCCGCGACACCCGGCCGTCGATGGGCAACGGCGATCACGACCGAGCCCACCAACCCGGCCGAAACCCCCGCCGCGGGCCATGGAGACCGGGCAGTCGACCGGATCGCGACGGGCACCCCGATCAGGACAGCGGCCGCCAGCAGGCCGGCCGTCGAGCGGACGACCGGGATCAGCTCGGCGGGGGTGGGCAGCGAGACCCCGGCCGGGAGAGCGGCCGGGACGAGCAGGACGAACGGCACCAGCGACAGCGCCGTGAACACCCGGGCCAGGGCGGGGAACCTGTTCTGGTCCATCAGGATTCCCGCGGCCACCCCGAAGACGGGCCAGGGCAGGAGCAGAACGCTGCTCGCCGGCTGCTGCCCCGGGTAGGCGACCATGGCCGTGGCTGCCGCGGCGCCCAGCAGGAAACACGCGCCGACGGCCAGGACCGACCGCGGCAGGCCCGGCACGGCGCCCGGCCGGGCCGTCGGTGGACTGCTCACCCGCCCAGCATGGGGCCGCGCGGTCACGGGTGGTAGGCCTCGGTGCCGCTGCGGGACACCACCGGGACGGATCCGGGACACTGCAGGACGAGGCGGGACGCGGAGAGTCTCCTCGCCGGGACGACCCGGTCCCGACGCTGGTGGTGCTCGCCGGGATCAGCCGGCTCGAACCAGGAGGTCACCATGTCCACCACGTCCAGCGTCCGACCGACGTCCTTCACCCTGCCGAGGGCACCGCTGCTCGTCGGCGGCATGTACGCCCTCGGCGTCGTGCTGCCCATCCTGATCTTCGTCGGGACCATCCTGTTCACCGACACCGATCCATCGGCCGACGACGGTCCGATCGAATCGATGCTGACGATCGGGATCGTCGGCACCGTGGCCCTGGCTCTCGGGGTGGCCGTCGCCGCGTCCCTGTCCCGCACCGAACAGCGCGCGGCGATCGGCGCGGTCGTGCTCGCCGTCCTCTCGGTGGTCACCGTGGTCTTCTTCTGGTCGGGCACCCCCGGCATCCTCGGCGCCTGCGCCGCCTGGTGCGCCGGACTGACCCGCGGCGGGCGTCCGCTCACCGGAGCAGCTCGCGTGGCCGGCATCGTCGGGGCCTTCGTCGCCGCGCTCAACGTCGTCCTGACCATCGGCGGCTTCGTCATGGAGGGGGCCATCTGACCGGCTCCGCACCCCACCGGGATCTCGAACGCATCGACCCAGGTCGGTCCGGCATCGCGTCGATGCCGGACCGATCGGCTGAGCAGTGATCCGTTGCGGCAGAGCCGGTCCCGGACTACTGCTGGTAGAGGTCGACGCTCACCGAGACGAACGCGCGGTGCGCGACGCGGACGAAACCCCGCCGCGACAGGTCCATCTTGACCGCGTCGGTCGTCGTGATCACGCTCGGTCCGATCGCCTCGCTGTGCACGAGCCAGACCCGGCGGGTGGTGGCGAGCCGACGATCGAGGTCGGCCGGAGACACCTCGACGCCGGCCAACGTGGCAGCGGTCAGCGGATCGACGTCCAGGGCCAGATCCGCGAGATCGCGCGCGGCACCGGTCAGCTCGGTCTCGATCGCCCGGAGCTTGGACGGGGCATACAGGACCGCGTCGCCGGGCCCGGCCTGCGCGGCGAGATACTGCACGGCGCCGCGGAGGTCCTCGTCGTGACCAGCTCGCGGATCGCGCCAGGCCCGCTGAGCCGGGAGGCCCACGACCGCTGCGGCGAGGACCAGGACCACCGCGACCGCCACGCGGCGGCCCTCACCGAGCGTGCCGTGACGGATCCGGCCCGGCCGCGCCGACGACCACAACGCCCCGGGCAATGCGCCGGTCCACAGCGCCAGTCCGGGGAGGCAGACGACGACGTAGCGCAGGTTCCAGAACGACGTCGCCTGCGAGACGAACCACAACGTGGCCGGTGGCAGCAGCGCCCAACTCGCGCCGAGCACCAGAGTCGGGGGAAGGGTCGCGACGGTGGCCCCGACCCGACGACCCCCGCGCCGGAACGCCAGCACGGCGACGGCGATCGAGCCCGACGCGATCAGGACCGCGAACAGCTTGCTGCCGAAGGCCATGACATAGAGCGCCCTCAGGTCGTACAACTGCGGGCGGGTGGCCCAGGCCAGCTGAGCCCGTTGACCGAACGCCAGGATCAGCTGCCCAGAGACCGTGAGGCCTGCCGCCGCGGACGCGATCAGCCAGCGACGCCAACCGGTTCGGGCCCGCGTGAGCACGAACCCGGCGTGGCCGACGACCAGCAGCACGGCCAGCACGTTCACCAGGTCCAGCACGACCAGCGAGGCGGCGTACCCGATCCAGACCGAACGGGCGGGCCGTCCGACCTCCTCGCGAGCGAGAGCGGTCACCAGCAACAGCGTCGCGACCGTCGCGGTCAGGGCCGCGAGCGCGAAGGGCCGGGCCTCCTGGGCGTACCGGGAGGCGAGCGGAGCAACGGCCAGCAGCAGGCCCGCGGTGATCCCGCTCGGCACGTCGTGCAGTCGCCGACCCACCTGCACCAGCAGGACGGCTGCGGCCGTCATCGCCGCCACCGAGATCAACCGAACGGCGAGCAGGGTGTCGGCGATCGAGAGCACGGCGTGGGAGAGCAGGTAGAAGGGCAGGTGGACCAGGTCCATCCGGCCGGCCAGGGCGACGATCTGACCCACCTCGCGCCGGGCGATCGCGAGCGTGTCGATCTCGTCCCGCCACGGACTCGGCGTGTCGACGCCCCACAGGAAGACCGCGACCGCGAAGAGCCCGACGAACACCTCGGCCGCCGGACGCCACGCGCGGTCGGGGTCGGCGCCCCGCGCGGTACGGATCACGACATGCCACGCTAGGGGACGAGCGGGGCACAGCCGGACAAAGGGTGCCCATCGGCGCGCCGCGCCGCGGGGGTCACCGCGTCACAGCACGAGTCGTCGCAGCGCCGGGAACGGCAGCGGAGTGATCGGGAAGCGCGCGAGCCGCCCCGGCCTCCCGTCGCCGCTCACGGCGGCGTGCAGGTCGGCGAAGGGAGCCGAGCGGAGGTCGTAGATGCGGATCTGGCCGCCGGGGCGCCGCACCCGCGCCACCTCGGCCCCACCGCCGGTCGGGTCGGCCCAGTGGTGAAGGCTCAGACTCGACACCACCACGTCGAACGAGCCATCGTCGAACGGCAGGTGCACGACGTCGCCGACCACCGCTGTGGCCCGCTCCCGGATCGAGGCCAGGTTGCGTCGCGCCGCCTCGATCATGTCGGGCGCCGGGTCGATCCCGGCCAGGTGCACATCGGGCCGCAGGGCCCCGATCTCGACCAGCAGGTGCCCTGGACCTGTTCCGATGTCCAGCACCGTCCCCTCCACCGGCAGCGCGGCGACCACGTCGCGGGCGATCCGTCGGTACACGCCGCGCATCCAGCGACGGGCCAGCCGGTCGTAGTGCTCCGCGGACCCGGCGAACGAATTGTCGTCGTGCGCGTGTCCGCCGTGACCGGCACGAGCGTGCGAACGATGGCGCCCGGGTAGGTGAATGCGCATCACGACTCCACAGTTGTATGGTGCAACTATGGACACCGTAGAGGCGATGGTTGCATGATGCAACTCTCCAAGGAGGGCTCGCCGTGACGGCGCACGACGGTGACGACCTGCACGGTCTGCTGCTCGACCTGGTCCGATCGATCACGTCGCTGCACGTGGTCGGCGCCGAGGCCGGCGGGCAGATCCCACTCTCCGAGGTCCTGGCCCTGCACGAATTGGACGATGGCGACGGCCTGACCCAGCAGGACCTCGCGCTCCGACTCCACCTCGACAAGAGCACCGTGAGCCGCCTCGTGGCCGGGCTCGAACAGCGCGGGCTCGTCGTCCGAGAACGCGATCCCGGCAACCGGCGCTTCGTCCGGCTCTCCCTGACAACCGCCGGACGCCGGGCGCACCGCGATCTGGCCGCGGTCCTCCACCACCGGCAGCGCGAGGTCGTGGCAGCGATGTCGGCCGCCGAGCGGAACGCGCTGCGCACAGGGCTGACCGCCTTGCTCCGGGCGATGCGGCACCCGGCGCACTGAACCGTGATGCTGCCCGCTGACGGACCGGCGCTCGTGCTCGTCGACGGACGCTCTGGCTCGGGCAAGTCCGTTGTCGCCGAACGGATCTCCCGTCTGGTCGGCGCCGTGGTCGTGCACACCGACGACCTCACCTGGGTCGCGGCCGACTGACCGCCCTGGGAGTCCATCTCCACCGTGATCAGTCGATCATGCAAACCTGTCGGGTGAGCCGACCGGATTGCATGATCACGACGGTGACGGTCAGGCAGCGGCAGGCACCCCCTCCGAGATCGGCTCCAGAGCGGCCGCGATCACGTCGGCCACGTCGTCGACCAGCCGGATCGTCAGCGCCTCCCGGACCGCCGCCGGAACGTCGTCCAGATCCGGCTCGTTGCGGGCCGGGAGGATCACCTCGGTGAGT
>Ga0209798_10002438_pt1 | contig 10973 bp, 8 predicted proteins | sample DOMMetBare3Fresh_FD_187475 | JGI IMG/M metagenome (GOLD analysis project Ga0209798, IMG submission 187475) | Wetland sediment microbial communities from St. Louis River estuary, USA, under dissolved organic matter induced mercury methylation -... | ecosystem: Environmental > Aquatic > Freshwater...
TTTGCCATTGACGTTGAAAAATTTCTTGTTGTTTTCCTGAAAACAAGATTACCATATCTATCTCCTTTCCATGCCTTCACAATTGCGAAATCGGCATGCAGAGCTTGCTCCATTAAATACATTTTGCCATTAAATTCTTTTATTTCTTTTCCTTTTGCTATTTCAGTTCCAAAACCAGCAGGGGTGAAAAAAGCCGGAATGCCCATTCCAGCCATTTGAATTCTTGTTGCTAATGTTCCCTGTGGTATCAGATCAACTTCAAGTTCTCCATTCAATAACTGTCTTTCAAATTCTTCATTCTCTCCAACATAAGAACTCATCATTTTCTTTATTTGTCTTGTCTTCAACAATAAGCCCAAGCCAAAATCATCAACACCGGCATTGTTGGCAATACAAATAAGATCAGTGCAACCTTTGCGCCTCAACGCTGCAATACAATTTTCAGGAATGCCACATAATCCAAAGCCTCCCAACATTATTGTAGCGCCATCAACGATATCATGAATGGCTTCATCAGGGCCATTTACAATTTTATTCATATTGAAATTTTAATAAGCAAAAATAAGCGGAAGTATTGCTATTGCTGAATTTTATCCAGCTTGTTCAACTTCATTTTTCTGAAAGTAGTATCCACTTGGGGTTTCTTGATATAATTCTGATATTCCTGAACTTTTTTTTCATCACTTCTGAGTGAGTCGGATATTACTTTAAACAAGTCAGGCCGGCTTTGATAAAACGCAAGACTTTTTTTGAAGGTTTCTTGTGTGGTAAAGTGAATAGCGAATATTTTTTCATAAAGAATGGCGCTTTCAGTTTTTTGATTACGGGTGCTGTCTTTCATGATAAACTCAGAAACATAAGCATCTGCCCGCATCATGTCCCACATTACTTTGCGCATCTCGTTTTGTGGTAATACTTCTTTAGGAATTCTATTTTTCCTTATACAACCAAAAAATACGGTAACAAGAAGTATTAAAAGAAGAAATCTCATTTCAAATCATTATAAAGACGGGCATTGGTAACATCCAATTTCAGCAAATGGTTTAGAGCCCTGTCTTTTACATCTTTATTTGCTTTGCTGAAAACCTTGACCAATTCTGAGCTCCTACCCTGGAAAAAGAATTGCATGATCATAGAATTTGGGTTTTCTTTATCAATCGTTGATAAATAATTAAGACAATTTAAAACACCATTTCTTCCTTCATCTTCATTTTCATACAAAATATCCATCCCGTTCCTATAGTATGAATAAACTGCATCATGAAAAAGTGCAAACCGGTTATTATTAAGATTATCTGCAAGCCAATAGCGGTTACGTTGGCTTTCATAATTTTTCCAACCTGCAATTTCACTTGATTCTGGTGCGTAATTCACAATATTCTGCGCTTTAACAAAATAGGGATCGCCGCCACGTAAGGAAAATGAATCATAATCAAATCCAAGAATTATATATGACCAATAAGCAAACACTGCTGTTAAATTAGAAACCAGTGCATCGCTTCCCTGAACCCTGTTTTCATTGAATTCGATTGGTTGGTATTCAACATAGCGAAAAACTATATTATTATCTATATAATTTATCAATGGACATTGATAGGTAGAATTATATGCTGGTCTTGCAGCTTGCACGGTAAGCGTAGCACGGTAAACATTTGTCCCAATCACTTCTTGAATATTAAGCAGGAAATTACATTGTATCTTTTCAGACGTTTGAAAAGCATCACCTGTCCATTTCCTGCTATTTATAAAATTAGTAAGCCCGGATTGAAGGGTCTGGAAAATTTTCCGGTCAACTGTTGTGGGTACCTTGTCCTTATCCACATTTACAGTAAGTCGTGCCTGTATTTCCTGCGATTGACCGGCAAAATAAATGAAAATAGATGCAATAAGTAGAATGGTTTTATTAGGCATAGTATAATTGGATAATAGTATCAACAATGTTTTTAGCCGCTTCTTTTTTTGACATAAGTTCATATTTAAATTCGCTGCCGCTTTTATCAAAGATGGTGATTTTATTTGTATCAGCACCGAAACCGGCGCCTTGGTCATTCAACGAATTCATAACGATCATATCAGCATTTTTGCTTTTTAATTTTCCAATTGCATATTCCCTTTCATTATTTGTTTCCAATGCAAAACCTACCAATACTTGTTTAGCAGATTTCTTTTCACCAAGGCTTTTTAAAATATCTTTTGTCTTTTTTAATTCAATTACAAGTTCACCACTGTTTTTTTTAATTTTATTAGCTGCAACTTCTACCGGTGTATAATCAGCAACGGCTGCTGCCATTATCCCGATTTCTGATCTATCAAACTGCTTTGTGCAAGCATTGTACATTTCTTCAGCAGTATTTACTCTAACCGACTTAATGCCATTCGCAGGCAATTTGATTGATGACGGGCCCATGATCAATGTGACATCAGCCCCACGGGCAAATAATTCTTCGGCTATTGCCAGCCCCATTTTACCCGACGAATGATTACCTATAAAACGAACAGGATCCAGCGGCTCGTATGTTGGGCCGGCAGAAACAAAGGCTTTTTTTCCAGTCAATGATTTAGAAACGAAAAAATCATCTTCAAGATATTTCACAATATTCTCAGGCTCTGCCATGCGTCCATCACCAACCAATCCACTGGCAAGTTCTCCCTTATCTACCGGAATAACTTTATTTCCGAATTCTATTAGCTTCTGAATATTTTCTTTTGTTGACTGATGGTGCCACATATCTTCATCCATTGCAGGAGCTACAACAACCGAGCATGTAGCTGACAGGTACACAGCAAGCAATAAATTGTCACATTGTCCATGTGCCATTTTTGAAAGCGTATTGCAGCTTAACGGAGCAATTAACATAACATCAGCCCAGTGACCAAGCATAACATGATTGGCCCATGAGTCCTCATCAAACAGATCAACCAGCACTTTGTTTTTTGATAATGTAGAAAGAGTAAGCCTTGAAACAAAATCAGTAGCAGAAGGGGTCATAATTACTTTGACCTCAGCGCCTGCTTTCACCAGCAACCTAACAAGAAATGCTGCTTTATAAGCTGCGATGCTCCCTGTAATTCCCAGTATTATTTTTCTGCCTTTCATCATCTGCTCATAAAATTAAAACTAACTATCAGAAACTAAAAGCGTCCCCTTAAATATGGGACGCTAAATTATTTTATCGGTTGAAAATAAATGTCGGTTAATTAACTAAAAAGCTCATCTTCTCCTTTGCGGAAATAGACTTTGTCTTCCATAAATTCCTGTGTAGCAAGAAGAGCCGGGTTTGGCATCCTTTCGTAAGCCTTTGAAATTTCAATTTGCTCTTTATTCTCATGGATCTCCTCAAGACTATCAGTATGACTGGCAAACTCTTCCAGTTTATTATGCAACTCTTCCTTTAAAGAAATATTTATCTGGTTAGCTCTTTTACCAATGATAGAAATAGATTCATACAGGTTGCCTGTTTTCTCTTTTATATCATTCAGATTCTTTGTTTCAACTATGTTGCTTGTGCCAACACTAAGTTGGCGTCTTAGTTTGCTCATTGTTCAGATTTTTAATATTGTTATTTGATAATGAAATATAGCGTTCAACTTCTTTTGTCAATTTGCTATCAGGAAAGCGGTCAACGAAATCATTACATTCTGACAGAACCTGTTCATATCTTTCTACTTTTCTCTCATCCACACTTAATTCTGCAAATTTAAAATAAGATTTTATAACCATCAGTTTATATTCATCTCCCTTTTGAGAATCAGGAAAATCGTTTAGCAAGCTTGTATAAGCAACGCCTGCTGCCCTGAACTGCCCGAGATCAAAATATAATTGTGCTGCAAGTCTTTCTTTTTCCTCCAGTTTAATACGGCAAATATCAATTAACTCCGTTGCCTCTTTGTTCTTGGGAGAACTTGGATGCGTATTAATAAAAGTCTGAAGCATCCCCATCGCTTTTATGGTATTAGTTTGATCCAGGGTTACTTTCGGCGACAACTTATAAAAACAATAGGCCCTCATGTAATCAAGCTCCTCAGCTTTGGTACTATTAGGAAAAGCTTCAAGAAAGCTCTTAAATAGATTTTCAGCGTTCAAATAATCCTTTTGATAATAGGCACAATAAGCATACTTATAATACAGATCCTCAAAAAGTGGTGTTCCCCTGAAATTAGGCATTACATCTTCATAAATAGCCTGTGCTAAATGGTATTTCTTTTTCACAAAATATTGCTCAGCCATGCGCAGCTTGTACTCAGGATCTTTATTTTTTAAGATCTTATTGATTCCGTTACAACTGCTTAATAAACCTGCAATAACAATAATAAGAAGGACTCTCATAAAAAGTGGGCAAAGATAGTTTTAATCTGGCAAAACTGCTCTAAAAATTAAATGACGCCAAGCCTGTGAGGTTAAGATTATTGTAATACTGCTTGCGAGTAGCGCCTGAGGCGAGACGAAGCAAACTCATCAATTAAGAAGAAACTTGCTTTTTATTGCGTAGCCTCCCTCGCCTTTCAGGCTCGCAGATAAAAAAGACCCTCCAAAGTGGAGGGTCTTTTTATCAAAAACTATTTAATTAATTCTTTCTAAGATTAGGATGAGGAGCAGGAACCGTGTTTGGTCCTTCTTCTCCATCATTTGCCGGACGAATATCAACTGTATCGCAGTCGCCGCCTTCTTCACCATATTTAAAGATAAGTCGGTCACCGCTTACACCTTCTTTTTCTATCAGGTAGTTGATGATCGCATTTACTCTGTCCCAGCTTCTTTGCTGCTCAAGTTTATTGCTTGCGCAGTAGCCAGTAACAACTACATTACAACCAGGAGCATTACGCATACGGTCAGCAACCACAGCAAGTAATCTCTTAGCATCATCACTCAATTTAACTGAGTTCTTAGCAAAGCCTACGCTTGGTAAAGCGCCGAGTAATTGCGAACAGCTAGGTGGTGGAGGTACACCAATACCTTTACAAGTTGTATCGCAAGGACATTTACCGATACCATCAGCATCAACAGGCTGACAATATGTTGGAGTAATAAGTTCTTTATCCTTACAATCAGGAATGCCATCACCATCAGTATCGCGGGTTACACCATGTGTATCAACCGGGCAACCTTCCGGAGTTTGTTCCTGATCAAATTGGTCAGTTACACCATCAAGATCGCTATCAGGAAGAACTGGTTTTGGCAAACGCATCAAACGAGGATTGCGGATCTCACTATAAGCATAATCAAGCGGGTTTAACCACCAAAGAGGTTCAACTGCTTTCGCACCAAGGTTAATATTTAAACCAAGTGATAAGAAGTTATAGCTATCGAAATCACGGGTAAGTGTTGGGGAACCGAGAGCAGCTTCCTGCCAACGCTGACCATCAAGCAAGTCATCTTTTGTGAAAGTAACTCTATCTTCAAGAGCAATATTAAGCCTGTTGCTAAGTTTGAAAGCAACTCCAAAGCCACCGGTTAATGTTGGCTTAAGTGTTTTATTGAAGAGTTTTGGTCTGCGTGTTCCATGATTGTCTGCTTGTGTCTCATAAGTATCATCAAGAATATCCTTCAATGCATCACGGGTATCTTTTCTTGTTTTATGAGTACCATCGCTGATAGTAGAAAAATCATAAGGATTTCCACTTTCATTCAGAGCATTAACCTTTACGTCATAAACTGTAGCTCCGAAGCCACCAAATCCATACAGGTTAAAACCAGTTTTAGATTTGTGGAAACGAATGTTGTTCAGTGTAACCACACCTTCTAAAGTGAGATCCTGAACTTTGGATTTATAGTTGTAGAAAACCTTGTCGAGCTGAGCATTTCCTGTTAAAAGACCACCGGTGGTTGAACTAAAATTTGCCGGTTGATTGGTAACGGGGTGCAATCCTGTAAGAGCCGTTTCATACTTTTGTGCCCAAGCCGGGTTACGGCCATAATTGTAAGCACCTAACCAATGTAATCCTTTTCCAATCCCATACAAATATTCCAAACGTAATGAGAAAACATATCCAAATGCTTTTCTTACATGAACTCCAAAACCAGGAGTAGGATTAACAGCCGGTACATCACCACTGATACTGAACATACCTGCTTTAATACCTATTTCCCATTGGTTACGGGGTTTAGCCGGAAAACTATAAGTTCCGTTTAAGAATTCCGAATGCTGAGGCATTCTTTTCGAAGGGATAAGGGAAGAATCTTTTACATCATAGCTTGCGCCTACCTGTCCAAAACTTCCTGATGCCAGCAGGCACATAATGCCGACTAGAAAAATGTACTTTTTGCTTGCCATAACTGAGAGTTAGTTTTTGATAAGAGAATACGAATGTCCAAAAATTATACGCAAAAATATAACTTGATGGTTAAAAACCAAATTTTTATGCGATTTATTATGGGGAAATGATTGTGGAATTTGTTTCTCTAATGTCAGGTTAGACAGATGTCGATTCTATGCTGAAGTATTTGTTTGATGCGTATATTGCCTTGTTTTATAAAATGAACCTACCAACAGCACTGATCGAAAATGAACTTAAAACCTTTGAAAGCAGGTTTAAAGAAGCTGCAAAAAGCAGGGCGCCGCTGTTAGATCGCATCATGCGGTATGTTGTAAAAAGAAAAGGTAAACAGCTCAGGCCCATGTTTGTATTGCTGTCCGCCCGGCTTTGCGGGTCAATTACTGAAAGCACATACAGAGCTGCGTCACTTGTTGAGTTATTGCATACGGCTACCCTTGTTCATGATGATGTGGTGGATGATTCCGCTGAACGAAGGGGGTTTTTTTCTGTTTATGCGTTATGGAAAACAAAAGCTTCGGTTTTGATCGGTGATTATCTGCTTGCAAAAGGACTTCTTTTATCACTTGACAATAATGATTATAAGATACTGCACATTCTTTCTGATGCAGTAAGGAAGATGAGTGAAGGCGAATTACTTCAGCTTGAAAAAGCAAGAACACTGAATATTCAGGAAGATGTTTACTATGAGATTATCAGAAACAAAACTGCTTCGCTATTGGCATCAGCATGCGCTGCGGGAGCATGGTCATCATCTAATGACGAGCTAAAAACTGAACAATTAAGATCGTTTGGCGAATATGTTGGTATGGCCTTCCAGATCAAAGATGATCTTTTTGATTATGCCAGTGATAAAATCGGTAAGCCAACAGGTAATGACATCAAAGAAAAAAAATTAACGCTGCCGCTTATTTATACTTTAAAAACCTGTGATAAAGAAACAAGAAGAGAGATCATTTACATTATAAAAAATAAAAACAATGATGCTTCGCAAGTAAAGAAAGTGGCGGAGATCGTAACACGATCAGGAGGTATTCAATACGCAACTGATAAAATGAATGAATTTTATGGTAAAGCAAAAGATGTTCTTTATCAATTTCCCAATGACGATTCAAGAAAAGGGCTTGAAGACCTGATTAATTTTGTGATCAACAGAAAATATTAAGATTTAATTTTTGATGGAAAGAAAATGGAAAATATTACCTGTTGATAAGCAAAAATCTGATCTGCTTAAACAATCGCTTAAAATATCCTCAGTCATTTGCGACATACTTGTACAGAGAGGAATTGAGTCCTTTGAGCAATCAAAAAAATATTTTCGCCCCGAACTGAAAGAGCTTCATGATCCATGGCTGATGAAGGATATGGATAAAGCTGTTGAAAGAATTATCCATGCAGTATACAACAATGAAAAGATATTGGTGTTTGGAGATTATGATGTGGACGGCACCACATCCGTTGCCTGCATGTACAGCTTTTTGAAAAAGGTTCATTCGAACCTGGATTTTTATATTCCCCACCGTTATCGTGAAGGTTACGGCGTAAGCAAGGCAGGGATTGATTTTGCAAAAGAAAACGGGTTTACTCTTATAATCTCTCTTGATTGTGGAATAAAATCAGTTGAACTGATTAAATACGCTAAAGAACTCGGAATTGATTTCGTTGTTTGTGATCATCATTTACCTGACGATGAATTACCACCTGCTATTGCCATTTTAAATCCAAAACAAAAAGATTGCAACTACCCTTATAAAGAATTATGCGGCTGCGGTGTTGGATTCAAACTAATTTCCGCGTTAGCTCCACAATTCAATTTAACTGATGAAGATGTTTATGAAAATCTTGATCTTGTGACTACAGCAATAGCAGCCGATATTGTTCCGATGACAGGTGAAAACCGTATACTTGCCTGCTATGGTTTAAAAAAAGCAAATGAAAATCCAAACAACGGAATAAAAGCTCTTGGGTTTTTAAGTGGGCTGAAACAAAAACTGCATATCAACAATCTTGTTTTCATGATAGCGCCGAGGGTAAACGCAGCCGGAAGAATGGATGATGCAAGAAAAGCTGTGCAAATGTTCATTGCAGAAACTTATGATGAAGCATTGCATTATGCAGAAATGTTGCATAGCGATAATACAGACAGAAAAGAAGCTGATGGAAATATAACAGGAGAAGCATTAGAACTTATTACCGGGAATAGTGAATGGAAAGAAAGAAAATCAACCGTTGTTTTTAAATCCACCTGGCACAAAGGAGTTGTTGGCATTGTTGCCTCAAGATTGATCGAGCATTATTATCGCCCAACAATTGTATTAACACAAAGTGGCGAGTATGCTGCCGGCAGTGCCCGAAGTGTTCCGGGTTTTAATTTATACGAAGCAGTTCATGCATGCAGAGAATACCTGATCGGGTACGGCGGTCATTTTGCAGCGGCAGGTTTGACGATGGAAATTGACAAGATCGATACTTTCAGAAATAAGTTTGAAGAAATAGTTGCGGCTACTATAGATCCTGAGTTATTGATCCCGGAAATAATCATTGATGCTGAAATAAGTTTTAGTGAAATACAATGGCCATTCTATAATATAATTCAACAAATGGAGCCATTTGGCCCGGAAAATTTACGCCCTGTTTTTGTTGCAAAAAAAGTTTGGAACACAGGCTATTCAAAAATCGTAAAAGAAGAGCACATAAAATTTTCTTTGAAACAAAACAATACTGTTTTTACCGGCATTGGTTTTAAAATGTCTGATAAATTTCATTTACTCCAAATGCAGAAGCCAATTGATGTAGTTTTTAAAATAGACGAGAATGAGTGGAATGGTAATAAAACACTTCAGCTCCGGGTGATCGATTTCAAATTAAGTGAAGGCTGATTCTTAATAGTAGAACTACGAGTTAATAAAAAATTTTCCCCCCGTCTGAATTGATGAAAGCAGATTAAGTCTACATTTATTTTCCCAAAACAATTTTTCATGAGAAAAATATACTTCTCCCTTTTAGCTTCATTGTTATTTCTTTTTCAAAATTTAAATTCACAAGTTTCATTAACAGGGCCTGTATACACACAGGACTTTAATACACTTGCTTTGTCAGGTACATCGAGTACAGTGCCTGCAGGCTGGCTATTCTCTGAATCAGGCACAAATGCAAACACGATCTATACTGCCGGAACAGGATCAGGCAATGCCGGTGACACTTATAGTTTTGGTGCAGCAAGTAACACGGAAAGAGCATTTGGTGGTCTTCAGTCTGGAACTTTGAATCCAACAATCGGCGCTGCTTTTACAAACAATACTGGCGGCGCTATAACATCACTCGCTATTGCATACACAGGTGAGCAATGGAGATTAGGTACATTGGCAAGAACAGACAGAATAGATTTTCAATATAGTATCGATGCAACAAGTCTTACAACCGGAACATGGACCGATGTAAACACACTTGATTTTACAACCCCAACCACCGGCCCTACAGTTGGCGCATTGGATGGTAATGCAGTTGCAAACAGAACTTCATTATCATTTACCATAACAGGTTTATCAATTCCCAATGGCGCTACATTTTATATTCGTTGGACAAGCTTTGATGCAACTGGTGCAGATGACGGTCTTTCAGTTGATGATTTTTCATTAACGCCAACAAGTACCGGTGGCAGTAGTATTGCTATAAATGATATTTCAATTTTAGAAGGAAACAGCGGTACTGCTTCTTTTACATTCAACGTAAGTTTATCATCGCCTGCAGGTGCAGGTGGAGTAAGTTTTGATATTGCAACTGCAGACAACACTGCAATTGCTCCAGGAGATTACACTACAAAATCTCTTACATCACAAACAATTCCTGCCGGCAATTCTTCATATTCGTTTACAGTTTTGGTAAATGGTGATGGAACTACTGAACCAAATGAAACATTTTTTGTAAATATTACAAATGTAACCGGGGCAACGATTGGAGATGGACAAGGTACAGGTACAATACTTAATGATGATTGTTCGCCTACACATACAATTGCACAAATACAGGGCAGCGGCAATACATCTCCATTAAATGGAAACGTTGTCACAACAAGTGGAGTTGTAACCGGAATAAAAACAAACGGATTCTTTTTACAAATGCCTGTTGGCGATGGAAACACGGCTACATCAGATGGGATATTTGTATTCACTGCCGGAGTGCCTCCATTATCAGTTGTTGTTGGTAATTCGCTTTGTGTCACTGGCACAGTTAGTGAATTTGTTTCTGCTGCCGATCCAAATGGTTTGGTTCAAACAGAATTAACTTTTGTTACCATCACTCTTTTAAGTACCGGCAATGCATTACCTGCTCCGGTTGTGATCAACAGCAGCGATACAGATCCGGCAGGCGGATTATACCAATTGGAAAAATATGAGGGAATGAGAGTGAAAGTAAATTCTCTCACTGTTGTTGCACCAACTGATGGAACTCCAAGCGAGGCAAATGCTACATCAACAAGCTCTGGATTTTTCTATGGAGTGGTGACAGGAGTTAGCAGGCCTTTCCGTGAACCGGGACTTCAACTACCTGACCCGCTACCTGCCGGTGCTCCTGCAACTGTTACTCGTTGGGATGCAAATCCTGAATTAATTGCTGTTGCAAGCCGTGGCTTGTTTAATGGAACTATCATTGATGTAGCAACCGGTGCTATTCTTACAAATCTTATTGGGCCATTAGAT
>Ga0209798_10002441_pt1 | contig 10970 bp, 10 predicted proteins | sample DOMMetBare3Fresh_FD_187475 | JGI IMG/M metagenome (GOLD analysis project Ga0209798, IMG submission 187475) | Wetland sediment microbial communities from St. Louis River estuary, USA, under dissolved organic matter induced mercury methylation -... | ecosystem: Environmental > Aquatic >...
TCGGCCCCTGGGAGCGTGCGATGGACAAGACTTGGCTCAAGCATTACCCCGCTGGCGTCCCAGCCGAGGTAAGTACCGATCTCTACCCGTCGCTGTTGGCGCTGCTCGAGGAGAGTTTTCGCAAGTACCGCAACCTGCCGGCCTACAAGTTCATGGGTCGCACGATCACCTTCGGGCAGGTCGACGACCTGTCGCGCGCCTTCGCGGCCTGGTTGCAGGCCCAGGGCCTGGCGCGTGGCGACCGCGTCGCCATCATGATGCCCAACGTGCCGCAGTACCCGGTGGCGGTGGCGGCCATCCTGCGCGCCGGGTACGTGGTCGTCAACGTCAACCCGCTGTACACGCCGCGCGAACTGGAACACCAGTTGAAGGACTCGGGCGCCAAGGTCATCGTCATCCTCGAGAACTTCGCCGGCACGCTGCAGCAGGTGATGGACCGCGTACCGACCAAGAACGTGGTGCTGGCGTCGATGGGCGACATGCTCGGCCTGCTCAAGGGCCTGCTGGTCAACCATGTGGTGCGCAAGGTGAAGAAGATGGTGCCGCCGTTTTCGCTGCCCGGCGCGGTGCGTTTCAACGACGCGGTGGCACAGGGCCGCGGCAAGCCGTACACGGCACCCGGCGTCGGCCCGGATGACATCGCGGTGCTGCAGTACACCGGCGGCACCACCGGCGTGAGCAAGGGCGCAGTGCTTTTGCACCGCAACCTCGTCGCCAACATCCTGCAGGCCGAAGCCTGGTACCAGCCGGCGCTGAAGAAGATCCCGGCCAGCGAGCAGATCATGACCGTCTGCGCACTGCCTCTGTATCACATCTTCGGCTTCAACACGAACATGATGCTGTCGATGCGCATGGGCGGCTGCAACCTGCTGATCGCCAACCCGCGCGACATACCCGGCATGTTGAAGGAGCTGTCGCAACAGCGCTTCCACAGTTTCCCGGCCGTGAACACATTGTTCAATGCGATGGCCAACCACCCCGATTTCGGCAAGGTCGACTGGTCGTCGCTGAAGATCAGCGTCGGTGGCGGCATGGCAGTGCAAAGCGCCACCGCCAAACTGTGGCTGGAGAAGACCGGCTGCCCGATCGTCGAGGGCTACGGCCTGTCGGAGACCTCGCCCTCGGCGACCTGCAACCCGGTCGACAGCACCGCCTACAGCGGCACCATCGGCCTGCCGATGCCCAGCACCGAGCTGACGCTGCTCGACGACGACGGCCGCGAGGTGCCGATGGGTACACCGGGCGAGATCGCGATCCGCGGCCCGCAGGTGATGGCCGGCTATTGGCAGCGCCCCGACGAAACCGCCAAGGTGATGACCGCCGACGGGTTCTTCCGCACCGGCGACATCGGCACGGTGGACGAGCGCGGCTATTTCAAGATCGTGGATCGCAAGAAGGACATGATCCTGGTCTCGGGTTTCAACGTCTACCCCAACGAGGTCGAGGACGTCATCACGCAGATGCCCGGCGTGCTCGAATGCGCCGCGGTCGGTGTGCCCGACGAGAAGGCCGGCGAGGCGGTGAAGGTGGTGATCGTCAAGAAGGACGACAAGGTCAGCGTGGCCGACGTGAAGGCCTTTTGCGAAGCCAACCTGACCGGCTACAAGCGGCCCAAGGTGATCGAGTTCCGCACCGATTTGCCGAAGTCGCCGGTGGGCAAGATCCTGCGCCGCGAACTGCGCGACGCGCCGAAGTAGCCCGCGGCATTGCGTCGCAGCGGCCCGGTGCGATCATCGGCCCGTTGTTGTTTCCCCCCGATTCCCAGCGAGATGAGCCGCATCGCCATCGTCAGCGCCATGCACGAGGAATTGCGCGCCCTGCTGCCGCTGGTCGAAGGCGTGCGTGTCGAGCGCCGCGCCGGGCGCGTGTGCCACCTGGGCCGCATGTGCGGGCGCGATGTGCTGCTGGTGCTGTCGGGCATCGGCAAGGTTTCTGCCGCCACCACCACTGCAGTGCTTCTCGACGGCATGGACGTGCGCGCGCTGCTGTTCACCGGCGTGGCCGGTGGCCTCGCACCGGGCGTGCGCGTCGGCGACGTGGTCGTCGGTCGCACGCTGTTGCAACACGACATGGACGCCTCGCCGCTGTTTCCGCGCTACGAGATCCCGCTCACCGGACGCTCGCGGTTCGACGCCGACGCAGCCATGTCCGACGCCCTCGCGGCCGGTTGCGACCTGGTGCTGCGCGCGCCGCACGCGGTGCTCGGCCGCTTCGGCATCACCGAGCCGCCGCGCCGCCACGACGGGCTGGTGATCAGCGGCGACCGCTTCGTCGCCACCACAGCCGAAAGCCAGGCTTTGCGCCACGCGCTGCCCGATGCTTTGGCCGTCGAGATGGAAGGCGCGGCCGTGGCACAGGTGTGCGCCGACTTCGACCGGCCGTTTGCGCTGTTGCGCACGGTGTCGGACCGCGCCGACGATGCGGCGCATGTCGATTTCGGTCGCTTCATCGCCGAGGTGGCGGCCGAGTACTCGCGTGACATCGTGCAGGCGGCGCTGCCGTCGCTTTGAGATCGGTACCGCAGACCATGGCACCCCGCGTCTTCGTTGCCGCCGCGCTGCAGGTCGAGACGGCGTTGGACCTGCCTGCAGAGGCAGCACGCCACGTGCAGGTCCTGCGCGCGCAGCCCGGCGATGCGCTGACCCTGTTCGATGGCCATGGCGGCGAATGGCGTGCCAGCATCCTGCGCATCGGCCGCAGCGCGGTGCAGGTGCAGATCCTCGAGCACCTGGCGTACGAGCGTGAATTGCCGCTGGCCGTCACGCTGGCCGTGGCGATGCCGGCCAACGACCGCATGGATGCGCTGGTCGAAAAGGCCACCGAACTCGGTGCGGCGGCGATTCGTCCGCTGGTCAGCGAGCGATCGGTGTTGCGGCTGGCGGGTGAGCGCGCCCTGCGCCGGCAGGCGCACTGGCAGGGCATTGCAGTGGCCGCTTGCGAGCAGTGCGGGCGCAACCGCATCCCGACGATCCATCCGGTGCAATCGCTCGCGGGCTGGCTCGCCGAGCTGTCGCCGGCTGCGGCCGGCGAGCTGAGGCTGTTGCTCGGATGGCGCGAGTCCCGGCCCTGGTCGCAGGCGATGGCGCAGCTCGGCGCATCGCTGACGCTGCTGAGTGGCCCTGAAGGTGGCTTTGCCGACGTCGAAGAAGACGTCGCTCGGGCCCGGGGCTTTGTCACCGCTTCGCTCGGACCTCGCGTGCTGCGCGCCGACACCGCACCGCTGGCGGCGCTGGCCGCGATCGCGCTGCGGCCGGCGTAACGCGGTGCCGACGCCCGCTTGCCGCGCCATGGCGGGCCGGCGAGAATGCGCCCCTCGTTGCGTTGGCTTTGGAGGCGGTCATGGGTTTGCTCGATTCAGTACTCGGCAGCGTGCTCGGAGGCGGCCAGCAGCCGGGCGGCGCCGGCTCGTTGATCAACATCGTGGCCGGCATGCTGGCCAACTCGGGGCAAGGCGGCAGCGCTGGCGGCGGCCTTGCCGGCTTGGTCGAACAATTCCAGCGCGGCGGCCTGGGCGACGTGATGAACTCCTGGATCGGCACCGGCCAGAACCTGCCGGTTTCGCCGGATCAGCTCGGCGAGGTGCTCGGCAGCGATGTGCTGGGCCAGTTGAGCCAGCGCACCGGCATGGACCAGGGCGACCTGCTAGGCCAGCTGTCGCAGATCCTGCCGCAGATGGTCGATCGCGCCACGCCGGACGGCCAGGTTCCCACCGGCGGCCTCGGCGACATCGGCGCCATCCTCGGGCGCTTCACGCAGGGTCGTTAAGCACCGCCCGCGACGGTGCGCGGGCAGGCGAACTATCCGCGCGCTGACCCGGCGACCATGTCGAAGCGGAACAGCCGGCACTCGATCGGACCGTTCCACATCGGTACGCGCTGGCTCTCCTTCAGGCGCATCAGCGAGGGCAGCTTCATCTCGGGGCTCAGCACCCAGGCGGTCCAGCCGGCATAGTGGCGCTTCCAGTGTGAAGCCAGGTCGGCGAAGAAGGCCGCTGGCGTGCCACCGCCGTCGAAGTCTTCGCGTGACACCGCCTGTGCGCCGTGGCCCTTGGCGCCGATACGCTCGCCGTACGGTGGGTTGAGAATCAGCACGCCACGCTCGGCCGGCGGCATGCGTTGCAGTGCGTCGGCAGTCTTGAACTCGATGGCGCGGGCGACCCCGGCGCGCTCGGCATTGCGGGTGGCGAAGTCGGTCATGCGAAAGCTCACATCGCCGGCGAACAGCGGTACGGCGCTGGAATGGATGCGCGCTCGGGCGGCCTCGCGCAGTTCGCGCCACGCTGCAAGCTGATCCTGCCACGGCGCCAGTCGCTCGAACGCGAAGCGGCGCTCCAGGCCGGGGGCGATTGCACAGGCCACCTGCGCGGCCTCGATCGCGATGGTGCCGGCGCCGCAGCAGGGATCGAGCAGGGCGCCGTCTTCGACCCGGCCTCGCCAGCCCGCCGCAGCCAGCATCGCAGCAGCCAAGGTTTCCTTCAGCGGCGCCTCACCGGTCACGTCACGGCCTGCCGCGCGTGCGTCGCGCCAGCCACGCTTGAACAGCGGCTCGCCCGAGGTGTCGACATACAGCGTGGCGTGCGTGGGCGTAAGGTGCAGCGCCAGCGGCAGATCGGGTGCCCGCGTGTCGACGCTGGGCCGCTCGCCGCTGCTCTCGCGCAAGGCGTCGCACACCGCGTCCTTCACACGCAGCGTAGCGAAGTTCAGGCTGCGCAGCGGCGAGCGCTGCGCCGTGGTGTCCACGCGCAGCGTCTGCCGCGGCGTGATCCAGTCGGGCCAGCGCACGTTGCGGGCGATGTCGTAGAGGTCCTGTTCGTGACGGTAGGGCGCGTACACCAGCGGCCACAGCACGCGCTGGGCGAGGCGGCTCTCGAGGTTGAGCACCATCGCCGCGCGTTCGTCGCCCTCGACCTTCACGCCGCCACGCGCGGCGAGCAGGCGCGTCTTGGCGCCGAGCAGGCGCCTGCATTCGTCGGCCAGGAGGTTTTCTGCGCCAGCTGCGCAGGGAAGGAACAGGTCAACAGCCATCACATGGCCTTGCGCAGATTGGCCGGAGCAATCTTCAGGGCTTCACGGTACTTGGCCACTGTGCGCCGCGCGACCTGAATGCCCTGTTCGGCGAGCATCTCGGCCAACTGGTTGTCCGACAGCGGCTTGGCCGGCGCTTCCGCAGCGACCAGTTGCTTGATCAGCGCGCGCACCGCCGTGCTCGACGCGTTGCCGCCGGCTTCGGTGGCCAGGCCGCTGCCGAAGAAGTACTTCAACTCGTAGGTGCCCATCGGGGTGGCCATGTACTTGGCGGTGGTCACCCGTGAGATGGTGCTTTCGTGCAGGCCGAGCTCGTCGGCAATCTCGCGCAGCACCAGCGGCTTCATCGCGATGGCGCCGTGGGTGAAGAAGGCCTTTTGCCGCTCGACGATGGCCTGCGAAACGCGGGCGATGGTGTCGAAGCGCTGTTGGATGTTCTTCATGAACCAGCGCGCCTCCTGCAAACGCGCCGACATCGGCGCGGCGCTGCCGTTGCGCTGGCCTTTGATGGCCTGCGCATAGAAGTCGTTGATGCGCAACTTGGGCATCACGTCGGGGTTGAGCACCACCTTCCAGCCACGACCGCTCTTCTGCACGATGACGTCGGGCACGACGATATTGGCTTCGGCGCGTGTGAACGGCCGTCCCGGCTTGGGCTCGCAGGACACGATCAGGGCTTGCGCCTGCTTGAGCAGTTCCTCGTCGGCGCCGGTGGCGGCCATCAGCTTCTTCAGGTCACGGCGCGCCAGCAGATCCAGGTGCTGCTTGCAGACGATGATCGCAATCGCCTGCGCCTCGCAGCGCGGCTTGGCGCGCAGTTGCAGCGTCAGGCATTCGGGCAGGTCCCGCGCGCCCACGCCCAGCGGCTCCAGGCTTTGCAGCCATTTCAGCGCGCACTGCAGCCGCTCCTGCAGGGCTTCGCGGCCACCCGCGTCGGACAACTGCGCTGCGATGTCTTCCACGCTGTCGGCCAGGTAGCCGTCTTCGTCGAGCGATTCGATCAGCACGTTCAGGGCCGCGAGGTCTTCGGGCGACAGTCGCATGCCCGCCAGCTGCGCGCGCAGGTGGTCTTGCAGCGTTTCTCGGCTGCTGTTGCGCTCCTGCGGGTCGAAGTCGTCGTCGGCCGCAGCGGACGAAGAGCCGGTCATCGGCTGCTCACGAATGCCGTCGAAGTCTTCGCGCTCGGTGCCGTTTTCCCACTCGTCGCGCTCGGCGCTACCGAAGTCGGCCGCATCGGCGCCGGCCGGCTCGTCGCCACCGGCGTCGCTGCGGGCCTCGGCCTCGTCGCGCTCGGCAATGGCCGTCGCCGTTGCGGAAGGCCGCTCGAGCGACTGCTCGAACGCCGGCACCATCTCTTCCTCGGTTTCGAGGAACGGGTTCTGTTCGAGCATCTGCTCGACTTCCTGGTGCAATTCGAGCGTAGACAGTTGCAATAGCCGGATCGACTGCTGCAGCTGGGGCGTCAGCGCCAGGTGCTGTGACAGGCGGACCTGCAAGGACGGCTTCATCACGCCCTCACATTCGGAAATGCTCGCCGAGGTAGACCTTGCGCACGTCCGGGTTCTCAACGATCTGATGCGCGGTGCCTTCGGCAAGCACTCGGCCTTCGCTGATGATGTAGGCGCGGTCACAGATGCCCAGCGTCTCGCGCACATTGTGGTCGGTGATCAGCACACCGATGCCGCGCGCCTTGAGAAACCCGATGATGCGCTGGATCTCGATCACCGCGATCGGGTCGACACCGGCAAACGGTTCATCGAGCAGGATGAAGCGCGGCTGCGTGGCCAGCGCGCGCGCGATCTCGACGCGGCGCCGCTCGCCCCCTGACAGCGCCGGGGCCGGGCTGTCACGCAGCTTGTCGATCGAAAGGTCGGCCAGCAGGCCGTCAAGCAGGTGTTCGATGCGCGGCCTGGGCAGAGCCTTTCCGTCGGGTCCGATCTGCAGCTCGAGCACGGCTCGGATGTTCTCCTCGACCGTCAGCTTGCGAAAAATCGACGCCTCCTGCGGCAGGTAGGACAAGCCGAGGCGCGAACGCTGGTGGATCGGCCGGTGCTCGACCGACGCGCCGTCGATCGTGATTTCGCCGGCGTCGGCGCGCAGCAGGCCGACGACCATGTAGAAGGTGGTGGTCTTGCCGGCGCCATTGGGCCCGAGCAGGCCGACCACTTCGCCGGCGGCTACGGCCAGGTGCACGTCCTTGACCACCATGCGCGCGCCGTATCTCTTTTGCAGGCCACGAGCTTCGAGGCGGCTGACTGCCGTGCTGGTCGGCGGCAGCGACGACGGCGCGCTGCTCAACGCTTGGGCTCCGCCGTCGGCGAGCTGGCGGGCTCAGGCCGGGGCGAGAGGACCACGCGCACCCGACCGCCGCCGGGAGCAGACGCGGCTCCGGCCACGGCGGCGGCGCCCTGAACGCTGAAGGTCTCGTTGCCGTTGTCGTAGGTGATCACGCTGCCGATGATCTCGTCGGCTGGCGTGCTGCCCCGCAGGCGACGCACCTGGGCGCTGCCGGCAAAGCGCACCACGTCGCCGCGGCTGTCGTACTCGATGCGGTCGGCACTGCCTTCGATGGTTTCATCGAGGCCGTCGCGCTTTTGGCGAAAGCTGGCGGGCCGGCCCGGACTGCCCAGCGCGATCGCGCTACGATGGCCGTCGGGTCGCTCGCGCACTTCCACGCGCTCGGCTCGAATCGCCATAGTGCCCTGGGCCACGACCACGTTGCCGTTGAACGTCACCACCTGCTTGAGCAGGTCCACGGTACCGGGTTGGTCGGCCTCGATGGTCAGCGGCTTGCCGCGGTCGGCCCTTTCAGCCTGCACGGGCGCCAGCGCTGCGGCGCACAAGAGGACGAACGCGAGGAGTCGGTGTGAGTTCATGGCGGCACAAAACTTGCAGACTATTCTAGCCACAAGCCTGTGCCGCACCGCGGCCAGAGCGTGAAATCAGGCGGGTTTGCGCGCGCGCTGGATCAGGTAGTCGGCGACCACGAGCGCCTTGTCATTGCCACCGGTGAGCGAGCCCGAAGTGAACCAGCGACCGTGGATGCCCAGCGTGGGCACGCCGTCAATCTTGTAGGCCTCGAAAGCCTGCTTGGCCTGGCGCAGCTTGGTAGCCACTCCGAAGGACTTGTAGGCCTCGACGACCTTGGCGCCGTCACCGCCGCTGGCGCTGACGAAGGCGGCGATGTCGGCCTCCTTGTCCAGCCGCTGATGCTGCACGTGGATGGCGGCAAAGACTCGCTTGTGCAGGGCCTCGACCTGGCCGGTCGCTTCCAGCGCATAGAACAGCCTGGCATAGCCTTCGAACGGTGCGTTGAACGTGGCCGGGATGCGGCGAAACGCCACGTCGGCCGGCAGCCGCTTGATCCACTGCTCGAGCATGGGCTCGAACGTGTAGCAATGCGGGCAGCCATAGGAGAAGAACTCGATCACGTCGATCTTGCCGCCGGCGGGCACGGCCACCGGCGTGTTCAGACGCACAAAGTCGCGGCCCTCGGCTGGAGCCGCGCCCGGCGATGGCGCCTGGGCCAGTACGGAGCCGCCGATGGCAGAGGCCGCGCTGGCCAGCGTGAAATCGCGTCGGTTGATCATGATCGTGTTGCCCTTTATGGATACTGGTTCAAATTCGGATTCAGTGTCAGCTCATCGCTCGACCCGCACCAGCGCCGCTTCGACGCCGTTGCCAGCCAGTCGCTGCTGCGCCGCATCGGCGTCGTCCTTGCGGTCAAACGGCCCCAGTCGCACGCGGTAAACCGTGCGTCCGGACTGCTCGCGCTCGGTGACCTTGGCGGTCAGGCCCATCAGCCCGACGCGTGCTCGCTGCTGTTCGGCGTCCTCAGGCCGAGCGTAGGCCCCAACCTGTACGAAGTAGGTGAACGCATCGGCACCGGGTTTGGTGGACTTGGCGACCGCCGTGCTGGCAGCGGGCCCGGTGGCGGGCGGTTTCGGCGCTACGGCCGCGGGGGGCGGTGCGCGAGTCGGCACGGAGGCCACCGGCGCTGGCGCCTGCGCTTGCGGCGCCTGCGTCATTGCCGGCGGCGCCGCCTTCACCGCCGGCTTGTTGGCAAGCGGCGCGTTCGGGTCCCAGTGCTTGTTGCGCTCGGCCTCTGCGGCGTCTTGCTCGGCCGTGCGCTGAGGCACCTTGTTGATGAATGGCACCGGCACCTTGGTCACGTACAGCGCCACGCCCAGCGCCAGCGCCAGGCCGAGCAACAGACCGACGATCAATCCGAGGGCGAAGCCGCCGCGTTGCGAAGTCATTGGGTTTCCAGTGCGGGAGTGGGAAGGTCACGGTCCATGCGCTCGGGCGCCGAAACGCCGAGCACCGCCAGTGCATTGCGCAACACTTGCGCGGTGGCGGCCAACAGCGCCATGCGGGCGCACGCCAATGCGGCGTCATCGACCAGGAAACGTTCGGCGGCGTAGTAGCTGTGGAAGGCCGCCGCCAGGCCGCGCAGGTAGAACGCCACGTCATGCGGCGCCAGGCCTGCGGCGGCGCGTTGCAGCATCGCGGGATAGGCGGCGATCTCGAGCATCAGCGCGGCCTCGGTCGCGGCGGTCAGCAGCGAGAGGTTGGCGTTCGCCAGCGGCATTCCATCGCCGCTCTTGTCGCGCGACCTTTCCCGGTACTGCGCCAGCACCGAGCAGATCCGTGCGTGCGCGTACTGCACGTAGAACACGGGGTTGTCGTCGTTCTGGGCCAGCGCCAGATCGACATCGAAGGTGTACTCGGTGTCCGCCTTGCGACTGATAAGGAAGAAGCGCACCGCGTCGCGGCTGGTCCAGTCGATCAGGTCGCGCAGCGTGACGTAGCTGCCGGCGCGCTTGGAGAGCTTGACCTCCTGGCCGCCACGCATGACGGTGACCATCTTGTTCAGGACGTAGTCCGGGAATCCGGCAGGCACGCCCATGCCTGCGGCCTGCAAGCCGGCGCGCACGCGGGCGACGGTGCCGTGGTGGTCGGTACCCTGGCAGTTGATGCACTTGGAGAATCCGCGCTCGAACTTGTCGAGGTGGTAGGCCACGTCAGGCACGAAATAGGTGTACGAGCCGTCGGACTTGCGCATCACGCGGTCCTTGTCGTCACCGTAGTCGGTCGTGCGCAGCCACAGTGCGCCGTCGCGCTCGTAGGTCTTGCCCGACGCGACCAGGCGCGCGACCGTGGCCTCGACGCTGCCGCGGGCGTACAGCGACGACTCTAGGAAATAGCTGTCGAAGTGCAGGCCGAAAGCCTGCAGGTCGAGGTCTTGCTCGTGCCGCAGATAGGCCACGGCGAACTGCCGGATGCCATCGAGATCCTGTGTATCGCCAGAGGCGGTGAACTCGCGGTCGTCGGCCTTGACGGTCTTTCTGGCTGCGAAGTCGGCGGCGATGTCGGCGATGTAGTCGCCGTTGTATGCCGATTCGGGCCAGTCGGCATCACCCGGCTTGAGGCCGTCCAGGCGGGCCTTGACCGAGGCCGCCAGTGTCGCGATCTGCACCCCGGCATCGTTGTAATAGAACTCGCGCGTGACGCTCCAGCCTTGGGTCGCGAACAGGCTGCAGATGGCATCCCCGAGCGCGGCCTGCCTGGCGTGACCCAGGTGCAACGGCCCGGTCGGGTTGGCCGAGACGAACTCGACCAGCGCGCGCTGTCCATTGGCAGCTTGCAGGCCGAAACGCGCGCCGGCGCTCAGCACCTCGGCGACGACAGCCTGTTTGGCCGCGTCCGACAGCCGCAGATTGATGAAGCCGGGGCCAGCGATCTCGAGCGCGGCGACCCAGCGCCGCACGGCCGGCTGCCGCCCGAGCGCCGCTACCAACTTCTCTGCCAGCGCGCGAGGGTTGCTCTTGGTGGTGCGGGCCAGCCCCATCGCGGCGGTGATCGCCAAGTCCCCATGGGCCGCCTGTTTCGGCGATTCGAAAGCCAGTGTCAGGCCATGCCCGGGGACTGTTTCGGCCATCGCCT
>Ga0209798_10002443_pt1 | contig 10968 bp, 5 predicted proteins | sample DOMMetBare3Fresh_FD_187475 | JGI IMG/M metagenome (GOLD analysis project Ga0209798, IMG submission 187475) | Wetland sediment microbial communities from St. Louis River estuary, USA, under dissolved organic matter induced mercury methylation -... | ecosystem: Environmental > Aquatic > Freshwater...
TCTCTTCCGACTGTTTACGCTGGGTAATATCATCAATCATTACCAGTCGTCCGGGACGATTGTTAAAAGGAAGCGAACTGAAGGTGATCTGCACGTAGATCAGCGTGCCATCTTTTTTGCGATGCTGCCAGACTCCGGCGTCGCCACAAACGGAGCCGCTCTGTATTGGAATAAAGTGTTCCAGTCGCGCCACGTCATCGGCGGGACGGATATCCTTGATGGTCATTCCGAGGAATTCCTCGCGTGAGTAGCCGTAATGTTGTATGGCGGCTTCGTTGACCGTGAGGAAGTCGAAAGTTTCCTCATCAAAGACCCACATCGGATTCGGGTTGGTATCGAATAAAAGCCGGTACTGCAGTTCGCTGGCGTGTTTCTCCTCCATGCTGCTGGCCCGTTCGGCGGCGAGTCTGGTCTCGTTTTCCGATTCAATGACACGCTTGCGGGCGCGGTGCAGCGCCTCGGTGATGCATGAAATCATGCTGCAGCCTGAGAGAAAAATCACCATGGCCAGCCAATCGGCCGGCGAGTTACGCAAAAATATTCCTTGTGGATCATTAACAAAATAATCTGCCAGCAACGCTGAAACGGCAGCAGCCAACAGGCCGGGGCCGACGCCACCGTAGAGCGCAGCCAGCATGACGGCGGGATAAAACGTGACGTAGGTGGCACAAGAACCGAGCGCCTGTAAAAACGTCAGCCTCATCACAATTGCTAGCACGGCAAGCGCAATGGCAACGATGTATCGATACGGCGCAGCGTTCAGAAAACGGCGTAACCTGATCATCTGAGAACTGCATAGTTCAGGTGAACTCTCCAGGTCGCACGGTTTCTTCGGATCACTGTTCATGAAGCTCTCTTTTGTTGGATATCAATCGGGGCCGGGAAGTTTGTACAATTTATAGAGGTTATTTCTAAGCAGTGAGCAGATGTCATGCCATGTACAGATATCTATTGGATGTCGTGTTTATGCAGACTTGAGGCGGCCATCCACGGGAAGAATAATCTGTGGTTGCAATTATTGTTGCAGGTAAAATAACATTTGCCTGATAAAACAGCCGGTAATCTTGTGATGCGAGTGCGCAACGATGGTTGCACGAGCAAATAAAGTTGCTAATATTCGCAACTGGCTGTTTATCCTTGATTAATCTGAATTCTTGTCTACAATTGTTGCACCTGCAACAGCTGTCTATCATCCCGGAATGGAGTCCCTGACATGGCCGATTGTGAATATAAAAATTTACCGATACTTCTGGTGGACGATGAGCCGGAAGCGTTGATGTTGCTGAAGTCGTTTCTCTGTCACGATGGATATCAAAATGTGCTCACCTTTGATGACAGCCAGAAAGCGCTCACATTCTTTGAGCAGCAGGAGGTTGCCCTCTGTGTGACTGATCTGCGCATGCCGAAGTTACATGGCCGTGATCTGCTGGAGGCGTTTTCTGAACGTAAACCGTATGTACCTGTGATTGTCGTCACCGCCGAGTGCCATATTGATACCGCCATCGATTGCATGAAATCCGGCGCCGTGGATTACCTGACCAAGCCGATTTCCATCAACCGCTTTATTGCCAGTATCAAACGGGCATTGGAACTGCGTGAACTCAACGAAGAAATCAAGCATCTTGACTGTCTGGATGAACAGGCCGGAGCGCTTCCGGTTCCCCATATTCCGTCAATCATTACCCAGGATCCGGAAATGCTCTCCATTTTACGCTATGTGAATGTGGTGGCAAAATCGCGGCAACCGGTGCTGATCTCCGGTGAGACCGGGGTAGGGAAGGAGTTGTTTGCCAAGGCAGTCCACACCTTGAGCGGGCTCAAGGGGAATTTTGTCTGTATCAATATTGCCGGACTCGACGATCAACTTTTTTCCGATACGCTCTTTGGCCATCGCCGGGGAGCATTTACGGGCGCCATGAATGATCGCGAAGGTTTGATCATGAAAGCGGCTAATGGCACCATCTTTCTTGATGAAATTGGTGATCTGAACGAAGTGTCTCAGGTGAAATTGCTCCGCTTGCTGCAGGAGAACGAGTATTACCAGCTCGGGTCTGACAACCCGCTTAAAAGCAACGTCCGGCTGGTGGTCGCGACCAACATCAACCTCTGGCAGAGTATGAGTGAGGGGAAGTTTCGCAAGGATCTTTACTACCGGCTCTGCACCCATCAGGTAAAGATTCCGCCGCTTCGTAAACGCCCCAACGACATCGGGTTACTGCTGGAACATTTTGTCAAACAGGCGGCAAAATCACTCGGCAAGGGACGCTTGTCCTATCGCAAAGAGTTGCTTGATTTGTTGGTTACCTATGAGTTTCCCGGCAATATTCGCGAATTACAGTCCATAATTCACGATCTGGTCAGCCGGACGACGACGGACAAACTCTCTCCCCAGCTCTTGAAAAAAATAATTGCCCGTGATCAGGAGTATTTCTCCCTTCCCCATGCAATGGAAAACGGCGGGGCGCCGACCGATGGTTTTTCATCTTTCCCAACCTTCAAACAGGCTGAAGCAGTCCTGATTGCCCGTGCGCTTGAAATCGCCGGTAACAATCAGGGGGTGGCAGCGCGACTGCTCGGCGTAACCCGGCAGGCACTGAACAACCGGCTGAGGCGGGAAAAAAGCGGCAAGTAATCTGTCGTGGAACCGTGGTTATCCTCTCATCTCGCTCTGGGGCAACAGCAGGACGCTCATATATTTCCGCAATGAGGTAACATGTTCCTGGTCGGCCTCTCCCAGGGCCGTGAACAGCTCTTGCACCGATTTGTCCTCATAACGCAACGCTGACTGGACATGCAGCTGTACAATATGTTCTTCCATTTCCAGCGCAGCTGAGAATGCCGTGATCAGGTCGGGCGCTTTATGTTTGATGATCTGCAACAGGTTGATCAGTTTTTTGTGGATTACATAGGCGCGACTCAAATCAGCGGGATCGACCGTAAAATTGGTTTCATCCTTGATTCGCCGTGCAAGCTCGAACTGCTTCTGATGGTTTTCTTCCTCAAGTGCTGTCTTCTTCCAGAGCCGTGACGCTTCGGGATACTCACGATGTATTTCGCTTAAATAGTGATAAATCTCGGCGCATAGTTTCTCGATCTTAATGCACACATCCAAAAAGAGTAATTTGGTTGTCATCTCTGCTGATTCTCCCATTGCTAACTCCTTTCAATCCCTGTTTACGTACGGCACTACACCAAATCCATAGTGAATGTAACCGATCAATTCAATCTGCATAATCGGAGTTTGTCTGATTTATTAATTTCACCCATTCCTCCCTTTTTTTCAACCATCCCTCGTGTAGGACAAACCCTTAGAACCGGTATCATAACTTCCTATCCAAATTTCAGTCATCCCCGTACCTGATATCATGGCTTTATCAGCTATTCTGAGCTCAAACCAAGTTGACCAGTAATTTCAAGTGTACAGAGCAGTCAAAACGAAATTCGAGTTACGCGATTGGGAGTGAGCTTGGAATAGTGACAGTGCTGTTAGTTATGTTTCACGAAAGGGGGTGGGGGACACAGAAGTGGTGAAAATGTCGCATTGGTAACATGAGGATGATGTCGTAACGAAGAGATGCGCGATTGCCCCGAAGATGGATAATTGCCAAGCAAGTCTGGAAAAGGAGGATTTATGAGAAGTATACGTAACAGAACAAAAGTACACTGGTATTCACTGCTGCTGGTAACAACCATGCTGTTGTCCATCGCCACCGTCTCATCAGCAGCACCGTGTGCCACTGCATTTCCGGGGGTCAACCCGGCATCAACCACTGATCCCCAAGCGGGTCTTACCAACCTGTACACCTTCAACAAACCGATTCTTGATGCCAACAGTCTGCTGAAGTATGTCACCCCGGTGCCGAATGCCCTGACCCCCGGCTTCATCTACACCCCCAACGGAATCCAGAATGGGGATCCGTTGTACACGGTCTCCATGCGGGAAATCACCCAGAGCCTAGGTGTTACCGGGCTTAACGGCTGCACCGGACCACCCAATACGCTGTGGGTCTACGGCGACGCGCGTGATAACGGGACGACTAACACCGCTCCCACGGCGCCCCACAGTTATCCGGGACCGACCTTCGAAGTCATGAGCAACGTCCCCCACCGTGTTCTCTATACCAACGAACTTCCCAATGCCAACCCGTACTACCACCCTGCCAATATCGACCCGACCCTGGACTGTGGTCCCAACGCTCCTGGCTGTGCTCCTTACAACCGAGTCGTTCCCCACACCCATGGCGCCCATGTGGCCGATGACAGTGACGGAAACCCGGATCAGTGGTTTACCCCCAATTTTGCCAAGACCGGCCATAACTGGCAACCCAACACCCATATTCCTGGCGCTGTCACCGGCACCTATCGGTTTGAAAACAGTCAGGAAGCGAGTACGGTCTGGTACCATGACCATGCCATGGGGCTGACCCATCTTAACGTTTTTGCCGGCCTGGCCGGTTTCAACATCATTCGTGATGCCAATGAAATTAACATGCAGACCCCGCCGGCAGGTGGGGGGGCGGCCGTGCTCCCCAAGTACCCGTTTGAAAATTTGCTGGCGATCCAGGATCGCGCCTTTGACACCAATGGCCTGCAGTATTCTCCCGATCGACCGATCCAGGATCTGAATGCCATGCTCACCAATGTACCCTGCGATTCAGCAGCTGGTGCGGTGGCGCCCTATGCCTGCGGCGCCTTGGCCGCGGGAACTCTGTTGCCGAATACCACTCCCTGCGATCCGGCCGCTCCGATTGCTACCGCCACCACCGCTGCCAGTCCCTATGCCTGTCCGGTGGAATATTTCACACGGAATATCGATGGTTCACTTAACAGGAGCACCCCGGCTGCGCCCATAACGGCTGCTACCCCCGGCGCTATGACCTTTCCCTCGATCACTTCGGAATACTGGGGCAATGTCATCCTGGTTAACGGTCAGGTCTGGCCCAAGCAGGATGTGGAAAAGCGTGTCTATCGTTTCCGTTGGCTGAACGGCTCCGATTCACGCACCTATATCCTGAACCTGGTGGACAAGACTACCAAACAGCCGATCCCCGGCCTGGATATCTGGCAGATCGGCACCGAACAGGGCTTCCTCCCCAAACCGGTCAAGGTGATGATCAATGATATGACCAAGATTACCACGTCGGTGGTCTGTCCGGCCGGTGCTGCTCCGGAAACGATTGTTCCCAATCCGCCGCCGGTAGCTACGATGAAAGCCGGCGAATGTTTCAATCAGGCTAACGGAATTGTCCTGATGCCGGGTGAGCGGGTTGACGTTTTGGTTGATTTTACCAATGTAACCTTACCGACCGACGCGCAGGGTAACCCGCTTCCGCTTCAGGTGATTCTGCAAAACCTCGGCCCCGAATTCCCCTACACCGGTGAATACCCGCCGTCAGCTCTCAACGGACAGCTGCCGACCGCCATTGTGCCGGAAATCATGCTGTTGAATGTGGTTCCGACCTTTACCGCAACTATTCCGAATACCATGGCTCCTGCTGCCATCACCTCATTACGTGCCGCTCCGGTCCCGACCATTACCCCGGCTGCCACCAGAACGCTCTATCTGGCGGAACGGGTGGATCAGTTCGGTCGTCTGGCGTTGACCATCAACGGTGTTGACTACATGACTGCCCTCAATGACATTATTCCTCTGGGATCTGTTGAAGAGTGGGATATTGTCAACCTGACACCCGACGGTCATCCCATGCATCCCCATCTGATTGCCTACGAGGTCATCAACCGTCAGGATCTGCTTGACGCAGCCGGTTTACCGTTTGCACCGCCAATGGCTCTGCCGCTGATGGGTACCACCGTTTCGGCCCAGTACAATGGACTAGCTGGTAACCCGAGCTTGCCGACCGCTACCGGGACGATCTATCCTCCGGCTGCCAATGAAGTCGGCGCCTTGAAGGATACGATTTATACCCCGCCCGGAAAGGTGACCCGTATCAAGGCTCTCTTCGATATCCCCGGTCTCTACGTGTTCCATTGTCATATCCTTTCCCATGAAGAAAACGACATGATGCGGCCGATTGCGGTCACGACTCCGGCGGCTTCAGTAACCCTGACAGCCAGTGCAACGTCCCAGCAGTCGGGAGCGATCCAGCCGGTAACCTTCACCGCAGCTGCCAAGACCGGCTTTACCGGCGCCACCGGCGCCCAGGCAAAATTGGCCACGCTGGTCCCCTACAGCGATACCAATGCCTTTGAATACAGTTACCGCGTAACCGGTGGACCGGCAGGAGCAATGCTGAACCCGCCGGATAACCAGGTGTTCGGTAGCATGTCGATGAACGGAGTACCGAGTCTCTATTCCGCCCAGGGGTACTCCATGGTACGTACAGCCACCTGGACACCTCCCACGACCCCCGGCAGTTATACCATAACGGTTGATGCCAAGGCGATGGGAGCTGACCCTACAGTTACTGGTACCGTCGTCACATCTGCTCCGCTGGTCTTTATGGTGGTTGGTCCGAGTATCGCAGCTGCCACCACAGCAACACTTCCGGGAGCATACAAGGCCGGCAGCAGCATCAATGTTGCCCTCAGCTTTAATCAGACCATTTCCTCCACCGCAGGTCTGGCCATTACCCTCAATAACGGTGTCGTCATCAACACCGGCGCCCTTGCCAATGTGAGCAACTTCAGTGGTAACTTCACGGTTGCTGCCACGGGACAGGATACGCCAGCCGGTCAGTTCCTGGATATCACCGGTGTCACCGGTACCATCATTGATGCCAATAAAAATTCCGTTTCCGTGCTGTCAATTCCAGCCGGAACAAATATTTCCAACAGCAGCAAGATAGCAATTGACACCACCCTGCCAACGCTGGCCGTAGCTGCGCCAACCGCTGCATTTGTCAATACTCTGAATCAAACGGTCAGCGGAACGGCCACTGACCCGGTGAATATCCAGGGTGTTGCCATTAATGGTGCTGCTGCGACCATGGGAACCGGCGGAGCGTTCAACTTGCCGCTCACGCTGACTGCCAATGCCATCAACTCAATTGCTGTTGTTGCCACTGATATGGCCGGCAATCAGAAAACAGCCAATCTCTCCATCCAGCATGACGACACTCTCCCGACGGTCAATGTTATTACGCCATCCTCGGCATATGTAAATAATGCGACCCAGACTGTTTCCCTCACCGCTACCGATCCGGTTAATATCCAGGGAGTGACCATCAATGGCATTGCGGCAACAGCCGGTGCCGGCAGCACCTACAGTGCCACGGTAAATCTGACCGCCAATGCAGCTAACAGTATCAATATCGTTGCCACTGACAGGGCCGGTAATCAGACCAGCGTAACCCGCAACGTAACCCATAGTGCCGTCCTGCCGTCGGTAACCATCACCTCCCCGACTGCCGAATACGTGAATGTGCTTAATCAGACTATTAACGGCACGGTTACCGCTTCATCCGGTATTAAAAGCGTGACCGTCAATGGTGTGGACGTTACGACCGTCGCTGGCGCCTTCAGCAGCTCGATGACGCTGACTGCCAATGCAACCAATACCATCACCGTGGTTGCCACCGATCTGGCCGGCAACGTTACCACCGCCACCAGGACCATTATCCATGACAATGTTCTGCCGGTGGTAACCGCAAATCCCCCAGCCGGACTCTTCACCGGTTCGGTTGTGGTCAACCTGTCGTCGAAAGCCGGCGCTACCATTTACTACACCACTGACGGCACAACGCCGACGACAAAATCGAAAATTTATGCCGGTTCGATCACGCTCGCCTCTCCGGCCACCGCCACGATTGTCCTGAAATATTTCGCCGTCGATCTGGCTGGTAACGTGGGCGCTGTAACAACAGGCTCCTACGCGCTGCATACCGCTGACTTGAGCGCCAAGATAGCGATCAATAATGGCGCTCCCTACACCAAGTCGGTCAATGTGACCCTGGCCATGTCGGCTACTGACAAATTGAAGGTCGTTTCCTATGCTATCTCCACTGACAACGGAGCAACCTATCTGCCGACGGTCAAGATTACCCCGGTCGTGACCTATTCAGCCAAAGTGCCGGTCACCCTGCCGTCCGGGGATGGCAACAAGAACATCTATGTCGTGTTTACCGACGGACTCGGGGCAGTCTATCCGCCGGTGATAGCCTCGATTATTCTCGATTCCAGCATGCCGGTAACCAGCATTACTCCGCAGCCCGGCAACTACCCTGGTGGTGATTTGAATCTCAGCTTGTCAACCGTGGATAAATCGACCATCTACTACACCATTGATGGCAAGACGCCAACCACGGCATCAAGCAAATACGGTGGCAAATTAACCATTACCGGCACCAATAGCACCGTCACGGTCAAGTACTTTGCCGTTGATAAAGCCGGCAATAAGGAAGCAGTGAAAACTGCGGTATATGTCTTCGGGCATCTGGCTGATATGACCGCTACCGTTGCCATCAACGGAGGCGCCAAATACACCAAGTCAGCCAACGTAACCCTGAGTTTCAGTGCCGTTGATGTGGTCAGTAATGGTGTGGCCACCATGTCGTTCTCCAACGATGGCGTCAAATTCACCAAACCGGAAGTCTATGCTTCGGCCACAGCCATGCCGTGGGTGCTGGATCCGGGCGATGGCCGTAAAACGGTTTACTTCCGTTTTGTTGACAGTGCAGCGATCCCCAATACCTATACCTATACCGCCCGGATCGTTTTGGCGACCGGTGTCACGCCCAGTACCGGTGACCTTGACGGCGACGGCAAGGTGGATTTGAAGGATTCCCTCAAAGCGTTGTTATCAAGCGCCGGTCTGGTTACCTTGACTCCAGCCGAACAGGCGCGTGGCGATGTGGGGCCACTGGTGGCGGGTAAACCTCAACCGGATGGCGTGGTTGATTCGGGAGATGCCTTCCTGGTCAGCAAAAAAGCAATTGGTCTGATTTCATTCTAAGGCAGGAATCTCAACCGGCCCGTCTTGTGGCGGGCCGGGAAAACTACACACAGGGAGATTGTTATGAAAATACGATACGTTATATGGTTACTGGCATCTGTACTGTCACTTGCTCTGCTGGCCGGATGTGGCGGGGGGAGTGGTGGTGGCAGTTCATCTACTCCCGTTCCTGCTGGTACTACAAAGATTACCGGAACGGCTTCAAAAGGTATTATTTATCCCGGCACGGTAAACGTGTACGCGGTTGGTGCAAACGGAACCAAGGGCGCTCTGCTGGCAGGTCCCGTGTCAACCGATATAGACGGCAAATACAGTGCCCCTCTTAACGGTTATAGTGGTGCCGTTGTTGTGGAAGTCAGTGGTACCTATACTGATGAGGCGACCGGTAAAAGCGTTACCATTGATCCGTCCAAACCGCTGCACGCCCTGGTAGATAATGTCAATGAAACTAACGCCAACAACCGGGTGGTTGCCGTTACCCCGCTGACTGAAGTTGCCTGGCGCAAAGCAAGTTCAAACGGCACACAACCGGTTACGCCAACGGCAATTGCGAATGCCAACAAACTGGTGGGTGACCTCTTCAAAGTCGGAGATATCCTCGGGACTGAACCGGTACGCCCCGACACAGCTACCATGGCTAACTCCAGCAAAGGGGCGCAGGCGTATACGCTGGCACTGGCATCCCTGTCTCAAATGGCCACTACAGCCAGCGGCGCAAGCGACTCTGACAAGTTGGAATCAGTCATCTCCAGGATGGAAGTAGAAGTTGAAACAGCTGAAACTTCCGGCAGCATGAGCAGCACGGCGACCGGTGACTTCACCACCGCCATGGGGGCGGTGGCATTGGGGGATGATTTCCCCTCGGCCAAAGATCAGCTTTCAAAAGTCGGGCGGAAGTCACAGTTCATAACGCTTTCCATCAGTGGCACGCTACCGGCCGCGACATCAATCTACGCCATCAATGGCAGCATCGCACTGCCGGCAACTATCTCGCTTCGCTCGGAAGACGATGGAAAAGCTTCCCTGGAATCATTTGTCCTGACCGGGATTGCAAAAAGTTTGGCGGCGGGGGATCCGATCGCCAATTACCAGGGGCCGCAACAGCAGGTTGATTTCTCGATTCAGTTTGATCCGTCGAAAGCCGGCATCGGCAGCGGAGATTTTGCCATCATGGCCTATGATGTGGTCGCGGGCGCCACCGTTACCGCGGCAGACTTTTCCATGGTGGCCGGAAGTTTTACGGCCAAGGATTCAAATGGAGCCAATATCAGTGGCATGAGCGTGACAATCAAATAGTACTATCTTGGTGCATCCCCCGGATCTGCCGGGGGATGCACCAGCCGGAACAGTTGTGCAGGAATTCGATCTGTTCGAATTTCAAATATGCCTCATATCCTTCCTTGAACTGAAATTTCCAACCCTGTTCTTTATCGTTCCTCTGCCGCAGGTCATCTAGGATAAACACGTAGAGATATAAACATTAAAATAAGATAAAAAAATCGGACAAAATCCGAGCAGTGTCTGTCTGCTGTTCAGGTATGCTATGAGTACCGGTAACGTATTTTTGTACGTTCGCGGCGAGTTCAAGCGAGGTGGCGTCCATGTATTTCACCCAGGACCGGATACGCAGGAACAGCATTGTGATAGGCGTTGCCTGGACGGCACTCTTGGCCTGTTCGTACGGTTGGTTTTGTTACGAGGCGAGACAGGATGTCCTGGAAAACGCCAGGGTTGAGGCACAATCAGCCTTTGAGAAAGATGCTCTTTACCGTCGTTGGGCGGCGAGTCTTGGTGGTCTGTATGTCAAGTCCGGTCCCAATTCTCCCCCCAATCCCTATCTGACGCGCCTGCCGGAACGAGATATCAGCACCCCTTCCGGTCAGAAGTTGACTCTGGTTAACCCTGCGTACATGACGCGCTTGGTGTATGAACTAGCAGCTCAGCATAAGCACCTCGTTCGGGGACATATCACCAGTGTTAGTTCCCGAATTATTATGACTTGATGGAGGGTTTGATTTTCAGAATAGATTGACAAGAGTCCGTAGGTTGTCGGATTA
>Ga0209798_10002444_pt1 | contig 10967 bp, 8 predicted proteins | sample DOMMetBare3Fresh_FD_187475 | JGI IMG/M metagenome (GOLD analysis project Ga0209798, IMG submission 187475) | Wetland sediment microbial communities from St. Louis River estuary, USA, under dissolved organic matter induced mercury methylation -... | ecosystem: Environmental > Aquatic > Freshwater...
CTCCGACTCCATCAGCTCGCCGGGGATGGCGCCGCAGTTCACCGCCACGAAGGGGAGGCTCCCCCGGGGCGACAGCTCGTGGATGGCCCGGGCCACCAGCTCCTTGCCGGTCCCGGACTCGCCGTGGAGCAGGACGGTGGTCTTGATGGGCGCGACCTTCCGCACCTGCCGCATGAGCTCCTGCACCGCCTCGGAGGTGCCGACGATGTTCCCGGCCCCGTACTCGCCGGCCAGCTCGGTACGGAGCCGGCGGTTCTCCCGGGCGAGGCGCTCCCGCTCCTCGGCCTTCTTGAGGACCAGCACCACCTCGTCGGGCTTGAAGGGCTTCGAGACGTAGTCGTAGGCCCCCGCCTTCATCGCCTCGATGGCGCTGTCGTGGGTTCCGTAGGCGCTCATGACGATGAAGGTGAGGTCGGGGTGGCCCTTCTGCACCTCGCGCAGGAGCGTGAGCCCGTCCATCCGCGGCATGCGCACGTCGGAGAGGACGAGGTCGTAGTCCCGGGCGGCCAGCTCCTTCAGCGCCTCCTCGCCGTTCGAGACGGAGCGCGCCTCGTACCCGCGATCCCGCAGGATCACCGAGAGGAGGTGGCGCATCGACTCCTCGTCGTCGACGATGAGGACGTTGCGGAAGGCCAAGGGCCTCGATTCTAGCACGGGCCTCGGCGGCGCCCGCGCGGGTGCCCCGGGCCTCAGGCCGTCCGGAAGGCGAGCGTGAAGACCGCTCCGGCGCCCGGGCCGCTCGCGGCCGCGATCTCGCCGCCGAACGACTCCATGATGCGGTGGCTGATGGCGAGCCCGAGACCGGTCCCCTTCCCCGGCTCCTTGGTGGTGAAGAAGGGATCGAAGATCCGCGGCAGGTCCTCGGGCGCGATGCCCGGTCCGCGGTCGGCGACCTCGAGGAGCACCCGGGAACCCTCGGCGGCGCGGGCCGAGAGCCGCAGCGCCCCCCTGCCTCCCATGGCGTCGCCGGCGTTGAGGAGGAGGTTCAGGAGCACCTGGGCGAGCCCGCGCTCGTCGGCCATCACCCGCGGGAGGGCCGCCGGGAGGTCGAGCTCCACCTCCACGTCCCGGAACCGGGCCTGCACGCGCGCCAGCCGCAGCGAGGCGTCCACCGCGGCTGCGAGGTCGATGGCCGCGAGGCTCGGTCCCCCGGGACGGGCGAAGTCGAGCAGCTCCCGCACGGTGCGGTCGATGCGCTGGACCTCGGCGGCGACGCGCCCGAGATAGTCGTCGGGATCGCCCGCCTTCCCGTCCCGCACGCGGGCGCGGGCGAGCTCCACGTAGCCGGCGATGGCGCCGAGCGGGTTGCCGACCTCGTGCGCCACGCCCGCGGCGAGCCGCCCCACCGTCGCGAGCTTCTCGGTACGCAAGAGCGACTCCCGCGCCTCGGCGAGCGCCCGGTTGGCGCGGGTGAGCTCCTCGACCTTGGCCGCGAGCCGGAAGCGCTCCGCCGCGAGCTCGCCCGCGAGGCGCTCGAAGGCCAGCGAGGCCCGCGAGAGCGCGGCCCCGCCCGGCTCGCCGAGGAGCGGCAGCCCTCCGGGCCCGGCGAGACGGTCCGCGGCCGCCAGGAGCCGGTCCACGGGGCGCGCCACCGTCCGGAAGAGCAGCGCCGCCCCGAGCAGGAAGGAGCCGGCGGCGGCCCCGGCCACCAGGGCCACGAAGGCGCGGGGCGAGAGCGCGCCGCGCGCGGCGAGCGGCAGGCCGGCGGCGAGGAGCAGCGCCGACGCGGCCGCCGCGATCGCGGCCGCGTGGAGGAGGAGCACCAGCCTCACGTGTGCGGCCCGGAACGCCACGCGCAGATCCTACCGGAAGAGGCGCAGCGCCGGGACGACCCGCCCGAGCGCCTCGGCGAGGTAGAGCCACTCGATGGCGCCGAGGGCCAGAAAGGGGCCGAACGGGAGGGCGTGGCGGGGGGGTACCCAGACGTCCTCGGGAGCGGGCGGTGGGGGAGCGAACTCGATCGCGGGCGGGGCCTCGGCCGAGGTCGGGGTCGCGGCCGGGTCCGGGGTCGCGGCCGGGTCCGGAGCCGAGTCCGGGGGCGCTGACGGAACCGGGGTGGGAGCCGCGGCCGGCGCCGGGGCGGGAGGCAGGGCTGGGGCGGCCGGGCCGGGCGTGGGTCCGGGAGTGCCGCGGCCCACGAGGAGGAGCGCGATGCCGACGGCGCTCCCCTGCAGCGAGGCGAGCAGCACCACGGGCAGGAGCGCCTTCGCCCCGAGGAAGGCGCCGATGCCGGCGAGAAGCCAGACGTCGCCGAACCCGAGCGCTTCCTTCTTGAAGACCCTCTCGCCCACCACGGAGACGGCGGCGAAGCCGGCGAAGCCGAGCGCGGCCCCGAGCAGCGACGGCCCGAGCGGCGCCGGGGAGAAGCCGAGCGCGCTCGTGGCGAGGCCGAAGGCGATGAGCGGCCAGGTGAGGGCGTGCGGGAGGAGCCAGGTGTCGAGATCGATGAAGGCGAGGGTCAGGAGGACCGCGACGAAGGTCAGCTCGGCCGCGAAGGCGCCCCCGAGGCCGCGGCGCGAGAAGGCGAGGAATCCGGCAGCCCCGGCGAGCGCCTCGACGAGTGGGTAGCGCCAGGAGATGGGCGCGCCGCAGGCGCGGCAGCGGGCGCGCAGGAGGATCCAGGAGACGACGGGGACGTTGTCGTACCAGGCGATGGGCGCGGCGCAGCGCGGGCAGCGGGAACGGGGGCTCACCACCGACTCCCCGCGCGGGAGGCGGGCGATGACCACGTTGAGGAAGCTGCCGACGACCGCGCCCAGGCAGGCGGCCCATGTGGCGGCGATGGGGCGCAGGGATGTGAGGCCGGGGTCGTCCACCGCGAGGCCGTAGAGATACCACGGCAGGCTCCTGGGGAACCTCCCACGTCGGTCTCGTGAGGCGCGGCCATGGAGCTGGCGCCGGGGACGAGGTGGGGGTCCGTCCTACCTCGATGCTGACAAAAAACGTCAAGACCCCCTACCTGCTGGCCCCAGCGCGTCAACGTCATGCGAGGTTCGGAACGCCGTCGTTCCGGCCGGTTGCGCTGTGCCGGCACCTGGCATCACTCCTGCTAGAAGTGCAAATGCCATCGACCGGGCGGCAGTCGGGACGTACGACCCGGACAACAACGTCGCCAGGCGGCACCCGTCGTCCGGTCGACCACTGGAGGAAACACATGCGGAAGCTTGCAAAGGGCTTCACCCTCATCGAGCTCATGATCGTCGTCGCCATCATCGGCATCCTCGCGGCCATCGCCATCCCGAACTTCATCAAGTACCAGCTCCGCTCGAAGTTCTCCGAGGCGTCCTCGAACATCGAGGGTCTGCGGAAGGCGGAGGAGGCGCTGCGGCAGGGCGAGCGCAAGATCGTCTACCCGGCCAACACCGTGCGCGCTCAGTACACGCCCGGCCAGTACTGGAACCTGGCCACCCTCGCCTCGCACACCGCCATTCCCGGCACCTCCAAGAAGGTCTGGAACACGGCCGGCGCGGCAGACGCGGCCGCCGCCATCGATTGGCAGGTCGAGGGCGCCACCTACTTCCAGTACCAGACCGCGATCGGCTGCCAGCCGGCTGTCGGCGCCACCGCCGAGTCCGGCAGCTGCTACGCGACCGGCGCGCTCGCCGACATCGACGGCGACGGCGTCATCGGCAACGTGGCTCTCTCCAAGCAGTCGATGGCCACCCCGCCCGGAAGCGCCGCTCCGCCCCTCGGCAGCTTCCCCGGGACGGCCGCATCCGGCAGCCAGTGCTTCGACATCGCCAACGCAACGATCTACGGCATGCCCTGCACCGTCAGCGGGCCCGACGCCTTCTAGCTCTCGTTCTCCCAGGCAGGTTCGCGCGGGCACCCGGCTCACGGCCCTGTGCCCGCGCGCCGTTTCTTTCCCGTCTCGGTCGGTCGATCGTATGCTCGAGGGTGCGATGCGCTCCCCCGTATCCTGGATTGGCGTTGCGCTTGCCTTCGGTCTGGCCGCGACGGCGGGGCGCCTTCGGCTCGAGCCCGAAGCCACCGCCCGCGGAACCATCCGCAACCCCGCCTGGCTGCCTCGCGGCGAGCAGCTGCGAACGGTCGCGCTGGGGCAGCGGCTCCTGCTCTCGGACTTCTACTGGCTGAAGCTCGTCCAGTACGTCGGCGAGAACTTCATCGGCCAGGGGCAGCGCTGGGAGGCGCTGTACCCCCTTGCGGACCTCGTCACCGATCTCGACCCGCGCCACGGATACGCCTACCAGGTGGCGGGGTCCCTCCTGGCCGGCCTGGCAGGGCGCTTCGACGAGGCCGAGAGGATCCTGCTGAAGGGCATCCGCAACCTCCCCGATCGCTGGTCGCTGTACTTCACACACGCCGTGAACAAGTTCCTCTACGAGGGCGATTTCGCCACGGCGGCCAGCTACGCGCGCCGGGCGGCCGAGGTCGGCAACCGGCCGCACCTGGCGCTCCTGGCGGCGAATCTCTCGCTGGTCGCAAACCAGGATCAGGAGTACCAGGCGGCGGAGCAGTTCCTCGTCGAGGCGCTCCGCCAGGTCGGCACCCCCGAGCTTCGGGAGGAGCTGGAGCAGCGTCTCGCCAAGGTCCGGACCTACGAGGTCCTGAGCCGGCTCGAGCGCGCGGAGGTCGAGTTCGCCTCCGCCCGCGGCCGGCGACCGCACTCGCTCGCCGAGCTGGCGCGCGCCGCGGGCTTCCCGGGGGCTCCGCCGGACCCCTCGGGCGGCCGCATCGAGTACGACCCGCTCACCGGAGCGCTGCGAAGCTCCGTGCTCGGCGCCCGCCGGCCGCTCCGGGTGACCCCATGAGCGTCGCCCTCGCCATCGCCGGGAATACCATCCGCGAGGCGCTCCGCGAGCGCCTCATGTACAACCTGGTGGTCTTCGCGCTCATCCTGATCGCGGGGGCGCTCACCATCTCCCAGCTCACGCTCGGCGAGCAGTTCCACATCATCGCCAACGTGGGAACCTCGAGCGCCCAGGCGTTCGGCACGCTGATCGCGGTCTTCGTCGGGGTGGGGCTGGTCTCGAAGGAGATCGACCGCCGCACCTGCTACCCGGTCCTGGCGCGCCCCATCAGCCGCGGGGCGTTCGTGCTGGGCAAGTACCTCGGCCTGATCTCGGTGCTGGCCCTCAACACCGCGGTCATGATGGGGGTGAACGCGGCGACCCTCTTCGCATACACGCACGACGGGCGTTTCGCCGGGACGGCCTTCTTCGCCTGCTACGGCCTCCTGCTCGTGCAGTTCGCGGTCTGCGCCGCGTTCGCGGTGCTCTTCTCGTCCTTCTCGACCGCCACGCTCGCCACCATCTTCACGCTCTCCGCCATCGTCGCCGGCCACGTGTTCTCGAGCGTGCGCGGGTTCTGGCTCCGCTCCCCGCAGACCGAGCTGAAGCCGCTCGTGCACGTGCTCGACGTCGTCCTCCCCAACATGGGCCTCCTGGACCTGAAGGAGGCATTCACCTACGGCGACGCCGTCGCCACGTCCTCTCTCGGGCTTCGCCTGCTCTACGGGCTCGGATACGCGGGGGTGGTGGTGGCGCTGGCGTGCCTGGTGTTCTCGCGAAGGGACATGCGATGAGCGGCGGGACGGCGCTGGCGACGCACCGGCTCGCCAAGACGTACCGGCTCGGGCTGCGGATGCGGCCGGTGGCGGCGCTCGCCGACCTCGACCTCTCGGTCGACGAAGGCTCCATCTACGGGTTCGTGGGGCCGAACGGCGCCGGGAAGAGCACGACCATCAAGATCCTGGTCGGCCTCATCGCCCCCACGCGCGGCGACGCCACCATCTTCGGCCATGCCATCCGCGACCCGGAGGCGCGGCGGATGGTCGGCTTCCTTCCCGAGAACCCGTCCTTCCACGACTTCCTGCGCCCTCTCGAGGTGCTGCAGCTCATGGGACGCCTCTCCGGCATGTCGGGCTCCTCGCTGCGCCGGCGCAGCGAGGAGGTGCTCGAGCTGGTCGGCCTGGCGCAGGCGCGCGAGCTGACCGTGCGGAAGTTCTCGAAGGGGATGGTGCAGCGGCTCGGCCTCGCCCAGGCCGTCATGCACGACCCTCCTCTCCTCATCCTGGACGAGCCCATGAGCGGCCTCGACCCCATCGGCCGCAAGGACATCCGCGATCTCGTCTTCGAGCTCCGGCGGCGCGGCAAGACCATCTTCTTCTCCACCCACATCCTCGGCGACGTCGAGGTGGTGTGCGACCGCGTCGGCATGCTCCTCCGGGGAAGGCTGGTGGCGGAGGGCCCCGTCGGCCAGCTCCTGGACGGCTCGATCCGCGCGGTGGAGCTGCGCTGCCAGGCGCTCGCGCCCGACCTGGCGTCGGCGCTCGGGCGCGGCGCGGCCCGGAGCGCCACCACGCCCGACGGGCACACCTTCGTCTTCCGGGACGTGGCAGAGGCGAACGCGGCTGCGGGCGAGGTGCTGCGCGGCGGCGGCCGGGTGGTGGCGCTGCAGCCCATCCGCGAGACGCTCGAGGAGAGCTTCGTGCGCCTCGCTCGCGCCGAGGCGGGCCAGGGGACCGGGACTTGACCGAGCCAGCGGGGCCAGCGCCTCCCCCCGAGCGCGCGCCCTCTCTCGATGCCTTCCGGGGCCTCGGCCTCGCCCGGGCGGCGCTCGTCATCGCCGCCATCCTCGTCCTCTTCTTCCTCCCGGCGTTCGCCGGGGACGCGCAGTTCCTGCACCGGGACGCCGGGCGGCTGCACCACCCGATGAAGGCCTGGCTCGCGGGCGAGCTGCAGCGGGGTCACTTCCCGCAGTGGAACCCATGGGCCGGTCTCGGGTACCCCCTCGTATCCGCCGCCGTCGACTCCGTCCAGCACCCCTTCGTCGCGCTGCTCCTGCTGCTGCCCTTCGAGGCGGCCTTCAAGGCGTGGGTTCTGCTCTCGCTCCTCATGGCCGGAACGGGAGCCTTCTTCTGGGCGCGGCAGCTCGGCCTCCGGTTCGGCCCTGCCCTCTCGGCCGGGCTCGGCTTCACGCTCTCGGGGTTCCTGGTCAGCTCCACCGACAACCTGACCTACCTGAGCGCGGTCGCCGCGCTTCCGTGGGTGCTCGGGACGGCGCATGCCTGGCTGCGCGACGGCGGGCCGGCGCGCCTCGCGGCGCTCGGCGCTGCCTCGGCCCTGGCGGCCTCCGCGGGCGACCCGCAGAGCTGGGGCATCGCCCTGCTGACGCTCCCGCTCTACGGGTCGATCCTCGCCCGCGAGAAGGGCACGAGCCCGGTGCGGGGCGCGGCGCGCGGCGCGCTCGCCGCGGCCGCCGGCATCGTCGCGGCGGCGCCCTTCGTCCTGCCGGTGGTCGCCTGGATCCCGCACTCGACGCGGGGCGAGGCGTTCGACGCGTTCGAGTACGGCCGGTTCAACCTGGTTCCCCTGCGCGCGGCCGAGCTGTTCGTGCCGGGCCTCCTGCGCGATCGCTGGCTGGCCATCTGGTCCGACTTCTACGCGACCTATTCCGGGAGCCGGGACACGCCGGTGCCCTGGGTGCTCTCGGAGTACGTGGGAGCGGCGGCGCTCGCGCTGGCCTTGCTCGGCGCCGCGCGTTCGAGGGCCGCCCGGCTGCTCCTCGCGCTGGCCGGCCTCGCCCTCTGGGCGGCCATGGGCTCGTACGCGGGCTTCGGCCAGCTCGCTCGCCACCTCCCCGTCCTGGGCGGCTTCCGGTACTGGGAGAAGGCCGCCGCCGGGGTCCACCTGCTCGTGCCGGTCGCCGCGGCATTCGGGCTCGTCGCCCTCGGCGAGCGAGGCGCCGCGGCGCGCCGGTTCCTCGCCGCCACCGCGGCGGCGGCGGCCCTGTTGCTCTCCGCCCATGCCGCGGCCCGCGCCTTCCCGTCCGCGCTCGCCGCGGCGGTGGTGCGCGGCGGGCAGCAGGCCCACGCCGAGATGCTCGCGTCCAACATCGGCGACGGCTCGTTGCACGCCGGCCTGGCCCTGGCGCTCCTGGCGCTGGCGACGCTCCTCGCGCTCAAGGGCCGGTCCCCCCGCCTCGCCACGGCCCTGGCCGTGGCGGTGGTCGTCAGCGACCTCGCCGTCGCCAACGTTCGCGCCTACGTGCTCTACCCCGTGGCCACCGCGAAGACCGCCGGCCCGATCGCCGACTACCTGGCGGAGGCGACCGGCCGGTTGCTGACGCCGTACCCGCTCTGGGCGTCGCCCGAGACCCGGTTCGGCGTGGGCAACGGCCCGCATGGCGAGCAGACCGCGGACGTGGCGACGGTCATCGGCTCGCGCTCGCTCGCCCCCGCGTTCAACGTCGGCGTGATCGGCAACTTCGAGGCCTATACGGGGATGGTTCCGGTCCGCCAGATGCGGTTTCGCCGGCGTTCCGGGCTGTTCCGCCAGCTTCCCGGCGCGGGAATGTGGAACGTGCGCTGGCTCGTCGTACCGGGGGATCCCCAGCGTGCAAAGGAGATGGGCCTCCCGCCCCCCTATCGTGTCGTTGCCGCGGATCCGGTGCTGAAGCTCGCGCTGCTCGAGGTCCCGCACCGCGATCGCACGTACCTGGCACGGGAGCTCGAGAGCGTCGACCGCCGCCACGCGATGGAGTTCGTCCTGGACGACAGCTCCGTCCTGACATCCCGCTCGGTGGTGGAGGCGCCCCTCCCAGCCGGGTACCACCCGCCGAGTGGCGAGGCGCGGATCGCGCGCGACGAGGCGGAGCGCGTCGAGATCGAGGCGACGAGCGACGGCCCGGCGCTCTTGGTGCTGAACGACGTCTACGCCGCGGGCTGGAGCGCCACGGTCGACGGGCAGCCGGCCGAGATCCTCCCCGCGAACTACATGGCGCGGGGCGTCTGGGTCGGTGCAGGAACCCACCGCGTCGCCTTCACGTACCGGACGCCGATGCTGCGCGAGGGCTGGGCCCTCTTCCTCGCCGGAGCGGCGGGACTGGCTCTCCAGGCGTTCGCCCGGGCCCGGCGCGCGCCGGCTCCTTGACCCGGCAAACTCCCTCGTGGATCCCTGACGCGTGAGCTGGATGCCTGCCGCCGCCCCACCGTCCGCCGACCTCGCTCCCGCCGCCACGGAGGCCTGGCTCGAGCGCCACCCCCTGCGCGTGGCGGCGGGCCTCCTGGGCGCGGCCCTGTTCGTCCGGCTCCTCCTCTGCCTCCAGGTCGCCGCCGGACCGCTGCCCCGGATCCACGAGCTGGTCCTGTATTCCGACAACGCCTTCTTCGACCAGTGGGGCCGCCGCATCGCCGGCGGCGACTGGCTGCAACGCGCCCCCCTGCACCCGATGGCCGACTGGATGAGCACGGTCGCCGGCGACGCCCTCTCCACCGATCCGCGGCTGCCCGTGAAGCTGGGCCTGGCCCGGGACCTCGGCTACGACCGCAGGGCGATGGAGGAGAAGCTCTGGGATCACTGGCTCGGTGGCTCGGCCTTCTTCCAGGAGCCAGCGTACCCGTACCTCATCGGGCTCACCTACCGGCTGGCTGGACCAGGGGTGTGGCACGTCTTCGCCTGGCAGCTGGCGATGGGCGTGGCCGGGGTGCTCCTCGTCCATCGTCTGGCACGGCGCCTGTTCTCGGAGACGGCCGCCCTGGCGGCCGGGGTGCTGGCGGTGCTCGCGCCCATCCCGCTCTTCTACGAGGTGGTGCTGCTGCGCGACGCGCTGGTGGCCTTCGGCACCGTGGCGCTGGCGATCGCCATGCACTGGGCTCCGGCAGGGGGCCGCCGGCGGTGGCTGGGCCTGGGACTCGCGTTCGGCGCGGCTGCGCTGGTCAAGCAGTCCTTCCTGTTCTTCCCCGTGGTCATGGGCCTGTGGCGGCTCGCGACCGTCCCGGCGCGCCTGCGCGACCGCCTGGTCGCGGCGGGGCTCGTCACCGCCGGGATGGGCGCCGCGCTCCTGCCCGTCGTGCTCCGGAACCTGGCGGTGGGTGCACCGGCGCTGGCGCTGAACGGATCGGCCGCCGCGATGCTCGCCATCTTCCACACGGCCAACGCCTCTCCCTTCGACTTCGTCGCGCTGCCCGAGTTCACCCGGGTGCTGGTGGCCTCGGACGGCCGCCCCATCGCGTCCTTCCTCGAGGCGGCGAGGACACATGCGAGCGCGTGGGGCATCGCGGTCCTGGCCCTGAAGAAGCTGCTCTACGTGTGGCACGGCTTCGAGGCGCCCAACAACGTCGACTTCTACGTCTTCCGGCAAGGAGCGCCGCTGCTCTCCGCCCTGCCGGTGACGTTCGCCGTTCTCTTGCCGCTCGCCGGCATCGGCCTTGCCACCCGCCGCGCCGCGGACGCCTGGCCGCTCCTCGTGGCCATCGTCGCGAGCCTGCCGACGCTCGTTCTCGGGGCGGTCCTCTCGCGGTACCGCACGCCCATCGCCGCCGCGCTCCTGCCGCTCGCGGGCGCCGGCGTGGTGCGGCTCGCCTCGCGGATCGCCGCCCGGCGCTGGATCTGGACGGGCGCGGCGGCGGGGGTGGCCGCGCTCTACCTCGCTTGGGCGACGGCCGGCCCGCCCGGCAAGGAGCCGGCCCGGCGCGCTCGCATCTACGCATGGACCGGCGTCGCGTGGCTGGAGCGCGGCGAGGCGTCCATGGCCGTCCTCTACCTGACGGAGTCGCTCCGGCTCGTGCCCGAGGCTCCGAGGGTCGAGGCCCGGCTCGGCCAGGCGTTGCTCGCGTCCGGGGATCCGCAGGCGGCGCTCCGGCACGTGGAAGCGGCCGCCCGCTCGTTCGACTCGCGCGCCCTCCGGCTGCTCCACGCACGGGCCCTGGCCGCGGGCGGCCGGCGCGAGGAGGCGCTGGTGCAGGCGCGCGCCGCCCAGGCCGCCGGTCCGGACGGCGCGGAAGCGCGCGAGCTGCTCGATCGGCTGGAGCGCGAGGCGGCCGGCCCGGCCGGCGTCGAGCCTCGGCACGGGGCGACGCCATGAGAGGTGGCGCTCCGGATCCCGGCGGACCTGCGGAGCGTGGTGGAAGGTGGCGGCCGGCGAGGCTCGCCGAGACCCTGCTCGAGCAGACGCAGGTGTACCGCCTCTGGCAGGCGCCCTTCGCGGCCGGCAAGCTGAGGCCG